>Ga0335079_10004142_pt1 | contig 16665 bp, 8 predicted proteins | sample Lox_Sample_33_FD_206719 | JGI IMG/M metagenome (GOLD analysis project Ga0335079, IMG submission 206719) | Soil microbial communities from Loxahatchee National Wildlife Refuge, Florida, United States - Lox_Sample_3.3 | ecosystem: Environmental > Terrestrial > Soil > Wetlands | place: USA: Florida... | reverse complement strand
CTCGCCCGTGATCGCAGTTGCTTTTGGACCGACTCCGCCCGGAGTCGCCACGAGCGTTTCTTGAGACTGCGTTCTTCCCCGACTGATCGCCAGCGTATCTACGGCAGTTTGGCTCTGTAGTGTGCCCTACGCCTGCGTTTTTTCTGCATTGCGCGAGTACAGAAATCAATGTACTTTCCAGGAAGAAATCTACAGTAAATCCCTGAGTGCGCAGTGAACCCCGCTTTTTCCCTGGTAGGGCAATCAACCGCGACGCTCACTGGAGGCTCCCCTTGTTGTTTCTTCTGCCGAATACGTGTATCTGTCTGCTGCCTGACAACTTCTCTTCTGGCCGCTCGACACTTCACCTAGCCAGCCGCCTGTTTTCGCGCCTCGCGTCGTTCTTGCTACGCATGCGCGACGGTTTGTCGGCACACACGACAACAATTCTGAAATATGCGGCCCGCTGCACCGCAGTCGCGACAATCCTGGCAACCGCAGCCCTCGCACAAAGCATTAGCGTAAGTTCCCCTACGAATGGCGGAACCTTTGCGTCCCCAGTTCATGTTGCCGTGACTGCCAATGGCGGCAGCCACGCGGTGAGCGCGATCTGGATCTACCTGGATAACCAACCCGCCTACAAGACCCAGACTGCCTCCGTGAACACCGATCTCGCAATGTCCGCCGGATCGCACAAGGTGGTAGCCACGATGTGGAACTCCGTCGGGCAGTTAGCCAGCCAAACGCTTTATGTTACGGTGAGCTCAACTGTGCCTCCAGCCTCCAACTCGCAGTACCAGAATAACTTCAATGCAACGTCGAAGTGGATATCACAATTTTCTCAGGATGGAGCGATTCTCTTCACCCCGCAGGAGATCATGCCGTATTTTTCCAACCTCGCCGCCATTGGCATGACCAAGGATCCGAATCGGATGCCGCAGGTTGTGGCATGGATGAACTGGTACATCAACCACCTCAACTGGCCTGATAAATGGGGGCTCTATGGCACCGTGTATGACTACACCGTCAGCAATGGGGTGGCTATTCCCACAGGGGACGCCGACTCGACTGATTCCTACGCGGCCACCTTCCTGAGCCTGGCATGGGCCGCCTGGCAAAGCGGAAATGCTGAAGCCCGGTCGTACATTTTAGGTCTTTCCTATCAGCTCGATGTCATCGGGGGCGTCATCATTCTGACGCAGCAGAGTGACGGTCTGACCTGGGCCAAGCCGGATTATCAGACCAAGTACCTCATGGACAATAGCGAGGTTTACCGTGGCCTGCGCGACCTCGCCACGCTATACCAGGTCGCCTTTGGCGATACCGCCAAAGCTGCGTGGTACAACGCTGCCGCGGATAGAACGCTCAACGGCCTCGCGAGCATGTGGCTCAACGGCAAGTGGGCAGTTTATAAGAGTTCAGCCGGCGCCGTGGCTGCGCCTAATCTGGCCACGTGGTATCCGGATGCCAGCGCCCAGATCTTTCCCGTGCTGCAGGGCGTGATCAGCTCCTCCGACACTCGCGCGCAGCAGTCCTATGCGGCGTTGAATGCGGCCTGGCCGGGCTGGCCTACGCTCTCTTTCAACTCTCAGGATCCATTCCCCTGGTGCCTGGTGGCCGATGGAGCTGCTGCCATGGGAGACAAGACCCGGGTCGCGACATACATCAACAGCATACAAAATAAATACCTAAATTCAGGCTTCCCCTGGCCGTTCTATGACGCCGAAGGAGGCTGGTTCATGCGCGCAAACAGCTACATGTTGGGGAATGGTCTGTAACCAGAGCAGCAGGGTTCTCATCGGATGAGGTGCCGCGCACCAGCACGGCGCCTCACGCCCTATGACGAATAATTCCTCAATTGGAATGGCTTACAGCAGCCTCGTGCCGCAATCTCTCAGTCCAGTTAGCGGGAAGCCGGCTGAGCAGTTCGACAAACACTCCGTTCGTCCAGCCAAAACCCACTACGTTGGCGGCGTAACCAGCACTAATTTGGATTTCCGAGGAGCGCGTAACAACGTTGTATTTCTCCCGGATGGTGCCGTCCCGCTCGAAGTTGTCCAACACCGTTGACAGGAATTTGTAAGAAATGCGATCGGCCTCGGATTCGTAGCCGTAGCGCCGCAAGCCTTCCACTGCCAGCAGTTGAATCGGCGCCCAACCGTAGGGATAGTCCCATTGCACCCCTGTCTGTCGTGTGCTTGTGGCGAGCCCGCCGGGTTGTTCGAAACGGCGCAGATTCCTGACCACCGCCTTGGCCTCTTCCACGGTCGCCAGTCCCGCCCACAGGGGATAAAACGTGGTGGCATAGGAATAATCGGAGCGATTGCCACTGCGCAGATCGTAATCAAAGAACATGCCGCGTGTTGCATCCCATAAAAGTCGATGCATCCTCGTCGCTCGCTGGTTGGCAAGCCTTCGCCAGCGTGCCGCCTCCGGTTTTCGCCCCAACATCGAGCTGATCTCTTCCATGTCCTTCTCAGTCCTATAAAGAAGGCTATTGAGGCAAACCGGCGCGTAGTGGTGAGTGGCTGCGCCATACGGCCCAAAGCGAAACGAGGGATCGAAGCCCGATTCCCGCATGGCACGATCTCCCTTAAAGTAGTCCGCCGCGAGCTGGACGGTTCGAACCGGCTCGCAACCTGATGCGAGCGTCTGCGGCTGGATATCGCAAACCTGCTCGGAATAGCGAGGCGACCGGACCCCGGTTGCAGGTGACTTGTGCTCGTCCTCAACTACGTATCCATTGGCCTGTTGGGGATAACGCAGAAAATAGGACACCACCTTGCGGTAGTACCCAGGTTCTCCCTCCAGGCTTTCTGGCGCTGGTCCTTCCCCAAAGTCGTAATAGCGAGAAAGACCAGTCGAGCCGGCCAAGTGCGGGACGCGAGTCCACATTTCGTAGTCCTTCTCCAAATAGGGATAGGCTTCGGCGAGCCAGGACTCGCCGCTTCCCCCCGCCGCTTTTTCGGAGTGATAGATGGCCATTACCATTGAGGACAGGAAGGGAGGCTGGCTGCGAGTCAAATAGTAAGTGCGGTTGGCATTAAGCACGGCGCCGTAGTGAGTGATCTCGAAGAAGAAGTTTCGCACCATGCCTTGGGCAAGTTCGAAGCGGTGATCGTGCAGCATGCCGAGCACGATGAAATAGCTGTCCCACCCATACATCTCGTTGAATCTGCCCCCCGGCACTACGTAGTCATTCTCGAGAAAAAGCAACCCGGCAGGGGAGATATTCAGCATTCCGGCTTGGGCAGGTCCGTGAATGGCAACCGGCAATGGCTTGACCGTTGCGCCGCACTGCGCTTGCAACCTGGTGAGGGACGCTGGGATTGGGTAGTCGGCGGGGACGTAAAGCACAGGCGCTTCAGTGCGCTTAGGATCCGCAACGCTGTCGCAGCGGCTGGTGGAGCGCGTGAGGCGGCTCCAGCCAGCGGTAATGTATTGTGTGATCGCATCGAGCCTGTCCCCTCGCGGAGGTCCGCTCCCGGCGGGTGTGGCTGAATAGAGGCAGCCCAGCACCACGAGCCAGCAAACGAGACCTCTGCGCAGGCGGTTCACGGCTAATACAGTACACCTAGGTTTGTGGGTCACCTGACTGCTTCCCCCGGCATCTCATGTATGCGGTGGAGTGAAATTGTGCACGCAGCGAATACGACCTCGCCGGGCCAGCCGGCTGCCAATCAGGCTTCCGGCACGCGATTTGTCTATTTGGCAGCGGCCTTTGCCGCCCTGGGCGGGCTGCTGTTTGGTTACGACACCGGCGTTATCTCCGGCGCGGTGATTTTCATCAAGAAAGATTTCGCCCTGGCCACCTTTCCGCAAGAATTGGTGGTGAGTGTGGTACTGGCCGGGGCGGCGGTGGGCGCGCTGACGGGAGGCCGTCTGGCCGATCATTTTGGCCGGCGGCTGACGCTGCTAGCCACCTCCATCATCTTTATCGTGGGAGCGATTCTTTGTGCTGCCGCGCCTTCGCTTGGCGTGCTGGTGGTGGGACGCGCCATCGTCGGTCTGGCGATCGGATTGGCCTGCACCACGGTGCCCATTTACATCTCCGAAGTTTCTCCCGCGAAGGCACGAGGATGGCAAGTTTCACTTTTTCAACTGGCCATCACTATCGGGATTTTGTGCGCTTATCTTGTGGACTATGCCTTCGCGGAGAGTGCAGCGTGGCGCTGGATGCTGGGCCTGGCGGCAGTGCCGGGCGCAATCCTCGGATTGGGCATGCTGTTCCTGCCGGAAAGCCCGCGCTGGCTGGCCGAGCGTGGGGATGCCGACGCTGCCCGAATCGTCCTGGCCCGCATACGAGGAACTTCGGATGTGCAAGCGGAGATGGACGGCATTCGCGGCAACCTGAGGCAAGCCAAAGAGCGCGGCCGCTGGTCGGATCTGCTGACACCGGCGCTCCGGCCAGCTCTGATCATCGGTATTGGGCTGGCAATCTTCCAGCAGATTACCGGGATCAATACTGTTATTTACTATGCGCCAACCATCATCCAGTCGGCGGGCATTTCCTCAGCCGCGGGGGCAATCCTGGCTACCGCTGGCGTCGGTCTGGTCAACGTGATTATGACCGTTGTGTCGATGTGGCTTATTGATCGAGTAGGACGGCGTCCGCTGTTGCTTACCGGGATTGCCGGCATGATTGTCTCTCTGGGAGTGCTCGGATTAGCCTTCCGCATGATGGCAGGCAACAGCGGACTGGCCTGGGTGGCCGTGGGAACCCTGATGGCCTATGTAGCGTTCTTTGCCATCAGCCTGGGCCCCATCTTCTGGTTGCTCATTTCAGAAATCTATCCCCTGAAAATTCGCGGCTTGGCCGAGGGGACAGCAGCCGGCGCCAACTGGATTTTCAACCTGCTGATCTCGATCACCTTCTTAACGCTGGTGGAACAGTTAGGACCGAGCTGGACGTTCTGGCTTTACGGGCTGCTGGCAGTTGCAGCCTGGTTCTTCTCCTACTACCTGGTACCGGAGACCAAAGGAAGAACGCTGGAGGAAATCGAGCAATCGTGGCATACGCGGCCTGGCTCTGTGGCTCCAGGCAACGCGGCCGACTAGCGGCGCCGACGCCTTCTCTACGTCGTCATCGTTTTGTAGGGCTTGAAGCCGGCGCTTCGCATGCCGCGCTGCGCTTCCTGGTTCTTCATGAAGGTATCCCAGACGAACCCGGTGCGCGCGTTTTCCGCCATCACCATGGTGATTCCGGTGTCGATGCCGATCACGTCGGGGTCATACCAGTTCTTGAGCGGATTAAAAGCGTTCACGAACCCATAACGGTTCCAAGCCTTGGGGTACTTGTCCTTGATGGTGCGCAGAACGCGCATGGCAGGCACCGGCAAGAACGGCAACGAACCGGCGGCTGCGCTGGGAACTATGGTTCCATCGATCGGGCCGGTCGTGGGCGGGCCGCCCCAAACTACATAGCCATTTTGCGAATCGGAGGCGGTGATGCCCCACAGATCATCGCTGTAGTCGGGAAACTGCCTGGCCAGTTCTACGCAGAAGCGGCGATGCACCTCGGTGGCGATGACCGAGTTCTGATAATAGTCGGCGTAGCGGTCGCGTTTGCCACGGAAGTCGAACCAGGCTTGCGAATACTGGTGCACGAACAGAGGCGCGAACGAACCAATGTAGCGCAGGCCGTCGTATTCGAACGTGGTCCGCTTCCACGCCGTCCAGGCCTCCGGACGCAGTGGAGAGGTGAGGGACCCCATGCCCAGCAGGTAGATCATCATCAGCTCGCTGTAGGATTGCCAGCGGTACGGCAAGAAACCGATCTCCGGCGCCCAACCGTTGGGCAGGAGGGTGGTGTCCTCCGACAACCAGGTCCAATCCACGCGGTTGAAAATGTCGTAGGCAAGGCGGCTGATCTCGGAATGCGCTTCGAAGTACTTGCGACAGGTCAGTACTCCACACAGCAGGATAGCCGTGTCTACCGAGGACACTTCAGATTCCCACATGCGTTCGCCGGTATCGACATTGGCGAAATGGAAGAAGAACCCTCGGTGTGTGGGCAGCGTCTTCCAGAGGAAGCGCAGGGTAAGCAGCACGCGATCCCGCGCCTCGGCCACTTCAACGTATCCACGCTTGTGCCCGATGCAGAGTGCCGTAAGACCGAAACCGGTAGCGGCGATACTCGCCACCACTGTGTGGTCCGGACCACTGGTCTTGCAACGATCTTTGACCAGCCCTGTCTGCTGGCTCGTCTGCTCCCAGAAGTAGTGAAACGTAGCCTTTTCGACTTCCTCCAGGAAATTGTGGTCGTCGTCTGTGAGCTGGGTTGGCGGGGGAAGAGGTTGGCTGCAGCTTGATGGCTGGCCCGACGCGGCAAGAGCCGTACTCGTCCATCGATCAAATGGGAGAGCGATCCCCGCAGCCGCGGCCGCGAGCATGCGCTTCAACATCTCTCTCCGGGAACATGGTATCGATTTGCCATCCTTTTCGAGCATGGAATAAATTCTAAGTGATCTTCGCGTGGGATGAGAACCCGCGGAATGCTTAAAGTCGGGCCAGGGATGGGTGTAAAACGCAAGGCGAGGATGAAAGCCGCGGCTGTCGCGCTTCTCGGCGGTATCCTGGCGGCGGGTCCAGTGGCTGGCTGCCGCAAAGGCCCCAATTCATTGCGGGGCGCCGTCCTGGAGCGGAATACGGATCCCAGGAAGGAATCGCCAATCGCTGACGTCGAGATCACCGCCATCATCGGTTCGACTTCGAACACTCTCAGAAGCGGCTCTGCTGGCGACTTCAGGATTGATTTGCGGCGCTGGATCCGGCGTGGCCAGCCGATCAGGCTCCAATTCCGGCATCCCGGGTACCAACCTCTGGACTTGAACGAGACCGTCGCCGGCAAGCTGTACGTAGTCCACATGGTACCGATCGCTTCGCAGGTCCAGGCGGAACCCAACCGGCCGGAAGTGCCGATCGCCAACGTTAAGATTCGATATTCGATGAAGACCACGGCGAGGATACCCGTAGGCAGCGCAGTGCGGACCTTTGAAGTGGTCAACAGCGGAAACGTGCCTTGCAACGGCCACCCGCCATGCTCGCCGGACGGCAAATGGAAGGCCGCCGTCGCTTCCACCGTGCTCGACGCCGGGGAGGGCAATGAGTTCCGCAATGCCCGGCTTTCCTGCATTGCCGGGCCTTGTCCCTTTACCAGTGTGGAGTCGGATGGCTACTCTGAGGGCGGCAGCAAAATCAGCGCGGCGGTTCGGGACTGGTCTGAGACTGCCACCTTCCTGTTGGAAGCTGAGGTCTACCGTCCCATGGTGAGCGAGGTCATCCGCGAATCCTACCCGGCGATTTTTGGGCGCGTGTTGAATTTCAGCGTGCCCGGGACCGCGGAAGGTCCCAGCATCGAAGCGGACGTTAATGGCGACCCCATCGTATTTCCGCTGGGGCCGAGCGCCTGCATGAGCTGGGCAAACTGCACCGTGGCAACTGATAGAGAGCAAAACCAAACCTATCGCTGCGAACTTAAGGGCGGATATCACTTTCGCTGATCGCGGCGTCCGCTTCTTACGCCGCGGCGTCGCTGGGTTGCCCGCGCTGCAAGCGGAGTCCAGCGACCGGCTTCTCCTGCAGCAGCAGCTCTGTGGCCCGCACCCGCGGGTGGTTATGGAACCACCGCTGCACTACGCTGTCGTGAAACAGATTGGCGATCGCGAGTAAGCTCATGCCCTGGTGGTGGGCCATCCAGCAGCGCACCAGTTCGTACGGATGGCGACGGGCAGAGCGCAACGTGGGCGTGTAGTCAGCCGCCTCGTACAACCCGTACATTCCCAACCAACCCTCTTTGGAAATTCGGCGCAGGTTGCGCAGACCAGCTTCGGTGTCAACCGTCAGGGCAAGCAATGTGGAATAAGGGGAGACCACCAGCGCATCGCTGTCGTCCTGGTGGAGCGCCAGTGGCGCCAGACCGAACGCGCGGTATTGATAATTGCCCGCCTCGTCGCGCTTGGCGTACGCCGATTCCGAGATGCCCCACGGAATTCGCTTACGCGCCGCATAGACCTGCTGGGAGCGGACAGCCGCCGCTCGTGAGCGCTCCAGCAGCGTGTCGGGATAACTGCGCATCCACAGCGTGGGCATCAAATATTCGAACATTGTTCCCGTCCACGACAGCAGGACCGGACGGTCGCAGTACAAGGCGTGCGGACGCCCCATTACGAACCATGCTTCCTGCGGGGTTTCTTCCTTGGCAATCGCCACAAACAACGCCAGCCGCGCTTCGGAGGCGAGCAGATCGTAGCAGGCTCCGTGAAGGCGTTGAGATTCCACATCAAAGCCCACCGATAGCAGCTTGCGCCAGCGATTGAACAGGAAACCGAAGTCCATGTCATTGGCGATCTGGCCGGCCTTCGCGGCAATCTTGCGCAGGTCTTGAATCAGTCGGGTGGCGTTCTGCCGTGCTTCGACCAGCAATGCCTGGAAGCTTCGGTACACGGCCTGCTGCTCTGGCGGAACGCTTTCGACCGCGCCGGCCAGGCGTGCCGAAGCACTGTCCATGAACGCCGGCAGGGCTTCCAGGGGCAAATCCTCGTCGCCAGGTTTCAAGTGGAGTTCGGGATTCTCCCGCAGTGAAGAGAATTCCGGCAGCAGCCACGGACAATACGAACGCGCGGTCTGGGTTACGCTCTGGTGGCGGAGTCGCGCCTGCTGGGAAGACCATTGCCGATCGCTCTTCCCGTGAGCGTCCCCCGCCAGCGGCTCAGGATCCGGCGGGATGACGTAGGCGAGCAGGCGGAACTGCTGCAGCCAGTCGGTGGGACTGGCGTGCCGCTGTACCTTTCGAGCCAAGGCGCAGGCGGCTGAAGCCGGAGGCGCCGATTCCAGCAAGTAGTCCAGGAAGCCCTGCAGCAAAGAGCTCTGTAGCAGCGGTCTTCTTAGCCGCTGCAGGCATCCCTGCTGCAACGACCAAAGCGCTGCGACCAGGTTTCCGCTGTCCGCCGAAGATACGAAACGCGGCGGTGGCGGCGCCAGCGTGCACGTGTCATACCAGTTGAACAAGTGCCCACGGTATTTGGGAAGGATTTCGATGGTCGCCAGCGTTCGGGAGGTCAGGTCGGCAAATTCGGGCACCGTGATGTATCCCAGCTCGCACGCCACCTGTCGCGCGTTAACCAGCAGGCCCAGATTCGTGGGAGAAGTGCGGTGTGCAATCCGGGAGGGGTCCTCCTGGACATTGTCCGGAATCAGGAAATGATGCTCTTCGTTGCTCCACTCCGCGAAGTAACGCCAGGTGCGCAAGGCGATTCGGCGCAGGAGCACGCGATCCTCGGCGGAAATTTCGTAGTGCGCGGTACGCGGCGGCTGGTTCAGCCAGGCGGCCAGGGGCCTGCTGCAGAGCCAGAGCAGCAGGATCGGAACCGCGCCCAGTAGGGCCAGCGGACGAACTGCCCACAGCAGCAGGCCTACGCCGATGGCCACCGCCGGGGTCCAATCGAGATAGCGGTCCACCACGGTTCGCCGGCCATTTCCCAGCTCGGCCTCGGCTGCGGTTTCCCACTCCAGCAACCCCCGACGCGTCACCAATCGTCGCACCACCACTCGCACAATGGCGTCCAGGGAAAGCAGCGTCTGATAAACAAGAAACGTCAGCCGCAGCAGCACTGCAATGCTGCCGGCATAGGCGGCCGACAATCCGCCGCGGGCCATGGCCAGATCGCGCCTGCGTGCCGCCCGCAATAGAGCAAACCCGCTCTGGAACCACGATGGGAAGAACATGAGAACGAGGGCCGCCGCTGTCCACCGCAGCGGCGAACCCGGCAGCGCTATCCAGCCCAGCAGCAGAAGCAGAAAAGTGGCGGGGTCCACCAGGCTGCGGCGCAGGTTATCGAGAATCTTCCAGCGCGAAACCAGTGAGATCGGATTGCGTGCCATTCTGCCCGTGGCATCCAGCACCCGCGGCAGCAGCCACTCGGTAACCTGCCAATCGCCACGCATCCAGCGGTGTTTGCGGCGATTGTAGGCGCTGTAGTGCGAAGGATAATCATCAATCAGTTCGATATCGCTGGCCAAACCGGCGCGCACGTAAGCGCCCTCCACCAGATCGTGGCTCAGCAGAGCGTTCTCCGGGAAGCGATGGTCGAGAACCTGCAGCACGGCATCCACGTCGCAGATGCCTTTTCCGGTAAAGATACCTTCACCGTAAAGATCCTGATACACGTCGGAAACGGCGCGGGTATAGATGTCCAGCCCGGTCTGCCCGGAGTAGATGTTGGCCAGGCGTGAACTGGTCGCGCTGCGCACGCTTACCCCCACGCGGGGCTGCAGGATGCCGTAACCCGCGACAACGACGTTGCGCCGCGGATCGATGACCGCCTGATTCAGGGGGTGCGCCAGGGCACCGATCATGCGCTGCGCCGATCCGCGGGGTAACTCCGTATCCGCGTCCAGAGTGATTACAAAACGCACGCGCGGCAAAAGCGTCAGGTCGCCGGTCTTGACCGGGAAGCTATCGTACTGCTGGCGCAACAGCCGGTAGAAGTCCATCAGTTTGCCGCGCTTGCGCTCCCAGCCCATCCACACCCCCTCGCGCGGGTTGTACACGCGATGGCGGTGCAGCAACAGAAATGATCCCAAACCCTGGCCGGCATATTTTTGGTTCAGATTGGTGATCAAGTCCGCACACAGCGCCACCAGTGGATCATCTTCCCGGCCTGGCCCCTGACCGTCCGGCAGGTCGGTCAGCAGCGCAAAATGCAGGTTGGCATCCCGGTTGCCGAGATAACGAACTTCCAGATCCTGCACCAGACGGCGAACCTGCGCTTCACTTAACAGTAGCGCCGGAACGGCTACCATCGTGATGCAGTGGCCGGGAATACCCGCGGAAAAGTCGAGCTTGGGAAGAATCCGCACCGGCACCAGCGAGATGGTCAGCCAGTTCATCAACTCCACTGCAGTTTGCGAGCATGGCAGCAACAAGGCCGCTATCGCGAGCAGGAGCGGAACGGGCGGCGCCGACCGGCCAATAACCAGCAATAGCACCGCAGCCATCATCGCGAGCGTGGCCAGCGGTATGCCGGAAAGATAGTAGGCATCGGGATGCCGCCGCATCCATGCTGCAATGCGTTGGCGGAACGGCGGGCGAAAACCAGTCTTACGCTGCAAGGTTGGAAGTCCCTCAGCCACCAGGTAATAACCCACATGCGCCTGCCGTGCCACCACGCGTGGGTCGGTGCCATTCCTCCGGCTGTGATGGCTCGCTTCCCGCGCCAGCGCAAGGGCTTGCCTGGACACGTCCAGCTCGCTGAGCCCAGAATGGGTGGCCAAGTTGGCCACCGCATGCCAGTAGTATTCGCGGCTCTCAAGATCCATCGCCGGATACGCATGCGCGGGATCTTCGCGTAGAAGCCGGTCTACAAGGATGACCGGCTCAAGCACTTCCTTCCAGGATGCCCGTCCGATGTGGTGCAGACTGCGTATGCAGTCCGCTACTCCGTAATCGCCACCCGGGTTCTTCAACAGCCGCACGGCGCGGGGCGCGACCTCCTCCAGCAGCGCCAGCTTGAGACACAGAACCAGGCTCCACACCTCCTCTACGTTGAGTGGCATGGTGTTCTGGAAAGCGTCGACGTAGGAAGCGAAGGCTAGGGCGTCAATGCGATACTCAACCTTGGCCAGGTAGCCTTCTGCGACCGCCATCATCCTGGGGACGATGACGCCGATGCCCGTGCGGACCTGCGGAGCTCTCTTGAAAACTCCGCCTAACTCAGCTGTATCCTGAAGCGCATTGCGAAGAAGGCGAATGTTCTCCTGGAACCAGCGAAAGTCATCCGAAACGGTGCCCGGCTCGGGTGCCTGCACTCGATCGAGCAAAAATTGCAGGGCGGCTTCCAGCGACCTCCAGCGATAGGCAAACGAGCGCAGTGAGCGCCGCTCCGGCAGCGGGGCGAGACCGGATGCCAACTCCAGGGCAGCGGCGCGCAAGTCGTCTAATTCGGCGGCAGCCTCGGTCGGCGGCTCCGGAAAGCGCTGCGCTTCGGCGCATATGATTTCAAGGCGCGTTTTGTGGGGCATGGCCTGGAGTCCCTATCGATAGCAGGCAGCTTGCATTTCGAACATCTCGGCGTAGCGGCCACCCATGTGAGCCAGTTCTTCATGGCTTCCATCCTCGGTGATCCGTCCATCGTCGATCACCACAATGCGATCGGCCATGCGCACGGTGGAGAACCTGTGGGAGATAAACAGCGCGGTCTTGCCGGCAGTAAGTTCTGCGAAGCGGCGGAAAACGTCGAACTCACTGTGCGCGTCGAGCGCCGCCGTCGGCTCATCGAGGATCAGAAGTTGCGCGTCGCGGAGATAAGCCCGCGCCAGAGCCAGCTTCTGCCACTCACCTCCGGAAAGATCGACGCCAGTTTCGAAGCGGCGGCCCAACATCTGTTCGTAGCGCAACGGGAGCCTGTTCACGACCTCATAGGCCAGGCTCTTAAAAGCGGCGCGGCGAAGGAGTTCGCGATTAGCGAGTTCCTCGATGCGTCCGACGGCGATATTCTCAGCAGCGGTCATCTCATAACGCATGAAGTCTTGGAAGATGACGCCAATCTCGCGATAAAGGTTTTCCAGGTCATATTCGCGAAGGTCCACGCCATCGAGCAGGATTTGTCCTTCGCTGGGATCGTAGAGCCGCGTAATCAGCTTCACGACCGTGGTTTTGCCTTGGCCGTTCTCCCCGACCATGGCCACGCGCTCGCCGGGACGGAGGCGGAAGTTCAGTCCCTTGAGAACCATACGGCTGGTTCCTGGATAACAAAACGAGACCTCGCGGAACTCGAACCCCAGCCGCATGGGCCGCGGCGCGGGCCGTGCGTCGGGCTTGGACCGGATGGTCGGCTGCATCTCAAAAAAAGCCAGCAGGTCGGTCAGGAACAAAGCCTGGTCCGCGACCCCGGATAGCGTCGAAAACAACTGCTGAATGCTGCCGCTGACCTGCAAGATCGCGCCCGTCAAGGCGGTCATCGCGCCAATGCTGAGGAACCCGGCGAGAGTGCGCCAGATGATGAAGACGTAAGCCGCGTAGTAGCCCGTTGTGCCGAGCGCAGAAAGGAACATGCCCGCGATCAGCTTGCGGCGAAACAAAGCCACGTTCTCCTGGTAAATGCCGTCGTACAGCCGGGCAAAACGCCCGGTCAGGAAATTCTTCAAGCCGAAGAGCTTCAATTCTTTGGCCGCTTCTTTGCTGCCGCCGAGCAGGCGCAAGTAATCGAGTTGCCGGCGAACCGGAGTCTGGCGAAAGTTCTTGGCATAGCCCAAAAAAGCGAAGTGGCTTTCACCAAGAAACGCGGGAACCAGCCCGCCGATCAGCAGGAGCAGCAGCCAGGGCGAGAAAGAAATGATGTAGGCCGACAGAGACAACGTGGTGACTATCTGCTGCACCAGTTGACCCATGGCCTGAATCATGGCCAGCCTGTCGGTGGCCTGCACCCGGGCCCGCTCCAGCCGGTCATAAAACACGGGGTTTTCATAGGCCACCAGGTCCAGTTCAGCGGCATGCGCCATCACTTGCACGCTCACGTGTTGCGAGTACTTGTCGGCGAGCAAGGCATCCAGATAATCGATAACCCGGCCTAGCACGCTGACCAGGACTGCGAGGCCGAACTCGACCGCCACCAGCCACCAGAATCGCTGCGGCACCATCTGGCGGCTGCTGACCGCGTGCACCACGTAGTCCACGATCAGCTTCGTGATCGCGAGCAGCGCCAGTGGCAGAAGCGAAATCAACACGCGAGACACCAGACCCAGCGCCACAACCGTGGGGCTGGATCGCCACACGATCTTCAGCACGGGGGGAACATTGCGCAGCGCCGAGACGCGTTCGTTCCAGGCGCTCCAGAAACCTTCCTGTCGTTTCATGCGTGTTTCTTTCTCTTCTTTCCAGAGCTTGTCGTGGTTGTGCTTCGACGAAGGGCTTATTGGAAAAGATGCGCTGCGAGCACTTTGAGTTTCCCCCTGGTCGCTCGAAACGATTCCAACATCAACTTTTTATCGCATCCCAATCTGGAATGTGGCGTGAACGCCTTCCGCCGCATTCGCGGCGATCCAAACGTCGTAAGTTCCAGGTGGCACGACCCAGCGCAGATCGGCATCATTGGATCCCAGATCCCTCGCCTGCACAGTAAACTCAACTGTCCTCCTCTCGCCCGGTTGGAGCGTGATGCGTTTAAAACCTTTCAACTCGCGCACCGGACGTGAGGTCGGCGCTACGCGATCATGCACGTAAAGCTGGGCAACTTCGGTGCCGGCGCGCTGGCCCACGTTCTGCAGTTCCGCCTCTACGCAAAGTGTGCCTGTGGGTGCAACGGTCTCCATTAAAACCTTTAGGTTGCTGTAGCGGAAAGTGGTGTACGTGAGTCCGTAGCCGAAAGGAAACAAGGGTTCCGAACTCTCGTCGATATAGCCGGTGTGCCAACGATCGGAAGATGTAGGACGGCCGGTGGCCCTGTGATTGTAGTAGACGGGAATCTGGCCCACAGATCGTGGCCAGCTTATAGGCAAACGGGCGCTGGGCGAGACGTCGCCAAACAGTACGTCGGCAAGGGCATTGCCGGCCTGTACGCCCGGGTACCACGCCTGAATGATCGCCATCACATGGTCGTTCGCCCAACGAATGTCCATAGGACGTCCGCTCTCGAGCACCAGCACGGCGGGCTTTCCCGTTGCCACGACGGCTCGCAGCAACTCTTGTTGCCGCCCGGGGAGATCGAGCGTGGCACGGGAACTGGCCTCGCCGGTCATGGAAGCCAGCTCGCCCAGAAAGATGATCGTCACATCTGCCTGCCGGGCTGCACGGACTGCCTTTTCTATTCCTTCTGGTCCGGCGCTGGTTGTGACTCCGGCAACTCCTGTTGCGCTAAGGGGCGCAGGCGCGGCGCCTGCCTGCCCAGGCCCCTCGCGTTCAAATGATGGAACATCGACCCCTTTCGCATAGATCACTTGGGCCTTCGGCAGCTTGGCCTTGATTCCCGCCAACGGCGTAACCACGTCCTCTGCCCTGCCATTGCCTGCCCATGATCCCAGTTGGTCAGCTGGATCATCCGCTAGTGGACCGATGACCGCGATCGTTTTCACCGACTTGCTCAGTGGCAGCAGGCCTTTCTGATTCTTCAGCAGAATCACCGATTCCTGCGCAGCGCGCCGTGCCACCTTCAGGTTTTCCAGAGTAAGCTCCGCATTTCGTTCCCGCGCGGGATCGGTATAGGGGTTCTCAAAAAGACCCGCTCTGAACTTCAGCCTCAGTACTCGCCGCACAGCCTGGTCGATACGTTCCGTCGGCAATTTGCTGGGATCGAGCTGGAGCAAGCTTTGATAGGCGCCATCGGCCATATCCATATCGACGCCGGCGGTGAGCGCTTGCCATGCCGCTTCCCCGTCATTCGCGGCAACGCCGTGGGCGATTAGCTCGTGAATCGCATCGTAATCGCTGACCACAACTCCGTCGAACTGCCACTCGCGGCGAAGGATTCCCCTCAAGAGTCGTTGGTTTGCCGTGGCGGGAATGCCGTTCATATCTTCGAAGCCGGCCATCACCGTAGCCACGCCGGCCTCAACCGCAGCATGAAAAGGCGGTAGGTACACCTCCCGCAGCAATTGCTGGGAGGTGTCCACAGTGTTGTAATCGCGACCGCCTTCCGCCGCACCATAGGCGGCAAAATGCTTGGCGCAGGCGGCCAGGCTCTCGGGATCTGCAACGTTCTGCCCCTGGAAGCCGCGTACGCGCGCAGCCGCTACTACTGAGCCGAGGTAAGGGTCTTCACCGGCGCCTTCGACCATGCGTCCCCATCGGGGATCGCGCGCGATATCTACCATCGGAGCGAAAGTCCACTTTACGCCGCCAGCGCTGGCCTCCCTGGCGGCCACGCGCTCCACTTCTTCGATCAGCGCTGGATCGAAGCTGCTCGCAGTGGCAATCGGAACGGGAAAAATCGTCCGGTAGCCATGGATCACGTCATAACCGAACAGCAATGGAATCTTCAGGCGTGATTGCTCGAGGGCAATGCGCTGCGCGGCATTGGTGTTGTCCGCACCCGTAACGTTGAACAGCGAACCGGCCCGTCCCTGCCGGACCAACTCCAGCGTTTGCGGAGTGGCCGAGGTGTACTGAGAGAGCTGGCCTATCTTCTCTTCCAGCGTCATCTGTTGCAGCAGGGCGTCAATTCGGCGTTCGATGTCGGCCGCGGTTGCCGGTGATGCAGCCTGTGCCGCAGCCTGGCAAACACCGATCAGCAGAACCAGCAGTAACCTGAGGGAACGAACGCGCATGCTGGTCCTCGGCAAAAGATCCTCTGCTCGAACAACGCTATCAGACGCTATAAAACGCATCTTGGATGCGGGGCGACACCTGCTGAATTAACGTTAATTGACCGCCAACGAGCTCAGAAACCGAGCCGGAACCGCCCGCGAGGCACAACCTGCCGCAGGAACCAGGCATCGCAAGAACGTCAGTTGATTCCGCGCCCGCAGTTCCCGCCGTCTTTTCCCGCCCTTCGTCCCGGTGGAATCAGTGTGCACAGACGATCCGAGCGGGTCGTGGCAGAGGTATTGGCCCGGTACGTCCAGCTGCGGTTCGAAAGGCGCCCTTCTTCCCAATAACGCGGGGAGCAAACATTATGGAAGCTGTCCCTAAGAAAAAAGGAACTGCAGGTCTCGGCACCACGCTGGCGGCGGTAGCGTTTCTCACGCTTTTGC
>Ga0335079_10004140_pt1 | contig 16670 bp, 18 predicted proteins | sample Lox_Sample_33_FD_206719 | JGI IMG/M metagenome (GOLD analysis project Ga0335079, IMG submission 206719) | Soil microbial communities from Loxahatchee National Wildlife Refuge, Florida, United States - Lox_Sample_3.3 | ecosystem: Environmental > Terrestrial > Soil > Wetlands | place: USA... | reverse complement strand
TCCTCATCCGTTTGCGACCGGAATAGCGACTTGGGATACTTCGGAGCAAGATGGAATCCCTAGCGATGTCGGTTATGCGCTCAACTTCGACCGACTTAGGTGACGGACGAAACGACGTGAGGTGCCACGAACGGCCTCACGCAGTGCAGCAAACAGCCCCGCTATTTCAGTCATTAGTGAGGGCATGGAGTGGCAACGGTGCCGGAACTGTTTCTGGAATTGTCTCACGATCCCGCCGGAGACTGTCGAAGGGTCCGGTTTAGCTCGGCGGCGATGGCAACTGCCGACGGGGTATCGGAGTGAACGCATACCGTGGTCGCCCTGACGGGGATATCATGCCCAGTCGTCGTAGCTACGACTTGGTCCCGTATCACTCTCAAGACCCTGTCTGTCGCTTTCAAAGGATCCACGGCATCGTGCACCCGACTTAGGATCAAATTGCCGTCCCCATCGTACTCAAGATCCGCGTAGAACTCGGGAATTAGTTCGATACCCTTGTCCTTGTAAACGGTCTCATGCGCTGTGAATGCCATGCCGAGAATGGGAACCCCGAACGGACGCACAGCATTGGCAATTGCCGCCGCAATATTCTGGTCACGAGCAGCCATTCCATACAATGCTCCGTGCGGCTTGACATGGTTGAGCGGAATGCCCTCAGCCTGGAGGAAGGCGCTAAGTGCGCCGACTTGATAAGTCACGATATCCTCGACTTCGGAGGGTGTAACGGCCATCACCCTCCGACCAAAGCCCTGCATGTCAGGAAGAGATGGATGCGCTCCAACCTTAACGGCGTGCCGCTTCGCCAGGCGGACCGTCTCGCGCATAATACTAGGATCAGAAGCGTGGAACCCGCAGGCAACGTTCGCGAGATCGATGAGCGGCATCATTGCGGCATCATTTCCAAGGCGATAAAGCCCAAACCCCTCGCCCATATCGCAGTTGATCGTCATCATCATTTGAGTGACACATTCATCAATTATGCGGTCGCACTACACTGCTTTAATTCTGTGCACTCAGCGCCGCATCGACAATCTTCCTTGCCTCAGCAACAATCGCTTCTTTCGAACTTTTCTCAAGCGTGGCGGGACTTTCAGTCAGCGCCGATTGCGAGTGTGGGGCATAGATCATTGCTCTCCAGCCTTTTCCGACTGGGCTAACCAGAAAACGATACCCTCTGTATTTTAGTTCCTCTGCCATTTGTTTGCTCCTCCTTTGGCGGTTTCGCTACTGATTAAGGCTTTCGACCCCAGAAAATTTCCACGCCTTTCCAGACATAGTTGCCGCTATCCTCGGTGACTCCTTTAAACGCTTTCGCTAGGTCCTGCGGACTGTAGTAGGGAAACTCCTCTAACTTCCACCCAACCTTCGATAGCAGCTTCTCGAAAACATATTCGATATGCATATCGAGCTCGATCTTCATCTTTGTTTCTGGACTGTAGGCGATTTCAGCTAGGACAATGTTGCGGCCGCGCTTCATCGTCCGCAGCATGTCTGCGCCGGTTTCGCGCCAGTCATCGGTGTGCTGCACACCCTGCAGGCAGGTGGCGCAATCGAAATATTCGTCGGGAAGATTACGGGTGTAGCTCCACTGCCAGGTTGCAAGCTGGCCGTTTCTTCCCCGCTTCTTGGCGATGTAGTTGTCGCGTGCCTCATCGGTGATGTCGAAGACCTTGATTTCGCCTGTCGGTCCAATGCGGGCGCGAATGTCCTTCACAAACCCGCACGGCTCGATGCATTCGCCGATCACGAGCACTTTGTCGCCATCGCGCAGCTCCAGCCGGTCGTAGATCAGCTTGCGAGCGACCTCGGCCTTGCGCCACATATAGGGCAAGCCGCCAAGCAGTACTGCACGGCACCAGCGTTCCTGCTCCTTCGGATCCAGGACGACCTCACCAAAGCGACGTACGTCATAGGGCTGCATCCACTTCCAGGGGTCTTCGTTCTCCATGTGGGTCATGGCGGATCTCAGTAGTTTGAATCGATACGCAAGGGGTTTACATAACTATCTTAGCCGCGGCACGCAGTCCGTAAAATGTCGCTGCGCCGATGCGATTCTACTGTTTATCAGGTGGTGGTGCGGTCGGCGGTGATTGTTGCGCGCGATCAAGCTGTTCTTTCAGATCTTTTACTTGCTGGTCCGCATTTTTCAGCTTTTCAGCCGTTATCTGCAGCTGTTCCTTCGCTTGTGCTTCGTTGCCCTCAGCAATTCCGCGCCGCCGTTCCTCCTCTTTCAGGCCTGCAACTGCTTTCTGCAGTTGCTCGTTTGCTTCCGCCTCGTTCTTTTCAGCAATACCAAGTCGCGCGACAGCATCATCGCGCTGCTGTTCGGTTACCCTCCGCTGCTCATCTGCTTTCTGTGACTGATCTTTTGCTTGTGCCTCGTTCTTCTCGGCAATTCCAAGGCCTTTCTCCAGCGCTGTCAGCCGCTCTATAGCAGCTTCAAGGCGCTGGCGGGCTTCGTTTTGCTGCGAGTAGAGAAAAGCGACAAGCCCAAGCGCCACAATCAGTGCAGCCGTTAAAACTCGCATCAGAATATTTTGCTTCCGCATGGCAGCGTTTCGGCTTGCGGTAATAAACTCCTGTGTCGCTTCAGTCGGGAGCGGAGCGACATTCGGCCGCCTGGCAATCCAATGTTCGGCGGCCTCCAAAACGGGCGCACGCAGTAACAAGCTACGAGGCTTTCCAGTCTTTTCCCAGCGCCTCGCCTCCGCGCTCAATTCTGTGTGCCTGCGTATCCAATCAATATCGGCGTTGAGTGCCTCGGCGAGTTTAGCCACGGTGTCATCGAAGTGAGCATCATCGTCGCATCTAATGAATTTGTGGTCCCGCAGTGGTTCGGGGACCAGATTGTTGGTCACGCCTCGGCGAACAATCGACACAAATCGCTTGTTGAGCGATGCTGCGATTTCGACTTCCTTCTGGAAGATCGGATTGCCGAGCACAAACGGGCTGAGCACGACCACCATCGTGTCGGCCTTGGTGATTAGTGCCTCAATGGACGGCCACAAATCGATTGACGCAAAGGTCCGTTCGCGGTTGACCAATGGTTCGAACCCGCGCGCCTTCAGAGCCGCTTCTAGCTGTTCGACAACCGCCAAATCGTTAGGCGAATAGGAAATGAATATTTTGGGCTCAGCCATTGCGTTGCTTGTCCATTAAAATTCTGAACGCCGTTTTGTCGGCTTCGGGTTATGGGCCTGACGAGCTACTGCTCCACTTTGCCAAATTTGGCAGCAGCAAGGAATCGACGTTTGATGAGTTTTTGCAGTCAAATCGTTCATCCTCTCATGCAACGCACAGTGGGATTGCTCCGAGGTGAGCTTGTTTGTCCTGTGCTGGTCCGCAGTTTCCGGTAGTAACTGGGCGCAAGCATTGTGATGACCAGGCTTCCCCTTCACACATGGAGCAGCCTTACATTACTTCCCAGGATCCATTCGCCTGCTTGCATAGCCGAAGCGCTCAAGTTTATCCGTGAGTTCTATTTTGCTGGCAAAACGGCAATCGCACTCATCTCGATGAGATAATCGGGATGGGTCATCTTAGTGATTTCTACCATCGTTGACGCAGGCCAGGGCGGTTTAAAATACTGCGCGCGCACCTTATGGATGGCATCGAAATGCTCCATGTTCCGAACATACACATCGACACGGCAAACGTCATCGAGTGTGCCTCCAGCCGCTTCGAGAGCCGCCTTCACATTCTCGCAGACTTGCCGCGTCTGTTCGGTGATATCGCCGATTCCGGCTATACTGCCGTCTGCCTTCCGCGCGACCATTCCAGACACGAACACAAAGCGGCCAGTCGCCTCAACTGCGGTCGCGTGGGAAAAAACGCCGCTAGGAGCCCGTAGCTTAGGACTCGAAATCTCGGTCTTTGCCATGACGACTTTCCCCTGCGGCACATTAGTCACGTTGCCGCGTGTATTCAGGAGTCGGTGGCAGTCCCCAGATATCGGTCGGCATCGTCCATACTTTTGGTTTCTGCGGCTGATCGCGGTGCCACGGTTTCGGATCGAAATAGCCAAGTGACTCGTCGAGCATCTTGTCGAGCTCGGTAAATGTTTCGATGATTTGGTCATCCGGATTACGGTGGTAAACATAGACGTTGTGTCCCGGACCGTGACGGCCGGGGCCCCAGATGATGGGGATCTTCTGCGAGCCGAGGAAATCGCAAGCGGCTTGAATGTGCGCCCAGTCCTTCAACTCGAAGGCAACATGGTGCATCTGGGTACGTTTGCCCTTCACGAAATTGATCGTGTGATGGTCCGGACCACACCGCATGAATGCGAACCAGTCTTCGATCCAGTCCGACACGCGAAAGCCCAGCACGCGGCGGTAGAATTCGACAAATTTTTTGGGTTCCTGCACCACAAAGGCGAGATGGCCGAGCTTCATCGGCCCAATGCCTTGGACACTCTGGTTCTTGGCAATTGGCGTTTGGCTCGCATAGATCTCGCAGACCGTGCCCTTCGGGTCACTAAAAGCAATCATCTTTGGGATACCCGGGGTTGCGTCATTTCGGATCTCGCAGCGCACGTCTTCGGTCTCTAGGCCCTTTCGGATATCATCGAATTCAGTCTCAGGATCCGCCTGAAATGCCAATCGAGTGCAGCGCGACTGCTCGCCCTGCTCGAGTTGCACCGCGAGATCACCGAGCTTGGTGGCGAGGAAGGCGCGGCCGTTCTGGCGTTCTGCCAGCACCAAGCCGACTACTTGAACAAAATAGTCGATCTGCCGGTTGATGTCCGGCGTCTCAAACGTGGCGTGACCAAAGCGTCTGGCCTGGATCATGCGAATGAACCCTTATGAATTGACCTGATCTAACCGTTTCTTATTAGCGGCAGAGAGAGATTATTGTATCGGTGCATGCAGTTCTAGCGGTGCTAAGTCCAATGTACCTCCGATCGCGATCGCAAAGCGGACATCGCCTGAAATATCAAAGTGCCATTCGCGACCCCATGCACCACCGAACGCAGCGAATGTTTATTACGCTATTGTTCAATTTCGCCTTCCCGATGCTTCTTGGACAGCAAAGCATCAAGCGTGTAAGCATTCGGACAATATTCACGAAAATGCTTTGCTGCGCCTCCGATGTCGAATTCGTGCATACAGCGCTGTTTCGCGCCACATGACACACAAAGTCGCTGCAGGTCATGCAATACCGCGACTTCCTTGTGTGCTTCAGCGTCAACTCCAAGCGCAGTTAGCATTTGCTCCAGAAGCGCTGCCGATTTGGGGCTTTTCGATGAGAGCGTTGCGAGATCCTGCACGGACATTCCAAGTTCCTGCGCAATACGACTAACCTCATCTTTATCGCACATCGCAAGTTCGCGTCGCGTCGCATGCGCTTTGCGGTAGCGCGCAATCCAATCTGCGATGGCGTCCAAAACGACCTCGACGCGCGGGTACAGATGGGAAGATGTATCGGCCATGACACTTCTCCGATGTCGTTCCGCTATGGCTTACATAGGGCGGCACCCGAAGATGTGTGTTGATCGAGATCAAATCAGGAGCATAGTCAGCGTTAACTAACGCAATAAATCATCGAGGCTGTCCGACGTGATGGAAAATTTGCAGTGCAACAATTTTTCAACCCGATATGTTGCAGGGTCAACTTATACAATTTGCCACATTTCCCGCATGTCGGATGCCTGAACCGGGCCTTCGTGTTCCGGGGCGTGCTTATCACGCTATTGAGGCTGCAGGCCGACATCCTTGATGACCTTGCTCCATCGCGTGAATTCTTCGGCGAAGAATGTATTGGTATCGGCGAGTGAGGTCGCGCCGACTTCCAGCGAAATATTGCGCAGCAGGTCGCCGACCTCTTTGGACTTGAGCAATTCCACGACGTCGCGGTTGATCTTCTCCGCCAAGGGTGCCGGCGTTGCTGGCGGCGCCACCAGGCCGAACCATGTGACGGACTTGAATCCTGGCAAGCCCGCTTCGGCGGGCGTCGGAATTTCCGGCACCGCATCGACGCGCTTGGTATCGCCGACCATAAGCAGCCTCACTTTGTTGTCGCGATAAAGTGGCACCGAGGTAGCGAGCGTGTCGAAGAACACGTCGACGCGTCCGGCGATGATGTCGGACAGGGCCGGCTGCGCGCCGCGATACGTCACGTGCACCATCTTGACCCCGGTCTGTAGTTCGAGCTGAAGTCCCGTGAGGTGCGCGGTAGATCCCACGCCTCCCGAGGCATAGGTGAGTTTGCCTGGGTTCTGCTTGCCGTAATCGATGAAGTCCTTCAGCGTTGCAGCCGGCAGGTCCTTGCGCACCACCATGACGTTCGGGATCTTCGCCAGCAATGTGATACGGACGAACTCGCGCGGATCGTAGCCGGGGTTGCGATAGAGCAAGTGGCTGTACGTGATCGGCAACGGTGGGGCAACCATCAGGGAGTATCCATCGGGGGCCGACCGTGCCACGTTGGCCGCGCCGATGTTGAGGCCGCCGCCGGCGATGTTCTCGACGACGACCGTCTTGCCCCATTTCCTGCCAAGCTGATCGGCGAGGACGCGCGCCAGAATGTCAGTCGTCGAGCCGGCCGCCGCCGGAACCACAATCCGCACGGTGCGCGACGGATAGGCGTCCTGCGCCGGCGCCAGGGACGACCAGACCGTTAGCGCCATCAACGCGAGCAACCCAGCCAAGCGATGCATGTTGTCCCCCAGCGTTACTCAGCTCAACAACGCACGCATGCGTTCCTGATTGATGCCCTTCATCAACTGATCGACGAGACCGGAAAGCGGCACAGGCACCTTGGCATTCTGGGCGACCTCCAGCGCCACGTCCATGTCCTTGGCTGCCCATTTTCCAGTGCTCTCACCCCAGCGCGAGAGCGACCAGTTGGCTCCGCTGCCGTGGCCGAGTGCCTCGACGAGGCGCGGCACATTGACGCCAAGTTGTTTTGCCAAAGTGAGCACCTCGAAGTTCGCGGACATGCAGGCCCACAGCAGCATGTTGTTGATGGTCTTCGCGATCTGACCTGCGCCGGACGCGCCGAGATGCAGCACCTTCTCCCCGAACGCCGATAGAACCGGTCGCGCCCGGACAAAGGCGTGTTCCTCCCCACCAACGTAGACCGTCAGCCGGCCGCTGTTGGCGGCCTCCTGGCCGAGCACCACCGGCGTGTCGAGCACGCCGATGCCGCGCTCGCCTCCCGTGCGCGCCAGTCCGCGGCAGATTTCCGGCGACGCGGTGCTGGCGATGCAGATGACCCCGCCGCGAGGCAAGTGCTGCAACAGCTGGTGAGTCGCTTCTTCTACTTGCACGTCGGTCGTCACCATGACCACGACGGCTTCGGCTTGAGCGGCAACGTCGGCCGCGCTCCCTGTGCGCAGGCCCAGCGCTTGCGCGCGGCTCGTCGCCTGCGTATCGATATCGTGCCCAACAACGGCAAATCCTTTCGCCGCCATGTGCCGTGCCATCTGCAGGCCCATGGCGCCGAGCCCGATCACACCGGTTCGCTTGATCGGGTTGGCCGACTGTGCCGTCTGCGTCGTTTTCATCGCTGCCTCTTGCCTGGTAATGCCCGCTCGTCTTCCGTCTTCGTAATGGTCGCAGATCGTCGTGCCGTGGTCTTGGTGTGGTCGATTGTCCACGTGCCGTTCATTTGCTCGAGTACCACGCCATATTCCTTTTCCGCCGCCTCGCGCGACACCATTCCCTCGCGCACGTCGTCGAGTACGCGCTGCGGCTCACGCGCGAACGGATCACCGAACCCGCCGCCGCCCGGCGAGTCCAGTCGAAAGACATCATTCCTCTTCAGCGGATAATCCGCGTATCGCGTCGGTAGGCGCTTTGCACCCTCGCGGTCCGGATTGATCAGAATGTCGCCGGTGCGCGCCGGGTGGCCGCCGGCAATGCCGTTCGGCGGCACCACGTGCTTGGTCGAGCGGATGGAGAATCGCGCATCAGCGAGATTGAGATACTCGCGCCGGATCCCAAGGCCCCCACGAAAGCGGCCCGGCCCGCCGGAATCCCGGATGAGTTCGAACCGCAGCATGCGCATGGGGAACTCGCTTTCCAGAATCTCGATCGGCGCAATCTTGGCGTTGCTCTGATTGACCGATGTTCCCGACATGCCATCCTTGGTCGGCCGCGCCCCCGCGCCGCCGCCAATGATCTCGTATTGCACGTAGCCCTTGCCGGTCGTGGTGTTGCGGCCACCAATGATAATCGACCGCGAGCCGGCGCCGTCGGCGCGGATCTTCTCCGGCACGATGCGCGAGAGTGCTTCGTACACCGCATCAACCAGCGCGTGGATAGTCGGATTGTAGGTGTTCACAGGCGCGGGAAAGCGCGGATTAAGCACGCTGCCCTCACGTGCCTTGATCGTGTAGCCGTTCAAGAGCCCGCTGGAGACGTACATGTGCGGGTCGATCATCGAGATGATGCAATAGGCGCAGGCCGCCTGGACTAGCGGCGGACGAATATTGGCCGGACCGAGCGTCTGGTCGGCCGAACCGCTGAAATCGAAGTGCAGCCTGTCGCCTGATTTCTCGACCACCACATGGATCCGCACCGGCTTATTCAATTCGACGCCGTCGTCGTCGATGAAGCGCTCGGCCTCGTAACGGCCATCCGCCCACTCGGCGACGGCGGCGCGCACCCGAGCCTCGCCGAGTTCGAACAGCCGCCGGCAGCAGGCCCCCACCTTTTGTTGGCCGTATTTGCTGAGGAGCTCGTTGAGCCGCTTCTCCGCCAGCCGGCACGAACCGAGCTGACCGCGGATGTCGCCGAGCACCAGCTCGGGCGTCCGGCTGTTGGCGGCGATCAACCGGTCGACGTCGGTGTTCGTCCGATAGCCGGTTTGATAGCGCATCGCCGGTAGCTGCAGTCCCTCATTGAACACCTCGCGCGCCTGACCGGAGCAGCTTCCGGGCACCGGTCCGCCGATATCACTCTTGTGCGCGATCGACCCGCAGAAACCGAACAGCGTGCTCTTGAAAAACATCGGCGTGATGACCGCAATGTCCGGTGCATGCGGACTGCCGCCTTCGTAAGGATGGTTGATGAGAAAGGCGTCGCCTTCGGCAAATGCGCCGTCGTATGCGCGCAGCACGGCCGCCGTGCACGCCGGAAACGCGCCGATATGCAGGGGAAGCACCACGTGCTGTGCGATGATCTCACCGCGCGTATTCATCAGCGCGCAGGATGCATCCTGCGATTCGCGCACAATGGTGGAAAAGCCGGTGCGGAACAGCGAGTTTTGCATCTCCTGCACAATGCCTGAGAGGCTCGCCTTCACCACTTCGAGATCGATCGGATCGACGCGGCTCATGACGATCCCATAGTCACGATCAAATTTTTCCACTCGTCCACCCGCGCCACATGATCGGGGCTCAAGACCGTGGTGCAGTCGAACTGATCGAGCACCGCCGGCCCTTTGACAGAATGACCGACATCAAGCTTCTCGCGTTGATAAACGGGGCATTCGATGCTCTTGCCTTCAAATCGCACAGAACGCCTTGCCCGTAGCGCATCCGCAAGGCCCGTGCCGGCGCGCTTGAACCTCGGCAGTTCGACCGAAGGTACGAGTCCCACACCGCGCACCCGATAGGAGACGACTTCTACCGGCTCCTCCGGAGCCGAATGCCCGAACATCGTCTGGTGCTGGGCGTCAAAATCGCGACGCAGCCTTTCCAGCCCTTCCGTCGTCAACGACTCGTCCGGGCAAGGTAGCGTTATTTCGTAGCCCTGCCCGGCATAGCGCAGATCAAGCGCACGCTCGATCCTGATCTGGTCGCGCGCGAATCCATCGGCCTCGAGGTCTGCCTTCGCCTGCGCGTGCAAGCGTGTAAACAGGGTGTTGGCCTCCTCTGCGTCAAGTGCGCGCAGGTCGCTCATGCGCGACTGTACGTAGTCATGTTTCACATCCGACATCAGAAGCCCGATCGCCGAATACACACCTGGGTAAAGCGGCACAACCATACCGGCCATGCCGAGATTACGCGCAATGCGGCCGGCATGAAGCGGTCCTGCGCCACCGAACGCCAGCAGCGTGAACCCGCGCAGATCGTGGCCGCGCATGGTGGAGATCGCCTTGATCGCTTCCTCCATCTTTACGTCGATGATGCGAATGATGCCTTCCGCCGCTTCCTCGATGCTCATGCCGAGCGGCCTTGCAATCTTCGTCTCAATCGCGGTGCGCGCCTTGGCAACGTCGAGCTGCATCCTGGCGCCGAGAAAATTGTCCGCGCTCAAAAGCCCGAGCACGAGATTGCAGTCCGTGATCGTCGGCTCCGTTCCACAGCGACCGTAACAGGCGGGACCCGGCACCGCGCCCGCGCTTTGCGGCCCAACCTCCAGCGCGCCGAAGCGATCAACACGCGCGATCGTGCCGCCTCCGGCGCTCACCGTGTTGATGTCCATCATGGGTACAGCAAGGTCGCGGCCGTCGATCTTGCCACGGCTCACCAGCGCCGGTTGACCATCCTTGATCAGCGCCACATCGCAGGATGTGCCGCCCATATCGAATGTGATGAGGTTGCGATGACCCGTCATGCGACAGGCGTAGGCGCCGGCGGTAACGCCACCAGCCGGACCCGACAGAATCGTCGTCACCGCGCGATGCGCGGCGCCATCAAACGTCGCCATGCCGCCGTTCGATTGCATGACATATTTCTGCTGTGTGACGACGCCGGATTCGGCGAGCCGCCGCTCGAGCTGCGCGATATAGCGCGCGAGGATCGGCTGCAGATATGCGTTGATGACGGTCGTGCTCAACCGGTAATACTCGCGGATCTGGGGCAGGATCTCGGACGAGAGCGAAACGCTGCACCCTGCCATTTCTTCCGCGACGATCTCGCGCACCCGCGCCTCGTGCTCGGGATGGAGAAACGAAAACAGAAGGCACACTGCAAGCGACTCGATCTTTTGCTTAGAGAGCTCGCACACCGTCGCCCGCAGCTGGGCCTCATCGAGATCGCGCAGCACACGGCCGCGAAAATCGACCCGCTCAGCCACTTCGCCGGTGAGACTCTGCGGCACCAGCATGGAGGGCTTGTCGTACATCACGTCGAAGATGGCGGGCCCATAAGGCCGGCATTGCTCCGCAACCGGATAGATGCCGCTGAAGCCTTCAGTGACGAGCAGCCCGGTCTTGACGCCCTTGCCTTCCAAAAGTGCGTTCGTGCCCACGGTAGTGCCATGGCAGAAAAAGCGGATAGCGGCGTCGCGGCTACGCTCGCGCAGGCTTTCGATCCCCTGCAGGATGGCGCGCGACGGATCGTCGGGCGTTGAAGCGATCTTCGCGATCGAAACCTCGCCGGTTTCTTCCGCCAGATAGACGAAGTCGGAAAATGTCCCGCCGGTATCAACGGTGACGCGATAATGGGTCATGCGCTGCCTACGCTATTCTCTGCCTACCCCGACGTGCTGTCGGCCGTCATCATGGCAGCAAGTCCGCCATCAACGAACAGCATGTTGCCGACGATGAAGTCGGAATCCTCCGACACCAGGAACAATATCGCGCGGGCAAGGTCGATCGGCAGGCCGGCGCGGCCGCGCAGATTGACCACACTGCGCTTCGGGTCGATTTCGTCCTTCCCGACCGGCGACCCGATCTTGTTTGGGACCACGCAATTGACCCGGATGTTGTGCGGCGCAAGCTGCACGGCCATGGAGCGCGTTAGGTTCGCGATGCCGCTCTTGGCGGTTGTGTAGGCCACCGCGCGCTTGCGCCCGAAAAAACCCGAGGTCGAGCCGACATTGACGATCCGGCCGCCGGTGCCTTGGGCGACCATCTGCCTCCCGACGTGCTGGCTCATCAGAAATGTTCCGGTTAGCGTCACCGCCAACACGCGATCCCACTCAGCTTTAGTGATGTCTAGAATGTGCTTGTTGTCGGTGATCGCAGCGTTGTTAATCAGGACGTCGATCCGACCCCATTTCGCCATCACCGTCTTCACCAGCCCTTCGACATCGTCTTCAGATGATATGTCCGCGACGAAGCTTGCCGCTTCGCCATTCAGCCGACCGATTTCATCCGCCACTTGGTCGGCGCGGCCCCGATGGTTGTCGACAACCGCGATCTTGGCACCTTCGGCCGCAAACAATTTTGCAGTCTCTTCCCCGATGTTGCGGCCGGCGCCGGTAATAATCGCAACCTGGTCCTTGAGCTTCATGACCTTCTCCGCGGCCGATTATGGACAAGTCGCCAAGGTCCCGCTAGCGTGACGACCCAAGCTTGTCGGGATGTCACCATGCGAAGAACTCGGCCGTCGCGTCGGTTGTGTAATGGGTTCGCCGCCGTTTTTCTGTTGGCAATGTTTTCGACCCAACCTGTCCCAGCCGCCGATCCAACGCCGTTGAAGGTGGGCATTTCGGAGGCTGTCAACACCGTCATGGCGATCTGGATGGCCGAGGAAGCCGGCTTCTACGCCGCCAACGGCATCAAGGTCGAGATCATCAACATGAACGGCGGTAGCCGTGGCGCAGTCGAGCTTGCCGCCGGCCGAATCGACGTGATGCATGTCGGCCTCTCTTCGGTCGTGCGGCTCAACCGGACCGGCGCCGACCTGCGCGTCATCGCTTCGCTCGCCAACGTGATCCGCTTCACCTTCTTCTCAGCGCCGGGCGTGAAAACCGCGGCAGACCTCAAAGGCGGCATCGTGGGTGTTAGCTCCTTCGGTTCGGAGAGCGATACCACCGTGACGCTCGCGCTGAAACGACTCGGGCTGAAGCGCGACGACGTTGTCGTGAAGGAGTACGGCAGCGGAATCCAGCGCATCGCGGCCGTGAAGTCCGGCGAAATACAGGCCACCGCGGTGAACGAACCCGTCGCCAGCCTTGCTCGCGAGCAGGGTGTGAATGTGCTGGTCGATCTCGTCCCGGAGAAGATTCCATGGCTGTTTACGGCGATTGTCGTTAAGCGCAGCGCGCTTATTGGCCAGCGCGATCCGATGATCCGCTTTCTAAAAGCCACCGCCGAAGGCAATGCGCTTGCGCTTGCCGACGAAAAGCACGCCAAGGAAGTGCTCGCCCGGCGCACCAACGTTACCGATCCGAAAATTCTCAACATCAGCTACGAGGACTTCCGGCAGCTGTCGCCGCCGAACATCGCGCCGACCCAGGCGGCGGCCCAAAATATACTCAAGCAATTTCCGACAGGCGGCAGCGTGAACGTCGGGGATTATGTCGATACCAGCATTCTCGACGAGTTGGTAAAGCAGGGTTACTTCTCGGCGCTGCAGCGGAAATATCGCAAGCTGTGACGCTCGGAGAATTCTTCAAGCCCGTGAGCGAGTCCGTGGTGTCAGCAGCGGATTTGGCACGGGCAGTACGCAAGCGCAGGCAAGATCGAGCGCTGCGACTAATGCGATGTCTGACACCAATCAAAGTCCAAACTGGAGATGCAAGGCGGTTCGAGTATTCAATCGTGGCTGCGGCTATATCACCGAGGAGTGTAATCAAGAGATCAAACGATGCGGCTGGGGGATTGGTAGCAATGAAGGCGAGGCTGCGCGAAATGCTAGAGCCCAAGGATACCTCGGTGGCGGGACCGGGGCGGCTGCATTGGACAGTAGTAGACCAAGCTACATGGATTTCTCAAAGCGGCGGCATTTCTCTGGTCTTGACAGAGAAGCGGACATTGATCGGTCATTTCAAAATCAATCGCGCGATTGCAACACGCTCCGACCAGCTCCCCAACAGCTTTCTAAACGAGATAAGCTCTTTGATCGACATGAACTAAATTCTGCGGTTGAAGATCAATGGTGACGAGACGATCCACGCTTATTGGAGCAACAGCGGCGTTAGCGAGCATCGCATGGAATGCTCGGTTAATAGCTGAGAGTGATAAACAACGTAATACCCTGTTCCTCACGTCCGATGATGGTCCAGAAGCAGGGACAGCAAAACTTCTCGATATTATCGAGCGGCTCCAAGTTCCGATCACTTTGTTCATGATTGGCATGAATGCTTCTGCGAATGCCGAACATCGGAGCCTATTGGTGCGTGCGCGCAAGAGCCCATGGGTCACGATCGGAAACCATAGTGAGAGTCATTGTCTAAGCCATTATGTTCGCTGTTATCACGACACCAAATCTGTCATTTCCGATTTTCGGAGAGCGAGCAACGTACTCGGACTAGTGTCTCGACCTATCATGGCGCGGGGGCCTGGACGAAACGTATGGCGCTTGCCTGGGATGCGGATCGATGACCCAGTCATTTCATACAAAGAAATGGGGATCGAGGACAACACCGACGACGTGCTGTTTGCAAGCGGCTTTTATCTCTATGGCTGGGATGTGGAGTGGCAGCATGACGCCAGAGGAATACCGGTGCAAACATCGAGTGCGATGATTGAGCGCCTTGCCGGGCCAGTACCTCACAGTCGTCGCCCCGGCAAAGTAGTAATGCTGATGCACGATATCATGATGAGAACCGCTGCCGCGGCTGATGAGCTTGTACGAATTATAGAGGGCGTTCGAGAGCGCGGATCAAAATTTGCACGGCTCAGTGAGTATTAATTAGCAATCGCCTGACAACGCTGTGTCCGCTTTCCGTCCCATCCCATAGCGTTCCCATTTCGGACATGGGGCGACGTCTGAAAAGAGCCAAAGGCGATATTGGGACCGAGAAGACTGCGGTACGTTAATGTCGCTTCGTACTGGGTCGCTGCTGCTTCTCTAACGTAAATGCGTCGACGCTTTCGAGCTCTTTGGCGAGCGATTGCCACGCGGCGGCCAAGCCAATCAGCTTTTCTTTCAGTGACTCGTCCTTGGTGCCTGCTGCAAGCTGAAGGCATTTCATAGCGCGCTGCTTACACTCGCGCGGATTGCCGGCCATTCGCGCTTCCTCCTCGCGGTCGGATTATGCCTTAACCAGTCCGGCGTTTTGCTTCACAGCCGCGTGAAACCCCCACCCCCACACATCCCCCGGGCGGCGCGACATGTCACCGCCTCTATCACAGATCCCGGCGGGCGCTGTTGCCGAGCTGCTTGCCGAGCTCCAAAAGCCCAACCTTGGCGCGAATGATCTTCTGTTCGGTCGTCATGGGGTCCTCCAATGCGCCGAGGGGACCAGGACACCGCTGTCAGATTAAGTTTTGGCTAATGTAAATCAGTCGGAAAGCCGGGTGCCGGAAATCGGCACGCCCGGTTTGATTAGCGGGGATGGGAAACGGAGCGTTGCCAAATGGCCCAAGCTACCGCGCTATCCTCGACTCTACCGTCTCGGATGGTCCGAGATAGTTCCGCTCCAGCCGACGCATCAAATCCCGATAGAGCCAGAGCGTCATCCTATCAAAACCAAGTCTCGCACAGACTGCACAGGGCAGAATGTGGGTAGAGTAATAGCGCAGCAACAAGTGCTCCTGGCCGCGGCGACGCATTTCGGCAAGGATTGCTGGGGCATGCAAGTAATAGCGGGCAATGTCTTTCAGGCCCTCGGGCATTCGCTGAAGCGGCCCATCGCGAAAGGCTCGCAGAGTTCGCAATTCGAAGCAATCATCGGTCAAGCCGAGCAGTTGGCAACACGCCGTCGTCAGGAAGCAAGGAACATAAGACTCGCACTGCTTGCGTTTTTCCATAGCTGAAAGGCGCGCCTGCTGGTCCTGTACGAACTGTTGCGCCTCGGTAAAGCCTTGAGTGAGCAGACTCTGTGTCATGAGCTGGGTAGCACCGTCTGACACGTTGATAGTCACCATTCCTGGCCGCTTCAGAGGATTATCTAGCTCGGGAAACAGCACATCCGGATGCAAAGTGACGTTGAAACTTCCATCATCTTGTCTTTCCACTTTGGGTTCCACATTCGCACTTCGCGTCGCTCCGTTCGTCTCCTTCAGGACAACATTTAGCACCTGATTTTGCGGGCGCGCCCTCATAATACGTTGCATCCAATAGTTGGGGGGATTCCCCAGCCAATATCTAAAATCCGAGCCGGCATAGGATACCCAGCTGAGGTCATCAGATGCGTTTGCTTCCCATTGGCCGAATTTGCGCACGGCGTGGCACTCAGGCAACTTATTCTTTTGAGCCAGCGAGAAGCCGGGCACCGATGCGGTGCCGAAGACCCCAAATAGGGTCGCAATCACGCGACGTCGTGTAGACTCCCACATCGTACTCTCCGTTCCTCTCGACACCCGTGCGTATGACGAAATCAGCATTTAGCACGCGCCCGAATATAGAAGCACAGTCAGGGCCAACGCCAAAAGTGCTCGTCCGACACGAACAGAAATTGATTTTCGCGAGCACGATCGCATCGTCCGGAAACAGACGCAAGATAGTTGTTACCGGCAACTATGCCGACGCAAATGGCACCACGTTGACACGAGTGATGTTTGCTCTCGTGACGCTGTCGGTGTGAAAGCCGACATGGTGCGGTATTGTTTCCTAGCGCACGGAGAAGCGCTGGATCATTCATCCTTATTGTCTTAATTCCTGGACACCTAACTCAGTCCATAGCCAACTGAAGTCGTAAGTTGCCATCGGATCATTACGACCGGTGAGCTTGGCAGAATGATTTTCAAGCATTTTAAGCCAATCGGAAACTTTGACACGGCCCTTTGCTGTCGTCGCTGCAGCGCGCGGTGATTTATTTCCAAGCATCGGGATCGGTTGATCGAGCATGCTCCGATAATGTCGACTGAGGCTGTCATGAATGATGGTGCGTCGCTCTTCCTCAGAGAGATCTAGGTTCGGTGGCGGTGTGGAATTCGGCTGCTCC
>Ga0335079_10004139_pt1 | contig 16672 bp, 11 predicted proteins | sample Lox_Sample_33_FD_206719 | JGI IMG/M metagenome (GOLD analysis project Ga0335079, IMG submission 206719) | Soil microbial communities from Loxahatchee National Wildlife Refuge, Florida, United States - Lox_Sample_3.3 | ecosystem: Environmental > Terrestrial > Soil > Wetlands | place: USA... | reverse complement strand
CATGAACAGCGCGGCGCCGATCTGGCGATTGGTCGCGCCCTCGGCGACGAGCGCCAGCACCTGCCGCTCGCGCGCCGTCAAGCCGAACGGGTCCTCGCCGGCGCCGTTTGAGTCCGGGCGGGTCCTCTCGCCGGCTTCCTCGCCCAACTCGAGCCGCGCCCGCTGCGCGAGCGTGACCAGCTCGTCTTCGATCCACCGCGCCCCAAGGCCACGGGCGTCCGCCAGCGCTTCCCGGGCCACCCCACAGGCCGCATCCCGGTCGCCGGCTTCGACAAACGCCTCGGTCGCGCGCCACAGGCAATACGCGCGCACATAAGGCCTCGTCATCGCCTCCCATTCGCGGCCGGCCTTGACCCATGCGTTGGGGTCGCTCTTGCCCCGGGCCCGGGCGAGCTCGGCGTTTCCGACCGCCTTCCACGCGTTCTCGACCGGGCCGCCCTCCTCCGCGGCCGCGCGCAGGCGCTGCATGTGGATCCGCGCCCGCGCCACGGCGTCGCGCTCGTCGGCGCGCTCGCGCAGGTCACGGGCCCTCTCAGCGATGTCGGCCTCGACCCGCATCCCCGCGGCGGTTACGCGGGCTATGCGCATCACGTCGTCGGTGCACAGCTCTATCCGGTCGAGCGCGTCGGCCACGGCCGCTCGGGCCCCCGCGAGGTCGCGCTGGCGCCGGCGGAGCTCGGCGAGCAAAGCGCCGAATCCTCCGATCCATTGGGGCTCAAATGACCTCGCGACGAGTGGCTCGACCTCCTCGAGGCACCGCGCCGCGGTGTCCTCGTCGCCGACCCCGAGGGCGAATTCGGCTTGGCGGATGTGACGGAAGATCAGCTGCCTGCCGACGAGCTGCTTCGCCGGCGAGGCCAGGTCCAGGTTGGCCCGCGCGGTCCGCCAGTCCCCGGCCTCGAACGACAGGTCGGACACGGTTAGCGCCATCCAGTCTGCAGGGCGTGGCACTCGGCCCGAGACCGCGACCTGGCCCTCCTTCGCCGTCTCGAGCGCCTGCAAGGTGCGTCCGGCGAGGCTGAGCGTGTCGGCCAGGTTCCCGTACGCGGTTCCGGCGCCGTCGATGTCGTCGTCCTCGCGCGCGATCTCGATCGCCCGGCGCAGGCGCGCGACGCCCTCGTCAACTCTCCCGAGCACGATCTGGGCCATCCCGAGCGTGTTCAGGATCTCGCTCTCAGACCGGCGATCCCCGGCAGCCACGGCCGTGGTGAGCGCCATCTCCCCCTCCTCCAGGGCGTGGCGCGTGCGGCCGCGCAGATACCGCGTGCGCGCGGCCCAGGCGAGCAGCGAAGCGCGCTCGTGGCTGACCTCGTCCGGCGGAAGCATCGAAAGCGCGCGCTCGGCCGTCTCGACCGCCTCCGATCCCCGGTTCAGCGACCACTGGATCCTCGACAGGCGCGCCAGCAGCTGGGAGTAGCGACGCGGCTCGGCGTCGGGGTCGAGCTCCTTCAGCGCGTGACCTAGCAGCACCTCGGCGCGCGAGCGATCGCCCGCAACCGAGTGCGCGTCCGCGGCGATCGTCGCCAGTTGGACGTGATCGAGCGGAATCGTCTGGTCGGCATCGGGGACGCGGGGCCACAGCTCGAGCGCCCGTTCGGCGAGATCGGCGGCATCACCGTAGGCGTGCACGTCGCGCGCAGCGAGCGCGGCCTGCACGGTGGCGCGCAGGGCGGCGGGTTGATCGCCCGCGGTCGCGTAGTGCCGGGCGATCGCCGAAGCCAGGTCGACGCCGCGGTCGTTTTCGTAGTCGGCGCGATCCTCGAACGCCCGGGCCAGCGCGAGGTGGAGCTCGCTCCGCTCGCCTGGCAGCAGGTCGTCGTACATCGCCTCGCGCAGCAGGGCATGGCGAAAGCACAACCGGCTCGGCTCGTCAGTCACCAGCACCTGCTCAGCGACGGCCTCGCGCAGCGCGGTATGGAGCGCCCCCGGTTCGATGCCCGTCACCTCGGCGATCATCGGCTCATCGAGAGAGCGGCCCGCGGAGATCACCCGAGCCGCGGCCTGGGCGTCGGCCGACAGCCGCTCGATCCGCAGCATGAACGCGTCCCGCAGGCTCTGGGGAGCGGCGCCCCGGCCGTCCATCCCCGCGGCGAGTAGCTCCTCGCTGTAGAGCGGGTTGCCTTCGCTGCGCTCGTACAGGCGCATCACGAGCTTGTCGCTCGGCGGCTCCCCGAGGATGTCGGCGAGCGCCTCGGCCAGCTCGTCGCGGTCGAACGGGTCGAGCTCTACCCGGCGGGCTCGGTCGATGCGGTCGAGCTCGGAAAGCAGCGTCCGCAAGGGATGCCGCCGGTGGATCTCATCCGTCCGGTAGGTGAGCACGAGGACCACGCGCTCCCGCCGAAGGCTGCGAGCCAGGAAGTCGACGAACGTGCGCGTCGAGCGGTCGGCCCAGTGGAGATCCTCGAGGACCAGCACCACCGGCTCGTCCTCACCGAGGCACTCCAGGAGCTCGAGCAGTGCCTCGAACAGGCGCACCTGCGCGGACGGATCGTTGCCGTCCGGAGCCGCTGCCTCCTCGTCGAGGCCCGGCAGCAGGGCCGCAAGCTGGGCGCGACTGCCCCGCCCCATGGCCTCGAGCGAGCGGTGCCGAGCCCTGACCAGCGGGCGGAGCGCGCCGATCAGAGGCGCGTACGGCAGCTCGCCGTCAGCCTCCTCCACCGCTTCTCCGCGCAGGACGAGCGCGTCGCCCTCCGAGGCGCGGCGCTCGAACTCCCTGACCAGACGTGTCTTGCCGACTCCTGACTCGCCGCCTAGCAAGACCACGACTGGCGACTCGCCCGTCGCTTCACGTAAGGCGAGCTCCAGCTCCCGGAGTTCCGCCATGCGTCCGACGAAGTGGCTTGATGTGACCCTCGCGCGTATGCGGGAAGTATCGCGAGAACCGTCCACCTGCTGCGCGGCGAGAGTTGACGACGTCATGCGCGACCTGCTGCTCGCGCGCTGCGCGCTTGAAGTCTTCGACGTGCTGGCTTGCGACTGCTTGTGAGATGGTGGGGTGCATTGCTCGTCCCTCTCGATCGAATCCTGGTTTTCCACTGCGATCAGGATGAGCTAAGACCCGTCCGCCAACATCGGGCGAACGCAGCGCATATAAGCGCGCCACCCCTTAGCTGGCGCGCATGACCCCTTAGCTGAACTGACGGCGTCCGGAGCCCGGTCGCCAGCCCGGCCCGAGCCGCGGGATACCATCTGCGTCGGAGGGGGTGCGAGACGGACCGAGGCGTACTCCTGGGACGAATGGATGAGGGCTGATCACGCCGACTTCGGTGAGCCGGGAGCGCAATGGCTCGTTCTCGGCGCGAGGATCCCCGTCCGGGGACGCAATCAGCACCTGCCTGGCCCGGGCGCGGGCAGCCGAGTCGTCGCTGCGGTCGCCCGCGGTGCGGAACACCGCCGGATCGGGCGCCACGTACCAGAGCTCCGCGGCGTCGTGGACGCCGAGGAGCGCTCGCGCCAGGGGATACTGCCGGGGGCGGTAGAGCACGAGTACGCGCGGATCCCCGGGGAAGCGCAGCCGCCGGGCCTGGAGCGCGCTGACCGCCTCCCGCATCGCCGCCGGCCGGCGCCCGCGCGGAGGCTCGAGCGCCACCACCCGCGGGATCGCCAGCAGGTCGCGGGCGTGCGCGGCGAGCTCGAAGTCCTCGAGCCGCCCGGGGAGCAGCAGAACCGCGAGCGGCTCCGGGGTCTCGTTCACTCCTCTGGCCCGGCGGCGGCCGGCACGTCACCCGACCCGTTGGTGTCTCCCGCGCTCAGCGGGCTCAGCTCCGAAAGGGTCGCGCCTTGGATCTCCGCAGCCGTGACGTTCTCCGGGTGGTGACAAGCCGCGGCATGCCCATCGGCGTACCGCATGAGCGGCGGCTCGACCGCCCGGCACACATCGGTCGCGTGCGGGCACCGCGGATGGAAGCGGCACCCCATTGGCGGATCGATCGCGCTCGGTGGCTCACCCTCGAGTGGGGTCCGGGCGCGCCTGCGGTTCAGCTCGGGATCGGGGATCGGGATCGCCCCGAGCAGCGCGCTCGTGTACGGGTGGATCGGCTTGGCGTACAGGTCCTCGGCCGGCGCCAGCTCCATGACCTTGCCGAGGTACATGACCGCGATCGAGTCCGATATGTGGCGCACGACGCTCAGATCGTGGGCGACGAACAGGTAGGTGAGCCCGAGGTCGTCCTGGAGGTCGTCGAGCAGGTTCACGATCTGCGCCTGGATCGAGACGTCGAGGGCGGAAACGGGCTCGTCGAGCACGATCAGGCGCGGGTTCAGCGCGAGGGCACGGGCGATGCCAACGCGCTGGCGCTGGCCGCCTGAGAACTCGTGCGGGAAGCGGTTGACGTGCTCGGGGGAGAGCCCGACGCGCGCAAGGAGATCGCGCACCCGCTTCGGGATCTCGTCCTTGGGCGTGCCGTGCAGCGCCATCGGCGTGCCGATGATCTGACCGACTCGTTTACGCGGATTCAGCGACGCATACGGGTCCTGGAAGACGATCTGGATCTCGCTGCGCAGCGGTCGCATCTCGCGCGTGCTGGCGTGGGTGATGTCCCGGCCCTCGAACTTGATCGAGCCGTCGGTCGGATCCAGCAGCCGCACGAGGCAGCGCGCGAGCGTCGTCTTGCCGCACCCGGACTCGCCGACCAGTCCGAGGGTCTGGCCGGTCCGGAGCCGCAGCGTGACGTCGTCTACCGCGTGGACGCGGGCGACCTCGTGGCGGAACACGACGCCCGAGCGAACCGGGAAGTAGAGCTTGAGGTGATCGACCGAGAGGAGCGTGCCGTTCGAGTCGCCCTTCGCGGTCGCGCCCGTCACGGCCCCGTCCGCCGCGCTCGCGCCGGTCTCGCCGCCGCTGGCCCCCGGCTCGCCCGTGCTCACGCCGGCGCCTCCTGCGGCCGCGCCAGCCCGATCTGACCGCCGCCAACCTCCCGGCGCACGCGCTTGTCCTCGGTCGACAACCAGCAGCGATCCAGGTGACCGGGCACCTCCGCGATGTGCGCCTCGAGCGGCGGAACGTCCTGGCACCGGTCGAACTCGTGCGGGCAGCGCGGCCGGAAGTGGCAGCCCTTCGGCGGGTCGAGTAGGGACGGCGGCGCACCGGGAATCGACGGTAGGCGCCGCGGCCGCTCGCGATCGAGGCGCGTGATCGACCCGAGCAGCCCCCACGTGTATGGGTGCTGCGGGTCGTAGAAGATCTCGTCGACGGTTCCCTGCTCGACGATCCGGCCGGAGTACATGACGACGATCCGATCGGCGATGTCGGCCACCACTCCGAGGTCGTGGGTCACGATGATGACGGCGGTGTCGGTGGAATCGCGGAGCTGCTTGATGCGCTCGAGGATCTGCGCCTGGATCGTCACGTCGAGCGCGGTCGTCGGCTCGTCGGCGATCAGGATGCTCGGGTTGCACGACAGCGCCATCGCGATCATCACGCGCTGACGCATTCCGCCCGAGAGCTCATGCGGGTAGGAGTCGACGCGCTCACGCGCGCGGGGGATCCCGACCTCGTCGAGCAGCGTAATCGTCCGGTCGCGCGCGACGGCCTTGGAGACGTTCTCGTGCGCGCGGATCTGCTCGATGATCTGGTCGCCGATCTTGTAGACCGGATCGAGCGAGGTCATCGGGTCCTGGAAGATCATCGCGATGTCGTTGCCGCGGATTCGCTCCAGCTGCTCCTCCGTTGCGGTCAGCAGGTCCGTGCTGCCGAACACCGCGGAGCCACCGAACCGAGCGTTGACGCCACGCGTGAGGCCCATCAGCGTCATCACGGTCACGGACTTGCCCGACCCTGACTCACCCACGATCGCGAGGATCTCCCTCGGCGCGAGCGTGTACGAGACGCCGTCGACGGCGTGGACGACTCCGTCCTCGGTCGCGAACGAGACGGCCAGGTCCTTGACCGAAAGCAGTGGCCGGGTACTGCTCACGCCAGCCGGATCCTCGGGTCGAGCCACGCATACATGATGTCGACGATCGTGTTGAACAGCACGACGAAGAATGCGATGAAGATCGTGAGCGCCATCACCGGTGGCACGTCGAGCGACTGGATCGAGTTCGCCGCGTACTGGCCGACGCCGCCGAGGTTGAAGACCGACTCGGTGACGATTGCGCCGCCGCCGATGATCGCCCCGAAGTCAAGGCCCCACAGTGAGATCACGGGGATCAGGGAATTGCGCAGCACGTGCCTGAGCAGCACACGCCGCTGTCCAAGGCCCTTGGCGCGCGCCGTGCGCACGAAGTCCTCATTGATCGTGTCGAGGATGCTCGATCTCACGAGGCGCGAGTACACCCCGATGAACAGGATCGACAGCGCCGCCCACGGCAGAATCAGATGCCAGGCCCACTGGACCGGGTTCGACGTGAGCGACGTGTAGCCGCCGTTGGGGAATATCCCCGCCTTGAAACCTAAGTAGTAGCTCAGGAGCGCTCCGACCCAAAACACCGGCATCGAGATCCCCGTGAGCGCGAGCACGGTCAGGAAGCGGTCGGAGATCTTGCCGGCTTTCAACGCCGAATACATGCCGAGGCAGATCGCGAAGAACATCCATATCAGCGCCGCACCCACCGCCAGCGAGATCGTGGGCCAGATGTCGTGCCTGATCTCGGTGTCGACGTTGGTCTGCGTCGAGTACGAGATCAGAGTGCCATCGAAGATCTTCTGCATCGTCTTCTCGTACTGGACGTAGAGCGGCTTGTCGAATCCCCACTCGCGCCGGATCGTCGCGATCGTGGCGGGGGTGGCGCTATGTCCGGCCAGCCTGAACGCAGGGTCGCCGTTCGGAATCACGTTGAAGATCGCGAAAGTGATCACCGAAATCGCGAATAGCACCGCGATCATCCCGATCACCCGCCTGATGATGAACCGGAGCACTTAGAGCGTCTAGTTGTCGGAGATCCGGACCTTCGCGCGCGGGTCGAGCGCGTCGCGTACGCCCTCGCCGAAGATGTTCAGCGCGAGCACGGTCAGCACGAGCATGAGCCCCGGCACGATCGTGAGGTGGGGAGCGGTGGTAATCCGGTCGATGCCCTCGCTGATCATCTCGCCCCAAGACGGTGTCGGCGGCTGAACCCCGGCCCCAAGGAACGACAGATATGCCTCGAGCAGGATCGCATTCGCGATCGCGAGCGGGAAGAAGACCACGATCGTCGACGCCAGGTTCGGCAGGATCTCGGTGAACATGATCCGGATCGACCCCATGCCCTGGGCGCGTGCGGCTTCAATGAACTCCTTCTCGCGCATCGAGAGGACCTGCCCGCGCAGCGGACGCGCCATGTACACGACGTATACGAACCCGATGATCAGGATCGGAATCGCGATCGACCCGCTCTGAAGCGTGACCGGCCCGATCTTCAAGCCGCCGATCGACAGGGCAGTTCCGAGGGCGACGCCGAGGATCACGACCGGGAACGCCCACATGATGTCCATGATCCGCGAGAGGATGGTGTCGGTTATGCCGCGCATGTAGCCGGCAAACAGCGCCACGACCACAGCCAGGACCGTGGTGATGATCGCCGCGGCGATACCGATCTCGAGCGAGGTGCGCGCGCCGTAGAGGAGTCGCACCATGACGTCGCGGCCGTTGTCGTCGGCCCCCAGGAAGAACTTGCCGCCGGCGGCGAACCACTGCGGGCCTACGGGTACGCCCGACAGCGACACCACGTAGACCTGCTTATTGCCCTCATGGAGAATCTCGGTCAGGTGGTTGGCCGACGTCGTCGTGTGGGCGACGTCGTTGGCCCAGATCGGCGCGGCCACGGCCAGCGCGACGAGCAGCAGGAACAGCACCCCGAACGCGAGCGCGACCTTGTTGCGCCGCAGTCGACGTCCGGCCAGCCGCCAGGGACCAACTCCGACCGCGTGCTCGCGCTCGGCGACGGCCTCAAACCCCGTCCCGCCTTCGACGGACGAGAGCTCGGAAGCCGGCTCAATGGCCATAGCGCGCGATTATAAGGTCGTTAAGGGGTTGTATTTGGGCCGTCCGGGAGAGCGCCGAAGCGCCCTCCCGTTTGACCATTGTTTACCTACTTCAGGCAGAGCAGAGCCCAGTCGACGCGGTGCACCAGGTTCGGGTAGCCCGAGCACTGCGCGACGTTCATCCTGCTCGAATAGAACGCGGTGTCCTCCTCGTTGCCGTAGGGCACGATGTAGGCGTGTGCCGGGCTGTTGACGTACGCGTCGAGCGCCGCCCACTGGGACGCGACGGCCGGGGGCTGTTGAGCGTCGAGCGCGTTCACCTGCGAGTCGATGTGTGGATCGCTGATGAACCCGTTGTTGAACGACGGGATCGACTTCGCCGCCGCGGTCGTCAGCAGGTTGCCCATGAAGTCCCCCGGGTGGGGGAAGTCCTGGAACCAGTCGTCGAATCCGATCTGGGCCTTGCTCTTCGGGTCTCCAATCGTCGAGAAGTAGACCGTCTGGTTGAGCGACTTGATCGACGCCTTGAACCCGATCTGGTTGAGCACCGACGCCAGGTAAGCGCCGATCGCCGGACGCGGATCCTTGGTATTCGTCCACACCGTGACCGGGCTCCCGGACAGACCGGCCGACTTCACGAGCTGTGTCGCCTTGGCCACGTTCGGCTGCCCATTCGGACGCCACGGGCACGGTGTAATGGCCTTATAGCCGACCATCCCGGGAGGCAGCAGGTTGCACGTGGGGTGCAGTCGTCCGCCGAAGATCCGTTGGAGCGCGGTTGGGTCGATCGCGTAGTTCACGGCTTGGCGCGCCGCCAGTTTGTTGAATGGCGGCACCGTGTTGTTGAGGAAGAAGTAGTACGTGTTCGGGTAGCCCGGACCGATCAGGAACCGGTCCTTGTACTGCGACTCCACCTGTGGGAGCAGGTCGCCCACCGGATCCTCGGTCATGTAGTCGTACGTGCCGTTGATCACGTTCTCCGTCATCGTGTTGACGTTGGTCGAGACCATGCCGTCGATCTGGTCGAGGTAGCCCTTCGCGATCGTCGGGATGTCGAACTTCGGGTTCTTCGTGAGGATGAACTCGCCGTTGGTCGGGGACGGGTTCACGACCTTGAGCGTGTACGGACCATCGCCCGGGAACGGGTTGCCCGTCGTGTTCTTGAAGATCGCCTTGCTAGCCGGACCGACTCCGGCCTCGCCGATCGCGAACGCGTAGAGCACGCGCGTGTCCGGCGCAACCAGGTTGATCGTGAGCTTGCCGGTCGAATCGTCGGCGATCATGCCCTTCAGCGGTGCGTTCTGCTTCTTGGCAGCCGCGTACGCGGTTGCCCCAACGATGTCGTCGTAGAACGACGAGAACGGGCCTCCCAGGAACAGGTTCCGCTTGACCATGTTGACGACATCGCTGGCCTTTACGGGCTCGCCGTCGGAGTAGTGCAGGTTCGGCCGCATCTGGAAGACGTACGTCTTCCCGCCGTTGGTCGGCACCGGAATGCTCTCGGCCATCGCCGGGATCAGCGCGGTGCTGGCCTGACCGGTGCCGTTCTTGAAGGCCAGTAGGCCCGAGTAGACGAGATGCAGCGCCGAGTCGGCCTGAACCGTCTGGTACTCCTGCGGGTCATAAGAGTCGGGCCCCACGGTCCCGATCTTGATTGTGCCGCCCTCTTTCGGGGCGCCTCCCGATGCGCTCGAGCTCGACGTCGAGCTCGACCCAGGCGCAGCGGCCGACGATGACGAGTTCGACGAACCGCCGCACGCCGCCAACGCGAGAGCCGCGGCCACGGCCACTACGGCCGCAACCGGTCCTCTGTACTTCCTCATGCAGTCCTCCTCCTAGAGGTTGTCGGGCGCAAATCTAACCGGCCCGGGGGCGCCGATGGAAGTCCCCGGCCGTCCCTAATGAACTGGAAACACGGATCGGGCTCAGCGATCCGGGCGCTGGAGCCACGCCAGCCAAGCCAGCCCGCGCCCCTCGACGCTGTCGATGTCGACCCCGGTGAGCTCGGATATCCGGGCGATCCGGTCGCGCAGCGTGTTGCGGTGGACGGGGAGCCCGGCGGCCACGCGGCCCTTCTCGAAGTTGTTATTGATTAAGGCGTTCAGGGTGCGGACAAGCTCGGGGTGATCGCCATCGAGCGGGCTGTAGACGCGAGCGCGGATCTGGCTCGCGAGGCGCGGCGAGCGGCTGAGCAGCAGCTCGCCCAAGAACTCGGCGGCTTCGACCTCGCCGGTCCGCCCGCGTGCGGTCGCGATCTGAATCACGTCCCGGAGCTCGTCGAGCGCCGGTCCGCGCTCGCCGCCGATCGCGGGCGGGCCCTGTGCGAGCACCGCGACGGCGTCGATCCCTTCGGCTCCGCGCCACGGCGCCTTGTGATGTGAAAGGCCCACGACTCGCCGCCCCTCCGCGGCCGCCAGCGCACCCCGACGCCGCAGCTGCGCCGCTAACTCGGAGTGGTGCTGCGCCGGCCGGCCCGGGATCGCGATCACGAACGGCCGCGCCGCCTGGTCGATCCGGAAGCCGATCCGCTCGGCCAGGCGCTGGTCCTCGGCCAGCGGCGGCTCCTCCGCGGCGATCCTCCGCAGCACGTCACCGGCCGCGATCTCCTCCGCGCTCGGACGGCTCGCCCTCGCCGCTGACTCGTACACCTCGGAGTACACGCGGGAGACGCGGTCGACGTACTCGAACAGGAGGTCGGCGCTCTCCACCAGCGCCGGCCGCTCCTCCTCGGCGGCGGCGGCGAGCATCGCGCGCCAGGCGAACCGGGCGCCACGCCTGAAGTTGGCGGGGATCATGTCGGCGGGGAACCCCTCGGCAGCACGCTGTCGGGCGTGCTCGTGGAACACCGCGATCTCGTCCTCGCCCGGCGGCTCGCCGTGGATCAGCCACCGGATCACGAGGTCGAGGTTCCAGCGGACCCACGCCCGAACGCGGTCGCGTTCGGGATGAAGCTGCTGGAACGCCGACTGCTCCCAGAAGCTGTCGAGGACCCGATCGGTGAACAGCTCCAGATCGGCTCGCTCGACGATTCTGCTGAGCACCTCGCCGCGCGTGGGCGCCTCCATTGGCCCAGTATGTGCAATTGCACAGTCGGCCGCGCCAGCAGCGTGCGTGGTGACGGATTGGCTCGCAGGGGTGCCGGGAACGATTCCGGTGCAATGGGCGGGAGATGTTTCACGGCAGGCGTGGTCGCAATGCTCGCCGTCGTCGCCGTCCACGTCGCGCCCGCGGCCGCGAATCCGCCGACGACGTTCAATCCGGTGGTCGAGGCGGAGAACTTCTCGATCACCCAGCAGCGCCAGACGATTTACGACACACCGCAGTACCAGGCCCAGCTCGCGGCCGACAGCGTGTCGAGCACCGCTCAGGCGCTGGCCACCGAGGCCGCTGATTCGGGGCGCTTCTTCACCGACGATCTGTGCTGGAACCTCTCGAACGGGTGCGCCGGCGACATCCGCCTGAACAACTGGGCGACGAACGGCTACGGGATCGTCCGCCCAGTCCTGTTCACAGCGCGCGACGGCGCCACGATCTCGGGCCACGTGTGGGCGACGAAGGCCGGGCCGGCGAAACGACCGGGGATCGTGATCACCGATGGCTCAGTCCAGGCCGACGAGAACATGTACTGGTACGCCGCCCAGGCCCTCGCCAAGGCCGGCTACGTCGTGCTCACCTTCGATCCTCAGGGGCAGGGGCAGTCGGACACGTACGGGCAGTCGCCCGACCAGAACGAGGGCGTCCCGGCGCAGACCGCCGGGACACCGTTCTACGACGGCACCGAGGACGCGATCGACTTCTTCCTCTCGACCCCTTCGCATCCGTACGATCCGGTGCCTTCCTGCACCACCGGAACGAGCCACGCGGCCAAGCAGAACACGCGGGTGGCCGAGGGCCTGGACGCGGGGTTTGATCCGCTGTGGAAGCTCCTCGATCCGTCCGAGATCGGCCTCGCCGGCCACTCGTACGGCGCCGCCGGCGTGTCCTACATCGGCCAGTGGGATCCGCGCGTGAAGGCCATCGTGGCCTGGGATGACCTCGGAGGCCCAGGCCCGGATGATTCGCCCGTGCCGGGCGCGGCCCCGGGCGCTCCTTCCCAGACGATCGGCGAATCCGGCTGCCCGGCAGACCCTGCGGACCGGACGACGGTCCCGATCACCAAGCCCGCCCTGGGGATGTCGGCCGACTACGGCCTCCCGCCAGCGCCCAACACCTCGCTGCCGGACCCGAACGCGAAGTCGACGTGGTCCTTGAACTACTCGAAGGCCGGCGTCGACACCGGCGAGATCATCATCCGCGGCGGTTCGCACCTGGACTTCAGCTTCATCCCCAACCAGGCGTTCGGTGCCTCCCTCCGCGGGCCCGACCTGATCGATTGGTACACGACCGCGTGGTTCGACAAGTACCTCAAGCACTCTTCCGGGGCCGACGCCGAGTTGCTCACCCAGCGCTGGCGCGACGACCCGATCGAGGCGGGCATCGACCCCAATCACGACGGCAACGCGTTCTCGTTCTACTACTGGTCGCGGCTCGACATCCATTTGGCCGGCGGTCAGCGGTGGGATTGCGAGGACCTGCGTGACGGCTGCCCGGGGATGGTCCCCGAGAGCGAAGACGGTTTCCCGGGCACGTATTCCTACATCGCGATCGACACCAGTCCCGACCGCGGCTAGTCGACCGTAAGGACCGCCTTGCCGTTGACGCGGCGGTCGAGCAGCGCCTGGATCGCCTGGCCGGCGTCGTTCCACGAGAGCGTGACGTCGATCTGCGGGTCTAGCTTGCCGGCGGCGACCAGCTCCGCCAGGCGAGTGAGGTCCGAGCTGCACGTCTGCGTGTGCTGGAGCTCGGCGAACACGTACAACCCGTAGAGACGCGCGCGCGGTGCGCGCGCGAACAGCTCGCGCGCCGGATAGGACACGGGCTCCGGGATAGTCGACGCGAAGCTCACCACCACGCCGCCCGGCGCGACCCGCTGGATCGCCGCACCGAGCACGCCGCCGCCGACGCCGTCGACGACCACGTCATAGATTGGCCCGTGGAGGTCGATCTCGGTCGTGACCTCGTCGGCTCCGAGCTGATTCAGCCCCTCGGTCCGCCGCGCCATCCCGGTGACGTGGGCGCCGGCAAGCTTGGCGAGCTGGATCGCGAACCGCCCGACACCCCCGCTCGCACCCGTCACCAGCACGCGCTTGTCGACGACATAGCCGCCGACCTCGAGCGCGCGGAGCGCCGTGATCCCCGCGACCGGTAGGGCGGCCGCCTGCTCGAACGAAACCGCGTCGGGAAGCTCCGCGACCCAGTCCGTTCCGACCGCTGCGCGCTCCGCCCAGGCGCCGGCCGGCATCAGCCCGACCACGCGGGCGCCGACCTGCGGGCCGCTTCCATCCGCCGCCGGTTCCTTGACGACCCCGGCGACATCCCAGCCAGTGACCGTCCCCGGCTCGAGCGACTCCAGCCGCCGCGTCTCGCCGCGATTGAGGCTGAACGCCCTTACCTCGACGAGTGCCTGGTTGTGAGTCGGGCGCGGATCCGGAACCTCGGCGATCTCCGCGAACGGCGAAGACTCCTTGGACACCAGGGCTCGCATCGCCGGACAGGCTACTTGTATGTTGCGCACGTGACCCGCTCGACGGCGTTCGCCGTTCTGGCCGGGTTCGGCGCGACCGTGGGGCTCGCGCCACCCGCGCTCGCCGTCGTCGCTCGCGCCCGCACGCCCACGCAGATCACCGACGTACAGCTGTCCTCGCTTCCGCAAGAGCTCTCGGGCGAGGTCCGAGAGCAGCTCGCCTTCGTTGGCTGCGGAGGGCCGGGCCGGCTACTCGTCCGCCTCAACGGCGGGCTCGAACTGATCCGCTGGCAGGCGCGCCGCTGCCGCAGGCGAACGATGGTGTGGGCGATGCCACCAAGCGCCGCCCTCGCATACCGAGTTTCGGTCCAGATCAAGATCAGCAAGCGACCTTGGAGCCGGGTCGCGTCCGTCACCGTCGGAGCACCGGCCGCCGGCTCGGACGAGGTCGGAGTGTGGGTCACAACCGCAGACTTGAGCGAGGCGCTCTCGCCGATGCCGGTCGTGTCGTTCGGAGCGGTCAACCCAGCCCTGCCGACCATCGATGTCTCCGACGGCACCCGTTATCAGCAGGTCGATGGGTTCGGCGCAGCCATGACCGACAGCTCCGCATGGTTGATATACGACGAGCTGTCGGCCATCCCGCGAGCAGCCGTCATGGCTGCTCTGTTCGGCCCCGGCGGGATCAATCTCAACTACGTCCGCGTGCCGATCGGCGCCTCAGACTTCACGGCTACCGGCGTCCCCTACACCTACGACGACGTGGTCGCCGGCAAGAGCGACCCGTTGCTCGGCCACTTTTCGGTCGTACACGACTCGGCCTACGTCCTGCCGGCGCTCCGGACGATGCTCGCGCTCAACCCGGGCACCGAGATCCTCGCGAGCCCGTGGAGCGCGCCGGCCTGGATGAAAGCCAACGATGCCCTCGACAACTCAGGCTACGCGGGGGCTCTACTGCCGGAGAACTTCAAGGCGTACGCCGAGTATCTCGTCAGGTTCATACGCGCCTATGCGGATGCCGGCGTGCCGATCACCGCGATCACGCCCGAGAACGAAGCGGGGACGCCCTCGCTCTATCCCGGCATGGCTCTCGACGAGGACGGGTTCATCACGCAGACCCTCGTGCCCGCGTTGCGCGCCGCGGGATTCGATACCGCGGTGTACGGGCTCGACGGGTCAGGGCTTGCGTACGGCGAGGGGATGCTGTCCGATCCGGCGGTGCGCTCCGAGATCGCCGGCATAGCCTGGCACTGTTACGCCGGCCTCGAGCAGATGTCGCAGCTGCAAACGATGGATCCGGCCGCCAGCATCGTGATGAGCGAGTGCTCGCCGGGGGTGGTGGCGTATCCGACCGCCGAGATCGCGATCGCGAGCCTGCGGAACGACGCCCAAGCCGTCGACTTGTGGAACCTGGCGCTCGACCCGTCCGGCGGGCCGAAGCAGACCGCTCCCGGCTGCGACGCCTGCAGCGGTCTCGTGACCGTCAACGAGCAGTCGGGCACCGTGTCCTTGAACCTCAACTACTACCAGTTGGGCCAGGCGTCGGCTTTCGTGCAGCGGGGTGCCGTCCGTATCGCCTCGGACCGCTGGGTGTCGGACTTCGCCGATGCTGACGGTTCGTACGGCGTCACCCCGGGCCTCGATGACGTCGCGCTCGAGAATCCGGACGGATCGAAGGTACTGATCGCGTACGACAACAGCAGCCAGCCGATCGAGTTCCAGGTGGGGTGGCGCGACCAGGCGTTCTCGTACACCCTCGACCCCGGCGCCACCGCCACGTTCGTGTGGCAGTAGGGTGCGAACGATGCGCCGGCTGCCGGTCCTTGTGGTTCTGTGCACGGTCGCGTGGCTCGCGGCCCCGGCGCACGCCGACCTGAAGGTCGACTGGATGCCCGGGGCGCCGTCGCCCGGAACGCCGGCAAGTTACGACAAGGTGGGCGTCATCAAGGTCGGATCGCCGGGGGCCCGCAACGTGCTTGTGCTCGAGCCGGGGACGTCCGCCGGCGCCGCGTACTTCGTGCCACTCGCTCAGTGGATCGCGTCCCGGGCGCCCGGGTGGCAGGTGTGGTCGGTCGAGCGCCGCGAGAACCTGCTCGAGGACCAGTCCGTGCTGAACCTTGCCAAGCAGGGTCTCGCCACCTCCACGCAGCTGTTCGATTACTACCTCGGCTGGCTCGATCCGGCCCTGCAGGTCCAGTCGCACATCCAGCTGCTCCCGAATTCCGCGGTCCGGTTCGCCAAGCGGTGGGGGATGCGGGTCGCAGTCGGGGACTTACATCACGTGATCGCCGCCGCACGCCGGCTCGGCGGCAAGGTCGTGCTCGGCGGCCACTCGCTCGGCGGCACGATCGTGACCGCTTACGCCACGTGGGACTTCCGCGGCGTCTCCGGCGCTCGCGATCTGGCCGGACTCGTCTATATCGACGGGGGCAGCTTGCCGGCGGTCAGCGCGGCGACCGCCCGGTCGGAGTTGCGCGGTCTCGATTCGTCCGAGACTTCTCCGTGGCTCACCTTCGGCGGCATTCCGGCTCCGTTCGCCGGCCTGTTCAGCGCGACCGGCGCCACCGCCGCGCTCATCGACCCGAACTCCCAGTCGCTTGGCCAGTCATCCGGGCTGCTCAGCGCCTTCCATCTCACCCCAGCAGTCCCGGTCACCAACCTCGCGCAGTTCGGCTATGCGCTGAACGTCGGCACCTCGCCGCCGGGCCTCCTCGCCGCCCAGGCACATCTGGGCCGCGGAATCTCTCCGGTCGGCCCGCTCCATGGCTGGGACGGCGCCGGCGCCCTGACTCCGATCACGCGGTTCGCCACGATGTTCTCCGGGCTCGGGGTCGACAGCGCCGACGGGACCGAGTGGTACTTCCCGACGCGGCTGACGATCGATGCGGGCGCCGTGGGAAACGGGATCGCCAACCCGGCCGAACGCGTGCTCGGCGTCGACGCGACGCTCGGGCGCCGACTCCCGAAGCGCCTCCAGATCTACGCCTTCGCGGCGCGACTCGGCGGCGCCGGCGTGCTGCTCGACGCGCGATCGTTGGCCGGGCAGTCCCGGATCTCGCCGAGGAATCTGCTCCTCATTGACCGCGCGTCCACGTACGCCCACAACGATCCCGCCGGCGCGTACCCGCGAAACGCTTTCGTTTCAGGGCTGATGCGCTTCCTACACCGCCTTCGTTAGCCGGCGGCCTTGACGGTCACGTCGCCGT
>Ga0335079_10004138_pt1 | contig 16672 bp, 11 predicted proteins | sample Lox_Sample_33_FD_206719 | JGI IMG/M metagenome (GOLD analysis project Ga0335079, IMG submission 206719) | Soil microbial communities from Loxahatchee National Wildlife Refuge, Florida, United States - Lox_Sample_3.3 | ecosystem: Environmental > Terrestrial > Soil > Wetlands | place: USA... | reverse complement strand
CCAGCGTTTGAGCTGGATTGCCCCCGCCGAATGGAGTGTTCACAGAATTGTTGAAAAGATACGAGACCTGATCCTGAATGAAGTTAATCGTGTTCGCGTTCACGCGATCATAGTCGATCGTTCCACCCAGCCGGATGGTTGTCTTACGGTCTCCAAACACGGCGTGCAGCAGTCCGTCACGGAATCCCGGGTTATAGGCCATCGCCAGACGCGGCGAGAAGTTCTTGTAATCCGGATTGTAAATGCTCGGCCCGCCGTTGTTCGCCGCGCCCCCAAGTACGTACTGCACTGTGGGAACCGCAGCCGCGCCGCTGATCCCTGCCAGGCCATTCTGCACGCGCGCGTTGAAAAAGGCCGGGAAATCCACGGTCGGCACGGATTGCAGCCCTCCCGTTTCGTACGGTACGCTGTAGAACTGCCAACGCAATCCGTACGTGAATGTCAAATTGTTCGTCACACGCCATTGATCTTCCCCGTAGAACTCATACTCAAAATACCGATAATTCCGGATCTTCGGAGTCCCGGGATCCTGAGCGGTCCCCGTGCGTGTGTAGTTGAAATTTGTGTCAACAGCAGCAAAGCGCCCAAGCATGAACGGGAAATTGTTGTCCCATTCGCCGAAAGCGGCGGGATCGTCAAGGATGTCGCTGGGCCGGAGGCTTGGTACCAAGCTGGTGGTTAGACCACCCAAGCCGACCGTGACGAAATTGAAGTCGTTTATCTGTGTAGAAGTCTGGTGCTCCGGCTTGAATACCCCGCCGACCTGCCAGCTGTGCTTTCCATGGATATAGTTGAAATCATCGCGATAGGTCGGAACCGGAACCGTGCGGAATTGTCCCTGCAGGGATTCATACGGTGCGCTGTACGGCCCGAACGTGTACTCATTCGGGAACCCCTGCTGGCCAACACTCGGAAAGCTCAACTGCGATTCCGTAAGTCCAATTGTCAACTGGTTGATTTTATTCGCCGAAATCGTCCAGGTGTGGCCGATCGCGAACGCATAGCTGTGATCCACGATCTCGTGCGCCGGCGCTGGATCGCCAGGAAACTGCACGGCTGCGAAGTTAACGTCATCCGTCTGTGCCGAATGCACGATATTGAATCGTCCAAACAGCTTCTGCTTGCTCGTCAGGTTGTAGTCAATGCGGGTGGTATAGGTGTTATTGCCGAGGTGAAAGGGAGCGTTGAATCGCACCAGCCCGGTGTTGATTCCATCCCCGCCCGTTATATCGTTCGCGTGAGGATAGCGCTGGTTGATGAAAGTCAACAGCGCAGAGTCTGCTCCAGTTCCCGCAGGGTCGAGTGACGGCAGTGAATTCGCACCGGTGGCCGAACTGTAGCTGATGCATTGCGGCTGCATGTCCACTCGGCTGGCCGACGTGCAACCCGGTCCGTCATTGATGTAGCCGACTTCGCCGTTCCGGAACGTGTCCAGAGGAACCGTCCGCGTGATGTTGTCCTGGCTGGCATCACGCCGTCCTTCATAGTTGAAGAAGAAAAATAGTTTGTCTTTCTTTACCGGACCACCCAAGCTCCCACCGAATTGGTTTCGAATCAACGCAGCGCGCGGAACCCCGTCTGCGTTGTTGAAAAACGAGTTCGCCGCGAAAATCGTGTTGCGGTGGTACTCGTAGGCGTTCCCGTGCCAATCGTTGGTGCCGCCCTTGGTGGTCAGCTGGATTTGCGCTCCGCTGCTTCGCCCTTCATCGGCCAAGGGATTCGCTGTAATGCCGCGGAATTCTTGGATGGCATCCACCGGCGCGTTGCCAACCGTCGCGAAAGCCTGGCCGGTTGCCTGGTCATTGGCGTCAATTCCGTCGATCGTAATGTTGCCCTGGTCCGCTCGCGCGCCAGTCACTGCGCCTTCGCGGTTTCCACTGGGATCGTTTCCCCCAGACAGGACCACTCCCGGCTGCAGGCCCAAAAGCGCCGCCGGCGAATCCCGAAATTGGATGGGCAAGGTATGCAAGAGCGTAGTGTCGAACACGTTTCCAATGCTCGCGTCCGTCGTGTCCAGCGTTTCTTCGCTCGACGCCTTAACTTCAATGGTTTCAGTGAACTGGCCTACCTCCAGGATCGCGTTGTGTGTGCTCGTGGTGTTCACGCCAAAATAAACATCGTTTACGGAATATTTTTTGAAGCCCTCTTTCGAGAACTCCAGGCTGTAGCCAGGCCCCGGCGCGAGTCTCAGAAACTGGTAAACACCCTGCTCATCGGTTTGTGTCTTGGCGTGGAAACCAGTTTTTTCGTTGTCGAGGGACACTTCAACATCTGCTATCGCACCGCCATCTTTATCGGTTACGACGCCCGTTACCGCCGCGAACTCCTGAGCTCGCATCGGTGCGCACGCCAAAAGCAGTAAGGCGCACACACCAGTAAGGAATATCCACCCCTTCTTCATGAACCCCTCCAATATTTTTACCGATCGACTCAAACACAACCGACGGACAATTCACCCCAAATTGGACAAGTTGAGTGCAAGCGATTTGCCAGAGACACACCCCCGTGCGCTTTGCGGCAAACGTCGTAAATCGCTTACGTTAAGTACGTTAGCAGTCCCTTGAAGCGCTAAAGAGAGTCTTTTTTAGGTTTTGTTATCTAGATTTACATAACGTTTAACGCAAGCATCCCGAATTGCGTAAACTCGGAACCATGAGTTTGGCGCGTGGCTTGATTCCTGGCGGTGGTCCTAAATCAAAACATCGAGAGCATCTGCTCGATGCCCTTAGTAAACTCGCGTGCTGGCGTAATCAGGCTCACCACCAAATAACCATCGCCAGGAAAATCGTAGAAGTGGCCCGGATGTGCGTACACGTTCCTCGCCGAAAGCAATTCCAGCGCGAGTTCCTCGTCAAGACGCGTGGCGGGCACGCGGAGCACCACGTTCCATCCCGCCTCAACTTCCAACCTGTTGACAGAATTGTGCTTGGCCAACTGCCGGTCGAGTTCGGCAAGATTCGTGCGCGCCCGTGTCAACCACTGTCGCTGAAAGTTGTGGCGCAATCCCAGCAGTGACGGCAGCGCCCACTGCAGCGGCGCATTCATGGAGAGGTAGGTGTCGGCGATGACTTCGAGCCGCGCCTGGGCTTGCGACTTGAGCGGCTCGGGCCCGCCTACTACCGCCCAGGCGACTTTCATCTGCGGCAAACCGCAAATCTTGGAGAGCCCGCTCAGCGTGAACGTAAGCGCTTCGGCGTTTCTCGCAAAGGTTGCAGGCCGGCCGGCTTTCAGCGAAAAATCGAGGAAAACCTCGTCGGCGATGATCGCCATTCCGCGCGGAGCGCAAATGGCGCTCAGCAAGTGCATCTCGTGCGCCTTACAGTAGTTCCCGGTTGGATTATTCGGGTTGACGACGATCACGGCGCGCGTTCTCGCTGTAATGTTTTTTTCCAGCACGTGAAAATCAATTTGCCAGCCGTGGTCGTAAATAAGCGGATAACGCACCAGCCGCACGTCTTGAATATCGGCAAGAAACGCAAAGAGCGGATAGCTCGGCTCGGGAATCAGAACTTCATCGTGCGGGTCGCACAGCGTCCGGAAGGCGTAGGAATACGCTTCGCTCGTGCTGGTGGTCAGAAAAATATCGTCAATGACGGCCGAACTGCCGCGCTCGGCGTAGTATTGCCGCACCGCTTCGCGCGCGATCTCCAGGCCGCGTGGATTCGGCTCGTATTTCAGCGCTGCAGGATTCTGTAAAGCGCGCAGAATGGCCGCGTCGTCGTACTGGAAGCCGCATTCCGTGGGATTGGACACGGTCAAATCGAGCGGCGGCTTCCCTGCCCCGCGATGCGCGGCAAGCGCTTCGCTCAAACGGTTGGCTGCGAGATTCCAATTCGTACGTTTTGCAAACATGCCTTTGGCTGGTCAAGTAAGGCAATTATTTCGGGAGGTGCCATGATCATGCTCGTTGGTAACAAATGCGGCGACCGCTTCCGCGACGCGCGCAATCTGCTCGGGGCGCAACTCCGGATACATGGGCAGCGAAATCACTTCCTTGGCGGCGCGCTCGGCATGCGGGAAATCCCCGGGCTGATGTCCCAGCGAGGCGTAGAGCGGCTGCAGGTGCAGGGGCACGGGATAATAAACAGCGCTTCCGATGTGGCATGCGGTGAGCGCCTGCTGCAAGGCATCGCGATGCTCGACGCGAATGGTGTACTGGTGAAAAACGTGCACGCAGTTTTCCGGAACGAGCGGCGGAGCAATTCCCGGAATGCCGAGAAGCAATTTCGCGTACGCCGCGGCATGCGCCTGGCGCGCGTGCTGCCACTCGGGCAAGTAGCGCAGCTTCACGCGAAGAACGGCAGCCTGAATTTCATCGAGGCGGCTGTTCCAACCCGGTTCGCTGCTCACGTATTTCGTGGTCTGGCCGTGATTGCGCAGGGTGCGCAAGCGCGCGGCCAGTTCGCTGGAATTCGTGACCATCATTCCGGCGTCGCCGCAAGCGCCGAGATTCTTCGTCGGATAAAAACTAAGGCAGGCTACGTCGCCCATCGAGCCGGTGCGGTGGCCTTTGTAAGTAGCTCCGATGGATTGCGCGTTGTCTTCGATGACGCGCAAATTTCTATCCCGCGCAAAACGCAAAATCGGGTCCATGTCGGCGGGGAGGCCGTACAAATGCACCGCGATGATGGCTTTTGTTTGTGGCGTGACGCGCCGCGCCAGATCGGAGGGATCGAGGTTGTAGGTGTCCGGGCGAATGTCGGCGAAGACCGGTCTTGCGCCGACGGCATTGACCGCGCTTCCCGTAGCGACAAACGTGAAGGGCGGGATGAGGACTTCGTCGCCCGCGTGCACGTCACAAGCGCGCAGCGCAAGAATCAGCGCGTCCGTTCCCGAGGCCACACCGACGCCATGCGCAACGCCGCAAAGCTGCGCGATTTCCGTTTCTAGCGCGGCGCCTTCGCGTCCCAAAATAAACTGCTGCGAGCTGAGCACGCGCTCGACGGCGGCGCGAACTTCCGGGCCGATGGCGGCATACTGCGCCGCGAGATCCAACTGTGGCACGGCTTCGAGGGAGGATGTGGTCTGCGGCGTTGCGCTCATTGAAAAAGACCATCCCTTCATTTGCCCAGATAAAGAAGAGCCAGCAAGAACACCCAGAGGCCGTCCATGAAATGCCAATAGTAGGAGGCCACCTCGGCGGCGACGGCGCGCGAAACGGCGGCCCGTTCGAATTTGCGCAGAGAAACGTAAAGCAGCGCGCAGATTCCGCCGAACAGATGCAAGCCGTGAAGACCGGTGAAAATGTAGAAGAAGCTGCTGGCTTGATTGGTAGCTACGTAGAAGCCGGCGGAAACCATCTGGCGCCAGGCGACGAGTTGGCCAGTGAGAAAGAGCACGCCGAGAATCGTGGCGGCGAGCCACAGTTTACGGAACTCCGGCACGTCGGCGAGCGCGAGGCGGCGGCGAGCCGTTTCCATGACGCCGCTGCTGGTGATGAGAACCACGGTGTTGAACCACACGATGGAGGGAAGGTGCAGCGGCACCCAATGGTGATTCGTAGCGCGGAGAAAAAGGAACGCCGCAACCATGCCCATGAAAAACATGACGATGGAAATCATGCCCACAATGACGGCCGTGGCGTAGCGGCGCGAAGCCGGCACTTGGGGGCTACGCCGTTTGCCGGGTTCACTGCCGTCGCCGCCGCCGTCACCGCCGCCGGGCGGCGGAGTTTTGCCTCCGCCTCCGCTGATGTCTTCGAGGACCAGTTCGATTTCGTCGACTAAGCTGGTGCCGGGCATGCGATCGTTCTCTCCGTTGCTCTGCTTCTATTCTCTCAGATGCTTTTGCAGTTCCGAAGCGCCCGCGCGAGCGGCTGTACTTGCAGGCGCGTGCAGCGTCCCGGGGGCGTGCTCGAGATTCTGCGGAACGAAATCTTCTCCAACCGCGCCGGGCAGAAATTCGTAGGCCTGACGATAGACAACGAAATCGGCGGAACCAAAATTGCCGGGCGGAGGCGGCGACGGAACCGTCCACTCGAGGGTGGTGGCGAGCCAGGGATTGCGGTCGCCGGTTTTTTCGCCGCGCCCGAGACTCCAAAGAAAATTCAGCACGAAGAGCGCTTGCGCGGCCACGGTGAGAACGGTGGCGACCGTGATGAAATCGCGGAGCGAAGAAGCGAGCGTGGAATTTGCTCCGATACCGCCGTTTCCGCCACTCGAATGAGTTAGCAGGCCAAGCCAATGCATGGGCATGAAGACGCAGTAGACACCAGCAAAAGTGAGCCAGAAATGGAGCTTGCCGAGCGGTTCGCTGAGACGGCGTCCGAAAATCTTGGGAAACCAGAAAAACAGGGCGGCGAGGATGGCGAAAGTCGCCGCGACGCCCATAACGAGATGGAAGTGGCCAGTGACGAAATCGCTGGTGGCGGAAGCCGCGGCGAGGTCGCTGCGTGCGAGGAAAAGTTCGGAGACACCGCCGGAGCAGAAGAGCGAGACGAAGCCGAGGACAAAGAGCATGGCGGTGTTGAGCTGAAGCTTGGCGTTCCAGAGCGTGCCGAACCAACTGAGGAGGAGGACGGAGGCGGGGATGCCAAGCGAAGAGGCGAGTAGAGAAAAAACGAGCGGAGACCAGGGGTTGAGACCGCTCGAAAACATGTGCTGGCCCCAGACGCAGAAGCCGAAAAGGCCGACGCCGCAAAGCGCGAGGACGGCAGCGCGCTCGGCCCAGACGGGTTTGCGAGAAAAGGTGGCCAGGAGATGGGAGACGATGCCGAAGCACGGCAAGATCGCGACGTAAACGTCGGCTTGCGCGAAAAACCAGAAAAGGCGCTGCCAGAGAGAAAGCAGCGTAGATTGCGCGAGAGGCGTGGAGGGCCGCGAGAGAAAAGCCAGCGGCCAGAAGAAGTGCGAGCCGAGCAGGCGGTCGGAGAGCAAAAAGGCGCAGGCGGCAAGAAGAATACTGAAGATGAGCATGCTGAGAATGGCGTTGATAAACCAAGCCCAGACGGTGAGGGGCATGCGGGGCAGGGTCATGCCCTTGGCGCGCAGGTCGAGCGTGGTGACGGTGAAATTGATGGAGACGAGCAGCGACGCCAGACAAAAGAGGGCGACAGCAGCGGTCCAAAGGGTGAGGCCGGAGTCGGGCGCAATGAAAAATGAGGCGGTGATGCCGAGCAACGAGGCTACGGTGGACCAAAAGGAAAAAAGATTGAGGGACGGAAAGGCCATTTCGCGCGCGCCGATTTGCAGCGGGAGGAAGTAGTTGCCGAGACCAGCTTGGGGAGCGGTGGTCAGGACGAGAAAGACCATGAGCGAGCCGTGGAGCAGGGCGAGCGCGGCGTAGCGCTCGGGCGCGGCGGCAAAGTGGGAGAAAAACGGAATGTGAACGGCAGGAAAGACAAGGTGCAGGCGCATGAGAAGCGAGAGGACCATGCCAAGAACGACGCTGGCGAGCGCGAGCCAGAGGTAGCGCAGGCCGATGGCCTTGTGATCGGTATTGAAGATGGTCCTGGCGAGGAAGCCGGGAGCGGCCGCTTCGGGGACTGGGGCGTCGCTGTCGAAGGTGACCATACCGGCAGATCACTATACGACGGAAGAATAGAGCTAAGGAAGTAAGGAGGTGGGCTGAGGAAATGGGACAGTGCGGGCACGCGGCGGACTGCCGCACAGGGTGAAGGACGAAGTAACACGAACGAGGGCCCCCCGGAAAGCGGATCGGGGCGCGGCGTGATTTTGGGGTTTGGTACTAAAATAGCCGCGACTCGCTGATGACAGACCTAAACGATGAAAGTCGACGCGAAATGGCTGACGACCTTCTTCCGCGACCAGGGCATTTACTTGTGCCTTGCTCTGGTGGTGGGCGCGGTTTTCTGGGCCATCGGCTTGCCGATAAATCCTTTCACCATCATCTTGTACTCGCTGTGCATTGGCAATTTCCTTTCGCCGCCCATGCGATGGCTGCACGCCCTGTATGAAAAGCCCGCTCCCTATGACTGGCTGAGCTTTCTGACCCTGCTAGGCGTACTGACGCCTCCCATTTATGCGCTCTCGACGGTCATTGTCTGGTGGCTAGCTCCCCCGTATCCGCAATCGCTTAGACACTTGATCACCACGGGCTGGAAGATGCCCTTCCTGATCACCGTGGTGTACGGGGTGTTGAATTTTCTTTACGAAAAGACCAAAGCGCGGCTGGAGCGCCGCAACGTCGAGTTACAGCACATGGTGCAGGCCGGCAATGCGCAACTGGAAATTCAGGAGGAGGAGCTGCAACGGGCGCAGGAGATCCAGATGTCGCTGCTGCCCAAAAAGATTCCCCAACTGCCGGGCTTCGAGGTGGCCAGCGCCTGGCAGCCTGCGCGCGCAGTCGGCGGAGACTACTTTGACGTGTTGAAGCTCGGTGAAAACCGGCTGGCGATCTGCATCGCGGACGTCTCCGGGAAAGGAGTTCCGGCCGCTTTGCTGATGGCCAACGTGCAGGCCAGCCTGCGCGCGTCGGTCCGCGATCTCGATAGCCCGGCGCGGGTGTGCAGCATCATCAACGGCATGCTCTGCGAAAGCATTGCGGCGGATAAATTCGTGACCTTCTTCTGCGGCGTTCTGGATGCGCAGACCCGCAGCTTTCGCTACTGCAACGCCGGCCATCCATATCCCATTCTGGTTTCCTCCGGAGCGGTGCGCACGTTAGACCAGGGCGGCGCGGTATTGGGCGTCTTCCCAGTCTGGAAGTATCAGGACGCGAGCGTGGAGCTCAGCTCCGGCGACCGGCTGCTGCTCCTTACGGACGGCATTACCGAAGCGGAGGGGCCGCAAGGTGAAGAATTCGGAATGGAAAAAGTGGCAGCCTTCGCCAAAGCACATGCGGGGAATTCCGCGGCGAAGATGAATCAGCAACTGATGACGCAGGTAGCGGAGTACTGCGGCGCGCATTTCCGGGATGACGCGACGCTGTTGGTGCTGGCAGTAAAGTAGCCGCCGAATGTGGGTGGATTTACGGGCTCAACGGCACGGACACGCTGAGCAAAAAAGTCACATACTCTGCGGGTCGCGCACGGGCCACGGGCATCCTTATTTCGCAGAGGCCGAGGGAACGGGCTCGATAGCCACTCGCAAGGACTCACGGAAGAACTGACGTTGAAAGTAGAAGGCCACATTGACCAGGGCGATCATCACCGGTACTTCCACCAAAGGCCCGATGACGGCGGCAAAGGCGGCTCCGGAGTTGATGCCGAATACCGAGACAGCCACCGCGATTGCCAGTTCGAAATTATTGGAAGCAGCCGTAAAAGACAGAGTCGCCGTCTTCGAATAGTCCGCGCCTAACTTCTTGCCCAGGTAAAAGGAAACCAGGAACATCAGCACGAAGTAAATCAAGAGCGGAACAGCAATGCGGAGAACGTCCAACGGCAGGCGCACAATGTAGCTGCCCTTCAGGGAGAACATGACCACAATCGTGAACAGCAGCGCCATCAGCGTTAGCGGGCTTACGCGCGGAACGAAGTTCTTGTCGTACCATTCATGACCTTTACGACGAACCAATGAGGCCCTGGTCACAAAACCGGCGAGAAACGGAATCCCCAGATAAACAAAGACGCTTTTGGCAATCTCCGCCATGGATACATTGACGACGGCGCTCTGAAGGCCGAGCTTGGCGGGAAGGACGGTAATGAAGAGCCAGGCGTAAAGGGAGTAGAACAGGACTTGAAAGATGGAGTTGAACGCCACGAGGCCAGCCGCATATTCGGTGTCGCCCTTCGCCAGTTCATTCCAGACGATGACCATGGCGATACAGCGTGCGAGACCGATCATGATCAGCCCCGCCATGTATTCCGGGTATTGGCGGAGAAATACAATCGCGAGAATGAACATGAGAATCGGCCCCACCACCCAGTTCTGCACCAGGGAAAGGCCGAGAATGCGCCAGTTGCGAAAGACCCTGGGCAATTCCTCATAGCGGACCTTTGTGAAAGGCGGATACATCATCACAATCAAACCCACCGCAATCGGGATGGAGGTAGTACCGATGTTGAAGCGGTTCAGAAAGGGTACAACTTCGGGCACCAGCCAACCAAGGATTACGCCTGCGGCCATCGCCGCAAAGATCCAAGCGGTCAGATAACGGTCCAGAAAACGCAGACGACTGGTCGTTTTCATTGATGGGTGCTCATTCGTGCCCGATGCGGTCGATATCTTTTTTGATGGCGAGGCGGTCAAGGCTGGCGAGAGGCAGGGAGAGGAAAAGAGTGATGCGGCGGTCAAGTTGAAAGAAGGCGTCGCGGAAAGCTTTGGCGACCTGATCGGGAGTGCCGGCCACGGCAGCGGGATCGGGGACGCCCCAGTGAGCGGTCATCGGCTGGCCGGGCCAGATGGGACAGACTTCTTTTGCGGCGTTGTCACAGACAGTGAAAACGAAATCGAGTTTGGGGGCGCCGGGCTTGGCGAATTCGTCCCAACTTTTGCTGCGGAGACCGGCGGTCGGAAGATGCGCGGCTTCGAGCTGCTTGATGGCTTCGGGGCGAACGGCGCCGGTCGGAAAACTGCCGGCGCTGTAGGCCGAAAAATTGGGCTTCCCTTTTTGATTCAACACGGCTTCGGCCATGATGGAACGGGCGGAGTTACCGGTGCAAAGGAACAAAACGTTGTAATGGGTGGACATCGAGTTCCTCACTGGCAGCAGGATGGGCCGCAACAAGAAGCGCTTTGCGCCGGCTTGATGGCGCGGACAAAAGCGCTCATGAACTTGCCGTCGACTTGAGGCGCTATGGCGTCGACATCGAGGCCATGACCAGTGAGAAATTCGCGGGCGTCGTCGACGCGGTAGACGCGGGTGGGTTCGACGTCGATTTGCGCGAAGCCGGCAGAGGCAAGGTGGTTGCGATATTCGTTTTCTTCGAGGGCGCCGGCAACGCAGCCGACCCAGAGCAGGATGCTTTTGCGGATATCGGCGGGGATTTCGCCGCGCGTGACGACATCGGAAACGGCGAAGCGGCCGCCGGGCTTGAGAACCCGGAAAGCTTCGCGAAGCACGGCGGGTTTGTCGGCGGAAAGATTGATGACGCAATTGGAGATGACCACATCGACGAAGTTGTCGGGCAACGGAATGTGCTCGATTTCGCCTTTGAGGAATTCGACGTTGGTGATGCCGGATTTGCGCTTGTTTTCGTTGGCAAGGGCGAGCATCTCGTCGGTCATATCGAGGCCGAAGGCTTTGCCGATGGGACCGACGCGGCGGGCGGAGAGCAGGACGTCAATGCCGCCGCCGGAGCCGAGGTCGAGGACGGTTTCGCCGGGGTTGAGCTTGGCGAGCGCGGTGGGATTGCCGCAGCCGAGAGAGGCGAGCAGAGCTTCTTCGGGGATCTGGCCGGCTTGCGCGGCGTCGTAGAGATTTGAAGTGATGGGGTCGGCGCAGCCGCTGGCGGTTGAGGGGGCACTACCGCAGCAGGCGCTTCCGCCGGCCTTGGCGCGCAGGGCGGCTTGGCCGTACTTCTCCTTAACCACATCTTTAATGCTTTGTTCGGGGGTGCTCATGGCGGCTCCTTATTTACAGATTTGCACGATGGATTTCGGTTGTACGGCTTTGTTGCGCGTGCAGCACTCGGCGTAGAGAAACTGGAGAAGGTCGCGAAGGGCGTCGGTGTTGGCGGTATAGCGGAGAAAAGTGCTTTCGCGGCGGACGCGGACGAGGTCTTCGGCTTTGAGCTTGTCGAGATGGTGGGAGAGGGTGGAGGCGGGGATGTCGAGTTCCTGCTGAATTTCGCCGGCCACAAGGCCTTCGGGATGGGCGGTGAGCAGCAACTGCATGATGCGCAGGCGCGCTTCGGTGCCCATGGCGGAGAACATGTCGGCGTATTTTAGGACCTGTTCGGAAGCGGCTTTGGATGGTGTGGCGGGCATATTTCGATAATTGCAGAAATATGGGAAGGAGTCAAGACGAGATGAGATGCGGCCGGGGACGGTGGTTTCGCGGTATGGTGTGCGGGTGAGGGCGACTGGAGAAAAACGACGGAGCGACGGAGAGCCGCGAGAGCGAGAAAGAGTGGACGCGGAGAATCGCGACGGCAACGGGAGTGTTCGATGCGGATCAAGTTTGCGCGGGCGGAATGGAAGAATGCAGTGCTGACGGCGGCGGCGAGCTGCGTGAGTTATTGGATTGCGTTAGCGCTCGGTTTGAAGACGGGCTATTGGGCGGCGATTACGTGCATCGTGGTAACGCAGTCCGAAGTGGGGGCGACCCTGGTGGCATCGCGGGACCGGTTGATGGGCACGGCGCTTGGAGCGCTGGCGGGGTGGGGCGCGGTGTTGATCTGGCATGGGCACGTTGCGGTGTTTGGAGTGGCGGTGTGCGTGTCGATCGCGATTTGCAATGTGCTGGATCTGAGGTCGGCGGGACGGCTGGCAGGAGTGACGGTGGCGATTGTGGTGCTGCTACATCAGGCGGGACCGGCATGGCAAACGGCGGCGAGCCGATTTTTGGAAGTATCGCTAGGAGTTATCGTGGCGCTGGGGATGAGTATTTTGTTTTATCCGAAGGCGGTGCTTGGCGGCGGGCTGAAACTGGAAACAGGGGAGTAAGGATAAATCCGGTGGAAAGTTCGCTTTTGTTGAGTAAGATGGCGCGCGTCGAGGAGGAACGGGATGAGGCAGAGCGGCGGGATTGCGGCACGGGCGATGGTCGCAGCGGTGTGGGTGGTGGCGACTGGAGGTTGCCTCCGGGCGAGCGCAGCGCAGGGGAATACGCCGACGGCGGCGCTGGGCGTGAAGAATTTGCGGTGTGAGTACAGAGTCGATCCGCTGGGAATTGATGTGATGAAGCCGCGGCTGAGTTGGGAGTTGGTGAGTGCGGAACGCGGCGTGATGCAAACATCGTATGAGGTGCGCGTGGCGGGTAGCGAGGCAGATTTGGCGCGAGGGAAGACGAGTTGGGCCAGCGGGAAGGTGATGTCGGAGGCTTCGAACCAAGTGGAGTATGCGGGGCCGGCGCTGGAGAGCGCGAGGATTTACTACTGGCAGGTGCGCGTTGGGGATAATCATGGGCATTTGTCGGAGTGGAGCGCGACGGCGCGATGGGAGATGGGGTTGCTGAGTGCGGCGGACTGGAAAGCGAAGTGGATTACGCCGGAGGTGCCCGAGGATGAGACGAAGTCGAATCCCGCGCCAATGTTGCGGCGCGAATTTGCGGTGAACGGAGATAAGAAAGTGGAGCGGGCACGGATTTATGCGTCGGCAATGGGATTGTATGAGCTGGAGCTGAACGGGAAGCGCGTGGGCGACGAATACTTCACGCCGGGATGGACGGCGTACGACTCGCGCATTCAATACGAGACCTACGACGTGACCAGCGCGTTGAAAGTCGGACAGAACTGCCTGGGGGCGCTGCTGGGAGACGGATGGTTCCGGGGACGCAGCGGCTGGGAGGGCAAGAGAGACCTCTACGGAAAAAAATTGGCGCTGCTGGCGCAACTGGTGATTCTGTACACGGACGGGACGCGGGAAGTGGTGACGAGCGACGAGGGATGGAAGGCAGCCACAGGCGCGATCCTTGCGTCGGATATCTACGACGGCGAGATTTATGACGCACGATTGGAAAAAACGGGATGGAGCGCGGCCGGCTTCGCTGACAAGGACTGGAGGGGCGTCAGTTTGATGGAACCGCCGAAGGCAAAGATCGTCGCGCCGGAAGGGCCGGCAGTGAAAGAAATGGATGAGCGGAAGGTGGCGAAGGTGTTTCAGACGCCCGCCGGAGACACCGTGCTGGACATGGGGCAGAACATGGTGGGGTGGGTGAGGTTCCGCGTGACGGCGCCAGCGGGGACGACGATTACGCTGCGGCACGCGGAGGTGCTGGACAAGCAGGGGAATTTTTATACGGCAAATTTGCGCACGGCGAAGCAGACGATTCGGTATACGACGCGCGGCGGCGGAGAGGAAGTGTACGAGCCACATTTTACCTTTCAGGGGTTCCGGTACGTGGCGGTGAGCGGCTGGCCGGGCGAGGTGAAGCCGGAGAATTTTACCGGAGTGGTGATGCACTCGGCGATGCGCAGGACCGGGCATTTCGAAACGTCGAGCGCGATGCTGAACCAACTGGAGCACAACATCATTTGGGGACAAAAGGGGAATTTTGTGGACGTGCCGACGGACTGCCCGCAGCGCGACGAGCGGCTGGGGTGGACGGGCGATGCGCAGGTGTTCGCGCCGACAGCGTCGTTCAATTTCGATACGGAGGCGTTTTATACGAAGTGGCTGCGGGACGTGGCGCTGGATCAGGAGGATGACGGCGCAGTGCCTTTCGTTATCCCAAATGTGCAGACGCACGATACGCGCAAAGGCGCGGCGGGAGCGGCGGGCTGGGCGGATGTGGCCGTGGTGTTGCCGTGGACGGTGTACCAAGCGTTTGGCGGTAAACGAATCCTCGAGGAACAGTATCCGAGCATGAAGGCCTGGGTCGAATATATCCGGCGCGCAGCGGGAGACCGCTATATCTGGAACAGCGGATTCACTTTTGGCGATTGGCTGGCGTTTGCCACCACCGATGCAGATTATCCTGGCGCCACGACCGACAAGGATTTGATCCAGACGGCGTACTTCGCCCGCTCGACGGAACTGCTGGCAAGGACGGCGGAGGTGTTGGGCAAGCGCGAGGATGCGGCGGAGTACACAGCGCTGGAAGAGAAAATTCGTGCGGCGTTTTTGAAGGAATATGTGACGCCGAATGGAAGGCTCTCTTCGAACACGCAGACGGCGTACGCACTGGCGCTGGAGTTTGATCTGTTGCCGCGGGAGTTGCGGGCAAAAGCGGCGGCGCGGTTGGCGGCGGACGTGCGGAGATTCGGACATTTGACGACGGGATTTCTGGGGACGCCGGTGCTGTGCCAAGCGCTCAGTGATTACGGATATTTGGATGAAGCGTACATGCTGCTGAACCGGAAGGAATATCCGTCGTGGCTGTATCCCGTAACGCAGGGCGCGACAACGATTTGGGAACGCTGGGACGGGCAAAAGCCGGACGGGAGTTTTCAGGATGTGGGCATGAATTCGTTCAATCACTACGCATATGGAGCGATTGGGGAGTGGATGTACAACGTGGTGGCGGGGATTGAGATTGATGAGAAGGCGCCAGGATACAAGCACGTGGTGATCGCGCCAAGGCCAGGCGGCGGATTAACGTTCGCGAAGGCGTCGGTGGACAGCGTGTATGGACCGGTGGCGTCGGGATGGAAGATCGCGGATGGGAAGTTGATGCTGAGCGTGGAGGTGCCGCCGAACACGACGGCGACGGTGCGCTTACCGGAAGCGAAGCTGGACGAGATTAGTGAAGGTGGGAAGGCACTGGCCGGTCGGACGGAGTTTTCTGGAGCGAAGAAGGACGGAGATGCGGTGGTGGTCGAGGTAGGGTCGGGAGCCTACGTCTTCGAGAGCGCATACCGCGGCGGAGCCAGCAAAGCACAAGGAACCCACTAGGCGAAGCGAATCTGTAAGAGACAGGCGAGAGAAACTTTATCGCTGGGGCGGGGTTGTGTCCCTGCAAGAGCGCGCAGAGGGCTTCAGCCGCCGCCCAACGCGCCAGCTCAACGCTCAGTTGAGCCAGGACGTACCTTGCGCCGCGACGAGGCGGAGCAATGCAAGGGAGAGTTCGCCGTGTCCACCCCCGCAGAAAACATGGTTGCCGCAGAACCTGGCATGGAGAGGCGATTTTATCCGCGCGCCATACCGCAAGCGCTGATCAGCGTGGCCTTTGCAGAAGATAACCCCGGAATGCTGTTGAATGTGAGCGAGAACGGCCTGCTGGTGTCCACGCCAACGGCTCTGGAGCGGAATTTCGTGTGCCGGGTGTCGGTGGCGCTGAATGGCTTGGCCAGGCCGGTCGAAGTGTGTGCGCGCGTGGTGTGGACAACGGAATCGAATCGTGCAGGGCTGCAACTACTGGACCTTTGCGAACATGACCGGGAGCGGATTCGAAAGTGGGCGGCGCTGGAAAAAGCGCCAAGTGCGGCCACGGAGAAAGCGGGATCGTCTGGAAGTGACGCGAGACAAGAGCAGCTGGTCAGGCACGCAAGAAGCGCAGGAAGGGCGACATTGTCGCGATTCCTGTTGATGGCGGCTGGCGTAGCAGTGGTTGTGATGTTGGCGATGGGATTGGCGCTGCAGGGTAGTCCGTTGCATGCGTGGCTAACGCATTCCTTCAGGGCGGGATTGAAAAACAGTGCGGCGATGGGAGCGAACGCGAACGCGGCGAAGCAGCCAGTTGGCGTCCACGCACCGGGCGGGCCAGGATCAGTTCGAGGCCAAGGGGAAGGGCGGAGTGCTACATCAGATCTGGAGAGCACGAGTGGAAGTGGCGCTGCGGCTGGTCCGGGCAGGGACGTGGGAGAGAAGACTCCGGCGCCGCCGGAAAAAGCCGTGTCGTCAAACCCGGCTAGCGGCGAGGCGAGCGGAAAGAAAAGCGCTCCGCGGGCGAACCTAACTGCCGGTGAAAAGCCCGCAGCAGCGGCGCTAGTTAAGAAGGACTTCAGAGCGAGAGCCGATACGCGAGGCTCGGAAGGCACGCAAGTTGCGCCGAGTTCCACGGATGCAGAGACTTCACATGCGGATTCTGCTCCGAGTCAGGAAGCCGCGGAGCCAGCACAAAAGCAGAAGGATACAGGTGGGAGAGCGCCGGGAGCACCGGCCGGCGCAACATCCGTCGCGGGCGATGAGGATGCAACTCCGCCGCGCCCGACCGAGGAACCAGTAAA
>Ga0335079_10004137_pt1 | contig 16677 bp, 15 predicted proteins | sample Lox_Sample_33_FD_206719 | JGI IMG/M metagenome (GOLD analysis project Ga0335079, IMG submission 206719) | Soil microbial communities from Loxahatchee National Wildlife Refuge, Florida, United States - Lox_Sample_3.3 | ecosystem: Environmental > Terrestrial > Soil > Wetlands | place: USA... | reverse complement strand
AGGACTTTCAGGGCGACATCGCGCTCCAATCGCACGTCCCGAGCGCGATAGACCACACCCATCCCTCCCTCACCAATTTTTTCCGTGATGCGGTAGCGACCGAGCGTTTTGCCGATCATTCGGAGGGACCGAATACTTGCGGGCCATCTTAAGGTGCAGGCCTAGGCAAGTCAATCGGGAGCGGGCAGGCGGACTGGCAAATTTCGCTCCTCCGAGATAGGATGAGGTCTCCTGCCTAGGGGGCCGGTTAGTTTCCCATGTCGATTGCGATTTCGCTACCTAGAGGCATTGCTGCCAAAGCGGCGGGCCTGGAATTTTGGATGAACAAGGCCCTTGAGGAAGCGGGGCGGCTGCGTCCGGAGTGGGATCCGGACACGGTGCACGACGTGCGCGTCGCCGTGCGGCGGTGCCGGACGATGGCGGATACGCTGCGAGAGGTGAATCCCGACCCCGGCTGGCGCAAGCTCAAACGGGCGAGCAAGAAGCTGTTTCACGCGCTGGGGAGTCTCCGCGACGCTCAAATAGAGCAGGACTGGGTGAAAAAACTGAGTCCCCGAGGGGATCCGGTGCGGAAACACATGCTGAGGCTGCTCTCCCGGCGGGAGACACAATGCGGGTCGGGCGCCGAACAGGCGCTCGAGCAGTTCGACCGCAAGGCCTGGCGCAAGCTATCCCGAAAGCTGCCGGAAAAGGCACGTTTTTTCCCGCTCGAGAGCGTCGTCTTTCAACGCCAAGCACTCCAGGCGTTGAACCAAGCCGTCGCGCTTTACCAGAAGGCGCGCAAAAATCCCAGCAGCGTTGCCTGGCACCGGACGCGCATCGGGATCAAGCGCTTTCGGTATATCGTCGAAAATTTCCTGCCGCAGCGCTATGAAGTGTGGGCCAGCGACATGAAACAGATGCAGGACCTGCTGGGAGACATTCACGACCTGGATGTTCTGCGCGCCGACATCAAGAAGGAGGCGCCCAAGCTTCCCGCTGCCAAGGTTTCGGAGGCGCTCGAAAGAATCGGCGCCGTGCGGAAGACCCGCCTGGCTGAGTTTCGAGAAATGACTTCCGCGAAGGATTCGCCCTGGCTCGAATGGCGCGCCGGCTTTCAGTGGGGCCACGCGCTGGTTCCCGCTTCGCTTCCCGAACCGCGCGCCGCGCGTTACGCGAGCTGACGCAGAGCCTTCGGCGCCAGAAGCCACCGCAGCCGCCATACGCCGTGCGTCGACGTGGTTTCCAAAGACGCGGCTCCCGCCTTCTTCAACTCCGTAAAGACGCCGCGCGCTCCAACAAGCTGCGAAATCAGCTGATCCAAGTGAGGCGCATGGCCAAAGCACATCACTTCCCTGCCCTTCAGGTGCACGATTTCCTTCAGGGTGTCGGCGGGGTTTGCGGCAGGTTTCAGGGCATCGCTCACGCGGATCTTTGAGGTGGGGAATCCGAGGGCCTCGGCGAAAATCTCGGCCGTCTGCGCGGCTCGCACGTAAGGGCTCGTGATCAGAACGTCGGGCTTCACGCCCATCTCTTTCAAGCCAAGCGCCGCGGATCGTGATTTCTGGACTCCCTTCGCCGTCAGCGGCCGTTCGGCTTCGGGAGGGCATTTGGGATCCGTGCGGTCCACGGCGATTCCGTGGCGCACGAGGTAGAGAATCATGGCTTACGCGACCTTTTCCTTTCTTTGGGCGCGCCGAAACTCCGCCTTCAGGTGAAACTCCTTCTGGAAGAGGTCGGACTTTCTCTCGAGGCCGGCGATGTCCAAGCGCGTGCCGTCGGCCGCGCGAATCAGGAAGACGGCGCGATGTCCCGCAATTTGTACGTCCGCTCCCTGAACGCGCTGCGCGTGTTCCGATTCGAGTTTTTCCGCAATTCGCAGCAGCGAGCCAAGAATGCGGACCTGCCGGCGCCGCGGGCCATCGAGCGCGGCATAGGACGCGTGCTCAAGCTGCGGCTCCGACTTGCAATTATGATAGCGCACGAGCGCGGCCGCCATGTCACGCCGCCAGCCGCGCAAGCCGGGAATTTCTCCGTTGCGAATCAGGTATTCGCCGTGCCGGTGATGGGATTTCCGATTGACGAAGTGCCCGATATCGTGGAGCAGTGCGCCAACTTCGAGAACCAGCCGCAGGTCGGCTCCCATCTCGTGCAGCGGCCGCAATTGGTCGAAGAGCGACAGGGCAAGGCGAGCGACCTGTTCGGCGTGTTGCGAATTGTAGTCGACCTTCCGCCCAAACCAGCGCACGTTCGCCAGCAATTCGTTCGCGCGCCCTCTCTCCTCTTCCGAGCTTGCGCCCGCAGAATACTGTGCAGCGACGAGGTCAAGCAGGATGCCTTCGCGAACGCCGACGCCCGGAACCAGCATCGTCCGCAAGTCGAGCCATTTCGCAAGCGCCCGGATGATGATCGCGGCAATGCCGAGCACCTCGGCCCGGTCTTGCCGGACACGAAAAACCCGCATTCTGCCGGGAACGTCGAGGTTGAGCAATCGCCAGGTTTGGTCACGAAGCAATCGGACGTTGATCGCGGGGATGCGCCCGAAGTTCGGGCCCGGGGCGATGCGAACAAGAGCCTCCGCGTTTCCGCCGCACGCCACCGCAACCGCGCGTCCGAGCCGGGGAGGCGAAGGCATCGCGCTGCTCAATAGCGAGAGAATGTGATGCCGAAGTTGGGAAGTCTTGTCCTCGTCGATCACGCCCTCGATTCGATACGTTTCCATCAGGCGGATCGTGCCCAGGGGGAGCGCGATGCGGTGCTCGAGAACGCCGCGCTGAAAGAAATTCAGCTCGAGGCTGCCGCCGCCGAGATCGAAAATCAGGCGCGGGCGGATGCGATCCCCGAGCGCCCAATGCACGGCGGAGCACACGAGGCGCGCTTCTTCTTCGCTGCCGATCACCTCCGCTTCGATCCCGGACTTCCTGCGGATTCGCTCGAGCAGCTCGCGATGGTTCCGCACTTCACGGGCCGCAGCGGTTGCCACAGCGCGATACGCGCCCACGTTGTAGTGATCCATGCGATCGCGGAAATATCGAAAAGCACGCGCGGCGCGGCTCATGGTTTCTTCGTCCAGCAGCCGCCGCGTGAACGCGTTATGCCCCAAGCGCACCGCGGCGCGTTCGTTATCGAGAATCTGAATCTGGCTGGGAGAGGTAGCCCGCGCGATCACGAGACGAATCGCGTTGGACCCAGCGTCGATCGCTGCCAGTTGGACTGGTGCGGCCACTTAGCGCCAGAGTTGTGACAAGGCGTGCGAAGGATGGTATTGCGTGCTCCGAATGCCTAACTGCGCCGCAATTTTCTTGCGCAGTTCCCGGTTGACCTCGGAGACGCTTCCTTCGCCGTCCACTTCAACGAAGCCGTGCCGGTTCGACAAGTATTCGAATTCGCGCTTGATCATCGATTGATACCGAATGAACGATTGGAACAAATCATTCGAGAGCGACATATCCCGGCCCGATTCCCAGTAGCTGATCGAATGAGCCTTCTTGAACTCCCGATCGAAAGCCACTTCCGGGCGGACATTTAACCAGAAGGTGAGGTCGGGACGAAGCGCCATTTCGTAAATCCCGTGAAGATAGTCCCGGCTGATGCCCCGCACCGCGGCTCGCGCGATCAGCGTGAAGATGTAGCGGTCGGCCAGCACGACGAGCCCCGACCGCAACGCCGGAAGAATCCGGCGCTCGAGCTGGTCGAAAAAGTCGGTGCTGTACATCAGGGCGAGCGTCATTCGCGTGACGGCATTCTCTTCGAGGAGCGCGTCGATGTCCTCGCCGACCAGGAACGAACGCCGCAGGCCCATCGTCTGCACGGCAAAGCCTTCGGATTCGAGCCACTCGGTCAGCAACGAGATCTGAGTGGACCTCCCGGAGCCGTCGCTCCCTTCCAAAACGATCAGCGAACCACCGAGCTCTTCGAGTTTCACGCCCGGAAGCGGAAGCCCGTAGAAGCGCGAAGGCGCTTCGACGCGTCCATTCGGCCCCTTGCGGGAAGCCTTGGAGGGCCGCCCGTTGCGGCCGTCGTTCGCAGAGGTCTTGTTGCTTCGTTTCATTTCACTTCTTCTTGGGCGCGAACTGCACCAGGTCGATGCGTTCGCCGACGATCTGGCGCATCAGTTTCTGCAGTTTGTTCACGCGAACCGTGCCGTCCATCAGCACGAACCGGTCCGTCTCGATCATCTGGTCGTAATTGCCCAGAATGCGCTCTTGGAAGATGCGAAAGCTCTCGGCGCGGTCCAGCGAGATTCCCAGGTCCATCCCGGCCTCGTAGTATTTCAGCTTGGGGCGTCCCGCAACAATTCGAGTCACGGCGACATCAAGAGGCGCGCGGAAGTAGAACGTAATGTCCGGAATGGGAGCGAAGCTATACAAGTTGCGCAGCCACTTGGGAGCGCAACCGCGCGCCGCATCGCGAGCAAACGCAGTGTAGATGTAGCGGTCGGCCAGGACCAGGTAGCCGCCGTGAAGAAGGGGCAGGATCTGCCGCTCGCAGCGATCCGCAAAATCCGCGGCGTGCAAGAGCGAGAAAGTGACCGGCGTGAGAAGGCGCCGCTGCTTTCCCCGGCGGGTTGCGGACTTTACGAGGGGCGACGAGTTCCACTCCGTAAAATGAATCCGGTACCCACCGATTTCGAGCCACCGCTTTAGCAGGTACAGCTGCGTGCTCTTCCCCGACCCGTCGATTCCCTCCACGACGATGAGGGCGCCGGGATAGGGGCGCTTCGTTCCGAGCACCTTCTCGGATGTCGCGTCGGCCGCTGAAATGTCAGGAGTTGAGGTGACCATCTGAAGAGCCCGCACCAAACCTCATATGATACTTTGCGACTTTGAATGTACCATAACAAATGTGTGACTAGGATGTGACTCGGGGTCGAAAGGGACGCCAGGCTGCTTCTAGCCCTCGCCCGTGCAGCGAGTTATCCTGTCTCGGCGCATTCCGGCATCCGTGCCGGAAAAAAGGGTTCTTATGACCGATAAGTTCACAAAGGACCTCATTCTCGAGCCCGGCAAGAAGGTGAAGCTCTCCAAGTACGACCCGGACGAAACGCTGGGCTGGCAAAAGGGCCATAAGGCCAAGGCGAACCTGGAAAAGGCCGTGGAGCGGCTCGACAAGCTCCAATATCTGCTCTATGCCGAAAGAAAGCATGCGCTATTGGTGGTTCTGCAGGGTCTGGACGCCGCCGGCAAAGACGGCACGGTGCGCCACGTCATGTCCGGAGTGAATCCGGAGGGCTGCCAGGTGACGCCTTTTAAGGTTCCGACGAGCGAAGAGGCCGCACACGATTTTCTGTGGCGTATTCACAAGGCGGTCCCTTGTCGCGGCGAGATCGGGATCTTCAATCGCTCGCACTATGAGGATGTGCTCGTGGTGCGGGTTCACAAACTCGTGCCGAAAGAGGTTTGGTCAAAGCGGTACGAGCAAATCAACGACTTCGAATCGATGCTCGCGAAGAACGGCGTGAAGATTCTGAAATTCTTTCTGCACATCAGCAAGGACGAGCAGAGGCGGCGGCTCCTGCAGCGCATCGATGATCCCGACCGGCAATGGAAGATTTCCGAAGCGGATTTTCACGAGCGAAAATTCTGGGACGAATACGTCGGCGCCTACGAAGATGCGCTTACAAAGTGCAATTCCAAGCACGCGCCGTGGTTCATCATACCCTCCAACAAGAAGTGGTTTCGCAATCTCGCCATCTCGCACATCGTTGCCGAGACGCTGGAAGACTTGCGCATGAAGTTCCCGGCGCCGACCGTGGACCTGTCAAAACTCAAAGTGCCGTAGCCGAGCTGCCGGCTCGCGTCCCGAATCCATGGGACCGGCGCGCAACGTTCATTCCTTCGCAATTGCGCTCGCGTGCGCCTTGCAAATTGGAGGCTTTGTGAATAGTCTCTCCAAGATTGCAAACGCATCGCCCGGCGCACCATGAACAACGAAGCCGTTTTCCCGCGCAATTTCCTGAAATCATACCCGCAGGCTACGCGCGCGGAAGGCTGTTTTGTCTACACAGCGGAGGGGCGGCGCTATCTGGACGCTTCCGGCGGAGCAGCCGTCGTGACCATTGGCCACGGCGTCGAAACGGTGGCGCGCGCCATGGCCGACCAGGCAGCACGCCTGGCCTACGTCCACTCGTCGCAGCTCCACAACGCCCCTGCCGAGAAGCTCGCGCAGCGCATCCTCGCGCTCGCACCCCATCGAATGCGCCTCAACGGGCGCGTCTATTTCACATCAGGCGGATCAGAGGCCACCGAAACCGCCCTCAAGCTCGCGCGGCAATACTGGCTGGAACGCGGAAACAAGAAACGCACGCGAGTCATCGCGCGCCGCCAGAGCTATCATGGCTCGACGCTTGGCGCGCTTTCCGTTTCGGGCAACGTTCGGCGCCGCGAGCCATTCGCTCCTTTGCTCTCCGAATGGGGCCATGCCGCTGCCTGCTTCTGTTATCGATGCCCTTTCGATCTTCGGTACCCCGAATGCAACGTCGATTGCGCCGACGATCTCGAGCGGCTGCTCGCACGCGATGGCTCGGATGACGTCGCGGCGTTCATTGTCGAGCCTGTGTCCGGCGCCACGCTGGGTGCGGTCGTCCCGCCCGACGGGTATCTCCAGCGCATCGCCGAAATTTGCCACCGCCAGGAAATTCTTTTGATCGCAGACGAGATCATGACCGGCATGGGACGCACCGGCAAAGCCTTCGCCGTGGAACACTGGGGCGTTGTGCCGGACATGATTCTCGTCGGCAAAGGAGTGGCGAGCGGTTATGCTCCTCTCGGCGCCGTCATCGTTTCAGGTCAGGTAGTGGAATCGATCTCACACGGCTCGGGTTCCTTTCTCCACGGCTTCACGTACAACTCGCATCCTGTGTCGACAGCCGCAGGAAATGCCGTGCTCGATTACATCGAACGCGAGAAGCTCTTCGCGCGGGTCGAGCCCGCCGGCAAGGAACTGTCCGCCGCGCTCAAGCCACTGAAGAGATTCTCCGTCGTCGGGGATATTCGCGGCATCGGCTTACTCTGGGGGATCGAACTCGTCCGCGACTCCAAAACGCGCGAACCCTTCCCCGCGGACGCGCGCATCGCTTCACGGATCGCCGACGATGCGCTTGAATCCGGAGTTATGACGTATCCGATCCAAGGCTGCTTTGATGGTGACCGCGGCGATCACATTCTTCTCGCGCCGCCGTTCACGATTACTTCCGGGATGATTCAAATGCTCGCTTCCGCTCTCGACCACTCGATCGCCGATTTCGAAAAGGCACATCTTGCAAGTACGGGAGGCTCTCCTGCCCGCGCCTGACGTTCGCCGTTATCTTCCTTTGTTCCTCGTTTCGTTCCTGTTGGCTGGCGCCGCTTTTACTGGCGCTCCGCCGTCGTTCATGCCCGGCTTTACTCGGCACGACGCGGAGCAAGAAAGCTCCGTTGAACAACGGTATCGCTCGCTAACGTCCACGGACCAGATCCGAGATTTTCACCGCTATCTGACCGCCGAACCTCATCCCGCCGGCTCGCAACGCAACAACGAATTGGCCCGTTGGGTCGCCGACCAATGGCATCAGCAGGGACTCGAAGACGTCACCATTCACGAGTACGACGTTCTGAATTCGCGGCCGCGCGAGATCTCGCTCGAAATGATTCATCCAAAGCACTTCCGAGCGAGCCTTCGTGAAGACGCCTACGACGTCGACGCCGACACGAAGAATCCGAACGTGGACGGCGCATATCTTGGCTATTCGGCATCCGGGGAAGTTACGGCTCCGGTTGTCTACGCGCACAGCGGCAATCCCGGTGATTACGCGTACCTGAGCAAACATGGGATCGACGTGCGCGGAAAAATCGCCCTGGTTCGCTACTCGAATCCGTACAGTTATCGCGGGTTCAAAGCTCTGACCGCACAGCGGCTTGGCGCCGCCGCCATCCTGATCTACTCCGATCCCGCCGAAGACGGCTACAAGCAAGGCAACGTCTATCCCAACGGCCCGTGGGGCCCGGAGAGCCATATCCAGCGCGGAGCCATCACGTACGATTTTCTCGAGCCGGGCGATCCGCTGACTCCGGGATATGCCTCGGTGCCGGGAGCAAAGCGCATTGCTCCCGAAGACGCTGTCTCGCTGCCGAAGATTGTCGGCGTGCCGCTTTCGTGGCGCGACGCGAAGCCGCTTCTCGAACACCTCGACGGGCCAGTTGCGCCGCAATCGTGGCAAGGCGGGCTGCCGCTCAAGTACCGTCTCGGCGGAAAGAATGTTCGCGTTCACCTGAAGGTTGACATGGACACGAGCGTCCAGCCGTACTTCGTCACAGAAGCACGCATTCGGGGCAGCGAATATCCGGACGAGTGGGTAGTCCTCGGCAATCATCGCGACGCGTGGGTATTTGGCGGCGTCGATCCATCCAGCGGCACTGCCTCCATGCTCGAACTCACACGCAATCTTGGCGAGTTGCTCCGCCAGGGAATCCGTCCGAAGCGGACGCTCGTCATCTGCAGCTGGGACGGCGAGGAATACGCGCTGACGGGCTCGACGGAATGGGGCGAGCAGTACGCCGACGAGCTCAAGCGAAAAGCAGTGGCATACTTGAACGTCGACGAAGCCACCTCCGGAAGGGATTTTCAGGGTGAAGCCGTCGGCTCGCTGGCGCCTTTGATCGTTGACGTAAGCCGGACGCTCCCCGCTCCTTCGGGCAAGACTCTTTACGATGAGTGGAGAGTCTCGCGCGAGACGGAACTTCGGAAGGCGTCGCCGCCCCGCGACTCCGAGCTTCCCGATACACGCATCGGCAGCGGCTCCGATCACACCGTGTTTCTGAATTTTCTCGGGATTCCGACCGTCGGCCTCACGTTCACGGGCCCGTACGGCGTCTATCACTCGGTGTACGACGATTCTTATTGGATGAACCACTTTGGCGATCCCGGTTACCACTATCACGCGCTCATGACGCAGCTCTGGGGCGTGCTGGCGCTGCGGCTCGCGAACGCGCAAATTCTCCCCTATGATTTCGCATCGTACGGCGCAAGCATCCGCGACTTCCTCAATGACCTGGACGATTCGACTCACTTGAGCGGCAAGATTTCGCTCGATCCTCTGCGCCGTGGCATCGCGGAGTTTGAAACCGAAGGCAGCAACCTCAATCAGAGCGTCGCGCGCGCGATCGCGGCCGGCCATCTCGATTCAGCCGTGGTCTCGCGGATCAACGGTTTGCTGATGGGCGTTGAACGCAATTGGTGCAATCCGCAGGGCATTCCGGGGCGTCCGTGGTGGAAGCATTCGCTCTACGGCGCGCGCTATACGTACGCGCATCTCGAGCTTCCCGGGCTCACGGAGGCCGCCGAAGCAGGAAACTGGAGCCGCGCAGCCGAGCAGGCGAATATCCTCGAGGACGAACTGGCAAAGAACTCGGCTCTTCTTCGGCAGGCCCGAAAGGAACTTGACTCAGCCTCTGGAACAGGACGCCCATGACAGGACAATGACGGGCGTCCACAATTCGTTCGAAGACGTATAATCGTATCGTTGAATTCAAATAGTCCGGCGCCAGCCCAAACGGGAGAGGATCGAATCCAATGCGGAATTTTCTGCTGGGAGTTGTGCTTACCCTTCTGGTCCTAGTCCTCGGAGCGCTCTGGTGCGCGAAGACTGGCCGGATCAATTTCGAGGCGGATAACGCCGCTTCCGATCTCGAGCGGAGGCTCGCCATGAGCGCGGTCGATGCCGGCATCGAGCATCGCGCGCCTGATGTGAAGAATCCGGTAGCGGCTACGGAGCAGAATCTGGTCGCGGGCGCGCAGCTGTATCTCAACCACTGCGCCGGCTGCCACGGGACGCCCTCGAATCCCGACAGCCAGTTTGCGCGCTCATTCAATCCGCCGGTGCCGCGGTTCTTCAAGGATCCGCCGGACATGCCCGACAATCAGAATTTCTACGTCGCGCAGCACGGGATTCGGTGGAGCGGCATGCCCGCGTGGAACCAGACTCTGAGCGAGAATCAGATCTGGCAGATCGTGACGTTCATGAGCAACATCGAGAGGCTGCCGCCCGCCGCAAAAGCGGTCTTCGATACGAGTGCACCGGCCGCGGCACCGCCTGCGTCGCGGTAGATGCCTTGTGCTTCGTGCAAAACTCGTGAGGCAGACCGCCGAAAACGAAACGTGGCAAGTTAAAATCAGACGCGTTCGGTAGGATTTGATTTCTCGTGCCTGTTGGGCTACGGTTTGGGTATCAGCGGCGGCAGGGTTCGAGCAGCAGCGAGTTTCAACCGCTGCCAAACTGAAAAAAGCATTGCGGAGGAGCGATGTCTGATCCTGTGGCGGACAAGGTGATTGCCACGCTGGCGTCCGTGAAGCGGATCCCGGCCGAAAAAATCACGCTGGAGACAAAGTTGCAGGACCTCGGCATCGATTCGCTCGATGTTTTCACACTGCTCTTCGAACTCGAGAACGCGTTCAAGATTTCGATCCCTGATGACGACGTGCGCTCGATTCGCACGGTCAACGATATCGTAGTAGGCGTCAAGAAGCTGATCGCTGCCGCGCCGCCGGACACGTCCGTGGGCTCGACGTCACCGGCAACCTGATGCTCTTCTCGCGGATGATCTCACCCGATAATCTCTGGCGCGAAAAACTGGAACGAAGCTGACATGGCGCCCCGCCGCGTTGTCGTCACCGGAATGGGAATCCTCTGTCCCCTCGGCTTGACTCTTGACGACGTGTGGAATTCCTTGCGTGAGGGCCGGTCGGCCATCGGTCCCATCGAAGGCGTCGACTTTCACAAGCTCGTCCTGCGCTTCCAGAATGCGGCGCAAGTGCGCGGCTTCGACCCGAAAAAGCATTTCGAACCCGGCAAGGAAGACTATATCGACCGCTTCGCGCAGTTTTCGGTTGTTGCGGCGCGCGACGCCATGCGCGATTCGGGCCTGGAGCCGTCGCAGGAGTTGCGCGAGCGGTGCGCGGTGGTGTGCGGTTCCGCGGTCGGAGGCCAGGCAGCCATCGAAGTCGGCTTCGAAGATCTCTACGTCACCGATCGCGGGCGCGTCCATCCACTGACGATTCCGAAGACGATGTCCAATGCGGGCGCGAGCCACATCTCGATGGATTTGCGTCTCAGCGGTCCCACCTACACCGTTTCCACGGCATGTTCATCGGCGAACCACGCCATCGGCCAGGCGTTTCGCCTCGTGCGCGACGGCGAAGCGGAGCTCGCCGTTACGGGTGGCAGCGAAGCGATGTTCACCATCGGGATGCTGAAGGCCTGGGAAGCCATGCGCGTCATCTCGCCCGACACGTGCCGCCCATTCAGCAAGGACCGTCGCGGAATGATTCTGGGTGAAGGCGGCGCCATGATGATCCTCGAGCCGCTCGACGCGGCGAAAGCGCGCGGCGCGAAAATCTATGCGGAGATTTGCGGCTTCGGGATGTCGTCGGACGCGCATCATCTGACGCAGCCGACCGTCGAAGGCCCTTCGCGCGCCATGCGGGATGCCCTGCGTATCGCAGGTCTTGCGCCTGAGCAAGTGGGTTACATCAACGCCCACGGCACTGGCACGCCGGGAAATGACCCCGTCGAGACGCGCGCCATTCGCGCCGTTTTCGGAGGGCACGCGGACAAGCTCGCGGTCAGCTCGACCAAGTCGATGCACGGGCACGCGCTCGGAGCTGCCGGAGCGATCGAAGCCGTCGCCACGATTCTCTCGCTCCAGAAAGGCGTGTTGCCTCCGACGGCAAACTTCACCGTCGCCGATCCCGAATGCGACCTTGACTACATCCCCAACCAGGCGCGCGTGCAGCGAGTCGAGGCCGCCCTCTCGAACTCCTTCGCTTTCGGCGGACTCAACGCCGTCATCGCCTTCCGTGCGTATCCGAGCTAGAGACCAGGCGCCTAGATGTGGCAGGATTTGATGCCGCGTTTCTCGAAGTACTGCTGGTGGTAATCCTCGGCGCGATAAAACTCCGTCGCAGGCTTGATCTCGGTGACGATCGGGCGCTTGAACACCCCGGACCTCTCCAGCGCCGCCTTCGATCCGCGTGCCGCAGCTTCCTGATCCGCGTCGTGGAAGAAAATTGCCGAGCGGTATTGCGTCCCCACGTCCGGGCCCTGGCGGTTCAGCGTCGTCGGATCGTGGCTCTGCCAGAAAACGCTGAGCAGTTGCTCGTACGAGACCTGCTTCGGGTCGAAATCCACTTCGACTGCTTCGGCATGACCCGTCGTGCCGGTGCAAACGTCCTTGTACGACGGATTCTTCATCGTTCCGCCCGTATAACCGACCGTCGTCGAAGTGACGCCCCTCACTTGCCGAAAGGCTTCCTCAACTCCCCAAAAACATCCCGCCGCAAAAGTTGCTTTAGCCATTCACGAAACCCCTGGGAGCCTGTCCCGCTCCTCGTGTCATGTTGCCATAAGCGGGGCGGTAGCGTCGAGTCGGCGGACCGGATTTCGGTCGTGACTCTCCGGTCTTGGCAGGAAAGGAGGGAATTCGATCAGTCTGCCGGGGAGTAAAGCGCTTCCGCGTGAGCGGTCGATGCGCTGCGGCGAGACTGCTCAAGAATCTTCTCGAGCATCTCAGGGATTTCGAAGACGGCGCGATTGTCGAGCGCGCTGGCGTTTGCACGATACCGCGCCAGAATCGAGGGCTCGATTAGCTGCGCGACTGCGGCCGCGATCTCCTTGAAATTCTTCAGCACGACGCCGACTTCCTTTTCGAGCACCCACTCGCAGTTGTAGCGCTCCTGCGGCAGCGTCCATGAATTGCATTCGACGATCACCGGCAGGCGCATCGCCAGCGCCTCGCTCACGCTTCCCGGTCCGGGCTTGCCGATGAAGAAGTCCGCAAGCTGCATGTAGTAGTTGACCTTCGTCGTGAATCCTTCGACGAATCGCGGCAGCCGCGGCTTCTGCGCTCTCAACGCCGCCGCCAGCTTTTCGTTCTTGCCGCAAATCAGAATCAATTGCAGTTGGAGCGGAGACGCGTCCAGCCGCTCCGCGATTTCCAGCATGGCTTGCGAGCCGTGCCCGCCGAACAGCACCAGCCCCGTCGCAAGATCGGCGCGCAATCCCAGCCGCTCGCGCTCGCGAAAGCGATTCTCGACTGGAGGCTCATAAAACCGCGGGTGCAAAATCATTCCCGACGCGTGGAAGATTCGATCGTCGGGATGGCCCAAGGATCTCGCCTGCGCAATCGCCCGATCGGATCCGCAAACGAAATGCTGCGTCTGCCGCTCGATCCAGAAATGAGGAGGGTAATCCGCGATGTCCGTGAGTACCGTTACGAATGGACGTTCCGGAAATACCCGGCGAAAGCTTTCGCCCAACGCGCGGTTAAAGTGCGGCACGAAAGACACGAGAATATCGGGCTGCGTTTCCTTCCAGTGCTCTTCGAGCATGCGGACGGTGCGTCCGTGATAGACGTGGATCGCGCCCTGAAGCACCTTCATCAGTTGTTCGCTGCCTAGCGTCCAGCCGCTGCGCAGCATCCAGTTGTAGAAGTCCTGAATCCGGATCCCGGCGTACTTCTTTAGAATGTCCAGGTTATCGAGCAGATCCTGCAAGTTCGTGAGACGGACGTCCCAGGGCCGTTGCTGCGCCCGGATGGCCATTTCGAGTGCGGTAGCGGCCGCCCTGTGCCCCCCGCCGGCGTCGAAAAAGCAAAACTCCAGTCGTTGCATGTGGGCAGATTCTGGCACTGTGCCTGCCGTATCCCACTACGGGAATGTTAAAAGTCTGTGTCTGTGCCGTAAGAGTTAAACGGCTGTGTTTTCATAAATTTAGCCGGAATGTTATGTGGCTGTAACATTGAACTCGTACATTTGTAGTTGTGAAATGCGACTTGCATGTCCACAGCTACTTCTCTGGCCAGTGCACTACTCCTTTTGTGCGCAAATTCTGCCGCGAGAGCTACAACGACCCGGACGAAGTGTACTCGCTTCTGGAGCGCCGCGGCATGAATTTGTTCACGCTGACCGATCACGATTCGATCGACGGCGCCGAGAAGCTGCGCGGCCGTCGCGGTTTTTTCCTCAGCGAGGAGCTGACATGCCGGATGCCCAGCGGTACGGAAGTCCACATCGGCGTCTACGACTTCCATGAGCGCCAACATGTGCAGCTCCAGCAGCGGCGGAACGACCTGGTCGCGCTGCTGATGTATCTCAGCGAGCGCAGGCTTTTCTTCAGCGTCAACCACGTCTTCTCGAGCCTCACCGGGCGGCGTGACCGCGAGGATTTCGCTTGGTTCCAGGAATATTTCCCCGCCGTGGAAACGCGCAACAGCCACATGCTCGAGGAGACGAACGCGCGCGCGGCGAGCCTCGCGAGGCAGTGGGGCAAGATCGCGGTCGGCGGAAGCGATGCGCATGCAATGCACTCCGTGGGAACCGCCTTCACCGAAGTGCCCGGCGCGCGCGACAAAGAAGAATTCTTTGCCGGGCTTCGCAACGGCATTGGCCGCGTTTCCGGCGAGTCCGGCAGCTTCAAGAAGCTCACGCGCGACGTTCTTTGTGTCGCGGGCGAAATGATGCGCGAAAAATCGTGGACCGCGCTGCTCGCTCCGCTGGCCTTGCTCATTCCGGCAATCACGTGGTTCAACTATTGTGATGAACGGCTTTTCAGCCGCCGCTGGGCGGCCGAAGTTCTTGATCAACCGAAATCTCGCAAGCGTCCCCGTTGGGTTTCCGTTCCTCGTCCTGTGCCACAAACGCCGCAAATGGCCATGGGAGAATGGGTATGACCGTCGGGAAAGCAGTCTGGAACCAGATTCAATCGAACGATCACCGCTTGATGCGTCGCGTGCACCGCTGGCGGGCGCCGCGTTGGTTTCGCATTCTGATGATTGTGGCGACGCGCGGCGGCGACGGCTGGCTGTGGTACGTGCTCGGAGTCATTCTGTTTTTGTTCGGCGGGAATCACCGCTTCTACGCCATTGGCGCCGCGGCGGCCGCCTCGATCACCGGGATTCTCATTTTCCGCGCCCTCAAGAAGGTGAGCCGGCGGCAGCGTCCGTGCGAGATCGAGCCCCACTGCTGGTCCTCGATTCTTCCGCCGGACAAGTATTCGTTTCCGTCCGGCCATTCGATTTCCGCGTTTGCCGTCGCCCTTTCGGTGGGCCTGTTCTATCCCGAACTCATCGCTTACTTGCTGACGGTGGCGTTCCTGATCGCCAGCTCGCGCATCATCCTTGGAATGCACTTCCTGAGTGACGTCATCGTGGGATCGGCGATCGGCATTACGCTCGGATTCACCGCCTTCCACATTTTCTCGCTCCTCTGATTTCCGCCGTAGAACCGGCAGTGGCCTTATTGGGGGTCGGCGCCCGCCGGCAGGGGCGGCGCGCTTTCGTGCGATTCACGCTTGTGCAGCATCTCCACAATCGCGCGGTATAGGCGGGCGCGCACCTCGTGGCGGTCTCGCACGCGAGTGATATAGCGAGCCGTGATGCTGACTCCGGAACCCGACGGCTCGACGCTCATCGAAGGCGCTGCCGAGAACTTGCGTTTGGCGTAGGTGGGAACCACGCGCGTCCACTCTTCTTCCGCTTGTCTTGCGCCTGGCGCCGTTTCTTCGGCGGCCAGCTTCCGGATCGCCTCGGCAGTCGCGTATGGGTCGAGGCCCGACGGCACCTGAATCTGAATCTCGTCCCACGACCACTGGCCCGAGGTTGAAAAGTTGAAATAATGGCCTTCAATCGCGAAACTGTTGACGAACGCCACCTTGCGTCCCGTCGGATGCGCGGCGTCGGACCAGTTCCCTGTCTCCAGCAGCACCGTGCGGAAGAGCCCCACGTCGAGGACCTCCCCGCCCACGCCGTTGATTTCCACCCAATCACCCGGGCGGATTCCGTCCTTGCCCATCAGCACGAACCAGCCGACGAATCCGACGATGAAATCCTTCATCGCCACGGTCACGCCTGCTGTTGCGAGCGCCACGAACGTCGCAAAATTATTCGGTATGCCGAAAACAACGAGCAAAATCAGCGCGACGCCAAGCGCCTGAATTACGACCAGCGCCACCGTTCGCATCGTATGCAGTTCGCGCCGTTCCGGCGTCACATCCGCGAAGAACCGTTGCACAGAGTAGTTCGCAATGAGCACACCGGTGGCAATCAGGAGAATCCAGAAAATCGAAGCGAGGATTCCGTGCAGAAACGCCTTCTCGCGCAGGTTGACGAACGTGATCCAGTTTCCGTAATTCGCGGCGAGCGCCTGCTCGTCCTCAATCGCCTTATCGAGCCCGCTCAAGTCCTTCTGCTCGGCCGTCAGATGCTGGAGGAGCACCAACGAAGACTCGGCTGGCGATGGCCCATTTCCGCCCGCGGCAGGCGCCGCGGCCGGGCCTGTGCTCGTTGCGAGCTGCTGCGGCGCGCCCTTGGGAGCCGACGCCTGATTTGGAGCTGCCGAGGCTATCGCGTTTCGCCGCCGGAGAATTCGCCTCTCCGACTTTTCCTCACCCATCTGCTTTTCGAGCGCTTCGTGTTCGCTCGAAAGCGCTGCCTGGCGCGACTCGGCGTTCGCCTGGGCCTGCTCCAGGAGGGCTTCCTTGTTGCGCAGCGAAAAGAACGCGCGCGTTTCCGCAACGATGCTGCTTGACGTCGTGGCCTCCGGCGACGACGCGGCGTTCGCCATCATTCCCGAGACGTTCGTCTTCCCACCATGCATCTCCGAAGCCTCGTGCTGATCGAGCTGTTTCTGAATGATGGCCTGCTTGTCGCCGCCTGCGCGAATCAGGTC
>Ga0335079_10004135_pt1 | contig 16683 bp, 12 predicted proteins | sample Lox_Sample_33_FD_206719 | JGI IMG/M metagenome (GOLD analysis project Ga0335079, IMG submission 206719) | Soil microbial communities from Loxahatchee National Wildlife Refuge, Florida, United States - Lox_Sample_3.3 | ecosystem: Environmental > Terrestrial > Soil > Wetlands | place: USA... | reverse complement strand
CCCGCACCCGACCAATAGCTACTGCCCGGACATCATCAACGATCCGAGCTTCCATCAGCGGGCCGATCACCGCGGCTATACCTTCGGCGTGACGCAGATCCTGACGCGCAACATGCTGATGGCGCTCAACTACGAGATCCTCACCGACCAGGGCTATCTCGCGAACCCCTATCGCCAGATCCGCTACGTCTCCCCGGGAGGCGTCGGCTTCACGCTGGCGCCGCAGATCTACCCCGACACCCGCACCAGCAACGCCGCCTCGGTGCAGGTGAAGTACTACCTGCCGTGGCGCGCGGCGCTCACCGGCTCGTACCGCTTCTACCACGACACCTACGGCATCACCGGCAGCACGGTCGAGGCCGACTACACCTTCCCGATGTGGAAGGGCTGGATCTTCGATACGGCGCTGCGCTACTACACGCAGACCCACGCGAGCTTCTACAGCGACCTGTTCCCGTACGCCAATTATGCGAACTTCATGGCCCGCGACCGCGAGCTGGCGGCCTTCGACAGCTACACGGTGGGCGTCGGCGCCTCCTACGAGTTCACCTCCATCCCGCACGTCCCGTGGATCCACAAGAGCAGCGCCCATATCCGCTACGACCGCATGATGATCGACTACAAGGACTTCCGGGACGCGCTGCTCGCCGCCCAGTACGGCGCCGGCGGCGAGCCGCTCTACAAGCTCGACGCCAACGTCCTCGAGATCTTCCTCTCGATCTACTACTGAGCTGAACCGCCGCTGAACTTCCGTCTACGGCGCGGAACTGCGCCGAACGGTGCGCGTCTGAGTTAAAGTCCGCATTGTCGTCATTGCTCTGCGCGCTGTCGGCAAAGGGCGACAGGCGCGCACGAAGGGGAATTGAACCATGCGCTTACCTAGTATCTGCCTGACGCTCGTCCTGGGGCTCGCGTTCGCTGCGACCGGCGCGGTCGCCCACGCCCAGGTGCGCGAGCAGGCGCGCCTGCTCACCGCCAGCCAGGTCCTCGATGAGCTGCGCAACTCGCGCGACCAGGCCATTCCGGACCGGCTGCTGGAGCGCGCCTACGGCATCGCCGTCATTCCCGACATGACCAAGATCGCCTGGTTCCTCGGCGGGCGCCGCGGCCATGGCGTGCTGATCGTGCGCGACAAGAACGGCCGCTTCACGGATCCGGTGTTCATCACCATGACGGGCGGCAGCTTCGGCTTCCAGTGGGGCCTGCAGCTCACCGACGTGGTGCTGGTGTTCACGACCCCGAAGGGGATCGAGGGCATCAACGGCGGCAAGGTCACTCTGGGGGGCGACGCCTCGGTCGCGGCGGGGCCCGTCGGACGGCAGGCCTCCGCAGGAACCGACGCCACCTTCAAGGCCGAGGTCTACTCCTACTCGCGCAGCCGCGGTGCCTTCGTCGGCCTCGCGCTCGATGGCTCGGTGATCAGCATCGACGACCGCGCCGATGCCGATTACTACGGCAAGCCCGGAGTCGCCTCCGCCGACATCCTCTCGGGCTCGGTGCGCAGCAGCGATGACTCGACCAAGCGCTTCCTCGCGGCCGTTTCCACCAGCACCGAGGGCCAGCAGCGCCAGGCCTCCGCGGCGCCGGTCGCAGCAGCTGCGCCGCCCGCGCCGCCGGCGGCAGCCGCCTCACCGAGCGGTGCGCAGTCCTTCCCGCTCGCCGACCCCAAGCCGGGGAGCGAGCCGAAGTAGCGGCTTAAGCCGCGCCGCCCGGGCCGCCTGCCGTGGCGCCCGCGGCGGCAGGCGCCGCACCCAGCCGGCGATTGAACTCGCGCCACAGGAGCGCGAGGCTGGTGAGCGCCTGCAGGGTCACAGTGGCCACCGACAGGTACCAGACGTGAGTGAGCGTGAAGCCCGGCTGCGTCGACATCCACACGGCGGGCACGACGAAGGTCAGGAGTCGGGAGCCTGAGCTGGCGAGCGACGGCCAGGTATTGCCGAGCGCCTGGAACAGCCCCGAGCAGGTGAACACCAGCCCGGTCGCGACAAAGTTCCACGAGATGATGCGCAGGTACGTCGCCCCGACCGCGACGACCTCCGGCTGGCGGCTGAAGAACTGGATGAACAACTCCGGCCGCCACTGACACACCAGCGTCAGCAGCACCATCAGCACCGAGGAGACGAGCGCCGCGCTGCGGAAGGTCTCGCGCACGCGGGCGAACTTGCGGGCGCCGAAGTTCTGCCCCGCCACCGCCGGAGCCGCGAACGCGATCGCCATCACCGGCAGGAACAGCGCCTGCATCACGCGCCCGCCGACGCCGAACCCGGCCTGGGCCCCGGGGCCGAAGCCGCGGATGACCCAGTAGATGATGCCGATGATCACGAACATCATGAAGAATTCGCCCCCCGCGGGCAGGCCGACGTTGAGAATGCGGCGGATCACGGCGCCGTGCGGTCTCCATTGCGACGCATCGAGCTTCACGTAGTGCTCGAGTCGCACGAAATAGATCCACAGGAACACCACGCCCGCGGCGACCGCGATGCTGCTCGCGAGCCCTGCCCCCGCGGTGCCGAGCGGATGATGGGTGCCCCAGCCGGCGATCAGTACCGGGGCGAGCACCGTGTTGAGGACCACGGTCAGGACCTGCACCACCATGGTCGGCTTGACGATTCCCGTGCCGCGCAGGGCCGAGCCGAGTGCCACCATCGCGAACTGCAGCGCGAGAGAGGGCGTGTACCAATAGAGGAAGGCGCTGCCGGCGGCGGTGGTGGCCGCATCCGCGGCCATCGAGCGCACGTAGACGCCCCCGAGGAGCCACCCCAGGGCGAGCGTCAGCACGCCGCAGATCACCGACAGCACCACCGACTGGTTGAAAATCAGGTTGGCCTCGGCCTGGTCCTTGCGTCCGACGGCGTGCGACACCAGGGCGACGGTGCCGACCCCCAGCATCTGCGTGAGCGCCAGCATGACGAACATGAGAGTGCCGGCGGTGCCGACGCCGGCAATCGCCGCATCCCCGAGGCTCGCGACGAAGTACATGTCGACGAGCAGGTACAGCGTGTTGAACAGCATGCCGATCGCCAGTGGTACCGCCATCGCGATCAGCTGCCCGGTGATCGGGCCTTCGGTCAGGTCTCGCATGCGCCTCCCCTCTGCTTCAGGGGCGCCACATTAGAGGAGGCGGGGCCGGCTTGCCACGCTTACGCGGCCTTCCCATTCCGGGAGATTGGCTTTGGTACTGGTTTGGGTCACATTGCCGCAATGAACGAGTCCGCTGTCCGCCTGAGCGGCGTGCAGGCCGCCGGCCACACCGCCGTCGCCGTGCTCGCGGCCATCAGCTTCTGCCACCTGCTGAACGACATGATGCAGTCGCTCCTGCCGGCGCTGTATCCGATGCTGAAGAGCACGTATCACATGAGCTTCGGGCAGATCGGGCTCCTGACCTTCACCTTCCAGTTCACCGCCTCGATCCTGCAGCCGCTGGTCGGCGCGATGGCCGACCGCACCCCCCGCCCCTACTCGCTCGCCACCGGCATGGCCTTCTCGCTCGCGGGGCTGCTGCTGCTCGCCTTTGCCGCCAGCTATGCGCTGTTGCTCGTGGCTGCGGCCCTGATCGGCACCGGCTCCTCGGTCTTCCACCCCGAGTCCTCGCGCGTCGCGCGCATGGCCTCGGGAGGCAAGCACGGACTCGCGCAATCGGTATTCCAGGTCGGCGGCAACCTTGGCTCCTCCTGCGGGCCGCTGCTCGCCGCCTTCATCGTGCTGCCCTACGGCCAGGCGAGCGTCGCCTGGTTCTCGGTGGTCGCGCTGCTCGGTATGTTCGTGCTGTTCAACGTCGGTCACTGGTACAAGACGCACGGCATCACACGCCTCGCGCACGCAGCGCGTACCCGCGCGATCGAGGCCTCACCGCGGCGCGTGGCGGGCGCGATCGGCGTGCTGCTGGCGCTCATCTTCTCCAAGTACTTCTATCTCGCCAGCATCACGAGCTACTACACGTTTTATCTCATCGACCACTTCCAGCAGTCGGTGCGCAGCGCACAGCTGCACCTGTTCGTGTTCCTGGCGGCGGCGGCGGTCGGCGGCTTCGTCGGCGGGCCCGTGGGCGATCGCATTGGCAGCAAAAAGATCATCTGGATATCCATTCTCGGCGTGTTGCCCTTCACGCTGCTGCTGCCGCACGCGAATCTCTTCTGGACCACGGTGCTCAGCGTGCCGATCGGACTCATCATCGCCTCGGCTTTTCCGGCGATCGTGGTCTACGCTCAGGATCTGCTCCCCGGGCGCACCGGAGCGGTGGCGGGACTGTTCTTCGGGCTGGCGTTCGGGATGGGCAGCGTCGGCGCCGCGGTGCTCGGCAAGCTCGCCGACCACTTCGGCATCGATGCGGTGTACCGGATCTGCGCCTTCCTGCCGCTCATCGGGGTGCTCGCCGCCTTTCTCCCGGACCTCAAGCACCGCCGCGCCCCACCTGCAGGCCTTGCGCCGGCGGCGCAGACCGTATCTCCCTGACGATGAAGCTGATCTCGCAGCAGCTCCTCGATGAGCTCGCCGCGCGCGCCACGGCGAGCCCGCGGCTGCGCACGCACTACAACCTGCACAACTCGAACGAGGACCTCGTGCAGCGTTACCTGGTGGTCGCGAATCGCGACTCTTACTTCCGCCCGCACCGCCACAGCAGCCGCGCGGAACTGGCGCTCATCGTGCGCGGACGGCTGGACCTCGTGGCCTTCGACGCCCTGGGCCGCGTCACCGCCCGCCATGCGCTCGGCGCAGGCACAGCCAACATCGCCTACGAGAACGGACCGGGAAACTGGCACACGGTGATCGTGCAGGCCGACGGCACCGCCTTCCTCGAGGTCAAGGAAGGACCCTACGACCCGGCGACCGCATCCGAGTTCGCCGCCTGGGCGCCCGCCGAGGGCGAGCCCGGCATTGCGCGGTTCCTCGAATGGGCGCGCCGCGCCTCACCGGGCGAGCACGCGCCTGCCGGTGCTTAAGGCCTGAGGAAGCCCGCGAGGTCCTTGCCGCTCATGATGGTCTCGAGGTAAGCGAAGGTCCCCGACTCCCGGACCTCGCGCGCCGCCGCATACAGCCCGGTGATCGCGGCGCGATACAGCGAGGTCGAGAGGCTGATGCGCCGGACGCCCGCCGCGCTGAGCTCCGCCACACTGAATGAGCGGCCGCGAATTCCAACCATGAAGTTGACGGGCTTGCTCAGCGATTGGCACACCGTACGCACCGCGGCGAGGTCCGGGAGCCCCGGCGCAAACAGCACATCCGCGCCGGCGCGCTCGAAGGCCTGGAGCCGGCGCACCGTGTCATCGAGATCCGCCCTGCCGTGCAGGTAGTTCTCGGCACGCGCCGTGAGGGTGAAGGGGAACGGCAGCTTGCGTGCCGCCTCGACGGCGGCGGTGATGCGCTCGACCGCGAGAGCGTGCTCGTAGATCGGCGTGCGCTCGTTGCCGCTCGCATCCTCGATCGACCCGCCGACGAGCCCGGTGGCGGCGGCGCGCCGGATGGTCTCCGCCACCACCTCCGGCCGCTCGCCAAATCCCTGCTCGAGATCGCCGGATACCGGCAGGGTCGAGGCGGTCACGACCGCGCGCGCGTGGTCGAGCGCCTCGTCGCGCGTCAGCTCGCCGTCCAGTCTGGCGAGGGTCGCCGCGGCCGCCGAGCTCGAAGTCGCGAGCGCCTCGAAGCCGAGACCTGCCATGACGCGCGCCGAGGCGCCATCCCAGACATTGGGAATGACGAAGGCCCCGGGCTGCTGGTGCAGCGCGCGGAAGCGCTGCGCCCTGTCGGACTGGCTATCGCTCATGGGAGAATCCTCCTCGGGCAGCGTTCAGCCCGGAAACTTCAATTCCCGCTCGATCGCCTGGAAGCGTCGCTCCTTGCGCAGCGGATCCAACAGTGGATCGGTTCCCAGAAAAATCAGGCCCGAATCGCGCAAGCGCATTGCTGTGTCGAGCCAGTCAAGCGCCACGCGTGATTGACCCCACTGCGCATAGATCGTGGCGTACTGGTAAGCGGCAGAATCGCCTACGGAGGCCTTCAATTTTCCAATCATGCTCTCCGCAACCGGATGCCGTCCGAGCTTTTCGTACACCAGCGCCAAGCACCACTGACTTTCCCAGAAGTCGGGCCGGCTTTCACAGGAGGCACGGGCGCGCTCGAAGTCACCCAACGCGTAGTAGGCCAACCCGCGGATTGCGTAGGCCTGCAGATTCTCCGGGTCCAGGGTGAGGGTGTCCTGAAATGCCCCAACCGCTTCCTTGTTCTGACGTCCGAAGTAAAGCGCATACCCGAGAGCGAGATGGGTGTCGCGGTTCAACGGGTCGAGCAACACCGCGCGTCGTGCGGCGGCGATCCCCGCCCCGGCTTGACCCCTGCGGACGGCGAAGGCGCCGAAGGCTCGTAATACCTGGGCATTGCCGGGTGCGAGTGCGAGTGCCCGCTGGTACTCCTCGTTTGCCCGGGTGAAGTCCAGCGATCCGGCGTCAAAATTCAAGGCCAGTGCCAGATGTCCCTCGGCCAGATCAGGTGCCAGCGCAAGCGCCTTGCGCGCATCCGCCTGCGCCTTGTCGAAGCTCTGACGAATCTCCGGCCCCGATGCCTGAGAAGCGTAGGTACTGAGCGCGAGCGACCGGGCCGCATACGCGAGCGCAAAGTTCGGATCGAGCCGGATGGCCTCCGTGAGGGCGGCGATCGCTGATAGTCGATCGTTACTATCATGCGCGGCATTGCGAGCCTGCTGGCCATGCAGGTACGCATCAAACGCGGCCGGGTTCCGCGTCCCGCCCAGCTCGATTTTCGTCGCCTCATCCTCGAGCAGGCTCACCTCGAGAGCGCGTGCGACCGCGCCAGCGACCTCGGTCTCGAGCTTCAACACATCGCCCAAGTCCCGGTCGTACGTGCGGGACCAGAGGTGAAAGCCGGTCACGGCATTGATCAGCTGCGCAGTGATGCGAACGGTGTTTCCCGAGCGCCGCACGCTCCCTTCGAGGACGGCGCCCACGTTGAGCTTCCGCGCGATCGTGCCGATGTCGGCGTCTTTGCCTTTGAACGAGAACGCCGAGGTGCGGGCGGCGACCTGGAGCTCATTGATCTCGGCCAGCGAGTTGAGGAGTTCCTCGGTGAGCCCGTCGGAGAAGTACTCCTGCTCCTTGTCCCCACTCAGGTTCACAAACGGCAATACCGCGATTGAGTGCGGCGGTGGAGCGAAGCTGGCGGGGGCTGGCGGGAGGTGCTTCGAGATCCAGAGCTGGTCAGCAAAGAGGTACGCCAGCGCCGCGGCGAAAGCAACGATCGCGAGCAGCACTGGCTTTGACCGCCAGGTGGCGCGCACAGGCCCCCTGAGTCCCGGTGCGGCACCGGACACTGCGCTCATCGGCGACAGTTCCGGGGACAGCAGGCGCTTTATCCGTTCAACGAAGGCCGGAGGTGTCTCGCCTCCCGGCAGGCGCGTCCACTGCACCGCCCGGAACGCATCCGGCACAAAGGCTTCCCTGTCGCGCGTACCGTCGACGACCACGGGTACGAGGAAGGGCTTCTGTTGAGCCATGTGATGGGTGCGTTCGATTGCGAGGTTCCACTCGTGGCGAAAATAGCCCTCGAGCCGCTCCTGGGAATGCCGAGAGACAAGCGGAATGAAGAGTGCGCAGTCGTGAATCTCGTGGCGGATCTTCTGGTCCCAGGCGTCCCCGCCCCGCAGCTCGCTCTGGTCGAGAAAGACTTCGATGCCGGCCGCACGCAGGGCCCCGCAAATCCTCTGGGCCGCCTCTGCATCCTGTGAGGCGTAGCTCAGGAATACTGCGTGCGAGAGTTCAGTCACCGGCGAGACACCCCTGACAGGCCGTCGGAGGTCTTCTCAACGCCTCCGTAGGAGGCAGCTTAGCTCAAGTGTTGGTTCCGGCTGAAATCGAGAGGCGGCGTGGTCAAACATTGACTATCGGGGTGGCTCCGCATGGGCTTGCGTCTTGCCGTCAAACTGCGGCGTGCGGAGGCCCGGCGAACCTGCACCCGTCGTCAGGTCATATCTGCTTGTACCCCATTCGCGGTTAAGTTGTGCGTGGCTCGCTCAGTGCGCCGCACGTTCCGCGATTGATGTTGACCGTTCCTATCGGGTTGCCTTGCTTGCCGCTGTACTCCAGAACTACGACGACGCCCTGGTCGATCAGCGGCCGCAAGTCAGGATTTGCGCAACCGCCTTCCTTTATCGTCGGAGTCAATTTCGCCTCGAATGTCGTACTGTCGACGCCATTCGTTTCGGCGTTCACGAGCGTGTACATGACGGTCAGCCTCAGACCTGGCCCGGCCCTCGCGCCATCCAATCTGGTATCCGGATCGACTGCAGCAGGGGCGGCGCCGTTAGCCTGGCCGGCGATCTCCGCGAGCCTTCGTTGCAGCGTCAGGGCGGCCTTGAATTGCGCGGAATCCTTCGTATCGCAGGCCGTCAGTGCGGCGCACACCATGGCCAGGCTCGCCGCCTGCATTCTGAACTTCACGCGAGAGTTCTCCGGTGCCGCCGTCACTTACGCGCCTGTCGCACCGCCGTGCACATGTGCGTTCGGCAATTTGAGCGCGAGCGAGCGCGGTCCCGAATGAGTGTATTTCGCCGGGCGCGCGGGCACAAATTGGCGGGCCGCGCTCCGCCTGGCGTCCTGCCGTGCGGTGGCGCATTCCGGCTGGGAGTGATCCTTCGTCCGCGTGGATTGGCCTCCCGATAGCCCTCGTTCTGCGTCTCCTATCCGTGCGTGTTGCCAACCCGCCTTTGCATCCGCGACCATTCGGGGCGGACAGGGGGATGCTCGACATGGCCGAGGGTGTCTGCGTACCGTGAGCGGGATTTCGCACGCCGTATTTCTGAGCTACGCCTCACAGGATGCAGAGGCGGCCCAGAGGATTTGCGGGGCCCTGCGTGCGGCCGGCATCGAAGTCTTTCTCGACCAGAGCGAGCTGCGGGGCGGGGACGCCTGGGACCAGAAGATCCGGCACGAGATCCACGACTGCGCCTTATTCATTCCGCTGGTCTCCCGGCACACCCAGGAGCGGCTCGAGGGCTATTTTCGGCACGAATGGAAGCTCGCGATCGAACGTACGCACCACATGGCAGAGCAGATGCCCTTCCTGGTGCCGGTCGTCGTTGACGATACACGCGACACGGAAGCCTTCGTCCCGGATGCGTTCCGGGCGGTGCAGTGGACGCGCCTGCCGGGAGGCGAGACACCTCCGGCCTTCGTCGAACGGATAAAGCGCCTGCTGTCCCCGCAGCTGTCGCCGATGAGCGCAGTGTCGGGGGCTACGGCGGCCATCAGAGAGCCGGTCCGCGCCATCTGGCGGTCAAAGCCGGCACTGCTGACGATAGCGGCCGTAATCGTCTTCGCGGCGCCGGCGTACTTCTGGATTTCGAAGCACCTCACGCCGACCCCCGTCTTCGCGCCGCCACCACACTCGATTGCCGTGCTGCCGTTCGTGAACCTGAGTGGGGACAAGGAGCAGGAGTACTTCTCCGACGGGCTCACCGAGGAACTCCTCAACTCGCTGGCCGAGATCAATGAGCTCCAGGTCGCCGCCCGCACCTCGGCGTTCTCGTTCAAAGGCAAGGACGCCGACATCGGCACGATCGCGCGGAAGCTCAACGTGGGCGCCGTCCTCGAAGGGAGCGTGCGGCGCTCCGCGAACACTATCCGCATCACGGCGCAGCTGATCAATGCGGTCACGGGCTTTCACCTCTGGTCGAAGACCTATGACCGGGACTCAGGCGACGTGCTGAAACTTCAGACCGAGATAGCCACCTCTGTGGCGAGCGCCCTCAAGGTCACGCTGCTCGGCGACATCGCAGCCAAAGTCGAGCTCGGCGGGACGCGCAATCCGGCGGCCTTCGATGCGTATCTGCGCGGGGCCAGGGCGTATGGCTCATTTCACGACACCAAAGACCTCACCGCCGCGGTTGCCGCGTACACGGAAGCGATCCGCCTCGACCCGCAATATGCGCTCGCGTTCGCCGGCCGCTCGGTCGCCCTTTCCGCTGCCGCCGGGGATGCAGGGACCGCAGCAGAGGTGCGTGACGGCTATGACAAGGCGCAAGCGGATGCGCGCCAGGCGCTCGCGCTCGCGCCGGACCTGGCCCAGGCCCACCTCGCATTGGCGTCCGTTTCGGAAACAGGAACTCTCGATTTCACGCAGGCCGGTGAAGACTACGCGCGCGCCCTCGCGCTGGCGCCGGGCAATGCGGAGGTTTTGCGACTAAGCGGCCAGTTTGCAGCCCTCATGGGGCACTTCGATACGGGCATTGCGGCCGCCCGCCGGGCGGTCGTGTTGGACCCGCTCGCTCGCGCCAGCCATTCCGTGCTCGGCTTTACGCTCTATGTAGCCCGCCGTTACGAGGAAGCGGTTGGGGCTCTTGCGGAAGTCATCAGTCTCGAGCCCGACTACAACGCGGCCTACGGGCAACGCGGCCTTGCCTATTACGGACTCGGGGATCTTGAGGGTGCGCGCGCTTCATGCGAGACGAGGCCGAACGCCTGGGCGAGTCAATGGTGCCTTTCGCTGGTCTACGAGAAGCTTGGCCGGCACGCGGATGCAGAAGCCCAGTTTTCGAAACTGAAGGTATATGGCGGCGATTCAGCGGCGTATCAGTACGCGACGGTCTATGCGCAGTGGGGCAATCGAGCGAAGGCGCTCGAATGGCTCGACACGGCGCTGCGGCTGCGGGACCCCGGCCTGGAGAATCTTAAGACCGACCCGCTCATGGACCCCTTGCGCAAAGAGCCGCGTTTCCAGGCGGTGATGAGGGAGTTGAAGTTTCCTGCTTGAGGGCTTGGTGACAGCAGGCCGGATTGGATACCCGAAGGTTGGTGGAGATGCATGCGCCATGGCAAAGCTCGTTTATGGAATGAACCTGTCCCTGGATGGCTACGTCGACCACCTGGAATTCACGCCAAGCCCGACGCTCTTTCGTCACTTCATAGAGGAAGTGCGCAACCTGACGGGCAGCGTGTACGGTCGCCGCATGTACGAGGTAATGCGTTACTGGGACGAAGACGGCCCGGAGTGGGGAGCGGAGGAACACGACTTCGCGGCGGCGTGGCGGCGCCAGCCGAAGTGGGTTGTGTCGCGCTCGTTGCAGGCGGTCGGACCCAACGCCACGCTTGTCGGGGATGACATCGAGGCGGCGATACGTGGGCTGAAGGCTCAGACAGCTGGGGAGATCGAAGTTGCCGGACCAGACCTGGCAGGAAGCCTGACCAAGCTTGGTCTCATCGATGAGTATCGACTCTACCTCCACCCCATCGTACTTGGTCGCGGCAAGCCATTCTTCTCCGGCCCCCGGCCGCCGCTCCGCCTCGTGACCAGCGATCTCATTGACGGGGACGTGATCAGGTTGAGGTACGCTCCCGCCTAGTCGCGCGACTCGCTGGCGTCAGGTCGGATCAGTGGACGGCGAGCTCCACCTTTACCGTGTCGCCGCTATCAGGCTTGGGAGCCGGGTTGGTGATGAACACGCGCGCCGGATCGATGCCGCCGTCGCCGAGCAGCGCATTCTGGATCGCGCTCGCCCGCGCGCGACCGAGCTGTTCGAGGTCGGAATCGGGGATCTGCACGTGATTGACCAGCGCGGTCTCGAGGTCGCCGATGGCGGTATCGAGCGATGCTCCCTCGGGCTTCTTCGCCGCCTGCACGGCGAGCGCGGACGCCGGGAGCGCGGTGTCCTTGCCGAGATCCGCGCGGTACTGATCCACCAGCAGCGCGAAATGTGTCGGCGGGTCCGAGAGCGCGAGCTCCGCGGCCTGCTCCGGGTGCTTGCGGCCCTGACGGCTGGTCTCGGCGCGCACCGCGAGCTCGCGCGCAATCTGCGCGTGCGCCAGCTGCGGGCGGTCGAGTCCGGCGGAGGCGCCGATCGGCACATCGAGCTTGAGCTGCGGGCGCTCCTTCAGCGCCTTGCCGAGCGCCTTCAGCTGACTCTGCGCCGGTGGGGAGAGCTCGGCGCTGCCGGGGGCGAATTCCACGATGTTCATGTGCTCGCCGCCGCCGAACAGGTGCCCGAGGAGCGCGAAGGGCGCCGTCGCGGCCTTCACGATCACGTTGACGAACACCTTCCAGATGATCGGCCCGATGGCGAAATGCGGGTCATCGAGCGAGCCGGTCATCGGCAGCGGCAGGTCGATGACACCGTTGCGGTCCTTGAGCAGCGCCACCGCCAGCTTCAACGGCAGGTGCATCGCCTCGGGGCTCTCCACCCGGTCGCCGAGCTCGAGCTGATCGACCACGAAGTGCTGCGCGGCGGTCAGCTGGCGATTCTCGACCTTGTAGGAGACGTCGACCGACAGCTTGCCCTTGTCGATCTTGTAGCCGACGAAATAGCCGGAGTAGGGATTGGCGATCGTCAGATCGAGATCCTTGAAGCTGAGCGTGATGTCGGTGTAGAGCGCCGCCGACAAAAGGTTCGCCTCGCCTGCGATGTGCAGCGGCGAATAGCTCGCGAGCTTGCCATCGAGCTGCACCTTGGCGCGCGACCTGGGATCGGACGAGAGGCCGGTCACCGCCCCGCTGAGCGACTGTATGCCGAGCGCAAAGCTCGGCTTGATCCACAGATCGGTGTAGTCGGCCGAGCCGTTCACGATCCGGACCGCGCCGATCGACGTCGGGAAGGGCGTGAGCGGCGCGCGGGGAGGCGCGGTCGCTGCAGCCGCCTTTCCCTTGCGGGACTTGCCTGACGCTGCGGCCGCGGGTGGCGGCGCCGCTGCGGCGGGTGCGGTGGCAGTCTCGGCGGGCTCCGCTGCAGCAGGCGCTGCGGTACTCGCCGCGGCGGGAGCGGCGCGCGGTGCACCTGGAGGAGTCAGCACCGCCTTGATGTTCGTCGTCCGGTCGGGCGCGATGATCATGCGCACGTAGGGCTGGAGGGCGGTGATGCTGCCGATGCGCAGGCTCGCCGGCTGCGAGCGGTAGTTCACGTCAGCGACCCGCAGCTCCTTCCACTTGATGAAGTCCTTGCGCAGCGCATCATCGATCGTGCTGAGATCCGAGACCCAGCTGTCGCCCTTGACCGCGAGGAAGCCGTCGGTGTGGCGCTCGAGGTCGAGGCGCGTGCCCAGCTCGCCCTTGAGCAGGGTCATCGAGGTGTAGTGCGCGAGCAGCGGCTGCAGCGCGGTGAGTCCCAGGTGCTCGGCCTCGAGATGCGCCGTGACGCTGCCCATTCGCGGCGCCACCCGTGCGCGCGCCGTGACCTTGCCCGAGGTGTCGACCGCCGTATCGAGGGCGATGTCGAGCACGTCGTCGGGCGAGAGATTGAAGCCGGCGACGTGGACATTGAGAGGATCCAGCACCACCCTGGCGGCCGGATTGACCTGGCGATCCTCGCCCGAGATCTTGAGGCCCGACACCGAGATGTCGGGTACCGACACCGTCCACGCGGACGCGGCATCCGCTGCCGGGGTCGCCGTTGAAGCCGCAGGAGACGGCGGCGCCTGCGTCTGCGGGGGCGAGCCGGCCAGGTCCAGCATGTTGAGACGCCCCTGCTGATCGAGCCAGACCTTGAGCTCGCCACCCATGAGCTGCACTTTGGCCACGTCAACGGCATGGCGGGAGAGATCGAGGCGCGTGTCATCGACCTCGACTGTGCCGAGCGCGACGTAGTCCTCTGATCCACCGGCGGGCTTGAGCCCCAGGCTCGTCACGGTGGTCTTGCGCACATCGACCTTGACTGCGATGGGGCCGGCGTCGGAGCTCAGCTCGTAGTCGCCGCTGACGGCGATGACGCCCGAGTCGATCTCGAAGGGCAGCGCCGCGCGCAGGTAGCTCCACAGCGTGCGCGCCTTGAGATCGGTGATCTCGAAGGCGCCCTTCGAGGCAAGCGGCGCGAGGCGGATCGTGCCGCTCCAGATGAGCCGCTCGCCCTGCGGCGAGGCGGCATTCAGTGTGTAGCTATCGCCGGTCGCCGCCGTGGTGCTGAAGTCGCGCAGCTCGAATGCGATGGGGGTCAGGTCGGCACGAAACGGTGTGGGACGCGCGCGGTCCTCGAAGATCGTGTCACCGTCGATCACCGCCAGGTGTCCGATGTAGAGCCGCACGGGCTTGCCGGGTGGCGGCGGCGGTTGCGGCGGTGGCGGGAAGCCCTTGCCGAGATCGGCGAGGTTCAGCTCCCCGTTCGGGCGGCGCACGATGAGCACGTAGGGCTTCTCGAGCAGGATCTCGCTGAAGCTCGGACCGAGCCGCCACAGGCTCGCGAGCTGCAGCCCGACGTGCAGCCGTTGGAACCCGACGAGGGTCTGGCCATCCGCGTCCGGGAGCGCCAGATGCTCGATGTCGAGATTCAGCGTGAAGGGATTGAAGCGGATGTCGCCGATCGCGAGCGTGCGCCCGTAGTGAGTGCGCACGAAGTCGGTGGCCGCCGAGCGCGCGAAGCGTGGCACGGCGAAAAAGCCCACCATCGCGTACGCGACGATGAGCACCGCCGCGATGGAGAGAGCAACTCGCTTGCGTCGCGAAAGGGTCACGCCCCGGAGCCTCCCTAGCTCTGTTCTTATGCCGGCTATCCTAGATCAACGGCGCGAGCGCCACTACAGGCGCAGACTACAACGCGCACGCCACCTCGAAAAATACACCGGCCGGTCACAGGCGCGGTATTCGTGACAATGCTTAGGCCAATTTCGCATGCCCGCCCGCACGCTCACGCCTCGACCGCCTCTATGAGGCTCGCATCGTTCGGCAGCCGGGGATTATTCACACGGCGGCTCACCGGCCAGGCAGTGAGCTGCCCGTCCGGGTAAGGCCGCAGCACTGCCTTCGCCTCCTCGCCCGGCCCCGTGAGCCAGCGCTCCTCGTCCTCCCCGGCCAGGATCGCCGGCATGCGCTCCTTGCCGTTGTGCACCTCGGCCAGCAGGCGGTTAGCGGGCACCGTGATCAGCGTGCAGGAGAGGATCCAGCTGCCATCGCTCGCGCGCGAGCGCTCCCACAGGCCCGCGACGCCGAACACCTCGCGATCGAGGAGCTTGAGGAAGTACGGCACGCGCGTGCCGTCGGGATTGACGTGCGGCTCGTAGAAGCCGCCCATGGCCAGGATGCAACGCTGGCCACGCTGCCAGGGATCGCGGTAGCTCGGCGCGGTCTCGATCCGCTCCACGGTCGCATTGATGGTCGAGGCCTGCAGCGGCACGCCGTGCGCCCACCAGGGGATGAGCCCCCAGCGCATCATCGTCGCACTGCGCTCGCCCTGATCGGAGACCGCGACCGGCACCTGCTCGGTGGGCAGCACGCGGTAGCTGAGGGGATATTCCCAGCGCCCGCGCCGGATTCCCAGCGCGCGCTCGGCCTTGGCGGCCTGCGCGAGGATGTATCTGCCGCACATGGAATCGGCTCCGCACAGTAACTACTGCACTTTAGCACTGGATGGACGCGTAACTATCTCGCTCCGCAAACTTGCGGCATGCTCCCGTGGAATTCGATCGAGAAGTTGCGCGATCATTTCGGGGACTATGTGCTGGTGGTGACCTGTCGTACCTGCCGGCACTCACGCGAATTGACGCCGGCGTTCCTCGCCCGCCATTGCCGCGCGGGCTGGGATGAGCCGCTCGCCAACATCGTCGCGCGCTTTCGCTGCCGCTGCGGCAAGAAACTGGTCGATGTGCAGGTGGGCTTCAACAAGAAGCCGCGCGGCTGGGTGAAGAATCCCTCGTGAGCGGTCCGCGGCTGACGGGCTCGCGCTCCGCTGGCGCTCAGACAGGCCGTGCAGTGACTTTCGCGAGCGACCCACCCGCTCGTTCTGCCAGGAAGCCCTCGATCTGGTCCGCCTCGAGCGGGCGGGAGAAATAAAATCCCTGCGCGTAGAGGCAGCCGTACTCCCGTAACCGCTCTGCGGCGGGCTCGGACTCGACGCCTTCCGCCACGACCGTCATGCCAAAACTCTGGGCGAGCTGAATGGAGCCTTTCACGATGCGCTGGTCGGCGGCGTCGGTCCCGAGGTTCATCACGAAGCTCTTATCGATCTTGAGTGCATCAACGGGGAGCTGCTTCAGGTACGCGAGCGAGGCGTAGCCGGTTCCGAAGTCATCGATAGAGAGCTTGACCCCCAGATCGCGAATGTCCTGCAGGCGCTTCAGCGTCCTGTCCGGATGGCGCAGTACGGCGGTTTCGGTAACTTCGAGCTCGAGCAGCTCCGCCGGCAACCCGGTCTCCTCGAGCAGCGCCCGCAGCCGATCGACAAAGTTGTGATCGAGAAGGTTGTTCGCGCTGATGTTCACCGAGACCGGCATGGGGTGCCCGGCGGCCAGCCAGCGCCTGGCCTGCAGAGCGGCATTCCTCAGCACGTATTGCGTAAACGGGTGGATGAGCTCCGAGGTCTCTGCGACGGGTATGAACCTGCTCGGCGGTATGTTGCCGCTGATCGGATGCCGCCACCGGGAAAGCGCCTCGAGGCCGATCCAGACACCGTCGCTCAAGCGCACCTTGGGCTGGTACACGACCGAGAGTTCTCCTTCCTGCAGCGCGCGGCCCAGGTCCGACTTCAGTGCCAGCGTATCGGCGGTGAAGTTGTCGAGCGCCGGCGCATAACGGACATAGGGGTGCAGATCGCCCTTTGCGGCATACAGCGCGATGTCAGCGCAGCGCAGCAGCTCCACGGGAGTGGTCGCATCGTCCGGGTAGAGCACCGCCCCCATGCTCGCCGTCACGCTGAGCTCGACGGCGCCGAGCGTGAGCGTGCGCCCGATGACCGCCTGCAGGCTCGCGCAAAGATTGTCGAGG
>Ga0335079_10004133_pt1 | contig 16687 bp, 9 predicted proteins | sample Lox_Sample_33_FD_206719 | JGI IMG/M metagenome (GOLD analysis project Ga0335079, IMG submission 206719) | Soil microbial communities from Loxahatchee National Wildlife Refuge, Florida, United States - Lox_Sample_3.3 | ecosystem: Environmental > Terrestrial > Soil > Wetlands | place: USA: Florida... | reverse complement strand
TTCATGCCTCAAATGTGGGAACGAAGAAGAACTCGAAACCAGCGGTGCGCCCGGTTACTTGCAGCGCCTGCCACTCACCCAACCGTCGGTTTCCGTTTAGTTCTTGGGCGGAGGGTTCTGGGCGTCGGCCGGCGATTTTTGGGCCGGAGCCGCAGCGCTGCCGCCGGTCAGTTGGGTTAACCGGTCCCGTTCGTTGCGCGCGTAGGTGCCCAGGGTTGTATTCTCCTGCGTGATCTGCACCGCCTGGTTTGCGAACTTCAAGGCCTCCGGATACTTTTCCTGCTTGTCGAGCGAGAGCGCCAGTCGGAGCACGGCCAGAGGATCCGGCTGCGAGGGGAAAGCATCGATCGACTTACGGAAATTTCCTTCTGCGTCCGCGTATTTTTCCTGGTCATATTGCACGGTCCCCAGCACGTAGTATGCGTTGGAGCGCAGGAAGCCCTTGTAGGCATCCGCTTTGTCCTGAGGAGTTCCAGCTGGCACCGCCACGTTGTCGACACTTTCAAGCGCATGTTGCGCCAGTTTCGCAGCTTCGTCGTAGCGCTGCTGTTTGTCGAGATCGGTGTCCCGGGTTCGCTCCGCCAGCACTTGTGCGACCCCGGTCAACGCCACCGGATCGTCGGCGTTCAGCTTAAGCACTTTCCGCCCCATCTCCATCATCTTCTCGGCGTTGTTGGCGGTTTGATAACTTTGCATAGCCGAACTGTACAGCAACACCGTCAATTCGCTGTCGGGAAACTTGGAGGCGAAATCATCCGCGGCTTTTTCCATCGCGGCCGGGTCGTTTGTGGAGGCCATGGCTGCCTTGTAGGCGTCATATTCCGGCTGGGTTTTGGCCTGTGGCGGCCGCTTCACCGGAGGCTGCGTTGCCTGCCCGGTGGCCCCCTGCCCGCTGTTGCCTTGACCTGCCGGCTGGGCCGGCGCCTGGGCAAAAACAACCATGGACAGCGCCAGCACCCCAACGAATATCGCTGCTTGCTTCATGCTCTCTCCTCGATCCGATTCTGAAGTCGTGAATGCCTCTCTTTTTCTGTCATTTCTACTGGGACCGGCTGGGCGGCGGCTCATAGGGTTGCTGCAATCCGCGCTCGGCCGCTGCCTTGGCTTCCGGCAAGGATGCCCCTGCGTTCAATGCAGCTCGATAATGGCCCACGGCAGCCTCACGGTCTTCCTGCAGATCAAAAATTCTTCCCAGGTAGATGTGGGACCAGGCCACCACCTTGGGCTCGCGCGTCGCATCCAGAGCGCGCAGGAAACAGCTGCGGGCCCCCTGCATGTCCCGGTTCATGGTCGCGACTTGCGCTAGAATGAACCAGGCGCGCCCCGGGTCCCCGGTTTTTTCATCCAGCGCTTTCTGCGCCAGTTTCCGGGCATCATCGGGATCGCCAGCGGAGAGTCTTTGCTGCGCCTGCGTCAGCAGTCCAGTCTCCGAAGGCCGGGAGAAATGTAACAATTCCGGATCCGCCTGGGCGGCAAAATGAATCTGCGCCGCTCGCTTCTGCTCTTTCCGCACATCGATGTTGCTCACCAGGTCGAGATAAGCGTTGCGCAGCCCTGCCGGATCTTTTTCAAACTTTATCAGGGCTTCGTAAAAGTAGCGCGTCAAGATGTAGCCCTGCTTGCTCGAATTTTCCACTGCCTGCTGTCGCTGCTCGTCAGACGCTTTCCGGCCTCCCGCCGTTCGGGCTTCGACCGCCCGGATGAAGCACTCGGTCACCAGCAGCGAAATATCCCCCTTGAAACTCTCGTCCATAGGAGAATCTGTTGCGCTGGCCAGAAGCGGCTTCAGGTTGTCCATGAGGGCGGGGTACTTAAGGGCGAACGGGTCCAGCAGGTAATGAAGGTAAGTATGCCGGATCTGGTCCATCTTCAACGAAGGTCCCGTCCCGGGAGAAATCACCACGTAGTAGTCCGACCCGTAATTCCGTGCATTCGTTTGCCCGGGAGCGCCCATGGGATCGACATAAACCGTAAATTGGCGGCCTAGATATCCGGCCGAGGGCAATTTCAGATATACCTCGGTGTCAAACATCATCCTGGACAGCGCTGTGTGGTACCGCTCGGTTAGCCCGGCATACGCCAGACGATGGCGGTCCCAGATCGGCTGCAACCCCGCCTTCTGATAGAAATTTTGCAATAGGGGAACCATTCCCAGCAGCGACGCCGCGTCGGGCGGAAGGTCAGAGTCCTTCACTCTTAGAGTGAGAGCGGGGGGTGGGTTGAGATACAGCCCAAGAGAAATATATCGGGCTAAAGTCTTGGAGGCATCCACCTGCTGATGCTCTTCGTAGAATTGACACAACGCCTGAGTGGACTCCTGTGCCTCGCTCGAAACCTGGAGGTTCTGAGTTACCTCCGCGCGAATCTGGGCGCGCAGGGGATCCGAGGTACTCAGCTCCTGGTCATATCCACACGTATTTATGGCGGTCAGCACCACGAACAGCGGTTCGCTGACGTCCAAGGTGGCATTTGACGGATCCTCGGCGAAGGAAAGCCCGGCCAGCAGTACCACCAGGCACACCCAGCTAGCGTGTCGAAATCCAAAATCCAGGGAAGCCTCCTTGAGGCCCGCAGATTGATGGTAATACCCTTTAAGTTTAAGAGGTTCGCCGCAGGGGGTCAATTGCAAGCTCAGTGCCGTCAATCATCGAGCGAAGTTCTGATGCCATCAAGCCTGGATCGAGCTTATCGGGATTCGCACCGCTGACGACCAACCGCCAACGACTACCCCTTCACGCTGATCTTGGAGAAGGACAACACCGCACGGCCCGAGGTGGGGGTACCCATCGAAAGGGCAGGACGAAAGCGGGTGAAGGTGCTGAAGATCAGCATGTTTTTCTTTACTTGCGAAAGTCCCGCTTCGTCTTCCTTTTCCTTGGTGCCGGAGAGAATGCGATAGTCCTGCACTCGTCCGTTGGAGTCCACGTAGGCCTCAATCACCAGCGAGTCATCGTTGATGGAATCCAGTGCGGAACCGAGCGCCGACTCCTGTAACTGGGGAGCGCTGTACAACATCAAGGGCACATCCGAGTTATCCGCCTGCAGGGGAGCCAGAAAACCCATCAGCATCACAAAAACCACAATGGCTGTTACCAAGCCCATGGTGGCCGGCACCATGAACGCATTCAAAATATTTTCCAGCCGGATGCCAAGGCTATCGAGGTAAGGACGCCGGGCGCGGGCCGATTCCTGCGAAATGGCGACGCGGAGCCGAAGCGCCAGATCCGGCGGCGCTTTGCGCGGGCCCATTCTGGAGAGTAACTGTTGCGTGGCCTGCAGTGCCCCATACTCCCGTCGGCAGCCGGTGCAGGACGCAAGATGCTGGGTCAAGCCTTGCATCTGGGCGCCGGTCACCGCGCCGTCCAGGTAGGGAGAGAACAAGAGTCTAGCCTCATAGCAACTCATGGCATCACCTCAACCGGGCTGCCAGTAGAAACCTGAGAACTCGCTGCTGGCCGGCCGGAGGCCAAATCGACGGCTGGCAATCCCAACTGCGGACCCACTTCGCGGACGTAGCCGATCAAGCGCCGCTTCAGCGCCTCCCGTCCGCGGGTAAGCCGCGACTTGACGGTGCCCAGCGAAACTTCAGTAATTTCCGCAATTTCCTCGTACGACATCTCTTCCAAATCGCGCAGAATGACCGTCGTCCGGTAAGGCTCCGGAACATTGCGCAACTCTTCTTCCACACGTGCTTTGACTTCCTCGTGGACCACAAAATCGAAGGGCGATTCCGCTGGGTCAACTAACGCTTCACACATCGCCGTGCTGGGGCCGTTCTCGGTTTGCATCGGTTCCATCGATGTTTCCCGCGCCTTATGCCGGAACCACCACCGCCGCCGGTTGGAGGCTTCATGCACCGCGATCCGGTAAATCCAGGTCTTCAGGCTGGAGTCACCGTGAAAATGCTTCATGCCGCGAAAGATCTTCAGAAAAACTTCCTGCGTGGTGTCGGCGGCGTCGGCTGGATCCGCAACAATGCGGTATACCACGCTGTAAATCGGCTGGTGAAACTCACCTATAAGCCAGGCGTAAGCCTCCTCGGATCCCGCCTTCAAGTCCGCGACTATGGCCGATTCCTCGGCTCGAATTCCTAACGCACTGGCAAAGTCGGCCACCCTGGTTGCTCCCGCCACCACTTCCTGGCGCATGCGGCTATTATAGGTTCTCTGCTCCCGTGCGCCTCACCAAAAAGAGCCTGATGACATCCTCCGCTGCCTATATACAATAGACCCCGCAGGCAGGGGGCGAGTTCCATGCCTGGTAATCTATCTACTTTCAGCGAGATACACCACTCTTCACACGGCTACTGGGGTTTCGTCTGAGTTTGCGTCTGCGCAGGCTGACTCGATGCCGTACTTGGCTTCGGCGCAGGCTTTTTCTTGGCCGGAGGTTTCTTGGGTGGTTCGTTATCGTCCACGATTACTTTCTTGGGCGGTTCCGGTTTGGCTGCGGATTGAGCGCTAAGCAGCGCGGTCCGAAGGTGGGACAGTTCGACTTCCTTCGCTCCCGCCAGACTTTCCATGCGGTCTGCAAACGAGCGGCGGCAACGCTCAAGACTGTTGAGGTCGTTTCCCAGCGACTGGTATTCGTCCTTTGTCCCAAAAGCTCCGGCAGATTCCGCAACAGCTCCGAGAACGTCGTAAAGCGCATCCAGATTGCGGTACAGTTTGAAGGTCGAGGTCAGATCTTCCGGGGAAGCCCGCAGTTGCGCGATGATCTCAGGCAACGCTGATTGCAAATTACGCTCGATCGATTCTGCATTGGCCTGCGTCTGGCGTTTGCTGCTGGAATCGACCTTCCATCTTTCAACCCGGAGCTTGGCCAAATCCAATTGAGTAGTTTGGGAGGTCTGCTCCAACTGCGAGAGCAGCAGATTGAGCTGGCTAATGGAAGAGTAGGCCACCGGAGGGGACGACGCCGTCTGCGCGCCGGGCCCGGCTTGTGCGCTCGCCAGACTCACCCCGAGCAGCAAGAGCAAGAGCAATACACGGTGCACGCAGGGGATGGGGGCTCGCTTCATGGGGCTCGTGAACAGCTTCAGCATACTTAAGTTGGCCACGTTTCGCAAAACGCAACGCGGGAACGAGTTTGACTATCCCCTTGACGTGGGCGAGAATTGATTCAGCCTCGATTCTTTCCGCGTGGGCCTGTGGCGCAGTTGGGAGCGCGCTTCCATGGCATGGAAGAGGTCGTCGGTTCGAACCCGACCAGGTCCACCAAATCTCCTGATGCCGGCTGTTTACATCCTGCAAAGTGAAAGCTCGGGAGGATTCTACATTGGCTGCGCAGATCAGCCGCAAGTTCGTTTGGCAGAACGTCAACGGGGCCAAACGGCATCCACGCGGGTCGAGGACCATGGGCCCTGGGCGAATCGATTTTTAAGGGCTTACGGTTTGGGTCAGCGTAGTCGAGCTCACCTGGAAGTCAGTTGTACCGTTGTATTTCGCCTGAATTACAGTGCTGCCCACCGGCAGCATCGCCGTCGAAACGGCTACGACGCCGTTCAGTGGAACCGTGCCTAATATTGTTTGTCCGGCTGTGAAGGTCAGTGTTCCTGTCGGATACGCGCCGGTTGAACAGGTCACTTTTGCCGAAAACGTGACCATCTGTCCTGGAGTTGATGGGTTGGCCGACGAGGTGATCACAGTCGTGGTCGATGCCGGATTCACCACCTGGTTGAGCACAGGTGCAGAGCTTGGTGCAGAGACGTCGTCACCTTCGTATTCGGCGGTAACAGCATGCGTTCCGGCCTGCAACCAACGTTGCACGTAGGTAGCGGTGGCTCCGCTTACAAGTGCGCTTCCGAAGGCTCCCACAAACCGCACCTTACCGCCCGGCGTAGACGGGCCAGTCGAGGCCACGGTTGCAATCCAAGTCACCGGCTCGCCATAGTTAGAAGGATTCGGGCTGGCCGTTGCCGTCGTATCGGTGCCGTAGAGTTCCACTGTCTGCCTAATTGACTGGACGCTCGGGGCGAAGATCGAGTCCCCGCCATATCTCGCCCAGATAGAGTGCGTCTTTCCGTAAGGGGACCCGGAAAGCGATGGCGTTGTGTACGCAGCCCTCCCGCTGGTCAGAGGGACCGATGCCATGGCGGTCTTGCCATCGTAGAACGTGACCAGTTCGCCGTCGGGAATCGTGCCGTAGCGCGAGCTCACCGTTACACTGAAGGTCACGAACTGCCCTGCCATCGAAGGTGATCCTGACGTTGTTAATGATGTTGAGGTTGTGTCGGCGATCTGTTCTACCAAAGTCGGGGACGTACCGCCGCGGTTGTTCGAATCGCCTGAGTACATGGCGGTGATTGAGTGGTCGGCAAGCTCTGAGTAGGAAATAGAATAAGCAGCTTGGTTGTTTTTCAGCGTCCCCGCGCCGAGTTGCGAACCGCCGTCCCAGAACGTCACTGCTCCAGTCGCGTCTCCTCCGTATTGACTGGTGACCTTCGCAATGTACTCGACCCTCTTGCCGGGCCCGGCTGGGTTGGGAACCCCTTTCACAGAGGTCGTGGTAGTTGCCACGGAAACGACATGGATCACTGGTTCCGATGCGCTGGAATTGAATTTCAGTGAGCCCTGATACAGGGCGGATACGGCATCGGTACCGACTGGTAGTCCCGCAACTGAAAGGGATGCGTTCCCGTTCTGGAGCACAGCGCTTCCAATCTGGCTGAGGCCATTATAAAAAGCGACGGTTCCAGTCGGCGTACCTGAGGAGGCTTGGACGACCGAAGACAGGGTTACATTCTGCCCGAACACCGATGAATTGAGCGAAGAAGTGATCGAGGTAGTTGTGGTAATGTCTCCGACATGCAACATCACGCCAACGAAGCCTTCGCTGTTAAGGTATCCTCCTGTCGCGACCGCGACGTCTGGCCTGCCGTCGCCATTCAAGTCCGCCACCGCGTCCTGCCCACACAGTAAACCAGGCCCGCAATCGACCTGTCTCAACGGGGTATTGAAGGTTCCGTCGCCGTTGCCAAGCAGTACCGCTACCTCAGTAAACTCATTACCAGTCCCGACAACGAGGTCCGGCTTGCTGTCGCCATTGATGTCACTGATTGCGACAGAATAGCCGGGCGCACCCAAGTCATAGGTCGCCGCAGGCTGGAAGGTTCCGTCGCCATTGCCCAGCAGAACGCCGACTGAGGTGCTCCAAGCTGCCGCAACGATGTCGGGCTTGCCGTCGTGATTTAGGTCAGCCACGGCGATCTGGCCGGTAACCGAACTGGAAATGACCATTGGTTGGAAGGTTCCGTCACCGTTGCCCAGCAGTACCCCTATTCCGTCAGTAGTGCTCACAACGATGTCGGGCTTGCCGTCGCTGTTCAAATCTGCTACGTGGGCACAACAGGCGGAAACCGCATAGGGCATGTAGTAGTACAACGGACTTTGGAAGGTGCCGTCGCCGTTGCCCAGCTGTACCGCGACCACCTGCTGCGAAACGCACTCCGAACAGGCATAAACCTCACCGGTGAAGACGAGGTCGGGCTTGCCGTCGTCATTGACGTCACTGATTGCGAAGGAACCGTGCAGGGTCGGGTCATACGCCGATGCAGTCTGGAAGGTTCCGTTACCATTGCCTAGGAGAACCCACAAACCGCCGTCGGAAAGAGGGTTGTACCCGAACACGAGGATGTCAGGCTTGCCGTCACCATTTATGTCCGCGACTGCCAGCCCAATTGGCCAACCGCCGCCAGCACGATAGGTCAGCACAGGCTGAAAAGTGCCGTCACCGTTGCCCAGCAGTACGCCAACACCGTCAACGTTTAGCGCGACCAAGTCCGGTTTACCGTCCAGGTTCACGTCCGCCACCGCCACTGCCATTATGTTGAGTCCGCCCGAGCTGTAAGTCACCGGTGGCAGGAAGAAGGGGAGGGGTAGATTATTTTGTACTAGATTCGCGGTCTGACTGTTCCTTTGCACCTTCCCCGCATCTGTTGATCTCGGCAACAGCTGATTTTGAGATGACTGCCGGCCCTCACTCGGCAACGGTGCCGAGGTGGCGTTTGCCAACGCTAGGATCGCCATTGCGATAGCCACGAAAATGAAACTGGCCGAATAATTGCGAATGCGTTTGCGCGTCATAAGCAACCTCCTTCGTCGAGATAGGGAAGGTGGCCGAGGTCCTTCGTTCGCTCAGAGCGGCGTTGATCCCGAATTGCACGCTGGGAAATGAACCGTGACCTGAACGCCTATTGATCGAAGCGGACCGACGTTCAACGCTCTTGCCTCAGGGGGTGATGCGGTTCCTCGGTCGGACTGGCTCCTCGGAGAGGTGAGAACTACGAGGTATTTCACTGCAAACTGGAAAAGGTGTCAGTGATCCCCGTCACGGGATGCTGGCCAGCGAACCGAATCGGTCTCCTTTAGTCTCCAGACTGATGAACAAACAGGTTCGGACGCCGTCAATTTCGCCCTCCGCACACATTCCCCAATGCTAGGCTGAGGAAGTCGGAAGGCACTTCTTGAGGCAAACGTATCGATTCAGAGACCGATTTGCTCTTCGTGTCGCATTTTGCATGGCCATCGTTGGCGCAAGCGTAGCTCAGGCGACTGCGGCGCCTCCAAAGAGCGCATCCAGCAAGTCGTGGTTGGTGAGCTGGCAGCCCGAGCCCATCGTGAACGGCGCACCCTTAGTGTTTCGCGTCGTTGCTCCAGTTCGATTGCAAGCTCTCTCAGGACAATGGTTCGAGCATGATGTCTTCTTCAACTACGACGCCGCCACCAAGTCGTGGTATGGAATCGCAGGCGTCAGCTTAGAGACCAGCCGGGGTACCTATGGGCTTACTTTGAAGGGAACTACTGCTGCTGGCAACGAGATCTCATTTCTGCAGAAAATTCGTGTACGAGCCGCCAAATATCCCAGTGTTGCTGTGACTGTCGCTCCGAAATTCACTGAACCCAGTCCCGAACAATTACAGCAGATCGATCAGGATAAAGCCCTTAAACAGAAAATATTCCTGCACGTGGAGCCAGAGCGGGAGTGGACCGGGAGTTTTCACCCGCCGGTGAATGCGTCCATCACCGGCGTCTTCGGGACGCGCCGCGTGTTCAACGGCGAAGTGCAGAGCACCCATCAGGGGCTCGACTTCGCTGCGCCGCAGGGAACCCCGGTTTCGGCAGCGAACGCCGGAACGGTGCTGCTGGCGCGTCCCATGTATTTTGAAGGAAACTGCGTAGTCCTCGACCACGGACAAGGCCTGCTCACGATCTACATGCACCTTTCGGACTTTAAGGTTAAAGAAGGAGACCGGGTGACGGCGGGACAGGAACTCGGATTGAGCGGCGCTACCGGGCGCGCCACCGGCCCTCATCTTCACCTCGCGGTGCGCTGGCAGGGAATCTATCTCAACCCCGCAACCCTGCTTGAGCTGAAGCTCCCGTGAGCCTTGCGCTCTGAAGCAAAGCCGCTCACGCGTTGCCGATTGAAGCTTGAGGACCTCCGCTCGGTAACCGGGTGAGCGAAGCCAGCGAACCGCGCAAGCCCAGTTTTTTCACCAGCCGGTGCAGATAGTTGGGGTGAACTCCCAGAATGCTGGCCGCTTCGGTAAAGCTTCCCCTTCCTTCCTGCAGCGCGCCGAGAATCAGGTGCTTCTTCAACTCGTTCAGCGCGGTCTGATAATTCGCTTGATGCAGCCCCGGCGCTGGATTTCGGTAGAGGACCGACGCGGGCAGGTCCTCAGGCTTGATCTCGTCTGAGAAACTCATCACCAGCGCTCGCTCCACCGCATTTTCCAGCTCACGGACATTCCCCGGCCAGTTGTGGTTTACCAGGTAAGCCATTGCCTCAGAAGAAATCTGCTTCGGCCGCAGCTTGCATTTGGCCGCAAACTTGGTCACAGATTGCTCGGCCAGTAACGGAATATCTTCCCGGCGCTCGCGAAGCGGAGGCATCACCAGCGAAACCACGTTCAACCGGTAGTAGAGATCTTCCCGGAAAGTCCGCGCCTTCACCGCCACCTCGAGGTTCTGGTTGGTCGCAGCAATCACGCGCACATCGACGAATATCGTGTGTGTGCCTCCCAGCCGCTCGAACTCGCGTTCCTGCAGCACGCGCAACAGCTTGGCCTGCAATGCCGGCGCCAGGTCCCCAATCTCATCCAGGAAGATCACACCGCCATCAGCCATTTCCAGCCGCCCCTTCTTCAGTCCGATTGCCCCGGTGAAAGCTCCCCGCTCATGACCAAAGAGTTCGCTCTCCAGCAGCCCCTCCGGAATGGCGGCGCAATTGATAGCCACGAAGGGCCGGCTGGCCCGTGGACTGTTGCGATGAATGGCCCGCGCCGCCAGTTCTTTTCCGGTGCCGCTCTCTCCTACGACCAGCACATTCGAGTCCGTCGGTGCCACTCGCGAAAGAAACTGATAAACCTCTTTCATCCGAGCGCTTTCCCCCACCATGTTGTGTTGCAAATTAATTTCGGTGGTCAGGCGCAAGTTTTCCTGCTCCAGCCATTGCAGGCGCCGCGCATTCTCCAGGGCGACAGAGGAGATTCCGGCAATGCCCGTCACCAGTTCCAGGTGCTCCTTGTCAAAGCGGGCGAAAGAGTCGGTCGTGTCCAAGTAAATACAGCCGATCACCTTTTGGAAAACGGTGAGCGGGACGCACAGAAGCGAGCGAATGTTAAAGCTGGCCAGTCCATCCACAGCTCCGAGCCCGTCGCTGCCCGGCACGTCCGCGCCCAGCACAGCGATGCCTTGTTCCAGCACCCGGCGGGTGATGGTCCGGCTCACACGGACCGCTTCCCCCTTTTGCTCCTGGCGGTGACGTGCAAACACAGAAGAAAATCTTTCGCCACCTCTTCCGTCCAGCAAGATCGCGCCATGCTCCGCCGGAACTACCTCGAAGAGCCGCTCCAGAATCTCTTCTTGTAACTGCTCCAGGTCAGGGATGGACTGAACAGCGTGACTGATCTTCAGCAAAGCGTTCAAGTTGCGCCCGAGACGCGACGCTGGAGAGAGTTCGCTGAGGATACGCTCGGGGTGAAGGTAAACCGTATCTTGGGGATGAATCTGTGCCGTTGCCCGAGTCAGGCCGTCGTCAAACTCCACCGGTCCGGTGACCGATTCCACTCCGTCTTCCCTGACGGAATAGACCAGGATTGAATTGCCCACTGTGATCTGGTCGCCATGATTCAACCCAGTTTCCTCGACGGCGACTCCGTTTACATATGTGCCGTTACGGCTTCCCAGGTCGTGCAGCTTGTACGTGCCCTCCTCCCGTCTCAATAGACAGTGCCGCCGCGACAACGCCGGATCACTGATCGGAATCCGGTTGGAGGGATCCCGACCCACTTGTACTTCTTCGCCGTCCAGAACAAATACCGACTCCCGCAACGGCCCAGCCACAATCACTAGCCTAGGTTTCACGGTGAGGCACCTCAACGGTTGTGCCTCTTTATCACGTTCCCAAGGTGGGGAAAACGGGTCCCTCATTCTTGTTCCACTATCCGAACAGATAGGCAAGTCCAACCTTTTGGTTACAGGTGGCCCTTGTAACCTGGATCTATCATTCTGCTGGAATAGCTAACCTTTTACCTGTCAACCGGTTGCCGTCAGTATTGAAAAAAGAGGCACGTTTGTGAGCGGTGGCTTATTACGTGCACTCTCACATTAGGGCGAGCACTCGGCAAAGCGATGGGGGAAGCGCTTCGCAGCAGTCTTGCCGGGAAACCGCCCATTGGGAATCCGAGGGACCCCCTCATCGGGTTCCCAATGTCGTTTTTATGGCCAAAGACGCGCCTTGGAGCCGCAAACCGCGCGAAACTTATCGAGCCAAGACCGGGCATTGCGGAATCTTGTTCTGAAAACCGGACAAACACAACTGCCTAGTCGCCCGTTGCAGCCAGCGAAGACCTCCCAGCCTCTTCAATCGGAACTCCATCCCGCAAATCCAGGGTTCTTCCGGAAATAGCAGGAACCCGTTCCCCGGGCACCAGGATCCCCACCAGGTTCAGCGGATCGGCAGCGGAAATAGTGACGTTGTCCCCGGTCAAAGGCATCTTGCGGGTGGCCCGCAATGATTCCACGGCAACCGGAAGCGCGAACTGTTCGCCGAGAAAGCCATCTACGAATCGCCCGCCGCGAACCTCACCGCGGTCCTCCAGCCTGCGGAATGCATATAGCAACTCGCGCCACTTGGGGAGGTTGGGTTCTCGGGCCAGCAAGTCACGAAAGACGACGCCATAGCGTTTCAGAAGCATCCAGGCGGTGGCCTCGACGGCTTTGTTGCGATCAGCGACAGGGCCGGTATGCAGTACCGCCCAGCGTCCGGCGTTATGCCGGGGACGCGCTGTCCGCCCACTTCCTTGTCCGGCACGGCGCTTGGGATCAATGAGGGAACGCAAATTGTCGAAGCCGTCGGCCGTCACTAACCCGGCTGCTACAAGCTCCCAGAGGGCCGTTTCGATCTCGGATTTCAACTTCCCAGTGCCCCGCACTACATCGCCGAAGAAGGAGGCCCCGCGCTGTCGCAGGAAGTCGAGCACCTGGTGCGCGCCTGGGCTCAACCCTCTGGATTCAGGCTGGCTATCCGCCGGGTGCTGCGGGGTCATCCAATCTGCCTCCTCACGCAAAAAGAACGTGATGGGAGCCACGCTCGTGGGGATGACCCTCCGCCTGCCCGCGCTCGAATCCTCAAGCGTCGCCGGGTGCGGAGACAGCCGCCCCCAGCCTACGGCACCGGTGAGACAGAGCTGATCAAGCCATTTCGGATCATAGCCAGCGATGCGCCGCGCCAAGACGTGCCGCTCCCACGCGTTGGCAGGAATCTCGAAGCCCTGCAACTGCCGTAAAATCTCGAGGGTCCCACGCTCACCCAACACCTGTGATCCCGGAGCCACGTGCTGCCAGCGCAGCAGCCAGCGCATGAACTGCGCGGCAGTCACAGGCTCGATCTGCTTGCGCAAAGTGGCGACAGTAAGGCGATGGATCCGCGCCAGCAACCGCCGCTCGCACCACTCGTGTGGCTCAGGTTGTGTGGGGACGGGCGCCCCCGAAAGCCCGCCCTGAGCGGAGTCGAAGGGCCGGGTCGAGCGGAGCTCGACGACCGTGGAGGCAACTCCAAAGCTTCCCCGCAATACCGCACCGCTCGCTTCCATGCGCAGGAGAGCTTGCTCAATCTCGGCAGCGGGTAGTCCCACGACCGCCCCCAGTTGCGCTAAGGATGTTGGCCCGATATGTGTCATCCAACCCGTGACCATCGCCAAGACAGCGTCGTCACGAGGAGGGGCATCACCTTCGAGATCAGCGGGCTGCGGCTCAAATCGCGCCTTGGGGAAGAGCACGGAAAACATCCGAGCCCGCTCCGCCGCCACCCAGTAGGCCTGTTTCTCATTGAATGCCCGTGCAGCCCGGTTTTGCTGAAGTAGTTGCTCAAAGTGGGCAGTCCACCCGGAACCTGCAATAGCTGTGTGGAGATGGGCGCTCCCGCCCGTCTGGCGGAGCGAAGCTCCGCTGTGCAACTCGGTGAGTTGCAACTCGCCCACGGCAGTTTGTGAACCCCGAATGTTCGAACCGGGATCGTTCGCATTCTCCGGCAACGCCACCAGCGTATGCAGCACATCATGCAGCTCATCGGGATCGCGCACATCAGGCCAGGCTTCCTCGCGCACTTGCGCAATGGCCGCGGGATCAAGTTTGCCGACTTCTTCCAGCACCGACTCCGGCAAAATCCGCCGCATCTCGACGGCGCGGGCCCGTCTTTCTTCGAGCGGCGCATCGTCTAAGTACGCATAGGGATTCGCATTCAAAATCTCGTGAGAAAACTGCGACGGTATCGGCGTATCGATGGCGATGCAACGAACTCGCCCATCCTCCATTCGGCGCAGCAAATCCTTCAGCCCTTCCAGATCCATCGCTTCCGTAAGCACATCCTTCATCACTTCGTTGACCAGCGGATGGTCCGGAATCTGGATGTCTCCGACAATATTTTCCTGGCAGGCCGCCACATCGGGAAACACCGATGCCAGCAGATCATCCGAACGCATGCGTTGAATCTGCGGAGGGACTTTCTTGCCGCCCTGGAAGCGCAGCAGGGCCAGCGCCCGGTTTGCATCCCAGCGCCAGCGAGTGCCAAAAATGGGCGAAGCCAGTGCCGCCTGTTCCAAAACTGGCTGTACAGTTTCTGCGTTCAAGAACTGGAAGACATCGCCCAAGGGGAAGCTATGCTGCTCGGCCAGTGCGATGTTGAGTCCGTTGTCGGTCGCGGCTGCCTGCAATTCGAAGTTGAAACTTCGGCAAAACCGCTTGCGCAGCGCCAATCCCCAGGCTTTGTTGATTCGTCCGCCAAACGGCGCATGGATGACGAGCTGCATGCCTCCGCCTTCGTCAAAGAAACGCTCGGCGATGATCGTCTGCTGCGTCGGAACTGCACCCAGAACCGCGCGGCCCTGCAAAATGTATTCAATCGCCTGCTCGGCGGCCGAGTCGTCGAGGCCGCATTCCTCTTTCAGCCACGCGACGGTTTCTGCAACGACCGGTTGAGTTGCGGAGAATCCCACGGGCGAGACATGAGGCAATCGGTCACTGATCTCCTGCCGAAGGTCAGCCACCCGCTCAGAAAGCTCCTGCGTCCGCGCCGGAGCTTCTCCCAGCCAGAAGGGAACTGTCGGCGGCGAGCCGTGAGCATCTTCCACCAGCACTCGCCCGGATTTACTCTCGATCCGGCGAATCCTCCAGGAAGTATTTCCCAGCAAAACAATGTCGTCGCGGTTGCTCTCGATGGCAAAATCTTCATCCAGCGTGCCGACGACGGTTCCCTCGGGCTCGGCGACAACTGTATATAGCGCATTGTCCGGAATAGCCCCGCCGCTGGTGATCGCTGCTAATCGCGCGCCCCGCCGCGGCCGCACCTTGCGGTTCACTCGATCGTGATGGATATAAGCGCCGTACCGTCCTCGCTTCGACGCGATGCCTTCTGACAGCATTTCGAGAATGGCTTGGAAGGTCTCGCGCGGCAAGTTGCGATAGGGATAAGCTCGCCGCACCAAGGCAAATAGCTCGTCTTCATCCCAGCCCGACGTTGTAGCGCCGGCGTCCTCGCCGGCATCATTCCCAGCTCGCGTGGGGACGGCCGCCCTCGCAAGCCTGCCCTGAGCGGAGCCGAAGGGTCCGGTCGAGCGAAGCTCGACATTCGCCGGCGGAACGCCGGCGCTACTCACTGCCGCCACAATCTGCTGCGCCAAAATGTCCAGCGGCGATTCCGGAATCATCAACCGGTCCAGCTCGCCATGCCGGATGGCTCGCACCAGCGACGCGCACTCCAGCAGGTCGTCACGCGTGGTCGCGAAAAACCGTCCTTTGGGAACCGCTCCCCGCCAGTGCCCCGACCGCCCCACTCGTTGCAGCGCGACTGCGATCGCTCGCGGCGAACTGATCTGCACCACCAAATCCACCGTGCCGATGTCGATGCCAAGTTCCAACGACGCGGTCGCCACCAGAACCTTAACTTGCCCTTCTTTCAGCTTTTTCTCCGCTGCGAGGCGCAATTTGCGCGACAAACTGCCATGGTGGGCTGCGACATTGTCTTCGCCAATCCGCTCCGCCAACTGATGCGCAATCCGCTCCACCAGGCGCCGCGTATTCACGAATACCAGCGTGGACCGGTTCTGCTCGATCAGCGCCACTAGCCGGTCGTAAAGCTCATCCCACATTTCGTTGGTGGTGATCGGCCCGAGCGGCGATCCGGGAATCTCGACCGCCAGATCAAGCTGCCGCTTGTGCCCAATATTCACAATGACAGGATCAGGACGGCCATTTCCAGTTAGAAACCGAGCCACCTCTTCAATTGGCTTTTGCGTAGCTGAAAGCCCAATGCGTACGAGCGAAAACTTGTCTTGAAAGGGCACGGCTTCAGCCGTGCCGGTTCGGGCCTGGCTTGTCATCCCGAGGAGCGAATGCGACGAGGAATCTGTTTTCCCCTCCGCCACCAACACTTCCAGCCGCTCCAGCGACAACGTCAAGTGCGCTCCGCGCTTGTCGTCGGCCACAGCGTGAATCTCGTCCACAATCACCGTCTCCACATCCCGCAGAATCTTCCGGCTGCTCTCCGCCGTAAGCAAAATGTAGAGCGACTCAGGTGTCGTCACCAGAATATGCGGCGGCCGTTTCAGCATCGCCCGGCGCTCGTGCATGAGCGTGTCACCGGTGCGGACCGCGGTACGAATCTCCGGCATCAGCAGCCCGCGCTCGCCCGCCATCTGCAGAATTTCCGCCAGCGGCCCTTCAAGATTTTTCTGGATGTCGTTACCCAGCGCCTTGAGCGGCGAAATGTAGAGCACTTCCGTGCGGTCGTGCAGGTCGCCTGCCAGCGCCTTGCGCACCAGCCGGTCAATGCAGGCGAGAAATGCGGCAAGGGTTTTGCCTGATCCCGTGGGCGCAGAAATCAGCGTGGTGCGTCCCGCCAGGATGTGCGGCCATCCCTGCTCTTGCGGTTCGGTCGGCGTACCAAACTTCCGGAGAAACCACTCCGCCACGATGGGGTGAGCCCAGGCGAGCGCGGCGGGAAGGGAAGACATCTGGTGATTCTACCATGCCACATTCGTATATTGTTCGCCCAGCGCCCCGGCAGAATCCATGCGGCGAAAATTGTCTACTTTCGTGGCCTTGTGCCAGCCATGACCAGGATGCACACTGTGGTTGCACAGTAATCCGCTCCATAAGTCCCGCGGACGTACCAGCTTAGCCCACGC
>Ga0335079_10004131_pt1 | contig 16693 bp, 14 predicted proteins | sample Lox_Sample_33_FD_206719 | JGI IMG/M metagenome (GOLD analysis project Ga0335079, IMG submission 206719) | Soil microbial communities from Loxahatchee National Wildlife Refuge, Florida, United States - Lox_Sample_3.3 | ecosystem: Environmental > Terrestrial > Soil > Wetlands | place: USA... | reverse complement strand
GAGCTAGGGGGCCGTGGCCTGGGACGATGGCCTCGGGCGCCAGGCGCTCTATTCGCCCGATGGAGTCGAGCCACTGGCCCCATTCGGGCGCGGCGCCGCAGGCGAGGTTCGGCAGGTAGCCGTTGACCAGGCAGTCGCCGGTGTAGACTACGCCCTCGGCCGGGATGTGGATCGAGAGGTTCGAGGGCGTGTGGCCTGGCGTGAGCAGAACCCGCGCCTCGAGGTCGCCGAGGTCGAGCGTGGTGTCTTCGGCGATGAATCGAGTTGGCGGCGCGAGGGTGGTGCCGCGGTAGAACACTTCCGCCTCGCCGGCGCCGCGCCGCGCCGGATCGGCGATCGCGGCGTTGAACTCGGCGATCTCGGCTCGGAATTCCTCCTCGGGGCGGGCGCAGGCAGGGTGGCCCAGGATCTCCGCGCCGCGGTCGCGGAAATACGCGTTGCCGCCGATGTGGTCGAAGTGCCGCTCGGTGTTGATGACGATCAGGCGATTGCCCGGGCGCGCCAGCGTGGCGTACCCGTGGATCGTCGCCGCCGCCAGAGCGGTGGCTGCTGTATCGACCACCAGCGTCGTGTGACCGCCCGCGATGAAGCCCGCGTTCAACTCCCAGGGCGGCAGGTAGGCCAGACCGGTGACTGCCCAACAATGCGAGGAAATCTGCATGACTCAGCCTACAGGTTTGTAGCTGATAATGAAAGTCTGTGAAACAGGCGCGCGCATGGCTCGAGGCCGCTTCTTCCGTCGTGGTGTTGACGGGCGCGGGGATTTCCGCCGAAAGCGGCGTGCCTACGTTTCGCGGGCAGGGCGGCCTGTGGAAGAAGTTCCGCGCGGAGGATCTGGCGACGCCCGAGGCGTTCGCGCGCAACCCGCGGCTGGTTTGGGAATGGTACGACGCGCGGCGGGCGGCACTGGCTCGAGTGGAACCGAATGCAGGCCATCGCGCGCTGGCGGAGTTGGAGGCGCGCAAGCCGCGGTTTACGCTGGTGACCCAGAACGTGGACGGACTGCACGATCGCGCGGGCAGCCGGAACGTGGTGAAGCTGCACGGCGACATTTGGGCGCTGCGATGTTTGCGGTGCGGGAGCGAGCGGCGCGACGAGCGTACGCCGCTTCCGGAGCTGCCGCCGTTGTGCGAGTGCGGTGGAATGCTGCGGCCGGGCGTGGTGTGGTTCGGCGAGCCGCTGCCCACCGAGGCTTGGGAGCGCGCGCAGAGGGCCACGCGCGCGGCCGATGTCCTGCTGGTCGTGGGAACCTCGGCGACGGTTTATCCCGCGGCGGGCTTGATTCCGCTGGCCACCGGCGCGGGCGCGCGCGTAATTGAATGCAACGTGGAGGAGACGCCGTTTTCGTCCGGGCTGGACCGCTCTTTGCGGGGCCGCGCGGGCGAACTGCTGCCGCAATTGATCGCATGAAGATCTGCTACGTGGACGCGTTTTCTGGAATCAGCGGCGATATGTTGGTGGGCGCCCTGGCGGATGCCGGGGCTCCGTCCGCGGCGATTGCCGAGGCCTTGACGGGGCTGGGGACGGGCGCGACGTTCGCGTTCGACAAGACGCGGCGGTGCGGGATCGGCGCCACCAAGTTCCAGGTCACGGCGCCGCACGAGCACGCGCACCGCCACCTTTCGCACATCCTGGAGATGATCGACGGGGCGGCGCTCGCGGCGCGGGTGAAACAAAACGCCTCGGCCGTGTTCCAACGGCTGGGCGAGGCCGAAGCGCGGGTGCACCAGGTTCCTATTGAGCGGGTGCACTTTCACGAAGTGGGCGCGGTCGATTCGATTTGCGACATCGTGGGCGCGTGTCTGGGTTTCGAGCTGCTGGGTGTGGAGGAGATCCACTCGTCGGCGCTGAACCTGGGCAGCGGCACCGTGAAGATGGAACACGGAGTCCTGCCGGTGCCCGCGCCGGCCACGGCCGCGCTGGTCGAAGGCACGCCGGTGTACGCGCGGGGGCCGGAGGTGGAGCTCACGACTCCAACCGGCGCGGCGCTGGTCACCACGCTGGCGGCCCGGTTCGGCGCCATGCCTGCCATGCGCATCGCCTCAGCTGGTTATGGCGCGGGCGGGCACGACTTCGCGGAGCAGCCGAACGTCCTGCGCGTGCTGGTGGGAGAGAAGACGGGCGCGAGCGAGGCGACCACCGTGGCGGTGATCGAGGCGCATATCGACGATTCCAGCCCGCAGGTGCTCGCCTATGCTCTGGAGCGGCTGCTCGAAGCGGGCGCGCTCGATGCGGCGCTGGCTCCGCTTACGATGAAGAAGGGCCGGCCGGGAGTTTTGCTGCGCGCGATCGCGCGGCCGGAGGACCAGGAGACGCTGGCGCAACTCATCTTCGCGGAGACCTCGACGCTCGGCCTGCGCATTTATCGCGCGGAGCGCCGCGTGGAGGCGCGCCACACCGTCGAGGTCGAGACCGCGCACGGGAAAGTGCGAGTCAAGGTTTCGAATCAAGGGCACTACGCGCCCGAGTACGAGGACTGCCGGCGGCTGGCAATGGAAACGAAGACGCCGCTCAAGGACATCATCGCCGAGGCCAATCTGGCATACCTGAGATGCAAGACAAATACTATCTGACTACACCGATATACTACGTGAACGCCGCGCCGCACATCGGCCACGCGTACACGACGATTGTCGCGGACCTGATCAAGCGCTTCCAGTCCATGCAGGGCAAGCGCGCCGTGCTGACCACCGGCTCGGACGAGCACGGGGTCAACGTGGAGCGCGCGGCCGAACGCGCCGGGAAGACGCCCAAGGAATACACCGACGTGATCGCCGCCGAGTTCGAGCGGCAGTGGCGGCAACTGGGGCTCCGGATCGACCATTTCCAGCGCACCACCAACCCGCAACACGCGCGCGTGGTGAACGATCTGTTCCAGCGCTTCCGCGCCAACGGCTACGCGTACAAGGGCGCTTACACCGGGCAGTACTGCATCTTCGACAATCTGTACGTGAACGACGCCAAGCCGGGCGACCCCTGCCCGGATTGCGGGCGGCCCACCGAGACCATCACGGAAGAGAATTGGTTCTTCAAGCTGTCCGCCTTCGGCGAGCGGCTGCTGGAACTCTACGAGCGCGAGCCGAAGTTCATACAGCCGGAGACGCGGCGCAACGAGGTGCTGGCATTCGTCAGGCAAGGGCTCACCGACGTCTCGATCACCCGTAGCAACATGAAGTGGGGGATTCCCGTGGAGGGCGAGGCGCCGCACGTTTTCTACGTGTGGTTCGACGCGCTGACCGCCTACATGAGCGCCGTGGAGGGCGAGGGGCTGTGGCCGGCGGACCTGCACCTGATCGGCAAGGAGATCGTGCGATTCCACGCCGTCTACTGGCCCGCGTTCCTGATGGCGGCGGGTCTCGAACTGCCCAAACGGATTTTCGCGCACGGGTGGCTGCTGTTCGAAGAGAGCAAGATGAGCAAGTCGCGCGGCAACATCGTGCGGCCGGAGCCGATACGACGGGTGATGGGCGTGGACGCGATGCGGTATTTCCTGCTGCGCGAGGTGGTGTTCGGGCAGGACGGCAGCTTCAGCTACGACGCGCTGGTGGGGCGCTACAACTCGGACCTGGCGAACGGGCTGGGCAACCTGGCGAGCCGCACGCTGACCATGATCCGGCAGTACAACGGCGGCGCCGTGCCGGCGGGCGCGGGCGCTCCCGCGATTGCGGAGATGGCGCGCACGACGGCGGCGAACCTGATCGCCTCCTTCGCGGACTTCGAATTCTCGAAGGGGCTGGAGGCGGTGTGGGCGCTGCTTTCGGCCACCGATAAATACATCGTCGAGCAGGCGCCTTGGACGCTGCTCAAGAAGGGCGCGGAAGGACGCGCGGCGCTGGATGAGACGCTCTATACTGCGGCCAACGTGCTGCGGATCGCGACCGTTCTGCTGGCGCCGGTGCTGCCGGAATCGACGGAGAAGATCTGGGCGCAGCTCGGCATGACGGAGCCGCTCGAGTCGGTGCGTTTGGATCAGCTTGGCTGGGGCCAGTTGACGGCGGGGCAGAAGATCGGCGAGGTGGCGGGGGTGTTCCCGCGCATCGACGCCAAGGTGGCGATTCCGGAGATGCGCGCCCTCGAAGAGGAGGAAGCCGCGCGCCAGGCGGCGCTGCTCGGCAAGACCATCGCTCCGCCGGCGCCGGCGGCCGAGGCGACGCCGAAGATCACCATCGACGATTTCGCCAAGGTGGACTTGCGGGTGGCGCGGGTGCTCGCGGCCGAGCCGGTGAAGGGCGCGAACAAGCTGCTGCATCTCACGATCGACGCCGGCGAAGCGGAGCCGCGGACGCTGGTGGCCGGCATTGCGGAGGCCTATCAGCCGGAGCAGTTGGTGGGGCGCAAGGTGGTCATCGTGGCGAATCTCGAACCGCGCAAGCTGCGCGGGATCACGTCGAACGGGATGATCGTGGCGGCATCGGTGGAGGGCGGAAAGCCGGTGCTGGCGGGGTTCCTGGAGGATGTGCCGGTGGGAGCGCGCCTGAAGTAGGATGACGCTGGTCGATTCGCACTGCCATCTCGACGACTCGCAGTTCGATGCGGACCGCGAGGCCGTGATCGGACGGGCGCTCGAGGCCGGCGTCGGAACGATGCTGGCGATCGGCACGGGACACGGCCCTCCCGATCTCGAGGCCGGCATACGGCTGGCGGAGCGGTATCCGCAGATGCTCGCGAGCGTGGGCGTGCAGCCGCACGACGCATCGAAGGCGCGGCCGGAAACCTACGAGCGGCTGCGGAAGCTCGCGGCGCATCCCAAGGTAGTGGCGATCGGCGAGATCGGTCTCGATTTCCACTACAACTTCTCGCCGCCGGAGGTGCAGCTCGATGTGTTCGCGCGGCAGCTCGCACTGGCGCGGGAGCTGCGGCTGCCGGTGATCATCCACACGCGCGAGGCCTGGCCGGACACGCTGCGGTTGCTAGGCGAAGCGCCGCTCGCGGGCGGCATCATGCACTGCTTTTCAGGCGGGCCCGAGGAGGCCGAGCGTTCGCTCGCCCTGGGCTTCCACATCAGCTTCGCCGGCGTGGTGACGTTTCCGAAAGCCCTGCCCATCCAGGCGGCCGCGCGCATGGTGCCGAGAGACCGGCTGCTCGTGGAGACAGACGCGCCGTACCTGGCGCCGGCGCCGCATCGAGGGAAGCGCAACGAGCCGGCCTTCGTGGTGGAGACCGCGAGGAAGGTGGCGGCGCTGAGAGGGGTGACGCTCGAGGAGATCGCGGCGGCGACGACGGAGAATTTCGGGAGGCTTGTGGCGCGTGGCTTGTAGCCTGTGGTTTCAACGCGCGCTTGGTGCGCTTCGCGAGCGGGATGGATCCACAGGCCACACGCCACAGGCCACAAGCCACCCTTGTTAGACTGAAGAAAACCCAATGAGTGGCAAAGCTGAGGCCTCGATAGCCGCGCGCGGAATCCTCGACCTCATCGAGGACGAGCTGCGCGAGGTGGAACAGGCCATCAGCGTGGAGTTCGTCGCTCCGGTCGAGGCCATCACCACCATTGCGCAGTATCTGCGGGCGGGCGGCGGAAAGCGGCTGCGTCCCACCCTGGTGCTGCTCGCAGCCAAAATGCTGGGCGGCGGCGGCACCAGCGCGGTGCGCCTCGGCGCCGTCGTCGAGATGATCCATACGGCCACGCTGGTGCACGACGACGTCATCGACGGCGCCGAGATGCGGCGCGGACAGCCTTCCACCAACATCAAGTGGGGCAATCACACTTCGGTGCTGGCGGGCGATTGGCTCTACATGCAGGCCTTCGAGATCGCGGTGCGCGAGCGGAACTTCCACATCCTGGAGATGCTGACCGGCGTCACGCAGGCGATGGTGGAGGGCGAGCTGCTTCAGTTGCAGCGGATCGGGTCGATCGACGTCTCCGAAGCCGACTACATGGACCTGGTGGACCGCAAGACGGCCGGCCTTTTCTCCACGTGCGCGCGCCTTGGCGCGGCCGTGGCGGGGGCGGATTCGGCGGTCGAGGAGAAGCTGGGCGAATACGCGTGGAACCTCGGCATGGCGTTCCAGCTCATCGACGACGTGCTCGATTTCACGGCGCGCGAGACGGTGCTGGGCAAGCCGGTGGGCAACGATTTGTGGGAAGGCAAGGTCACCCTCCCGCTGATCTACGCGCTCGAGAAGGCCGATGCGGCGGAGCGGGGCCTGGTGGAGACGGTGCTGGCGGAGCGCAACTACGACCGCGTGCCGTTCGCGGCCATCTTCGACCTGATCGAGCGGCACGGCGGCGTCGAGCGGGTGCGCGATCGCGCTTGCGAATTCACCGCGAGGGCCGGCGCGATCATATCCGGGTTCCCCGAGTCGCCGTGCCAGCGCGCGCTGGCGACGCTGACCGCGCTGGTGACGGAGCGGGATCACTAGGGGGCAGTCCGCTCCCTTACAGTCGCGGTTCGGTGCTCAGCCGTGGAAGGGTCCGCCTCTGGCAGAAAGATTTCTTCGATGCGCTTGCCGAAGAGGCGCGCGATGTTGAAGGCCAGGGGCAGGCTGGGATCGTACTTGCCGGTTTCTACGGCGTTGATGGTCTGGCGGGAGACGTCCAGGTGCGCCGCCAGATCCGCCTGCGACCAGTTCCTTTCGGCCCGCAAGACGCGCAGTGTGTTTTTCACCGGTACCTCCGGTTGGCGTTGAAGTAGCCGGTGAGGAGGAGGCCGACCAGCAGGAAGATGACGTAATAGGGCTGGAGGGGGCCGACGAAGCCGGCGATCTGGAGGATGGGATAGAGCAGCGTCACCAGGAACACGCCCAGGCAGGCGGTGGCCGCGGCTTCAAGCTGGATGCGGAGTTGCAGTTCGTCCAGACGCGCCAGGTCGCGCAAGAGCCGGAAAGCGTAGGCGGCGCCGCAGACCACGGGCACGGCCACAGCGAGGATGCGGAACGGGAGCGCGGGTTTGAGCAAGGCGATGAGGAGGATTCCGGCCGCGGTGGTCAAGGCCATGCCGAGGAGCCAGAGGGTCTGGATGGTGTTGCCGCGCGTCCAGCAGGAGAAAGAGGAAGTTGTGTCAGGTTTCATAGCCATAATGTAAAGTATACTGTACTTTTTGTCAAGGACTATTTTCACGAAAGTCCGATGTTACAATGGACGCTTCCACATGACTGACGAGCAGATTCGCGAGCAGATTGAGGCGCTTGGGCCCTGGTTCTACGAGTTCGATCTGGGCGGGAGGCGGCGGACGCCGTCGGCGCTTCCGCCGGAGGTGCGGCCGATCCACCAGACACGGCTGGGGATGGTGATGGGGGCTGTGAAGGGCCATTTCGGCGCGCGCCTCGCTCAGATCCGGGCGATCGACGTGGGCTGCCACGAGGGATACTACTCGGTCGCGCTGGCTCGCGAAGGCGTGAAATCCGTGCTGGGCTTGGATGTGCGAGAGGCGAACCTGGCGCGGGCGCGGTTCGTGGGCCGGACGCTGGGCCTGGAGAACGTCGAGTTCCGGCAGGGCGATTGCGAGGATCTGCGAGTGGAGGACACGGGCGAGTTCGAGTTGTGCCTGTTCCTGGGCCTGCTCTACCACCTGGAGAACCCGATGCGCTGCCTGCGCAACATCGCCCGCGTGACGCGAGAGCTGTGCGTGATCGAGACGCAGGTGATCGACGAAGTCGAAGGGGTGACGGAGTGGGGCTGGCGGGAGTGGACGCGGCCGTATCAGGGCGTGCTGGCGCTGATCGACGAATCGGGCGAGTTCTACAACGAGAACACCGAAGCCGGCGCGTCGCCGATCGCGACCTGCCCGTCGCCGCGGGCGCTCGAGTTCATGCTGAAGCAGGCGGGCTTCCGGCGGGTGGAGACGATTAAGCCACCGCGCGGCGCCTACGAGCAGCACGCGCGGGCCAAGCGGGTGGTGGCGGTGGCGTACAAATGAGCTTGGCGCCTCAGGCTCGCGTCACCGCCGCGTAAACCCCCGCGCACGGAATGCGCATGGTTCCGCGCACCGGCGCGTCGCCGGGAAGGACGCGGAGCGCCGCGGCGTCCTCCGCCAGATCGCAGATGGTGAAATCGAGCAGCGTGCCGTCGCAGATGGCCGGGGCAAACGTGTAGCAGCCGGCGGCGACCTCCGGGAGGCGGATGTGGAAGTCTACGGTGGCCGCTTGGCCGGCTTCAAGCGGCGGCATCTCGACGCCCTCGCTGGCGGTGTTGGCTCCGGTGAAATCCACTCCCTCTTCGGTGCGGATGAGAAGGCCGACGATGGGGAGGCGGATCGCCTCCTTGGCGCGGACGCTGACGCGCACCAGGAGGCGCACCGGGCTACGCGCGGCGTCGATGGGACGCTCGCGATCGTCCATCACGGAAATGCCCAGCACTTCGCCGCGGCCGTCGCCGTGGCGGCGCGCGGCGGCGGCAATCGTGGTCACGATCTGGGCGGGCTCGCGGTAATCCGCTGCCGGGCCGGAGGCGAGTTGCTGTCCTTTGCGCAACCGCTGGGCGTCCTTGGCGATCAGGGCGGTCAGATACTTCTGGACAACCTCGGCGGAGTCGCCCAGGGCGGCGGCGCGGCCGCGGTCGAGCCATAAGGTGCGGTGGCCGAGCGCCTTGACGTCCGCGACGTCGTGCGTGACGTAGACGATGGTCACTCCGCGGTTCCGCATTTCGTGGATCTTGCGCATGCAGCGCTGGCGGAAGTAGATGTCGCCGACTGAGAGAGCTTCGTCCACGATGAGGATGTCGGGATCGAGGTGGACCGCCACGGCGAAGGCCAGCCTCACCAGCATCCCGCTCGAATACGTCCGCACCGGCTGGTCGATGAACTCGCCGATCTCGGCGAATTCCAGAATCTGGGCGAGTTTGCGGTCCACTTCGCCTGCCGCGAAACCCAGGATGGCGCCGTTGAGGTGCACGTTCTCCCGGCCGGTGTATTCCGGGTTGAAGCCGGAACCCAGTTCGAGCAGGGCGGTGATGCGGCCGTGAACCAGGACCTGGCCGCTCGAGGGCGTGAGGATGCCGCCAATCAGTTGCAGCAGGGTGCTCTTTCCGGAACCGTTTTCTCCGACAACGCAGAAAGTCTCGCCGCGGCGGATGCCCAGAGTGAGGTCGCGGACGGCCCAGTGCTCCTGGTGATAGGAGCGGCGATTGAGGGTCAGGAGTTCGCGCAGGCGGTCGCCGGGGTGCTCGTAAATCGGGTATTTCTTCGAGACGGCCTGTAACTCGATGATGTCCATGGACCTGAAATACCATCCTAGCGTCCGGGGCGGCCGGCCGAACATTAAGGTTTCTGAAACTTGGATTCGGGATGTGGAATTCAGTAGCCTCCCGGAGTCACAACATACTGATTACAGGCGCGTCTCACTTCTGGAATGCGACGTGCACGAGTGGGGCCAGGATAATTCCGGAGGGGTGATTGTTATTTGGGGGAGGCGGATGCCATGTGGGGACATCTCAGGGGGCTTCCCCCAACGCTCAAGGTTGCGCGTGGGGCCGTGCAGCTCCGGCGCCATCACGCTTCGGGATTTCACGATCGAGCTGAATCAAGGGGGATTTTATCGATGCGAAAACTTGGCAAATACACCCAACTCGCCGCGGTCTTCGCGACGCTGTGCCTCGGGCCGGCGTACGCGCAGACTGAAACTGGGCAAATTACCGGGACGGTTCTGGATCCAACCGGAGCCGCCGTCCCGAATGCGAACGTCACGGCGAAGTCCGTGGCTACCGGAGCCGTTCGGGCGACGCAAACGGGGTCCAGCGGCTCGTACGCGCTGACGGACCTGCTGCCCGCCGACTACGTGGTCAACGCGTCCGCGCCGGGCTTCGCCGTGTCCGAGCAGAAAGTGACGGTGGCCGTGGGCGCGCGCGTCGGTCTGGACGTCCATCTGCAGGTCGGCAAGACGGAGACCACCGTGCAGGTGACCGAGAGCGCGGTGGAGGTCAACACGGAGACTCAGACGCTGGGGGCCACGGTGACGCAATCTCAAATCCGCGAGCTTCCCAACCTGACCCGGAACCCGTACCAGTTCGTGGAACTGGCGGGCAACGTCTCCGAAGGGGGCGTCGGAACGCGCGGCGCGGGCTTTTCGATCAACGGGCAGCGTGAGGCCTCGACCAACATCCTGCTGGACGGCGGCAGCAACAACGACGAGTTCGGCGGGACCGTCGGCCAGCAGATCCCGCTGGACGCGGTGGGCGAGTTCTCGGTCCTGACGAGCAACTTCACGGCCGAGTACGGGCGCGCCTCGGGCGGAATCGTGAACGTGGTCTCGAAGGGAGGCAGCAACGAGTTCCACGGCACGGCATACGAGTTCAACCGGGTGTCGGATCTTTCGTCGAACAGCTTCTACAGCAACGCCAATGGAATTCCTAAATCGCCGTTCACGCGCAATCAGTTCGGGTATTCGTTCGGCGGGCCGATCAAGAAGAACAAGCTGTTCTTCTTCAGCAGCACGGAGTGGACGCGCGTGCGCAGCAACGCGGAAGGCTTCGCCTGGGTTCCGACTCCGCAGTTGATCGCCATGACGCCGCCCAACGTGCAGTCGTTCTTCAATGCCTACGGGCAACTGCGGACCAGCGCGACGGTTCTGGGCACGGCCTCGATGAACGATTTGACGAACATCCTGGGAAGCAACCCGTGCACGGGTGTGTGCGACGCGCTGAACTTAAATCCGACCGTGCCGCTGTTCACCCACGTGGGCTACTCGGTTCCGGCCGATTCGGGCGGCGGCGCTCCCCAGAATGCCTGGGACACGTTCAACCGGATCGACTACAACCTTTCGGACAAGACCCAGATCTACGGCCGCTACGCTCTCTACAGCGAGGACGACCAGACGGGCGTTTTGTCGAACAGCCCGTATGCGAACTACGATCTGGGCGAGACGCTTTTCAACCACAACATCCTGGGCTCGGTGATTCACACCTTCTCGCCGACGCTGACCTCGCAGAGCAAGATCGTGTTCAACCGGCTGACCAACCTGCAACAGGGCATCACCTCGCAACGCGGGATTGTGCCGACCATGTATGCCAACGTGATCGGGCCGGTGAACATCGGATCGGACCCCATCGGGTTTCCGGGCTACAATCCGTTCACGCCGGGCAACGGCGGCGCCTTCGGCGGTCCGCAGAACATTGCGCAGTTGTACGAGGACATGACCTGGGTCCACGGCTCGCACACGCTGCGGTTCGGCGGCATGTTCGAGTACCTGCGCGACAACCGCACCTACGCGGCCTATCAGACCGCGGTGGACGGGCTGAGCGGGGACACGAGCCTGGGCGGCGCGCTGGCGAACCTGCTGGCCGGCCAGTACAACGACATCAAGGTGGCGGTGGATCCGCAAGGGAAGTTCCCCTGCGCGGTCAACCCGACCGATTGCGATGTCACGCTGCCGGTTTCGTCGCCGAGCTTCAGCCGCAGCAACCGGTACAAGGAAGACGCGCTCTATATCCAGGACGCCTGGAAGGTCGCGCCGCGCCTGACGCTGAACCTGGGATTGCGGTGGGAGCACTTCGGCGTGCAGCACAACGTGGACCCGAGCCTGGATTCGAACTTCTACGCGAGCAGCGGTGGACAACCCATCGGATTCGCGGATCCCGTGCTGGCGCAGTACATCGCCAACGGAACCATGCAGCTTGCGCCACAGAGCTCCATCGGGCAGATGTGGAAGCCGGACTGGAAGGACTTCGCCCCGCGCCTGGGCGTCGCCTGGGACGTCTTCGGCGACGGCAAGACCAGCTTCCGGGCCGGCTATGGCATAGGCTACGAGCGGAACTTCGGGAACGTCACCTTCAACGCGATTCAGAATCCGCCCAACTACGCGGTGCTGGACGTTTCCGGGCCCATCTCGAACGACAATTTCGGTCCGTTGGCGGGCAATTCCGGGACGCTGCCACTGCCGACAGTGGGGGCCCGCATCATCGACCCGAACATCAAGACGGCGTACGCCCACATGTACAATGCCTCGATCGAGCATGAGTTCGGGCGCAACGTGGTGGTGGCGCTGGAGTATAGCGGCTCGGAGGGCGTGAACCTCTACAGCATCTCGTACCCGAACCAGGTCGGCTTCGCCAACCAGATCCTGGGCTTGCCGTGCAACCCCGACGGCAGTTGCACCAGCCTGCTCAACCCCGCCTGGGGCCTGGGGGTGGGCTATCGCGGTAACCAGGGATTCTCGAACTACAACGGCCTGAACACGAGGGTGGTCCTGCGCGACGTGGCGAATTCGGGGCTCGATCTCACCGCCAACTACACCTGGTCGCACGCCATCGACAACATGAGCTCGACCTTCTTCGAAGCGGGCGTCGCGGGCCTCTACTCGAACAACATCACGGTGAACAACGGGCTGTTCGTCATCGGACTGGAGAACCCGTTCAATCCGGCCTTCGATCGCGGGAACGCGGAATTCGACCTGCCCCAGCGGATCAACATCTCAGGGAGCTGGCGGGTCCCGGCGCCCGTGCATTCGCAGGCGTTATCGTACCTGCTGAAGGGCTGGAGCATCAACCCGCTGTTCACGGCTCACAGCGGCACGCCGTTCAGCGTGTTCGACAGCTCGGTGCAGACGCAAGCCTACATCACGCCTCGGGCGACGTTCAACGGCCCGGTTCCGACCACGGGCAACGGCCTGGTCCCGGGGAGCACTCCCGACACGTATGGATACATCACCTTCCCGGCCGGCTCGATTTCGCACGTGCAGATGACCTACGCGCCGGGCACTCCCTATGCGCCGATGTCCGGGCGCGACGCCTTCCGCGGACCGGGGTGGTGGAACCTGGACATGGGGGTTTACAAAGACACCAAGCTGGGCGAGCGCTTCACGCTGCAGATTCGCGGCGAGGTGTTCAACTTGTTCAATCACGCCAACTTCTATGTGACCGGCTCTTCGGCCGACGTGGGCGTGAGCGACGCGGTGAGCGGCTGCTTCGGCTGCACCGGTTCGAGCTATGACCGGCGCAACATGCAACTGGCCGCGAAGGTCACATTCTAGATTCGGGTGGTAGTCTATTAGGGCGGGGACCGGTCCGGGTCCCCGCCATTTCTTATGCCCACCATTCTCGTCGCCGAGAACGACGCTCCGGTCCGCAAACTGATTTCGGAGGTTCTGCGCGAGCAGGGCTACCGGGTGCTTTCCGCGTCGAGCGGGGATGAGGCCACCGGCCTGGCCGCCCGCAGCGACCAGCCCATCGATCTTGTGGTGACGGACATCGTGATGACCGGCATGGGCGGCGCGGACCTGTGGGCCTGGATGAAGGCCGAGCAGCCGGCGGCGCGGGTTCTGTTCATTTCCGGTTTCATGAGCCGCGAACCGCTCGAGGGCGACTTCCTCAAGAAGCCATTCACACGGACCGAACTGGTGGAGAAGGTACGGGCGGTGCTGGCCCGGGGGGCGGGAGGGTGAAGAGCGGCTCGTGGCTTGTGGCTTGCAGCTTGTGGATCGTCTGCGGGTTTAATGCGGTTCGGTGCTGACAGCTCGCGGTTGCGAAGCCGGTCAAGACCCGATTGAATCCACAGGCCACAGGCCACGAGCCACGCGCCGCGTGGTACAAGGGTCTTGTATGCCGTCGTTTGCCATCACCACGCCGCAGCGGAATTACGAGGCCATTGTCGAGCGGGGCATTCTCGCGCGGATCGGGGAGTTCATTCCGGCCGGCACGGGCAAGGTCTTCGTCGTCACCACCGAGGATGTCTGGCAACCCCACAGTTCCCGGCTGGCGCGCGGGCTGGCGGAGCACTCGCACGAGATCGTGCTGTTTCCGGGCGGCGAGGAGCACAAGCGCCTGCGGTGCCTGGAGTGGCTGGCCGAAGAGCTGGTGACGCGGGGCGGCGACCGCTCGAGCCTGGTGATCGCTTTCGGCGGCGGCGTGGTGAACGACGTGGCGGGATTCCTGGCGGCGATCTTCATGCGCGGCATTTCGGTGCTGCAGGTCCCCACCACGCTGCTGGCGCAGGTGGACGCGGCCATCGGCGGGAAGACGGGCGTCGACCTCGAATGCGGCAAGAACCTGGTGGGCGCGTTTCACCAGCCCGCAGCGGTGCTGATCGACCCTGAAGTCCTGACGACGCTGCCCGAGCGCGAGTACCGCAACGGCCTGTTCGAGGTGGTGAAATGCGGCGTCATCCGGAGTCCCGAACTGTTCCGGACGCTGGCCAACCAGAGCGAGGCGGTGCTCAGCCGCGAGCCCGGCCTTGCGGAACGGATCATCGGCGAGTGCGTGCGCATCAAGGCCGAGGTGGTCTCGGCGGACGAGCGCGAAAAAGGCGTGCGCGTGATCCTCAATTTCGGCCACACCGCCGGGCACGCTCTCGAGGCCGAGACCGGCTACACTCGCTTCCGCCACGGGGAGGCGGTGGCGTTCGGCATGCGCGCGGCGGTATACCTTTCCGAGCGGACCGGCCACCTGTCGGCCGAGGATTCCGTCGAGATCCTGAATACCATCGCGCTCTACGGGCCGATACCGTCGCTCGAAGGCGTGACCGCGGAGGCCATCGCGCGGCGCGCGTTGATGGACAAGAAGACGCTGAAAGGCCGCGTGCGCTGGGTTCTGCCGGAGACGATCGGGCAGGTCGCCGTGGTCTCGGACATCGACGAAGCGATCGTGACCGGGGCGATACAGGAAGCGCTCGGATGAGCGGTCCGCCGGCCGAGGGGACCGCGCCCCCCGGCGCCGCCGGCGAACAGGAAGCGGCACGCTGGGTGCGCGGGATGTTCGGCCGGGTCGCGCGGCGCTACGATTTCCTCAATCACCTGCTCTCTTTCAACCTGGATCGCCACTGGCGCGCGCGCACGGTGCGGGAGTTGCGGGCCGCGCTTGAACGGCCTGGGGCTCGGGTTCTGGATTTGTGCTGCGGGACGGGGGATCTGCTGCTGGCGATGGGTGGGGCGAGCCCGCAGGCCTCCGCCCGGCTGGGGATGGATTTCTGTCATCCCATGCTGGTGGCCGCACGCGGCAAGGTGGAACGGCGGCGGCTCGACGCGGCGCTGGTGGAGGCCGATGCGCTGTCGCTGCCGCTGGCCGACCGGTCGATCGACGTGGTCGCCACCGCGTTCGGTTTTCGCAACCTGGCGAATTACGAGAGAGGCCTGCGTGAGATCGAGCGGGTGCTGAAGCCGGGCGGCACGGCTGCGATTATGGAGTTCTCCCAGCCGCCATCGCCGCTATTCGCTTCGCTCTACCGCTTCTACTCGCGGCGCATTCTTCCGGCTGTTGGCGGTGCGGTCTCGGGCGAACGGGGCGCTTACGAATACCTTCCGGAGTCGGTGCGGAAGTTTCCCGGCGCGGGGCAACTGGCGGAGATGATGCGCGAGGCCGGATTCGACGGGGTAAGCTTCGAGCGCCTGACCGGCGGCATCGTTGCGCTGCACCTGGGGCGGACGCGCTGACTCAGCCCCGCGTGACGAAGCGGAAGAAGAGCGCCTGCTTGGACACGGCCTCGGCGCGTTGTTCGAGCGAAGCCATCTGCTGCTCGGTCAGCGGCGTGAAGTCGCGGGCCAGCGCGAGGTTCTCCTCGAGTTGCTGGACGGTGTCGCAACCAATGATGACGGTCGAGACCGGGAGCGAGAGCGAGTAATACATCGCTTCGCGCATGGACAGCGTGCCCGGGGTTTTGGCGATGACCGCGCCTTCCCAGGAGTGCTGCTGGTTTTCGAGCGGCGGCGGATTCCAGGTCTGGAGAAGCCGACCGCGGGCGGGCACCTTCATGCCGACGATCCCCATCTGCTTCTCCACCGCCAGCGGCAGCAGGGTGTCCATGAAGCTGAAGTGATGCTTGTCGGCGGCGTTGACGGCCATCAGGATGGTGTCGAAGGGATGGCGGCGGATGGCATCGACCAGCGGCTCGGGGCGGAAGTGGCCGGTGACGCCGAGATAACGCACCATCTTCTGTTCGCGGGCCTCGAGAAGCGCCTCCATGGCACCGCCCTTGGCGAAGATGGCCTCGACGTCCTGGGGCTCGCCGACGTCGTGGAGCTGCCAGAGATCGAGGTGGTCGGTGTTCAGCAGCGCGAGCGACTTTTCGAGCATGCGCAGCGAAGCGTCGCGGGTGCGCTCCTTGGTCTTGCTGGCGAGGAAGGCTTCGCCGCGGCGCCGCTTCATCACCTGGCCCACGTAGCGCTCGCTCCAGCGCTCGGGCCCGCCGTAAATGGACGAGGTGTCGATGTAATTCACGCCCAGATCGAGTGCGCGCTCGACGATGGGGACCGCGACGCTCTCGTTGTTGCCGCGTTCCAGGGCCGCCTGGCCGCCCAGGCTGAAGATGCCGGTCTTGTAGCCGGTGCGGCCGAGGTTACGGGTCGGCATGGCGTGGGCGGTGAGAGGATTGTCGGGCACGACGGCGGCGCCGGCCCGAGAGGGTTGGGAGAGCATTCCGGCGGCGGCGAGCCCGCCGAGTTTCAGAAAGTCGCGTCGAGGTTGGCCCATGTGGCCCAGTATCTCACGCGGCGGTTCCGGAGTTGGGAGTACGCAAAGGGAGGCGGAACGAGAAGCAGGCGCCGCGGGCGTTGGCCGGATGCGCCCACATATCGCCGCCGTGATCCATCACGGCCTGGCGCGAGAGAGCGAGGCCCAGCCCCAGGCCGGTGGCCTTACCGGCGGTGACGAAAGGCTGAAAAAGGCGGTCCCGGATTTCCGGGGCGATGCCCGGGCCAGTGTCGCGGACGTCGACGATCACCGAGCCTCCCTTGTGCGCGGCGGAGATGACGATGGTCCCGCCTTCCGGCATGGCTTCCAGGGCATTGCCCAGAAGGTTCAGGAACACTCGCTCGATGCGGTGCCGGTCGAGGG
>Ga0335079_10004130_pt1 | contig 16694 bp, 12 predicted proteins | sample Lox_Sample_33_FD_206719 | JGI IMG/M metagenome (GOLD analysis project Ga0335079, IMG submission 206719) | Soil microbial communities from Loxahatchee National Wildlife Refuge, Florida, United States - Lox_Sample_3.3 | ecosystem: Environmental > Terrestrial > Soil > Wetlands | place: USA... | reverse complement strand
GTTCTTCAGGTGGAACGCCTCGTTCTTATCCTGCACTTTGGCGCTTCCGAGCTTGCGGTAGAGCTGTTCCTTTAGCTCATAATCGAGCTGGACGCGAAGAACTTTGCCGCCTTTGCTTTCGATCTCTACGGCTGCCTTTTGGTAGAGCCGGTAGAGTGCAGAGTCGTGGTCGGCTTCCCTTGGCTTTACAAGGCCTGAGTAGACGGCCTGATCCTCAGGAACAAAACCTTGGCGCCGGAGAAGGCGCTCGCCTTCTCTCGTGAGCGTGAGGGCTTGGCGTGATTCCTTCTTGAGAGCACTGGTTCCACGTCGTTGAACAAGCCCCTGCTCCGTCAGGTTGCGAAGGTCGCTCTTGAGCCGTTCGCGGTCACCTGCATAACCGAATCGGGCAAGGTCCTCAACACTGACGACACGAAACTTCCCGAGTTCGGTGAGTGTCTGAATCTCCGAGTTTCGCAGGGAATAGCTTCGGCCACGGTCCGTATACCGCGTGCGACCTGTCTCGCGGAGACTGCTAACCTGGCGACAATCTTGCGCCCCGCGAGCGCGATTATCATCTTGGCGCCGCTGTTCTGGAATCACAGCACGATCCGACGCGGACTCTGTATCGCGCAGCCTTTGCAGACGCAATCTGGCGCTGGGGTCTGACGAACTGCCACCGCTCCCGCGCCCAATCTCTCGGCCAAAGCCAAACGATTCGAGCGTGTAGGACTCATTGTCAGAGGCCGATCCCCGGTTGGAATCGCGAAAATCGTCGAGTTCGAATCCATCAAAACCACGCGACATGAGATCACTCCTGTGGACTTACCTCGGCAAAACGGGTGACAGTCTCGGAATGGAAGACGCACACTGAGGAGGCTAGGGCCACCTGCCGCAGCGAATGCTAACGGCGCTCCGAAGCGACTTAGCCGTCTTCATACAGGAAAACCTCTTCTATGTTCTTTCCAAAAGTGCGAGCGATCTTGAAGGCCAAGTCGAGGCCGGGTTCGTACTTGCCTGTCTCTATCGCGTTAATACACTGGCGGGTCACGCCCACGCTGTCGGCGAGCTCAGCTTGCGACCATTCCTTCTCCGCTCTCAAAACCCGAAGGCGCGTCTTCATTGTTGGTACCGCCAGGAAAACAGGATTAGACCGATGCTCCACAGGGCAATCATTAGCGCGGGGAGCAGGAGCGATGCGCCGAGAAGGAATCCGAATCGTTGCAGAAGGCCGAACACCAGCGTGAGCACCAAAGAGGCAGCAAAGGCAAAGCTCGTGGCGTCGTGATTGATGAGCTTTTGGTGGGTGTCCGCAGCCTTGAGGAATTGCACGAAGCTCCAGATGCCAGCAGCCGCCAGGACAATGCCGACTGCCATCAGCACGCCCTGTTGCAGGGCTGCATGCGAGCCCGCAGCCAGAGTGAAAACGACGATGGCGGCGATAACGAAGACATAAAACCAGCGCAGCGTGTTCCTCCGTCGGCTTTTCGCAGTCGGACTGGTGGATTGGATGATCATATTGCTCCTTCCCATCTAGCCATGGTAATCTATCACAGTCTGTATGTCAACTATATAGGACTCTATGCCCTGTTAAACTGACTTCTGGCGATATGTTGAGTGTCTTGAGCTTCACTTCCAGCCAACGTTGTCAGTAAGAAAGGGGGAAGCTATATAATGGCCGCTATGACGAAGGAAGTGATCCACATTTCAGAAGCAGAAGCAGCACACGACTTCGCTATGGTGATAGACCGAGTACGAGAAGGCGCAGAAGTTATCATCGAGCGAGATGCTAAGCCTGTGGCTGTCGTGCGGGCCGTGGCTGATGAGCTTCGCCCGCGCCTGCTTTCCGAGTCCATCGCTCTCGCTAAGAAACACGCCCAAGAACTGGGCTACGAACCACGCATGGACCCAGAGTTTGCCGCCGACCTGGAAGAGATTATCCGCAACCGCAAACCGTGGAACCCGCCCGCATGGGACTGATCCTCGACTCCAGCATCCTGATTGCAGGTGAAAGGCGTAGGGACAGTGTTTGGGAGGTCTTGCAACGCGTCGAAGCTGTGTGTGGAGCGACTGCCGCAGCTCTTTCCGTTGTGACAGTTGTGGAACTGACGCACGGCATCTATCGCGCCAAGAGCGATGCAGACCGCGAGCGCCGCGAGGCGTTTTGCGAGGAACTCTATCAGGCCGTGGCCGTACATCCACTCAACTAGAGATAGCGCGACTGGCCGGGCGAATCCATGGTGAGCAGATGGCGCGGGGCACCGGCATCGATTTTCCGGATCTGATCATCGGCACCACGGCCTTGCATCTCGGCTTCGGCGTCGTCACTCTCAACGCGAAGCACTTTCAAGCCATTCCCAGCCTTTCCGTCGTACAGTTCTAATTGAGCTAGCGGGCAATAGGACCGCCGAGATCACCACGCGGGTCGGAAATGGCTCGGCCGTTGCGAGTGACACTTGAGCTTGCCCAGCTTGCCGGAAAATTGAGGGTGAGCAAGCTGCAAAGGTGTGGTCGTTGCGCTTCCGGATTTGCTGATCGGTGCAAACAGCCTTGCATCTCGGGTATTCAGTCGAAACACTTAACGCATTCACGATCATCCACGTTCAAACAGGCAGAACGCGATATGTGAGACGTCTCCAGGCCACTCTCACCGCGTTGAGTTCTCCTGGCGGCGCAATCCCAATGAAGCCAGGAGCTTCCATTGCACCATGACTATTGGGAGCAGTAGCACGAAGAGAGCTTCTCGGTCTCTCATGTGCGGGTACCGGAAGAATTCTGCCACCAGAAAAAACGTAGCAAGCAGCAAGACGGAGAGTGATATGCCCCGGTGAAAGCGGTTTAGCTCCGACTCTAGCCAGTTTTCGAGGCGCCGTTCCAAGGTGCGCCCCTCGTTGGAGTCCGTGCAATTCAGTTTGAGCGAGCAGGAATTGCACGTGCTAGCAGGCGCGCGATAGGAAGTGATGCGGCGCGCATGGTCAGTCTGCAGTTGCACCAATTGGTGCCCCGCAGGGCATTCCCAATAATCGAGTTCACGGAAATAAATGAACCCGGAGTTTCGGTACCCCTCTGCCCTTTTCTGCGTTCGGAGCGCCAGCTGCTCCAGTACAAAGGCAAGTCCGCCCAAAAACAGTGCATAGGCCAGCACCAGAAGAACCTCGAGATGTATGCCGCCGATCATCGATTCGGGTCGGCCATCTCGAGAACGTCTGTAAGCGCGACGCTTTGCGTCTGTTCCGCTCCAGCCCGAGGCTTCGAACGAAGCACGCCAAGCGCAGCCAGATACAAAACCGGCAGAGCGCCACCGACAATGAACACAACGTCGCCGGGCAGACGCATCCACTCCAGGAGGGCATTCGTATGATTCGTCAGATAGCTTAGTGAACGAGCATCAAAATATCCAACGCTGACTGAGTGGTAGAGCTGCAACACTCCGAGCGGGAAAAGTGTCGCAAACACCATCCACGCGAGGCCTATGTTCAATGACCAGAAACTCAGCTTTGCCGCCCGATCGCTCCATGCTTCCTCCGGAATGATGTACCTCAGGCAAAACAGAGCCAAGCCGACGGCCATCATTCCGTACACGCCCATCATGGCTGCGTGTCCGTGGTTTGCGGTTAAGGCCGTGCCGATCTCGTAGTACGAAACGATTGGTAAATTGATCAGGAAACCGAAGACGCCGGCTCCTAGGAAGTTCCAGAAGCCTACTGCAGCCAGAAACATAACTGCCCAAAAATGCGGGAAGTGTGTGCGAGAGGTCGAATGCTGTTGGGTTCCCAACTGCAGAAAACTCCACGCCTCAAGAGTCAAAAAAGTCAGCGGGATGACTTCCGCTGCTGAGAAAAAGGCACCCATGGCCATGTGCATGGAGGGCTCACCTGAGAAATACAGATGATGCATGGTCCCGACCATCCCGCCGGCAGAATAGAGAATGATGTCCAGGAAGATGACTTTCAACGCGACCCGCTCGTGCACGATTCCCAGGAGCACGAACATGTAAGCCACCATGACCGTCGTGAAGAGCTCGAGAAAATCCTCAACCCAGAGATGAACGACCCAGAATCGCCAAAAATCTGTGGTTGTGAAGTGGGAGTTCGTTCGCGCGAGCAAACCAACGGCGTAGAATGCGGGAATAGAGAGCGCGGAAAAGAAAAACAACCACGGCATATTGCCAACAGACTCACTCCCGAGGCGCACGCGAAGTCCCCGGAAGATCAGGATCACCCAGAACATGAGACCGAGAGTGAGGAGGACTTGCCAGAACCTTCCCAGGTCCAAGTATTCAAAGCCCTGTGCTCCAAACCACGACCATCCCTGCTGAATCCATCCTCGAATCCCCGCATACTCTCCCGCCAGACTTCCGAAAACCACAAACGCCAAAGCGAACAGCAGACCATAGGAAAGCCACTGCTGCCGGTGGGGTTCGTTGCCGGCAATCATCGGGACCAGGAAAATTCCCGCTGCAAGAAAAGAGGTCGACACCCACAGAAGCGACAGTTGAACATGCCAGGTTCGAGCGATATTGAACGGGAGAATCCTGGCGAGATCGAAACCGAGAAAATTAGTGAGCTCCGCGCGGTAGTGCTGCGTGGCGCCCCCGAGCAAAGCCTGAATTACGAAAAGCGCCGCCATAACCAGAAAGAACCAGGCGCAGGACTGCTGTGCGGGCGTCAATGCGACGGCATTGGGAGTGCGAAACGACAGCCGCTGGTCTTCTCTGCCATGCCACCCTAGGAAATTCCATCTGCCAAACGCCGCTAGCAGAAGTCCCGTGCCGCCGAGCAGGGCAATTAAGGATAGAACGCTCCAGACCAAGGCGTCGGCGGTTGCGTGATTACCGACCAATGGCTCGGGTGGCCAATTGTTCGTGTAGGAGTAGTTTAGCTTTGGGCGCAAAGTAGAAGCGGTCCAGGCGGACCAGCTGAAGAAGGCGGTCAATTGCTTGATTTGCAGCCGGTCTGTGATTGCGGACGGCCGCAGGCCGTTTCGCGTGTCGGGCGCGGCGAAGAACTCACCGTAATGAACGACCAAGCGGTTGAAGGCCTCCGTCTGGGCCGCGGAATAATTCAGTACTCCCGAAGCCGGGTCATAGCGGTTTGTTTTGAAATCAGTGATTGTCTGCCGTTGAGTATCTTGCGAGGAAGAACCCACATAAATCTCATTCGAAATGAGCGCAGCGCGATGAAGGTAGTCGGCGGTGAAGTCTGGGCCCAGATACGCGCCATGACCGAATATCGAGCCATATTCCATCAGGCCGTTCTTGAGAAAGACCTCCTGGCCGGCGAGTACATCCTCGCCGGTGAAAAGAACCTGGCCATCGGTGCCGATGACCTTTGCCGGAATCGGCGGCTCGTCGGTATAGGTCCGGTAGGCGAGTATCCCGAGGAGGAGGAACCCGCACAATCCAACGAGGGCGACCGCTTGTATCCAGCCTTTCGAGATGAGTAGCTCACGTTTTGATTCCATAAGGTGCTCCTAATTGGGGTGTTACATGAACGTTGATCTTGCGATATAGAAATCTACCCTCCAGCAGCCGCTGAATTTATGCAAAAAATCACCGCAGAAGCAAGACCTTGTACATCCCTTTACCGCACAGTCATGTGAGACCAGCATGCCAAGGTCGCCCGAGACTTCCAGTTTGCTCACCGGAACGCAGCGAATGCCCGGGGCGAACTTTTCTGATGCGCGATATCTTGCGATGACAGATAGACACTACGGACGGCGATCGCCACCGTTCCCATCACTTCTTTTGCAAGCTGGCAATGCGCTCCGCCAGCCCGAGCGTCTTCAGCACTCCAGGGCTCGTCTCCTCTATCGCGAGCGGCTCGTGGCAAGTGCTGCAGTCTTGGGTAATGCTTAATTTCTGGTCCGACGTGGAGTGCGACCCGTCGTGGCAGCGAAAGCATCCAGGAAAATCGGTGTGTCCCAGATTGTTAGGATACGTGCCCCAAGTGACTTTTAAGTCCGGAAACACGTTCCGGTTGTAGATCGCGACGATCTCACCGGCGGCCTTACATATTTCGTTCGAGCGTTGGACCGCCACGACCGGATCGAGCTGTTGATAGAAGCGCAGCAGCGCTTGCGGGATCGTGCGCGAAGCCTCTTCGTTGCTGCCGTAGTTCGCTTTCAGCAGTTCGACCGCTTTTTTCTTGATGAATGGCAGCGTTGTAGACATGTGGCCCAAGCCCATCGCTTGGTCTATGGCGCGTTCCGGAAGCTCAAAGCCATGCGTTGGACGGTTGTGGCAGTCGACGCATTGCATCTGAAAACGGGGCAGGCTGGCAACGGATGCAGCAGAAGCCCCATCTGCGAAAAACGAGTGATCCTCACCGGTCGTACGGTTGCGATACTCGACCCAGGGGATGCTCTGACGCTTCGGGTCTTTGGCCGCGTAGTGGATTTCGATTCCGGCGCCCATATGCTTTCCGTGAATACCACCCAGGTCTCCGCCTCCCGTAAGCATCATCAACGCCGTTTGCGTCTGAGTATTGGCGGCATCGTCCTGGAAATGGAATATCACTCGAAGCTTGACGGCATCGAACTTCGCAGGCCAGTGGCACTGTTCGCACGTATCCCGCGAGGGTACGAGGCGGTTGGTTTCCATGGCTGAAGCAATAGGATAGTGAACGCGGCGAAAAACCGTATCGATCAGCTGCCGAGTGCCCGCCTTCTTGCTTTCCACCCACCCGACCGCGCCTGGGGAAACATGGCAATCGACACAGGCTACATTCGCATGCGGCGAGTTTTGGTGGGCAGCGAATTCGGGCTTCATCACATGGCAACTCTGTCCGCAGAACTGCACGGTTTCCATATGCTGTATCGCACGGTATGTACCCTGCGTGCCTATCACGATGTTCGCGGCGCTGGTCAAAGCGAAGAAAATCGCGAGTCTGCGAATGTAAATCTGCCGGTCGGCTCCTGAGAGCACTTGTTGTTCGACCGAAACAATACGCCGGCGTGCCAGGAAAATGCCTAGGGCCATCAGCACCAGCCCGAACACGAAAATCACAGGTATGAAAATGAAGACAACAATGCCGATATAAGGATTGTTGGTATGACCGCGGAGTTGAATGGGCAGAACGAATAGCCAGGAAAATCCCGCGGTAGTAACGAGCGCGACTCCCAGCATGCTGACCCAATGGCTGGTCAGCAAAACGAGTATGGGACGATTCCTGCGGTTCGAGGTATTGGGCGGCCCAGACGGTGGCGCCGCGGCAGCAGGTTTCATTGCTGGACGGTGTGCTCTCTCCGCATCTCGGCGGCCAGTTCTCGGATTTCTGTTAAGTCACGCTGCATCTCGCTCCAGCCGTACCACAGGGCGTAGTCTGGGCTCGCGTGAAACGTGCCTTGGAACGTGCGCATGCGATGCTCCAGATACATCACGAAAAGTTTCTGTTCCACAACGGTTGGCGCGTCGTGGAACGTGAGCAGGTTCGGGAATGCGTATGGATAGTTCGCCGGCTTCGGCAGCACGCCATCCTTGTATAGACCAGCGACTTCACGGATCGCCTGCGCCATGAGGTGATCGGCGTTTTTGATCATGTCGTCGCCGTATTGAAGCTGGTCCTTCGCGAAGTTTACGGAGTGACACTGATTGCACGTTTTCAGCATCTTGTCGCGCTCGGTTCGCCAGGAAGCTTCATCGAGCCGCGCGAGGTCGGCCGCCTTGACAACATCCAGGAGCTTCGTTGGTTGGCCATCTGGATCAAGCACGCCAAGGGCCTGCAAGATGGCGACGCGGTCCGCTGCCCACACTTTGTCTTCCGGCATCGGCAATCGCACCGCGAGGAAACCCCAAGCTGTACGCACCTCATGATTGCCGTCCTGCATGTGGCAGGTTTGGCAAGTTGGCGCGGCCGATTCGCTGTTCTGGATCCTGAGTTGTTTCAACTCCTCGCGGGTGCCATGTTTCGAGGAGGAATACATTTCCCATTGCGGATGATCAAATCCCATGTGGCAAGTCCGGCAGGCCTGTGGGGACCTGGCCTCTTCGAGTGAGAAGGTATGCCGAGTGTGGCAGGAATCACAGGAGGCATTGCCAAAACGCGTTCCCGTTTTTGCGAGAGTCCTGATCTGCTCGGGTGATTTCAGTCCGATCTTGTGGCATCCGCCGCAACCCTTCATGCCCTCGGTCATGGCCATCGGCTGATAATGAATGGTCGGCATGGCCTCCATCGCTGCCCACGCAATGGCGTGCTTTCCCTTCTTAAACTGCTCCACGCGGTCGGCGTGGCACTGGCCGCATGTTTCCGGCGTTGGAATCTTCGCCTTGCTCGCATCCTGCGCTGTGGTGTGCTCACTGCCATGGCACGCGTCGCACCCGATTCCCACGGTCGAGTGCTTGCTCAGTTTCCAGTCATCCACGACATTCGGGGTTGTCTTACTGTGGCAATCCACGCAAGTGCTGACAGCAGCGGTTTCCGCATTGGCTCGGATGCCGGAGCCGAGGACTCCTAACGCAACTAGCATGATCACAACGGCAACGAGAATCCTTGCACGTCGGCTCATCATGTTCCTCCTCATTGCTCGAACGTCTTTCCCGCACTCTCAACGATCTCTCGACCGTCAAGACCTGGCCCGCTAGGCGCTACTGTGACACTCTCGCCTAAAATGAGAAGCAGTGGGTACCAAGCGATTGCAGAACCTCACGCCAACGGCCGCGTGATGCCCAATTTGTGCATCTTGTTTTGCAGCGTAGTGCGTTTGAGCCCTAACCGTTCCGCGGCTCCGCCCTTCCCGGCGATCCTTCCTGCAGCGGCCTTCAGGGCATCCATGATCACATTACGCTCTGCCTGTTGAAATGTGGAGACTGAAGTGATGTCAGGCGAGTAGCACGCCGTCAACTCCCCGGCTGGCACTTTCAATTCTTCGCCGAGTGAGAGGACGACGGCGCGTTCAAGGAAGTTCGCTAGTTCCCGAACATTGCCTCTCCAGGCGTGATTCTTAAGCAATTCCATCGTGCGTGCAGGGATCGTCTTGATCTGCCTTCCCATCTGCCGGGATAGCTTTGATACAAAATAGTTCACCATTAGCGGTATGTCGTCGCGTCGTTCGCGAAGTGCCGGGATCGCAACCGGGAAAACGTTGAGGCGGTAAAACAGATCTTCACGAAACTTGCCCTCGCGGATCATGGCCGGAAGGTCGCGGTGCGTTGCCGCAATGATCCGCACATTGACACGAATGGTGTGCGTGCTGCCCAGCCGTTCAAACTCCTGCTCCTGCAGCACCCGCAGCAATTTTGCCTGCAGTTCGAGCGGGATATCTCCGATCTCGTCCAGAAAGAGCGTGCCCCCGTCCGCCAGTTCGAATCGTCCCTTTTTCTGCATCAGCGCGCCCGTGAATGCTCCCTTCTCGTGTCCGAAGAGTTCGCTCTCCAGCAGGCCGGCCGGAATCGCCGCGCAGTTTACCTTCACCAGATTGCGTTTCCGTCGAGGACTGAGTTCGTGAATGGCCCGCGCGATCACTTCCTTCCCAGTTCCGGTCTCGCCGCAAATCAAAACCGTAGCGCCGGTGGGCGCCACTAGCGCCACTTGCGCAAGGACTGGCCGCAAGCCGCCGTGCCGACCAACGATTGTGTCTATGAATGAGGCCTGCTCCTGTTCTGGCTCATCCAGGGACTCACCGATCAGAGGAAATGCGCCGTTCGTCGGCGGAATTGGCTGATACCCGCCGAATTGAGTGAAACTTGCTGCCGCCATCTCGTTCCCCCTTTGTTGCATCCCGCTCCGAGTCTGTTTGTGTCGCGAGTCTGAAGCATGCGGCGCTACGGCAACAACCCCACATAGAATCGCGCGAGAGGCCGTATCGGGGGGTACCCAGAGGCCAAGTTGTGTACGTTTGGCACCTCTTTTGGGGGTGTTCAGACCACCAGAACGTGGGTGCGGAAGCAGACGAGCAGAAGCATGGAAAGGAGCGGAGAAAGGGCTGAGCAGGAGCAGAGACAGGGGGCAAGAATCAGAAAAAGAGGGCCGGGTCAGTGAAAGCAAGGCAAAGAGTGACGCCGAAACTTAACGCTTTCGCTCGGGGAGGTCAATCTCTCTCCGTCCAAATAGGCGGGCGTCGACAGACCACGCACCGGGGCCCAGCAGCGCCAGCGCGGCACCCAAGGTCCCCAGCAGGATGCAGGTCCAGGGGTTTACCAGGTGAAGGAAGGCATAATCCAAAGCGACAACTGTAAGGATGGCCCCCACAATGGGGGTATATAGCCCGGCGAGCAAGAGTAGTCCCATGATTCCAGTGAGCAGATAGAGTATGGCTGGCCCAAGCGGAACAGCACCGCGCAGCGCGACGGCAGCCTGAACCACCAAGCCTATACCGGTAACCAGTCGCATCAAGAGAAGCCCTGCTCCCGGTGCACCTTCGGCGAACGTGGAGTATAGCCTCTGCACTGTACAGTATTTTGATGAAACTGTTTTCGGAGGCGAACCCCCCAAAAGGCACGCGCGATACCCACTTTTTGGGGGTACTTTCAGAGTTCAATAATTCCGCGCCGCAGCCCAATCATTGCCGCATGCGTCCGGTCTCTCGCATTCAGCTTGGAGAGGACATTGCTAACCTGCCCTTTGACCGTCTCTTCGCTTACCGAGAGTTGCGCCGCGATCTCTTTGTTGGCGTGCCCTTCGGCAATCAGGCGCAGAACGCGAACTTCGGCCGGGGTCAAGGCGTCATCGGTGGCATGCTCTGCAATTTCGAAGGAAACCTCCGGCGACAGAAACTTTTTGCCCTGATGCACGGCGCGGATGGTGTCCAGCAACTCTTTGTGCCAGGAGCTTTTCAACAGGTACGCTCGCGCACCCGCTTTGATCGCGCGTAGAACCTGAACGTCTCCGGCATACGTCGTCAACACGATGATGCGGGCATCGGGAAATTCACCTCGAATCGCGATCAACGCATCGAGCCCGTTCATTTCCGGCATCTGCAAATCCATCAGCGTGACATCTGGACGATGCGCTCGAAATTGCTGAATGGCTTCGCGCCCGTTGGCAGCCTCGGCAACAACGCGGATGTCCGGCTGACCTTCGACCAGCGTGATCACCCCTTCGCGCACCAAGTTGTGATCGTCCACGACGAGAACCCGAATGGGCTCGGAATCACTGCTCACGGCTTCCGCTCCGTTCTCTCCCCCTTAGTTTTTCCACGAACCACGATCGCTGCTTCTCTCCAGATGCCGCGTACGCATGCTTGGCTGGAATGGTCAGTTCCACTTCCGTGCCGACCTCCGATTTGCTCCACAGCCGCAGCTTGCCCCCGATCAGCTTGGCCCGTTCCCGCATACCATGCAAACCAAAGTGTCCTCTACGGCCGTCCTCGGTCAAGAGTTGCGGGTCGATGCCTTTCCCATCATCGCGCACGCGCACGCGAACTTGTTCCTCATCGTAATGAATTTCCACTTCGATGCGCCGTGCATTCGAGTGGCGGAAAGCATTGCGCATGGCTTCACCGGTAACGCGGTACACTTCGTCGCGAACAATCGGGTGCAGATTCTGCGGCATGCCCTCACACTGCACAGTAAAGTCTGGGCGGCGTGAGCCGTTGTCGCCGGTCGCAGCGAGTTCTTCCCCCAAGGTGCGAATGGCCACGGCCAAATCGTTGCTCTCGACGGTGGACGCGCGCAACCCTTGCACCGTGTCGCGCCCTTCGGTGATGGCTTGCGCGGTGCGTTCAATGGCGCGGTCCAGTTTGTTCTTGGTCTTGCCCTCCGTCATTTCGTGCGACACCGCCTGAAGCGGCAGCAAGAGTGCCTGGAAGTTTTGAAGCAGGGTGTCGTGGAGATCGCGCGCGATGCGCGTGCGCTCAGCGACGCGCTCTTCCAAACGCATGTTGAACTGCCGCGCCAGTTGCCGCAGCCGCAGTTGGTGCAGCGCCCAGAGCACTGCCAGAAACACGGCCACGCAGACGGCGAGGAACCAATACGTCTGATACCACGCCGGAAGAATCGTAATGTGAAGCGCAACCCCGCGCTCATTCCAGACCCCGTCATTATTGGAGGCTTTGACACGGAAGGTGTACTCGCCAGGGTCGAGATTGGTATAAGTGGCAAAGCGGCGCGCAGCATCGGTGAATTGCCAGTCGCGATCGAACCTCTCGAGTTTGTAGGCGTACTTGTTTTTCTGAGGGGCGGTGAAGTCCAACGCGGCAAACTGAAAGCGAAAGACCGATTGATCATGGCGGAGGCTGATGCTCGATGCGGTATGGATCGCTTGCCGGAGCGGTGAATCCTTGCCGCCGATTTTTACGGGCTTGTTGAATAGCTCGAATTCCGTGAGCACGATGGGCGGCGGGGCCGGATTGTCGGCAAGCTTATCGGGATAAAAGGCGCTGAGCCCGCTGACACCGCCGAAAAACAGCCGCCCATCGATCGTTTTGGCGCTGCAACGGGGGAAAAAGTCATTGCCTTGGAGACCGTCAAACACGTCGTAGTTGCGGAACGTGTCGGTTTTCGGGTCGAATCTGGACAAGCCGTTAATTGTACTGACCCATATATTGCCTAGCGCATCGCCGAGGACGGCCACAATGGAGTTGTTCGCCAAGCCATCTTTCTCGGTGTAGTGGCGGGTAAACTTGCCGGTCTCGGGATCGAAGCGGAACAGCCCCTTGGGCGAACCGACCCAAAGAACTGTACCATCGGAGTAGATATCCGTGGTCCAGTTCGCGCCCTGACCTGGCTGGTTCGGGTCCATGAGGTACGCGGTGAACTCCCGAGTATGCGTATCGAAGCGAACCAATCCCGAATTATCTGAGCAGCTCCACAGCATGCCGTGCCGATCGAGCAGTAAGGGACGGATAAAGGCATCCGGCGGGCCGGCGGGACTGCGCGGACTCGGAGGAAAGTGGGTAAAGTGCCGCCCGTCAAAATAGTCCATCCCCTTGCCATGCACTCCAATCCACAGTCCGCCCTCGGTGTTCGGAACAAGACCGCCGATATTGTTATTCGCGGGGCTGTCGGAATTCCTGGGATTATGGCGAAAATGCGTAGCGTGCCGTCCATCTAGCCGGTCGAGGCCGCCACCGTAGGTTCCTGTCCAGACGGTGCCATGCGAGTCCTGGGCCACGAGCCGCTCCGGGCCGGGACTCAGGTGACTGGGATCGTTGGAATCGGCGAGGTAGTGCGTGAAGGTTCTGCCATCGAAACGATCCAGGCCCGCGTCGGTTCCGATCCACAGAGCGCCCTTCGGACCTGGCGCAAGTCCGGTAATCGTATGACTGCTAGGGCTGTTCGCATCTTCCGATCTGTGACGATAGGTGGTGAATCGCTCCGCTACGCCTGGCAACCGGTCGACTCCGGTGGACCGCGTGCCGATCCACAACGTGCCTGAGGCATCCTCATATAGAGCGCGCGGATTGATCACGTTACTGCTCAAGCTCGTGGAATCGCTGGCGTCGTGCATATAGCGGGTGAACGTTCCGCGGGCGCGATCCATCAGATTCAAGCCATTGTTCGTCGCCACCCAAAAACGTCCGGCCCGGTCCTCATACGTTTTTGCCAGAGAGTCATCGCTCAAGCTGGCGGGATTCCGAGGGTCGTGCGCATAGCGAATAAATGTGCGAGTCCTGGGATCGAAGCGATTCAATCCGCTCAGCGTGGCGAACCAGAGGTTGCCTTCCCGATCCTGGAAGATGTCGACTACGTCATTGCTACTCAGACTGGTGGGATCACTGGGAATGTTCTTGTACCGTGTGAACCGGCCGGTCGAGCGATCGAGCGCGCTTACGCCCTGACCCCACGCACTGGCCCAGAGCAAGCCGGTCGTCGCATCCACACCGAGGGACCGAAGATCGGTATCAGCGAAGCTAGCTGGGTCGTTTAGAGCAGGTTTGAAAGGGTGCACTCTGCCGTTGGTCCGATCGAAACGGCCGAGTCCGCCGGCACTGGCCAGCCAAAGAGTGCCGGATTCGTCCTCGTAAAAGGAATCTATTCGATAGTAAGGCAGACCGGCCGGGTCATCACCCGGGCGATGGCGATAGTGAACGAAGGAATCTCTGTCCTGATCGTACCGGTCGATGCCCTCGTTGGTGGCTACCCACAAAACCCCGGCTCGATCCACATAAATGGCCCGGATCGTGTTGCCCGCGACGCTGCGGTCATCCTGATCGTCATGCTTATAGACCTTGAAGGTGTAGCCGTCGTAGCGGTCCAAACCGCCAAGCCACGTGGCGAACCACATAAATCCCTGCCGATCCTGAGCAATCGCTCGCACGTCAGAGTGTGAGAGTCCGTCAGTAAGGGAAAGATGGGTGAAACTGAGTTTCGGGAACGAAGACTGTGCGGAGGTGGCCTGCAGCTGCCCGCTGTCGCGCGACAGATCGAATGAAAGCGCCATCCGGCAGGCGAGCAGAACAGTGCATGCCAACACAAGCACGTGCACGGCTGGCCCGCGCCTACATCGTCCGCTTCCGCTCATTGGGTCAATCTTAATGTGTTCTGGCCTCAAATCGCATATTTTCATGTTTTGCGGGTGTCGCGAAGCGACGTGAACCACTCCTCAGAAGAAGAACTTTAGAGCTAATTGAATCACGCGTGGATCATACGCCGTGGTGATAGCGCCAAAGTTGCTAGCGCCAAGGTTGGTGCTGATCCCATTGTTGACGCTGTCACCCTGCCATTGCGGGTGGTTCCAGATGTTGAAGAACTCCGCGCGGAACTGCAGGTTGGTGCCGCGCTCTTCGCTGAACAGGAAGTTCTTGAAGATGGAGATGTTCCAGTTCTGGCGTCCAGGGCCGTCCACGCCATTGTGGGGTTCGTTGCCCCAAGTGCCCGGCGCCGGAGCGGAGAAGGCCGCGGTATCGAACCACTGCTGCACGGTGTGCGGGTTGTTGAGCGGGCCGGTCACGTTGGGCCGGTTCGAAGTGTTGGGTACGATGCTGGCGACGTTTTGGCCGTTCAACCCGATGTTGAGCGGCGGGCCGGATATAACCGTCACGATCCCCGAAATCTCCCACCCGCCGAGGGTGATCTTTAATAAGTCGTTCGCGCTTTCCTTGAAGAACGGGACGTCGTACACAAAGTTCACAAAAAAGTTACTCCGGATATCGAAATAGGAGCGCCCGAAATCGTACTTCCAGCTGAGATATGGGTTGGAGATGCTGTTAAGGTCGAAGCCGTTACTCGAGCCGGCGGCCGGATCGTTGGTATGCGAGTAGGTGTAGCCAGCCTGGAAGGTAAGGTCCTTGTTCAACGCACTCCCGCGGAAAGAAAGTTGAAGGGCGTTGTAATCACCATTGGCTTCGTTTTGCGCCATGTTGATGCCGTTGTAGCCGAGGTACGGCAACGTGGAATTGTAGGTTTGCGCCAACGTGCTGCTGGTCACAAACCCTGGCAATAGGCTAGCCGGGGGCAGATTAATTTGGGCCAGGTAGTTTTGATGCCGGTTTTGCTCGCCCACATAGGACGCGGAGAAAACGGCATTGCCGATGGCACGCTGGATGCCCATGCTGAACTGCGTGCTTCTGGGCGCGGCGTACTGCTTCTGAAACATGCCCTGGAGGCTGCTGATCGGTGGTGCCAGCGTGATGGCCGTGCTTGTCAGCAGGCTCATTGTGGGATTGGAGAGCGATACGTTGGGGAAGTTGACGCCAGCGGCAAACGGAACGTTCCCAGCCATGTCATAGGCGTCATTTCCCTGCACGCGTTCGTACATGATGGCGTATCCGCCACGGATCACGGTCTTCCCGTTGCCGCTAACATCGTAGGCGAAGCCAAGCCGTGGGCCAAAGTTGTGCCATGCACTATTCACGCAACCCCTGGGCGTCCCATGATCTCCGCAGACGGCCATGCCATTGAGATAGAGAGGGAGGTTCGCCAAAATGGGGTTCGGACTGGTGCCCAATCCCGGGCTGGTGGGCAGAATGGTTTGGCTGTCGGCAGCCAACCGAGCCGCATTCGCCGGATTGTATAGGTTGGGATAGAAGTTGGACATGATCCTGTTTTCTTCATAGGTGTGCGGAATGCCATCCCAACGCAGACCTAGGTTCAACGTGAGGCGGTTGTCTGCACGCCAGTTGTCCTGGAGGTACAGCGAATAGGACTGGCTGTCCCAGTGCCCTGTATCTTGGACGGCGTTTTCATTGTAGCTACTGGCATAACCGAGCAAGAAGTCGGCAAAGTCGTTGCCAGTGTAAAAGCCGTTGAAGGTAAAGCCTCCTTGGGTGTTTTGGAACCAACTTTGGGACTTTTTGGAGTACAACCAGTTGAGACCCATCCTCAACTGATGCTTCCCCTGGGTCCAGGAGACGTCGTCGCGAATCGCATAACCATCGGCCGCGTTATTCCAGGGAATAAAGTTTGAAGTGTATTGCGATCCTGTGGATCCGGCCAGATTGATCGAGGGGATGCGATTGTCAGCGTTTGGCCCGCTAAAGAAACGGTTGAAGATGAAATCGCCAGGCGCCGTGTACAAGCCTTGCGGGAGGATGTGAATGCGATTCCCGTTGTAGCTGAAGGCGGTCTCGTTGAGCAAACTTGGGCTCATGGTGTACGCAGCGTGCACCACAGCAGCGTAAGACGGGTTGCCGAAGGTGTTGCCCACCGAAGGAACGTTGTCGCCGCTCCACATCGTGGTGCCAAAAGTCTGACTCACGGAGTCATCCACAAAGTGACCAAAGATCGTGAGCTTGTTAGTCACGTTCTCGTCAATGCGGACGATTTCCTCTCGCACGTAGGTCGGTTGCTTGTTGCCGCCCCGGAAGTAGTTGCCGTTGGTTGGCGCCGGGAAGATGCC
>Ga0335079_10004129_pt1 | contig 16698 bp, 12 predicted proteins | sample Lox_Sample_33_FD_206719 | JGI IMG/M metagenome (GOLD analysis project Ga0335079, IMG submission 206719) | Soil microbial communities from Loxahatchee National Wildlife Refuge, Florida, United States - Lox_Sample_3.3 | ecosystem: Environmental > Terrestrial > Soil > Wetlands | place: USA... | reverse complement strand
ATTCCAGTTGTGACATTTGGTGGACTCTCGAAGAACTATCTTGCTCCCGGATGGCGCATCGGATGGGGCATCGTAAGCGGCGAGGCGGCCGTTGTAAAGCCTTACATCGAAGGGATCCACCGGCTTCTGCGCGCCCGCTTGTGCGCCAATCACCCGGAGCAGTATGCGATCAAACCCGCTCTGGAAGGCCCCCAGGATCATCTGATTGAGGTCCGCGCCAAACTTCGCTCTCGCCGCGACCTCACGGTTGCGTGGTGCAATTCAACGGCTCACGTGAGCTGCGTCGCGCCCCGCGGTGCGTTTTACGCCTTCCCTCGTCTTGACATCCCCGAAGGCGATAACGTCTTCGTCAAGGAACTCTGCCTGCAAAAGCACGTGCTCGTGGTCCACGGCTCCGGCTTCGGACAAAGACCCGGAACGAAGCACTTCCGCATCGTCTTCCTGCCGAATGAAGAGACGTTGCGAAGGGCATACGCGGCGATTGGCGAGTTCATCGACAAGAGATATCCCTAGCGCCCGCCTGCCAGATAAAACCAGCGACCGGCCTTATCTCTCCCAGTATCGATCAGATAGGACCGGCCGCTTTTTGATTGCCTGCAAAGAAGTGTCACGCCGAGCTGGGGAGTCTGGCTACCGATGGCATCACAACCGATAGTGACGTGGATCACGGATGTGGCCTTCGCTTCCGAAATCTGCTTAAATCGTCAGCAAGCACGCTCCGGAGCCCTCTCGTGATTGACATCCATTGCCACATCCTCGCCGAAGTGGACGATGGCCCTAAATCCTGGGACGTTTCGCAGGAAATGTGCCGCATGGCGGCGGCCGACGGCATCGAGCACATTGTGGCCACGCCCCACGCCAATGAGCGGTATGCCTACGCTCGCGAACAGCACCGGCAGTCGCTGCAGCATCTGAATGCTCTCACTGGAGGTGTGCCGCACCTTAGCCTGGGCTGCGACTTCCATCTTTCCTACGAGAATTTGCAGGCGGTGCTGGCCCGGCCCGAAGAATACACCATCCAGAACAGCTGCTATCTCCTTGTAGAGTTGAGCGACTTCAGTGTCCCAGTGCAGATCGACCACTGCCTGGTGCGCCTGGGGGACAAAGGCATCACGCCCATAATCACTCATCCGGAACGCAATCCGATTTTGCAGCAGAACCCGGATCGGGTGCTGAAGTGGATCGAGCTGGGCTGCGCCGTGCAACTGACCGCTTCGGCAGTAACCGGTGATTGGGGCGAACGCGCCTGGCGTGCCGCGAAGTGGCTGTTGGAGCGCGACGCCGTGCATGTGCTGGCCAGCGATGGCCACGATACCAAGCACCGCAAGCCCGTTCTCTCGTTCGCCCGGGAGGCAGTGGAGGAATTCTGCGAGCCGGACGTGGCCCAGGCGCTGGTGGAGGACAATCCGCGTGCGATCATTACCGGACAGCCGTTACCGTATTTCCCCGATCCGGTTCTGAAGAAGTAGCCTTCAGCTTTCAGCCCTTAAGCTTTTACTTCTGCGGGGGTTTGGCTTCTGCGGGAGGGTCGGCGCTTATCGCCGTTACGGCCGATTTGGCAGAGGGTTTGGGTTGTTGGGGCACTGAAGTCATTGCGCTCTCAGGATTCAATAAGTGCTCGTGGTCTGGGCCCAGGCCGAGTTTGATGAGCGCACGCGAATCGGGAACGCTTTTGCTTTGCCAGCCGTTATCCGCCTGGTAACGCTCCATCGCCTTCTGGGACGCATCATCCCACTTATTTGATGGCGGACTGTCCAGGTAGTGCTCTCGAACCAGCGCTTCCTGGATTTCGCGCGCCCGGGCGGGATCAATCTTTTGTTGGCCGCGGCGCCAGGAGGACTTGCGCGACTTCTTGCTCTTCTTGGAGCTGGTGTGCGGGGAAACGTGGGATTTGGGAGTTGATTTGTTGGCAGGCGCCGGCGCAGTTGCGCTGGCCTGACCTAAAGCTGCCGCGCAAACTGCCAGGACAACGCAGGCAGCGCCGGGCACTCTTGTCGAAGGTGAAGTGGCCAATGGCAAAGCTAAGTCCACGAGCAAGTTAGCAGGCCAAGCCTGATCTTGCACTGGAAATCATCCCCGATCTGGGACTCCGGTGCCAGTTCCCTTGGGCCAACACCCTTAGGCCATCCGTCAGCTACGGAAGCGTGCCGGCGAGGAAGATGGTTCCATCCTGGCCGGTGGCGCCGCGTTGCCGTACCAGAAATACGACATCCTGTCCGCTCTTCAGCGCCGAGGTCACGCGAGTGAAATCCTCCTCGCTGTTCACCGGCTGTTTGTTAACTTCGAGAACAATATCGCCGCGGGCAAGACCCACATCGTCGGCGAAGGAACCGGGCTTTACCTCGCTTACAATCACGCCTTTGCCTGCGGGAACATCCAGACGATCCGCCTTGTCCTGACTCAGGTTTTGAACGCTGATACCCAATTTACTTGGCTTCGGTGTGGCTTCTTCGCCGCCGCCCTCGTCGTCTCCCAGGCGCGCCGCAAAGAGCTTCGCCCGGTCAGCGATGGCAACCGTGGTCTCCTGCTTCTTCCCGTTGCGCAGAAATCCTACGGTGGCTTTCGTGCCCGGTTTGCGGCTGGCAATGTCCGCGACCAATTCATCGCCATTTTTAACCGGCTTGCCATCCAGGGAAACGATGGTGTCGCCGATCTTGAGTCCCGCCTGGTCCGCCGGGCTCCCCGGCGTGACCGCAGAAACGGTTACGCCCGAGCCCGAACCGTAAACCCGCGTGATGGCGGGATTCTCCTGAGCGTTAAACATGATGCCGATGGAACCGCGCGCCACGCGATGCTCGGGCCCAATTAATTGGTTGTAGACCTGCACGATCGTGTTCGAGGGCAGGGCAAAACCCACTCCGGCATAGGCGTTGGTATCGGTGAGGATCGCGGTATTAATTCCGATTACTTCCCCGGCCATATTGACCAGCGGTCCGCCTGAATTGCCCGGATTGATGGCGGCATCGGTCTGGATAAATGACTGAAACTGCCGCTGGGGCACGATGTTGCGGCCCTTGGCGGAAACGATGCCCGCAGTCACCGTCTCCTGCAGACCGAACGGACTGCCGATGGCCAGCACCCAGTCGCCGACCTCCATCCCATCGGAGTTGCCCAGCTTGGCCGCGGGCAGAGCGCGGTCGACATCAATCTTGATCACGGCTAAGTCGGTTTCCTGGTCAAAACCGATGACTTTAGCATCATGCAGGATTCCCGGTTGGTCATCCTGCAGCCGCACCCGGATACGGTCTGCCTTCTCCACGACGTGCCGATTGGTCAGGATGTAACCTTTGGGATCGACCACCACCCCTGAGCCCAGCGACCGCTCCCGAATGGCGCCACCGCCATCGCCGCGGCCACCGAAGAATTTGTCGAAGAAATCATCGAACTGGTTGTCGTCGTCCCCGTTATCCTGATTGCCGCGACGACGGTGCGGATTTTTGATGGTGGATTCGGTATTGATGTTAACCACGCTGGGCTCAAGCTGTTTGGAAATCTGCGAGAACTGGTTGGAGAGTTGCCGGGGTGAGGGCACGGTCAAGGGAGTTGCGTCCGATCCACTTTTCTTCGTCTCCTGGCCCTTCACGCCGTAGGAGATTACCGTTCCGATCAAAATGCCAACCGCCAACGTAGCCAAAATGGTCATGGTGTACGCCAGACGATTTGCCCTCAAACGCACCCAGAAAGCGCTTGCGCGCGGCTCCATAAGTCACTTCCTCCGCAGATGTCAGAACTTTAAGATTATACCTTCTCGCTGGTGAGGAGACGAAGTCCTCGCCATTGTCTATCCCAGAGTTAGACGCGGGAACAAAGGGAAAGTGTTGGCTTGGGATAAGGGACGAGAAGACCCGCACCTTAGGCTTGGGGCGTAGCGGGGGGCACCGGCACGCCCGCATGGTCGGGGCAAACCGCCAGCGACTCTTTGCTTCCCCTCTCCTCGGAAGCCAGCACTCCACCCAGGATGAACAGCGCGCCCACTCCGGCCCGGATTCCGAGGCGTTCGCCCAGAACGATGAACGAAGTAATCCAGGCAAACACAGGTTCCAGAGAAAAAATTAACGCCGCGTTGGTGGGCGGAGTGAACTGCTGGGCCCAAGCCTGGACGCTGAACGCCAGTGCCAGGCTGAACAGCCCGGTGATCGCGATGCCCCAGAGCACCGGCGCCGACCAGGTGACGTACGTTCCCGGCGCCAACGGCACGGTGACAACCATCAGCGCGGCCGTCACGGCAACTTGCACAACAGTAATTTGCTGCCAGCGATGCGCTTGCGCCGCGTGGCCCACGAAGATGATGTGGAAAGCGAAGACCGCGGCCGCGCCCAACGTGAGCAAATCTCCGTGATTCAAGCCGGCCAAGTTCAGTCCGCCTCCGGATGAGGCGGGCACCGCGATCAAATACAGCCCCAGAGCTGCCATGGCCACGCCCGCCGCGCCCCAGCGATTGATGCCGCGCTTCCAGAAAAGCGCCAGAAATACGGGGACCAAGACCACGGAGACGCCGGTCAGGAAGGCCGACTTTGAGGCGGTGGTGTACTTCAATCCATCGGTCTGCAATTCGTTGCCGAGGAACAGAAGACCTCCGATGAGCGCGCCATACGCCACCGCCTTGGCAGTCAGGCGAGGAATTTCGCGATGGAACACTATGGCTAAAACAACCGCGGCCAAACTCATGCGCACGGCGTTGAACAACAAAGGAGAAATATCCGCCAGCGCGTCCTTGATCACGACAAATGTCGCGCCCCAGATCACCGTGATGGCGACCAGCAAAATGTGTGCTTTGAGAGAGCGCGACACGCCTTAATGTATCAAACAAGGTTGGTGGAAATTTTGACCGCCGGCTCTGCAGGCGCCAACCGGGCGGATTTGCCTTCCCACATGCTGTTCTGCTAACACGTACGGGAGAAATGCAGGAACAGCCGATCGCCGTCGTTGTTCGACCAATCACTCCCGCCGATGCCCCGGCCTGGGAAACGTTGCGCCGCGCTCTTTGGCCGGACGACCGCGAAAGCCACGCGGTCGAGATCGCTCAATTCTTCGCAAACACAATCGAGGAACCGATAGCCGTTCTGGTTGCGGAGAACGAGGCTGGCGTGATCGTGGGTTTGGCCGAGCTTCCATTCGGTTCGATGTACCCAGTCTGGATCAAAAACGCGTTGGCTACATAGAGGGGCTGTACGTGACCCGTTCATCCCGCGGGCGTGGGGTTACCAGGGAACTGCTCAAAGCAGTCCGGCGATGGGCGCGCGCGCAGGGGTGTGAGGCGCTGGCCAGCGATCGTGCAGAGCGGGTCATCATAGCCCCGCACTTCTAGCCCGGCCACAACGAGTGGCGTCTTGTCTACTTCAGGTGTTCCACAAGAAACAGATCAGATAGGTTGCGGGTATAGCCGAAAACATAGTGCTCTTCGTCAGCGGCGATTCGCGGGCACGAGACGCCAACGACTCCCGCCACGTCGGGCGGTCCAACCGTTTTCCACGGAGTTCTGACGCCAGTTTGGACGTCGAGGCGGGAGACGGCACAAGATGTCTCACCGCGCCGTCCGACCAGTAACGCGTTCCCTGCTTTCGTCCAACGGAGCGGCCCCTCGCCAGGCTGGGAACCGTGTAGCGGTTGCGGCTCGCCGCCATCTGCCGCAACCAGAGCGATCCCGTCGCTTGTGACTGTGGCAACCTGTTTGCCATCGGGTGAAACGGAATGTGGGTTCGCCCCCAGGCTAAATCCCTCGGGAGTAATCGGGCGAGGATGGCCCTCATCCAGATTCACTACGTAGACCCGCGAACCGTGACCCGGCTCGTGCCCCTGGAACAACAAGCGTTTGGAGTCGTTGAAGAACTGACCACCAATCGAGGGAATCACGTTGCCCGTTGAGACAGCTCGCTGCTGTCCCACGCCGGTGGGAAGAAGCACAAAGTCTGGCGGCGACATGTTCTGCCGCAAGACCAGGGCCCACTTACCGTCAGGGGAAAACGCATTGGCCGAGCCCTGGCCCAGGCGAACCGCCGAGGTCCCGTTCGTGTCGCGAGTAAAAACCGCATATTCGCCACCGCCCGCCTCGCCTGCCTCGATAAACAACATGAGCTTCCCGTCTTCCGAGATGTCGATCGGGACCGTCCAGTCTTGCCAGCTCAGGTCGCGTTCCTTGCTTTCCCCTGGCGCCAGGCCGATAACTCCGGCGCGCAAGGCATCGCGCGAAATCAACGCCCGGCCGTCCGCGCCGACGTCGTGCAGTGTAAGGGTTCCGGGCGCGCTGAGCAGTTCGCGGACCTTGCCCGACAACGTAGCCGCACGCAGGGAACGGCTGAAGCCCGAAGCGGTGGCGGTGAACCAGATCTCATCCCCGGAAGGCGACCAGGCGGCGCCGAGCACGCTTGCCCAGCGGTCGGTCAGGTCAGACTTCTTGCCCCTTAGATCAACCACGCTGACAGTGCCGCCGTCATCCCCGAGGAGATTGTGATCAATAAAAGCGAGACGATCGCCTTTGGGAGAGAAGCGCAAATCGCTGATCCAGCCCGAGGTTTCATACAGTACTTTGCCAATGGGATATTCGATGCGGCCTTGCCCGTTTACCACGTGCACTACGGCGAGCTGTTCTCCGTCGGGCGTCCAATCCGCTGCTTCCACATTGTCGAGTAAGTCGCGCGGCGCGTCCGCGCCGATGGAAACCTGGGCCAGCGTCCCGCGATGTGTGAAGTGATTCGGGCTGACCCCGAAGCGGCGTAACACTGCCATCTGTCCGGCTGCCGAAACCGCCAAAATCTCCGTATCCGGCAGGCCGAGATCGCGGGATTCTGTTGAATTGGGAGAACTGATAAAGACGGATTCCGGATCGCCTTCCCAAGAGGCGCTATAAACGGCCGAGCGGGGATCGGGGGCAAACCTGGCGGCCACCAAGGCCCCTCTCCGAAAACTCAATTCGCGAAAAGTAGGCACGGGCCGGGTGGCGACTCGGTCGCCGATGAGAAAACCAGCAAAGCCGACCGCGAGCAGAGCCAGCGCGGCGACGCTGGCAAGGACTGGGCGTTTTGCCGGCTTCTTTTCCGTCGAAGAGTCCGGTTGTGGGGGCTCTGCGGTCGCCGCAGCAACCGCTGCCGAGCCAGACCCTGAGGCCGCTGCAGCCAACCGTTGCCCTTGCGAAGAAGGATGCCAATCGCGCTGCAAGCGCTTGAGGTCTGCCCTGATATCGGCCGAGCTCTGATAGCGGAGATCGCGATCTTTTTCCAACGCTTTACTGACGATGCGTTCCAGTTCCGGCGGGAGCTCCGGATTCAAACGGACAGGAGCGGTCGGAACCAGGTTCAGAATCGAATTAAAGATCGCCGCTGAGGTGTTTCCTTCGAACGGAAGGCGGCCGGTACACATTTCATAGAGCACGACTCCGAAGGAAAAAATGTCCGTGCGCGCGTCGAGGTCCTTGCCCAGGGCCTGCTCCGGGCTCATGTAGGCCACGGTGCCCAACGCAGTACCCGGCGAAGTTAGATGCTCGACCTGGACGCCGACTGTAGCTCCAGCCGTGGCTTCCGTAGGCTCCAGCACTTTGTCACGCTCTCCAACTTTTGCCAGCCCGAAATCGAGAATCTTGGCATGATTGCGATCAGTGACGAATACGTTGGCGGGCTTAATGTCGCGGTGGACAATTCCCTTGGAGTGCGCGGCCTCAAGCGCATCGGCAATTTCGATCGCCAGACTCAGAAGCAAACCGAGTTCGAGCGGGCGGAAGGCGACGCGGTGTTTCAGCGTCGTGCCTTCCAGAAACTCCATTGCGATAAAGGATTGGGATTCGTGCCTGCCGATTTCGTAAATGGTGCAGATGTTGGGGTGATTCAGAGCTGAGGCAGCACGCGCTTCGCGCCGGAAACGCTCAAGAGCCTGGGAGTCCTGGGCAAGCTCGTCGGGAAGGAATTTCAGCGCTACGAAGCGGCCGAGTTGGGTGTCCTCGGCCTTGTACACCACGCCCATCCCGCCACCGCCCAGCTTCTCCACTACACGGTAGTGCGAAATGGTCTGGCCGATCACTGACGGAAAATCTTACGTCGGTGAAACGGGCAAGTCAATGAAGGGCAGCGGGGTTGGCGCGCCTTTGAGATGAGTCATTGATGTGTCCCCGCCAGCAAGCAAGCTTGTCATTCCGAGAGCGGCGCCAGCGCCGAGGAATCTGCTTTTTCTGCAGACCGTTCTGACTGCAGATTCCTCACGGCTGAAGCCGGTTCGGAATGACAACCCACTCGCACGGCGGGGACGCTCTTATTTGGCTTCGTACACTGTCTTTCCACCCACCACCGTACGCAGGACCCGCGTGCGCAGAACCTTTGGCGGCGGAACGGCTGTGATGTCCTGATCGAGCACCACGAAATCGGCCAGCATGCCGGGAGCCAGGATTCCCTTTTCTTTCTCAGCGAATTCGGCGAAGGCCGCACCCGTGGTGTAAGCGGCGATAGCCTGCTCCATGGTCAACTTTTGTTGCGGGAAGTAATCTTTTTTGCCATCCTCGCTCATGCGCGTGATGGCTGCATACAGGCCGCGAAAGGGAGTAATCGGCTCCACGGGATAGTCGGTTCCAAAAGCCAGCGGCACGCCCTTCTTCAGCATCTCGGCCCAGGCGTAAGAGTATGCCGCGCGTTTCGGTCCCAGACGCGCTTCGGCCCAATTCATGTCGGTCAACAGATGATTGGGCTGCATCGACGCGATCACTTTCAATTCCTTGAATTTCGCAATCTGCTGTGGTGTCGTCACCTGGGCGTGCTCGATGCGCAGGCGGAAATCTTCGCCCCCGTTCGGTGCTTTCATGTTCTTCTCGTGAGCATCTTTCTCGGCGGCGGCGAAGGCATCAAGCGCCATTTGCGCGGCTTTGTCGCCAATGGCGTGGAATCCCACCTGGAAGCCGGCGTCGACGCGTTCTTTGGTCATCTGATTCAATTTTTCCTGCTCATAGCGGGCCAGACCGGAGTTCCTAGGATCGTCGGAATAAGGCTCCAGCATGAGCGCCGTGTGAGAGCCCAAAGATCCGTCCATGAAGCCTTTCAGCATTCCCGTATGGAGCATGGTGTCGGATTGCGGATGCGCCGCTCGATGCGCCTGCAAAACATCGACGGGATCGTTGAACGGCAGCCATTCCGAGATGCGGACCGTCAGCTTACCCTCGCGTTCCATTTCCTCGAGGGTCTGGAATTCTTCCCATTCAAGCTGCGAGTCTCCGCCAATATCGGAGTAGTCCTGCGTTGACGTGATGCCCCATTGCGCCAAGTCGTTCAACGCCGCTTCCAAGGCCCGGCGACGTCTTTCTGCGGTTGGCTTTGGGATCACCGCCGTCATCGCCTGCCGGGCAGTTTCGCGCAAAATGCCTGTGGGCTGGCCAGCGGAATCGCGGTCGATCTTGCCACCTTCGGGGTCCTTGCTGGCAATGGTAATGCTGGCCAGTTGCAGGGCCCGCGTGTTGGCCACGGCGATGTGGCCATCGACGCGGTTAAGGTACACGGGATGGTCGGTGGTGATTTCGTCGATATCCCAGCGGCTGGGCAATTCCTTGACCGGCCAAAGCGTGTGGTCCCAGCCTCCGCCCAGAATCCACTCGCCGGGAGCGGCGGCTTCGACCTTGGCACGAATGCGTTCACGAAACTCGTTGAGCGATTTGACTCCCACCAGGTCCACAGAGAGGCGCTGAAATCCAGCTTCGGCGAGGTGCGTGTGCGCGTCGTTGAAACCGGGCATGACGAAATGTCCGCCGAGATCGACAACCTGAGTCTGTGGCCCCTTCAGCTTGAGCGCCTCGGCCGCCGTTCCCACCGCGAGCAGGCGATCATCGCGGATTGCCAGGGCCTGCGCCCGTTTGATTTCGTGGAAGGGAGATTTGTCTTCCGTGCCGGTGTAAATGTTCCCATGAATGAAAATGACATCGGCGTTGGGAGTGGCGGCCTGCTGCGCTGGCAACTGGGCAGAGATGGAGAACAGCAGAACAACCATTATCAGTTTCATGCGCCTACTCCGGCTAAGGCGAGCAGAGTAAGAAGAATGCGCTTGAGCCCCAGGTCGCGCCCGTTGCAGTCGAACCATTCCTGCAGAGTGTGGGCGCCGCCGCCGGTGCCCCCGCCCCCGACAGCGATGGCCTCGAGGCCCAGCGAGAGCGGAATATTCGCGTCGGTGGAGGCGCGCTGCACCTGGGAAGCGTTGCCCAGCAGCGCGTCCACTGCCCGCACCACTTGTAGGATACGCGCTTTGGGGCCCAGTTCCCCGGCTGGCCGATCTCCGATTGGCAACACTTCGCAACTCAGTCCAAAAGGGCGCTTCTGTACAGGAGCTCGTCCCTCGGTGGCGCGCGATTCCTCGGCTACGGCACGGTCGAGCGCCACCCGCAAAGCCCGCTCCAGGCCTTGCATCTCAGTCATTGAGGTCGAGCGAATATCCACCCGCATGCTGGCCGATTCAGGAATCGAGTTGACGGATGTCCCGCCGCGAATCACACCAATATTGAAGGTCGTCTTCGGCGACGAGGGAACAGGTGTTTGAGCGAAAGTCTGAATGGCACGCGCCAACACGACGATCGGGTTGGGCGCTCCGAAATCGCTCCAGGAATGCCCGCCGGGCCCGCGCACGATCACTTCGAACCGGCGGCTGCCGAGGGCCTCGGCAACAACCGTGTCCGAGCCGGCGCCATCGAGCACAAGACTGTAATGAATGGCATCTTTCCAGCGCGTCGTGGAAAAGATGTGCCGCATGCCCCGCAAATCACCTTCGCCTTCTTCTCCGACGTTACCGATGAAGACGAAAGGCAGAACATGCCGGATTCGTAGCGCACCAAGAGCCGAAGCGATGGCGAGCATGGCAGCAACGCCCGCGCCGTTATCAGAAACGCCCGGCCCGTACAAGCGGCTGCCCTCTTGCCGTATGTTCAACGGCGTGCCCGCAGGAAAAACCGTATCGATGTGAGCGCTCAGCGAGATATAGCTCGGCCCCCAACCCGGGCGCGTACCGAAAACGTTCCCGACTTCGTCACCGTAGACGTCTTCCAGGCCGAGGTCGCGAAACTTCCCAGCCAACCATTCTGCCCGCGCCGCTTCGCCGAAGGGCGGCGCCGCGATACGGGCCAACTCCAGTTGCCACTGGGCAAATTGTGCTTCTTGAGCGCGCAGCCAGGCAAAGGCGGAGCGGATTTCGGGCAGCGTGACCAGCCGGGCGACTTCCTGCTGAACCTCGGAGAATGCCTGCGAGATTTCCGGGTGCGGGCTCAGGGCCATGGATTAATTCGCAATCTTACAACGGCGTGGCAAGAGTTGGCCCGAGGTTCTAGAAGCGGCGGAAGGGGTTCTGTACCCTGAAAATGGCGCTTTCCGCTTTATGACGTCTTCGCTCGATCCAGGCATTCGCGAATCTCCGCCTCGCTTAGCGTGTGATCGGAAGCTTTGGCGCGATGGTAAATCCGGTCCACGATATCTTCAGTCGTGGGCAGGCCACGGCGCTCCAGCCAGAACTGCACGTTGGATTTGCCGCTCAGGGGGCCAATATCGATGATTTGTTCCAGGCCAAACACGTGGGAAGGCACCCCGGAATAGACAGCATTCGCCAATTCGACGTCATTCTTCTTGTAGGCCTTCATGATGGCCGCTGCGTGCACACCAGTGGCCGTGCGGAAGGCGTCCTCACCAACCACGGGATAATGCGGCGGAATGTGCACGCCGCTGGCCCGCGAGACGGCCTCGCAATAGTCCTTCAGTTTGGTGAGGTCCTGGGTGTCCCAGGGTGGGATGCCCATCAGCTTCAGGTTCACCAGCATCTGGTCCATTTGCGTATTGCCCACGCGCTCGCCCAACCCCAGCGCGCAGGCGTGCACACAATCGGCGCCCGCGATCAGCGCCGCCATCGAGTTGGCCACAGCCAGGCCGCGGTCGCAGTGGCCGTGCCAGTCGATGCGGATGGTCTCGCCGCAGGGCTTCACCACTTCATCGATTACAAACTTCATCAAGGCGAACACACCCATCGGAGTAGCGTGGCCGGCGGTGTCGCAGATCACAATCGAACGTGCTCCACAGTTGATGGCGGCAGAGTAAAGCCGCTTCACCATGGCGGGATCGCAACGCGACGTGTCTTCGGTCACGTACATCACATCGAGCCCGAGCAAGACGCCGTACTTCACCGCCTTTTCGGTGGTCTGCAGCAGAAAATCGTCGGTCCAGCCTTCGGTGTAGCGGCGAATCGGGCTCGACCCCAGAAACATCGCGGCCTCGATGTTCAGTCCGGTGCGCTGCACAATCTCGGCAATCGGGCGAATGTCGTTCTCGTGTGTCCGGGCAGCGCAGTTGGGGTGAATCTTCATCTTGTGGTGGACAATTTCGCGGGCCAGCCCTTCCACATGCTCCACGGCGCGCGGCCCGGCCCCTGGCAACCCCAGATCGAGCGAGTGGATACCCAGAGCCTCCATGAGGTGCAGGATCTCAATTTTCTCTTCAACGGAAGGGTCCCGGACTGAAGGCGACTGCAAACCGTCGCGCAGCGTCTCATCGTTGAGCTGCACGGGTTTCATCGGACGCAGCGAGGCAGGGTGGCTGCGGTTCCAGTCGTAAATGAGTTCAGACGTATTCACGGAAGATTTTCCAGAGGCTGTGTGGGGACGGGTTTTGACCGCCCCGGCCGCGAATATCCGATTCCCTATTTCTTCGGCGGCAAAGTTAAGCCGAACACCGACGTGGTCCCCTGCCCGGCGACGTTCAGGCCCTGCACATCGCTCGGATTCGGCAAATACAGCGTCTTACAGTGCTCGCAGCGATAAACCTCGGCATTCGGGCCCCAGGCCTTCTCCGTGTCTCCACACTCCTGCTCGACGGCATCGGTCGCGTAGAACCAGCGCTTGAGATGTCCGCCGCAGGGTTTGCCTTTGGCATCTTTCTCGTTGCAGGCACGCTGCCCTACTTTCTTGATTTTCACTTTGTGATGCGGGAGCTGGGGCGGAGTTTGGGTCGCGGAGCTTGCCGTTTCGGTTGTGGCCAAAGGAGAAATCCTCTTCGCTGCGGGCATGCCGCGGATTCGGACCAACCACTGATTTTACTCGAAGCCTGCGAACCCAGCCACATCGGGAAACTCAATACTCCACGCTCACCAGGTACAACCCTGTGGGCGGGGCCGTGGCGCCCGCGGCAGAACGGTCGCGGGCATCGAGGATTCGCTTCATGTCTCCCGGCTTCAGTGTGCCTTTGCCCGCCAGGACAAAAGTTCCAACCAGATTGCGCACCATGTGGTGGAGGAATCCATTGCCGCGGACGGTGTAAACCAACTCCTCCCCTTGCCGTTCCCAAACAGATGAAAAAAGTTGCCGGACATTGCAGAATTTCCGCTCGTCCAAGCCGCGTTCCGGATCAACCGCCGCAAACGAGGTGAAATCATGCTCTCCCACCAGCGTCGCCGCGGCAGCGCTCATGGCGGCTTCATTGAGCGGATAAGGATAGTGCCAAACATAGCGCGCCAAGACAGGGGGGCAAATGGCGGCGCGATAAATCCGATAGCGGTAGGTTTTGGCTTTCGCTGACTTGCGGGCGTGAAAATCAGGCGGCACATCCGCGGCCTCCAGTACGCGGATCGAGGCCGGCAGAATATCGTTCAACGCCTTGACGAAGTTTTCGGCGGGCATTGGCGATTCGCTGGCAAACGTCGCGACCTGGCCGAGCGCGTGAACCCCGGCGTCGGTGCGGCCGGAGCCTTGCGGCAAGACCTTTTCGCCGGTCAATCGTCCAATAGCTGAGCTGAGCGTACCTTGAATAGTCGCGGTTTCGGGCTGCACCTGCCAGCCCGCAAAATCCGTGCCGTCATATGCCAGTGCCAACTTTAGGGTACGCATAGCAAATTCTTTCGAGTCGGAGTTGCGCCGGTTTTCATCCAACAAATTTGCAATTTCCTTGCAGTGTTTCGGCACGGCGGAGGCGACCGGCAAGTCAACCGGCGGGATTGTGTCGGATATACTAGTTGATCCATCTTACCCGTGCCAGAAAAACGCCATGTCCGCCCAGGCGCGTAGAAAATAGGAACCGGCCCGGCACCTGTTGCGTACCAACGATTGGAATGGGAAAGCCTTTGTCATCATCACCAGCAGCCTGATTCAGGGAGAGAAACGCATGTTTTCGCTTCGTAGAAATTGCGCCTTCTGGCGGATATTCGTGAGTGCACTCGCTGCTCTTGGGAGCACTTGGGGATGGGCCCAAACATCAACGTCGACCCAGCCTGCTCCGCCGGCGCCCCAACCGCAGCAGTTCGCCATCCACGACTATTCCAAGCCCAGCTCACACTTCCCTAATCCTATCGCGCCGTATGTGTCGCATCGTGTGGCGCCCCCTGACCTGCGCAATACCCCGCGCGTCGAGAGCCTGATGCGCGACGGAAAGCTTTATCTCTCGATGGACGATGCGATTGCGCTCGCTCTCGAAAATAACCTCGACATCGCGATTGCCCGTTACAACTTGAACATTGCCGACACAGACGTTCTACGGGCCAAGGCAGGCGCTTCGATTCTGGGCGTGAATAGCGGCATCGTACTAAACACACCCGGTGGGGGCGTGGGCGGCATCGGTGCGACTTCGACCGGGTCGGGCCCGGGTGGCACCAGCCTGGCCACAGGAGGCGCGGGCGCGGGCGTCGGAGGTTTGGTCAACAGTACTCTGGGCCTTGGGCCGACCATCACCAGTTTTGATCCCATCATAACCGGCACACTGCAATCGGATCATGCCAAGTTCATCCCCACCAGTCCCTTTTCCGGAACGGTGCAAAATACAACTACCGGCAACTTCGCCTATCAGCAGGGCTTCCAGTGGGGCACCAACATGTCGGTTGGGTTCAATAACACCCGAACTACCTCGAACAACCCATTTGTGCTGGTCAGCCCGGCATTGAGTCCCAATTTTCAGTTCAGGCTTACGCAGCATTTGCTGCAAGGTCTCGGTTTCGCGCCCAACACCCGGTTTCTTCGCATTGCCAAGAACAACCGCGAGATCTCCGATGTTGCCTTTCGCCTGCAAGTGATTACCACCACGGACCAGATCGAGAACATCTACTGGGACCTGGTTTCTGCCTACGAGAACGTAAGGGTGCAGAAGGAATCGCTGGCTTACGCGCAAAAAACGCTTTCCGACAATAAGAAGCAAGTCGAAATCGGCAGCCTTGCGCCTATTGAAATCGTGCGCGCCCAGAGCAGCGTGGCGGCGGACCAGCAGGCCCTGACCAAGGCGGAAACCGACTTGCAACTGGAGCAGTTGCTCATGAAGAACGCACTGAGCCGCACCCTGGTTGATCCTCGCCTGGCGGGGGCCGATGTGATCCCGACCTCTACTATGCAGTTGCCGGCTCAGGAGGAGATCATTCCGACTGAGGATTTAATTAACCAGGCCCTTAGCCACCGCGCGGATCTGGCAGAATCCCGCATCAACCTGGCCAACTCGGAGATCAGTAACAAAGCGGTTCGCAATGCTCTGCTGCCCAGCCTGGATCTCTTTGCCTACTATGGTGGGTCGGGGACGGGCGGCGTTCAAAATCCCTCCGCCACCTGCAACCCTTCGGGCTTCCCTCCACCTGGACTTTGTACACCCCCGGGAACCTTTACGTCCCAAGGCTACGGCTCTACGCTGAATCAACTGGTCGACTCCAGCGCGTCTGACAAAGGTGTAGGCGTGTCGTTGAACATTCCAATTCGCAATCGGGCCGCGCAAGCCACCCAGATCCGTTCCGAGTTGGAGTATCGGCAGGCGCAGATGCGCCTGCAGCAGATCGAAAATCAGGTGCGGATCGAAGTCCGTAATGCGCAGTTCTCGGTGCAGCAGAACCGGGCCAGTGTGGAATCCGCTCAGGCCGCGGTAGACCTGGCTCGCGAATCTCTCGATGCCGAGCAGAAAAAATACGCACTTGGAGCCTCCACCACTACTCTGGTGTTGCAATACCAGTCGCAACTGGCGCAGGCCGAGTCCACCCTGGTGTCCGCCCGGGCGGCGTACGAGAAATCCCGCGTGGAACTTGACCGCGCCACCGGACTACTGCTCGATCACACAGGAATTTTGATCTCAGACGCGGAGCGCGGCGAAGTTACACATACGCCCGCTGCGCCCTATGTCGGACCGCGCCCGGAAGAAGCGCCGCAACCAGCACCAGCACAAACGGCGCAGCCGCAGGCGCCGCCACAGTAGGTTAAGTTTGCCAGGGGAAAGGGATACGAGTTTCATGCGTGCCCTTTCCCCCACGTAGCCAATCCAACTTCTCCAGGCAAGCCGCCGCTTTTCCGTCCGTTAACTTCTTACACTTCTTTACAATTCCTATCTTCGAACCCGTTGGCGCTGCGTCAAAATCAACTAGATGAAGCTCTCGCTTTACTCTGTCATCCAAGTTCGAGTGCGTCCGGCTCTTAACCCGTCTTTGCCGCCGCAAGGAGAAAAAATCATGTTCTTGCCACGTTTGCATTCTGCCGTTGGGTGCGTTGCCGTAGCCCTGTTAACCCTGGCCTCTTCACCCGCTGGCTGGGGGCAACAGGCGGCACCCTCGCAAGCCGCTGCGGCCGACCTTCCGCAAGCACCACAGCCGGCGGCCCAGCCGCGGTTCATCCTGAAGGATTACTCCAAGCCGCAAGCGGCGTTTCCCAACATCCTCGCACCCTACACCGGGCAGCAGGTTGCGCCTCCGAACCTGAGCAACAGTCCTCGAATTGAGCAACTCATGCGCGACGGCAAGCTGCTGCTCTCTTTG
>Ga0335079_10004128_pt1 | contig 16699 bp, 16 predicted proteins | sample Lox_Sample_33_FD_206719 | JGI IMG/M metagenome (GOLD analysis project Ga0335079, IMG submission 206719) | Soil microbial communities from Loxahatchee National Wildlife Refuge, Florida, United States - Lox_Sample_3.3 | ecosystem: Environmental > Terrestrial > Soil > Wetlands | place: USA... | reverse complement strand
AATCCTGGTACTGGCTAGTCCTGGTACTGGCTAATTCTGGTACTGGTGAGCGAAGTGGCCTGGGTGCAGGCGGAGCAGCAAGCTCAAGCCCCTGCTCACCGCGGGGTGAGCAGGGGCTTGCTCCGTCCTCGCCAGGCCCGCGGGTCAGCGGACCTGGGTGGCGTACACGACGATGTTGCTCAGATAGTGACCGATGGCGGAGTCGAAGGCGCCGCCGCAGGTGATGAGGCGCAACTCCGCGTCGGGGGTGGGACCGTACACCGTCTGGGTCGGGAAGTGATCCTTCAGGTAGGTCTGGACCTCGGTGACGCGGAACTCCACCGTGGTCCCGTCGGCCCGCTTGACGAAGACGTCGTCTCCGTTTCTCAGCTCGGACAGCCGGTAGAAGACCCCGGGATGGTGTTTGGAGTCGATGTGCCCCACGATGATGGACGAGCCGACAGCCCCCGGCCGCGGACTTCCGGTGAACCAGCCCGCGACCGCTGTGGAGACCGGCACCTGCATCGACCCGCCGGCCGCCAGGCCCAGCGTGATCAGGTTGGTCTTCACCCCGATCAGCGGGATGGTCAGCGAGACCGGGCTGGGGACCTGGGCCGCCGCCGGCGGCGGCGGGGCCACGATCGGCCCGGTGGGCACGGGCAGCGCCGCCACCCCGGCCGCGACCGGCCGCAGGGCCGGCGTCGGATGCCGGGTCAGCAACAGGCCCGCGGTGCCGCCCACGATTACGACCAGGCCGGCCGCGAAAGCGATCGCGGCCGGCCTGCGAAGCGGCATGCCTAGACCCCGGTGTTCATCTGACGCCGCAGCCCGTGACGGCGCAGCCTGAGCCCGCCGCCGACGGCGACCAGCGCGCCGGCCCCGATGACCGCCAGCCACGGTACCGGTGATCCCGGACCGTGCCCCGCGGTACCGCCGAACCCGGTGGTGACCCCGCCCGCCGGCGGCTGGCCGGCGCCCGCGGCGTCTTCCAGGTTGACGATCTGGAGGCCGTTGGCCCCGTCGAGGACGACCATCGTATGCACGGTCCCGGCGGCCATGTTGAAGCGCGCCGTCGCGGTCGAACCGGAGCCGATAGCCTGCATGGTCCACGTGTTCGCCGGGATGGCCTGGTAAGAGCTCACCGAGGCGAAGGTCGCCTTGGGCACGATGGCCTGACCGCCGCAGGTGAACTTGACCGTCTGCTGCTTCAGCGAGGCCTGGATCACCCGGACTTCGGACTTCCCGGACGGCGTGTTGAGCTGGTCGTTCATCACCTGCAGCCGCAGCCCCGACTCGGGTCCCATGCCCGCAACCGTGTACGCGTGACCCGCCTTGACCGTCACGCTGGTGGACAGGACCGGCTGACTCGAGGCAGCGGTCCCGGCCTTTCGCATGGCCACGCTGTAGTCGCCGGCGGTGACGGCCTCGTAGGGCGACACCGTCCCGTACGCCACATGACGCAGCACGATCTTCGCGTTGGAATTGCCGAACGAATACAGGTACACGTCGACCGCTGGCGTGTTCGGCGACAGGTGCGCCAGCCTGATCCAGCCGGTGCCCGCGGCGGCCGACGACGCCGCCGACGCGGCCGCGGCGGGTACGCCGAGCAGCAGGGTCGACGCCGCCAGCAGCATGGTGATTTTTCTCGTTATTCTCGAAATCCTCACGTTGATCCCTCCCCAAGCTGTTGAATCGCTATGATCCATCCAGGCCCATAGGACCCGGAGCGTCGTACCGCACGGTGACCACATGCTGCCCGTTAGCGATCTGGGTTATGCCCGCCACCGCGGGTGCGTACTGGTCTTGCTGCGCCTTCAGGAACGTGACCATCGCTGGCAGGCCCGCCGATGTGGCGGCTCCGATTTCGGCGCCGCGCAACGGTACGTCCGGACTCGCACCAGGCGAGGGGTCATCGAACGCTACCAGCTGAATCGGCATTAGGCCGGCAAGTGTCCCAAGCGTTACGAGAAGGCGCGGATCGACCCGGCCGGCCAGCAAGGCATTCCGGGCTTCGGCCGAGGCCTGGACGTGATTGTTGGCGAGCAGTTGCTCCCCCGCTGCGATGCGGGCCTTCAGGTCCGTAGCGAGCTCGGCTTCGAAGGCCTTGGTGCCGTCGGGGGCGACGAAGCGGACGTCGACGCGGTCCGCGCCCGAGCCGAAGCTGGCGATCACCAGCGGGGCGTAGACGCTGGCCAGGCGGGTGCCGAACTGGTTCCTGATCACCGGCGTCGCGACAACCAGCTGCGAGCCGAGCGGATCGGGAGAGGTCGGCTGCAGCTGCATCAGCCGCGCGCCGGGGAAACCGCTCTTCTGCAGCTGGTTGCACATCTGCAGGTCACAGCCCACGACGATGTTGGAGGCCACTTCCCTCACGATCCACACCGCGGCCTTCTGCCGGTCGGCCTGCGCCACCTGTATCGCGTTCGGGGCATGCGTGCCCACGTGGGGACTGGCGGCTTCCCGCTGGGTGAAGGCGAGGGTCACCCCGGCCCCGAACGCCATGGCCACCAGTGCGCTCAGCACCAGGACAAGACTCCGGTGCCCGGCCCGCCGCCCGTAGTGACGGTCGAACCAGAGGCGGACGGTGGTGCTCGCCACCGTCGGCCATGACGGATCGGCACGGGTCACCGTGCCCGGCGTACGTCGCTGAAGCTCCTGCCCCATTTCCGCTCCCCCACAGCCCCGTGGCGGGTAGACGGGACCGTCTGTCAAGCTGTTCGATCATACGCTGTCCGCTGATTTCCGCCAATATAATCATTTACCAATCTCTATCGTCAGGAACCTCGCGCTCAGCACCATCGATGACCACGGTGCGCTTTCCGTCTCATATCTATAGGACGGGCGGACAGCAGGGCGAGGCAGCGGGTGACGATGGCGTCAGGCGACGGGCCCGGCCAGCATCTCCTCGCGCACGGCGGCCCACTGGAGCGAGTGGCTGATGCCCTCGCTGAGGTCGTACCGGGCCCGCCAGCCCAGCAGGCGCTCCGCCCGTCCGACGCGGGTGTAGGCGCCCGCGACGTCGCCGGGCCGCCGGGCGGCCTCGCGCGCCTCGACCGGATGATCGGCGACCTCGTTGAACACAGCGAGGAGCTCCCGGACCGTGGTGCCGGTGCCGCTGCCGAGGTTGATCGCGGTCACCGGCCCGGGCAGGGTGTCGAACCTCCTCAGCGCGGCGACGTGCGCCGCGGCCAGGTCCCAGACGTGGACGTAGTCCCTGATTCCCGAACCGTCCCTGGTCGGCCAGTCGGTCCCGGTGATCTGGAACGGGACGCCCTCGTCGTGCGCCTCGATCATCTTGCCCAGGGCGTGCGTCGGCCGCCGCAGCTGCAACCCGGTGCGCATCTTGGGATCGGCGCCGATCGGGTTGAAGTACCGCAACGACACCACGCGGACGGGCTCGGCCGCGGCGATGTCGGCGAGCATCGCCTCGCACACGGCCTTGGTCCGCGCATACGGGCTCTGCGGATCGATGGCCGAGTCCTCGTCGACGCTCAGGTCCTGGCTGGCCCGGTAGATGGAAGCCGAGGAACTGAAGATCAGCCGCGAGCACCCGTTGCGCAGCAGGTGCGCGGTGAAATCCAGGCTGCCGGCGACGTTGGCCCGGTAATACCGGACCGGATCGGCGACGGAGTCCGGCACCACGATCAGGGCCGCGCAGTGGATCACCGCGGCGATATCGGGGTGCTCGGCGAAGATCGCGTCGATCAGCCCGCTGTCGGCGATATCGCCCTGGTAGAAGGCGTGATCCGCGGCAAACTCACGCCGGCCGGTGACCAGGCTGTCCAGGATCACCGGGCTGATCCCCGCGTCCGAGCAGGCGCAGGCGATCGTGCTGCCGATATATCCGGCTCCTCCGGCGATCATGACCTTCATACCGACGGAGCCTACCGGCGCGGCCGTTAGGTGCCGTCGAGGCCGGGGAGCTCCGCCGAGCGCTCGCGCATCTCGACCTTGCGCACCTTGCCGGTCACCGTCATCGGGAACTCCTCCACGATGTGCACGTAACGCGGGATCTTGTAGTGCGCCAGCTGCCCCGAGCAGAACGCGCGCAGCGCCTCGGCGGTCAGCTCGGGCGCCCCCGCGCGCAGCCGCACCCAGACCATGAGCTCCTCACCGTACTTGGCATCGGGCACGCCGATGACCTGGGCGTCCAGGATGTCAGGGTGGGTGTAGAGGAACTCCTCGATCTCCCGCGGGTAGATATTCTCGCCGCCCCGGATCACCATGTCCTTGATCCGCCCGGTGATGGCCAGGTAGCCGTCGGCGTCCATGACCGCCAGGTCCCCGGTGTGCATCCAGTGCGCCGCGTCGACGGCCTCGGCGGTCGTGTCCGGCTGATCCCAGTATCCGATCATCACCGAATACCCGCGGGTGCACAGCTCGCCGGGGGTGCCGCGCGGCACGGTCCGGCCGGTCTCCGGGTCGATGACCTTGACCTCGAGGTGCGGCCCGACCCGCCCCACGGTGGATACCCGGCGGTCGAGCGAGTCGCCGGCACGGGTCTGGGTGGACACCGGCGAGGTTTCCGTCATGCCGTAGCAGATCCCTACCTCGGCCATGCCCATCCGCTCGATGACCTGCTTCATCACTTCGACCGGGCATGGCGAACCCGCCATGATGCCGGTGCGCAGGCTGGACAGGTCGTAGTCGGCGAAGTCGGGGACGGACAGCTCGGCGATGAACATGGTGGGAACGCCGTACAGCGAGGTGCAGCGTTCGGCCTGTACGGCCCGCAGGGTCGCGACCGGGTCGAAGGCCGGCGCCGGGATGACCATGCACGCGCCGTGGCTGGTCGCCGAGAGGTTGCCCATGACCATGCCGAAGCAGTGGTAGAACGGCACCGGGATGCAGATCCGGTCCGCCTCGGTGTAGTTGCAGAGCTCGCCGACGAAGAACGCGTTGTTGAGGATGTTGTGGTGCGACAGCGTCGCGCCCTTCGGGAATCCGGTGGTACCCGAGGTGTACTGGATGTTGATGGGGTCGTCGGTGTCCAGCTCGATGGCGTCGAGCGCGCCGCGGTCCGCCTGGCGCCCGCGTTCCAGCAGCGCGTGCCATTCCGGGCTGCCGAGCAGCACGACGGCATCAAGGTCCGGGCAGTGCGGGCGCACTTCGGCGATCATCGCGGCGTAATCGGAGGTCTTGAGTCGCTCGGCCGCCACGAGCAGCGTGCTGCCCGACTGGTTGAGCACGAATTCGAGCTCACGGGTGCGGTAGGCCGGGTTGATGTTCACCAGGATCGCGCCGATCTTCGCGGTCGCGTACTGGGTGAGCGTCCACTCGGCGCAGTTCGGCGCCCAGATGCCGACCCGGTCCCCCGTGACGATGCCCATCTCCAGCAATCCGAGGGCGAGCGCGTCCACGTCGACGGCGAGTTCGGCATAGGTCCACCGCCGGGCCGTACCGTCCGCTGGCGTCCGGTCCACCAGCGCCTCGCGATCGCCGAACGCCCGCACCGTGGCGTCGAAGTTGGCGCCTATCGTGTCGCCCAGCAACGGCGTCGCGGATTCTCCTGACGAGTAACTAAGTGCGGCAGACATGTCCCGCCCTCCTCCATGGCTGGTTTTACCTGGCATTCCTTTACCCAGTCCAGCATGGCATGCTTTTGCCGGTAAACCCGTATCTAGAACTTGACGTCACACGATCAACTTGAGGGCGGATAATAGGCTCAATACATGGGCGGCCCGGCCATAAGCGCCGGGACCGTTGGAGGGTGAAACATGCAACTCCGGCTGCTAAATGTGGCAGTGGACGGCGGGGACATGCGTGTGCTCCTGTGGGGGACAGGCAAGCGCGTGGCGGTCGCCGTACACGGAATTACGGCTTCGGGTATGTCGTGGCAGGCGGTCGCGCGCCATATGCCACCCGACTGGACGCTGGCAGCGCCTGACCTGCGCGGTCGCGGTCACAGCCGTGACCTGCCCGGCCCGTTCGGCCTGGACACGCACGCCAGGGACATGGTGGCGGTGCTGCGCCACTTCGGCGGTTCAAGGGTCCGGCCGGTGCTCGCCGGGCACTCGATGGGCGCCTACGTCGCGCTGCTGGCGCGGGACGCGCACCCGGAACTGGTGCGCCGTCTGGTGCTGGTCGACGGAGGCCTGCCGCTGCCGGTGCCGGACGGCACCGACCTGGACGCGGTGCTCGACGCTACCCTGGGCCCGGCGATCGCGAGGCTGGGGCAGAGCTTCCCCAGCACCGAGGCGTACCTGGACTTCTGGCGGGCGCATCCGGCCCTCGCCGCGCACTGGACCCCCGACGTCGAGGCATACGCCCGCTACGACCTGATCGGCGAGCCGGGCCAGCTGCGGCCGCGGGCGGTCGAGGACGCGGTCCGCGCCGACGGCCGCGACGTGCTGGCGGAGAAGCCGTTCGCCGGCGCGCTGGAGCGGCTGACGAGGCCGACGCCGCTGCTGACCGCCCCGGCCGGGATGTTCGGCGCACCGCCGCCGTTGATCCCGCACGACGCCGTACAGGCGTGGCAGGAACGCGTCCCGGCGCTGCGGCCGCAGGTCGTCCCCGGGGTGAACCACTACACGATCCTGTTCGACCGGGAAGGCGCGGCGGCCGTGTCCCAGGCCATCAGGGCGGCGGCGCTCTGAATAGAGTGATCGCGTGACCCAGCTGACGCAGGCGCGTACCACCGGATCGTTCGGCACCCTGGTCGATGTGGTCACCTCCGGCCGGGTGCTGATCCTCAGCGGTGCCGGACTGTCCACCGAGTCCGGTATCCCGGACTACCGGGGGCCGACCGGCCTGGCCCGCCGCGCGCAGCCGATGACCTACCAGGTCTTCACCGGCAGCGCCGCGGCGCGGCGCAAGTACTGGGCGCGCAGCCACCTCGGCTGGCGGCACATCGCCCGGGCGGCACCGAACGACGGTCACCGTGCCGTGGCCGAACTGAGCCGCCGCGGGCTGCTGACCGGGATCATCACCCAGAACGTGGACGGCCTGCACCAGGCGGCGGGCGCCTTCGGGGTGACCGAGCTGCACGGCAGCCTGCACCGTGTCATCTGCCTGTCGTGCGGGCAGCGGACGGCTCGTACCGAGCTGGACCGGCGGCTCGAGGCCGCCAATCCCGGCTGGGACGCGCGCCTGGCCACCGTCAACCCGGACGGGGACGCGGTCCTGGACGACGAGGCCACCGAGTCGTTCCAGGTCGTCGACTGCTCCGCCTGCGACGGGGTACTCAAGCCCGACGTGGTCTTCTTCGGCGAGAACGTCCCCAGGCCGCGGGCCGAAGCCTGCTACACGATGGCCGGGCGATCCGGGGCCCTGGTCGTCCTGGGATCCTCGCTCACGGTGATGTCCGGGTTCCGGTACGTCCGGCACGCGGCCGGGCTGCAGCGCCCGGTGGTGATCGTCAACCAGGGCGCGACCCGCGGCGACGAGTACGCTACCGCCACCCTGGACGCTCCGCTGGGGCGGACCCTGACCGACCTGGTGGCCGCGCTCGGCTCGCCGCGATGACCGGCTTCGACGTCGTGACCGGGGCGTTCAGCTACTCCGGCGCGGCTATCGCGCAGGAACTGCAGGCGGCGGGCCGACGGGTGCGCACGCTCACCGGCCATCCCCGTCGCGATCCGGAGACCGCCGTAGCGGACGGTGACATCGAGGTCAGGCCGCTGGACTTCGCCGATCCCGCGGCGCTGACCGAATCGATGCGCGGCGCCGGGACGCTGTACAACACCTACTGGGTGCGGTTCGCCCGGGGGGACGTCGACCATCCGGTGGCGGTGACCCGGTCACGCGTGCTGTTCCAGGCCGCCGTCGCGGCCGGGGTACAGCGGATCGTGCATGTGTCGATCACCAACCCGAGCCCCGACTCGCCCTATCCCTACTTCCGCGGCAAGGCAGCGGTGGAGCTGGCGCTGCGCGATCTGGGCGTCTCGCACGCGGTGCTGCGGTGCGGGCCGGCGATTCCGCGGTGACCGAGGTCATCGACGCGGTAGGTCCCGAACGGCCCACGTTCCTCGCCCTCGTGCAGACGATCAGGGCCGCCGTCGGCAGTCGCAGCCAGGTGATCCGGGTGCCCGGGACGCTCATCCCGGCCGCGGCCCGGGTGCTCGGCCTGGCGCTGCGCGACACCCTGCTCACCGCCGAGGAGTACCAGGCCATGGCCGACGGCCTGGCCGACACCGACGGCCCCGCGGCCGGCGAGACCGCCTTGAGCCAGTGGATCGCGGACCACCAGGACACCCTGGGCCGCGTCTATGCCAACGAGCTCACCCGTCACTTCCGCTGAGGGTGGCGGGGTCAGGCGAGGGCGCGGGGGTGGGAAGTGGCGTAGACCTCGCGGAGCCTGTCCACCGTGATCAGGGTGTACACCTGGGTGGTGGTGACGGACGCGTGGCCGAGGAGTTCCTGGACGACCCGGATGTCGGCGCCGCCGTCGAGCATGTGGGTGGCGAACGAGTGGCGCAGCGTATGCGGTGACACCTCGGGCAGTCCCGCGCGGGCGGCGGCGGCGTGCAGCACGCCCCAGGCGCCCTGCCGGGTGAGGCGCCCGCCGCGGGCGTTGAGGAATACGCCCGGGGTGGCTCCCCGGCCCGGGGCGCGGCGGGAGGCCGCTCTCTGGGCGAGACCGGGCCTGGCCCGGACCAGGTACGCCTCGAGGGCCCGCGCGGCGTAGCGGCCCACCGGCACCACCCGGTGCTTGCCGCCCTTGCCGATCAGGCGGACCACCGGGTCAGCGTCCAGCTGCAGTTCGTCGATGTCGAGGCCGGTGGCCTCGGAGATGCGTGCCCCGGTGCCGTAGAGGAACTCGAGCAGGGCACGATCCCGCAGCAGCCGGGGCTCGGCGGACAGGTCGTCGGAGCCGGGGCCGGCCGCGTCGAGCAGGCGCTCCACGTCCTCGACCGCGATCGCCCTGGGCAGCCGTCGGGGTGGCGAGGGCGGCGGGACCTCGCGGGCGGGATCGGTGCCGGCCAGGCCCTGGGCCACCGCGAACGCGTGCAGGCCACGGACGGCAATGACGGCCCGGGCGGCCGAGGTGACCGCCAGCGCCGCGTGCCCGGCGTCCCCCTCACGCAGCGAGGCGAGGTAACCGGCCACGTCCGCCGGGGTGATCTCGCCCAGCCCGGTCTTGCCCCGGTCGGCCAGGACCGACGCGTACCGGCGCAGGTCGCGCCGGTACGCCTCCACCGTGCTGGCCGCCAGCCCGCGCTCCACGACCAGGTACTGCAGGTAACCGCGAAGCGCGTCAGCGAGCGGCTGGCCCAGCGGCTGACTCAGTTGAGGACCTCGCTGATCGGGGTATAGGGCAGCCCGTGTGCTTCGGCCACCGGCTCGCAGGTCAGCTGGCCGGCCTGGGTGTTCAGTCCCAGGGCCAGCGGCTTGTCCGCGCGGAGCGCGTCGCGCCAGCCGCGGTTGGCCATCTCGACCGCGTAGGGCAGCGTGACGTTGGTCAGCGCGTAGGTGGACGTGTGCGGCACGGCACCGGGCATGTTCGCGACGCAGTAGAACAGCGTGTGGTGCACCGGGTAGGTGGGCTCGGCGTGGGTGGTGGGCCGGGAGTCCTCGAAGCAGCCGCCCTGGTCGATCGATATGTCGACCAGCACCGCTCCGGTCTTCATCCGCGAGACAAGCTCGTTGCTGATCAGCTTGGGGGCCTTTGCGCCCGGCACGAGAACGGCGCCGATGACCAGGTCGGCGTCGATGACCGCGCGCTCGATCTCGTAGGCGTTGGACGCCACGGTCTGGAGGTGGCCCTGGTAGATCGCGTCGGCCTGGCGGAGCCGGGCGATGTTCCTGTCGACCAGCAGCACCTCCGCCTGCATGCCGAGGGCGATCGCGGCCGCGTTCATGCCGGACACCCCCGCGCCGAGCACGACCACCTTGGCCGCGTACACGCCCGACACCCCGCCCATCAGCACCCCGCGCCCGCCGCCGTCGCGCTGCAGGTGGTGCGCGCCGACCTGCGGCGCCATCCGGCCCGCGACCTCCGACATCGGGGCGAGCAGCGGCAGCGACCCGTCCGGCAGCTGGACGGTCTCGTACGCGATCGAGGTGATGCCGGAGCTGAGCAGCGCGTCGGTGCAGGCCTTGGACGCGGCCAGGTGCAGGTAGGTGAACAGGACCTGGCCGGAGCGCATGCGGTGGTACTCCTCCGCGATCGGCTCCTTGACCTTGAGGATCATGTCCCCTTCGCCCCAGACGTCGTCCGCGGTCGGCAGGATCTTCGCGCCGGCCGTAACGAAGTCCTCGTCCGGAATGGCCGACCCCAGGCCCGCCCCGGCCTCGATGAGCACCTGGTGGCCGCCACGGACGAGTTCGTGCACGCCGGCCGGGGTGATGGCCACCCGGTACTCGTGGTTCTTGATTTCCCGGGGAATTCCAACCTTCATGGCGGTCCTTCCAGACTGTGGAGCCTCATTGCTCTTCCGGGGCATCAACGGGGCGGAGCCGCTCATACCCCTCTGCCCGCGCAGCATACCCCGCCAGTATCGCCAGGGCCGCGACCCCGTTGTGCAGCTCACCGGCGAAGACCTTGCGCACCGCCGCGTCCAGCGCCAGCCAGGCCGGCACCAGCTGGGTCTCCTCGCCCTCGGGCACGAAGTCGCGTTCGTTCTCCGGGACGAACTCCAGGCCGCGGGCGAGGTAGACACGCAGGCGCTCGGTACTGAAGCCGGGCGAGGTGTAGAAATCGGCGAGCACCCGCCAGTCCCGCGCCCGGTAACCGGCTTCCTCGAGCAGTTCCCGCTGCGCCGTCGCCCACGGTGGCTCCCCGGCCACGTCACGCAGGCCGGCCGGGATTTCCCAGAGCAGGCGCCCCACCGGATGGCGGTACTGCCGGATCAGGAGTACCTGCTGGGCGTCATCGAGGGCGAGCACCGCCACGGCGCCAGGGTGAATCACCACGTCCCGTTCGGCCAGTTCACCGTCGGGTATCCGGATTTTGTCGGTCCGCACGGTGACCAGCCGGCCGCGGGCCAGCTCGGCCGTTGATACGACGGGCCAGTGCGCGGGCTCGTCCCTGATGTTCATGCGCTGGCGGCGGCGCGCGCGCCCGCGCTGGCCGCCTTGGAACGGGCCAGGGCGGCCGAGATCAGCCCGCTGAACAGCGGGTGCGGACGGGTGGGGCGGGACAGGAACTCGGGGTGCGCCTGGGTGCCGACGAAAAACGGGTGCCCGGCGAGCTCGGCGAACTCCACCAGGTGCCGGTCCGGCGAGAGCCCGGAGAAGACCAGGCCGGCCTGCTCGAGCACGCTCCGGTACGAGTTGTTGACCTCGTACCTGTGCCGGTGCCGCTCCTCCACCAGCGTGCGCCCGTACATCTCCTCGACCCGGGTGCCGGGCTGCAGCGCGGCCGGGTACAGGCCCAGCCGCATGGTGCCGCCCATGTCCCGCTCCCCCGCCACCACGTCCTCCTGGTCGGCCATGGTCGCGATCACCGGGTGCGGAGTGTCCGGGTTGAACTCCGCGCTGTCCGCCTCGGCCAGCCCGGCCAGGTCGCGAGCCACCTCGATGACCATGCACTGCAGGCCCAGGCACAGTCCGAGGATCGGGATGCCGTGCTCGCGCGCGTACCTGATCGCGCCGATCTTGCCCTCGATGCCGCGGACCCCGAACCCGCCCGGGATCAGCACCCCGTCGACGCCTTCGAGTTCGGCGGCGGCGCCGTCGGGATCCTCGCAGGCGTCGCTGATCACCCAGCGGATGTTCACCTGCGCGTCGTTGGCGAAGCCGCCGGCCTTCAGCGCCTCGGCCGGGGACAGGTACGCGTCGGGCAGGTCGACGTACTTGCCGACCAGGGCGATGGTGATGCTGTGGGCCGGCCGGTGCACCCGGCGCAGCAGGTCGTCCCACTCGTTCCAGTCCACGTCGCGGAACGGCAGGCCGAGCCGACGGACCACGTAGGCGTCCAGGCCCTCGGCGTGCAGCACCTTGGGGATGTCGTAGATCGACGGTGCGTCCGGCGCGGAGACCACGGCCTCCTCGTCCACGTCGCACATCAGGCTTATCTTGCGCTTGAGGTTCGCGTTGATCGGGCGGTCGCTGCGGGCCACGATCGCGTCCGGCTGGATGCCGATGCTGCGCAGTGCGGCCACCGAGTGCTGGGTCGGCTTGGTCTTCAGCTCCCCCGAGGGACCGATGTAGGGCAGCAGGCTGACGTGCAGGAAGAAGCACCGGTCCCGGCCGATCTCGTGCCTGATCTGCCGGATCGCCTCCAGGAACGGCTGGGACTCGATGTCCCCGACGGTCCCGCCCACCTCGGTGATCACCACGTCGACGTCCTCGCCGCCCATCTGCAGGATGCGGGCCTTGATCTCGTTGGTGATGTGCGGGATGACTTGCACGGTGTCGCCGAGGTAGGCTCCGCGGCGCTCGTTCGCGATCACCGTCGAGTAGATCTGGCCGGTGGTGACGTTCGCCTCACCCGACAGGTTGGTGTCGAGGAAGCGCTCGTAGTGCCCGACGTCCAGGTCGGTCTCGGTGCCGTCGTCGGTCACGAACACCTCGCCGTGCTGGAAGGGGTTCATGGTGCCCGGGTCGACGTTGAGGTAGGGGTCGAGCTTCTGCATCACGACCCGCAGGCCGCGCAGTTTCAGCAGGCGGCCGAGGCTGGATGCGGTTAGTCCCTTGCCGAGGCTGGAGGCAACGCCCCCGGTGACGAAGAGATGTCTGGTCTCCGCTGGCCGAGAAGGGGCTAGCCGAGAATGGGCCGACCGTGGATGAAGTGATGATGCGGCCACTATGAGGCTCCCGTGGTGTCCGGTACGGCGGTGCCCAATAGGGCATTAAAAAACTGCAGGTCCACGGGCCACCAGGATAACAGGCCGGCGGCGGCCGGCCCGGCATTTGCTTGCCGGCGGGCGGCCGCGTCGGCCATCGCGACGTCTTCTGTCTGGTGGGCCTCGCCGAATCTGGCCAGCATGACGGCCGAAGCGACGGCGATGAAGAAGCCGCCCCAGGCGACCACGGACAGGCCCGGGCGTGTCTGGTCGCCGAGGAAGATCACGCCGATCACGGCGGGCGGGATCGTCTCGGCCAGCACCACGGCCGCGGTGGCAACGGTCACGCTGCCGCCCTCCAGCGCGGTGGCGTAGAACATGAACGAGATGATGCCGGCCGCGGCGACGGCGTAGGCGGCGGGATCACGAGCCAGCTCGAGCGGCGAGAACCCGGCCAGCACGCGGGCCGCGATGCTGAGGACCCCGTAGCCGAACCCGGCGGTGAGGCCGAGCGCGGTGGTCCGGTAGGGCTCGTTGAGCTTGGCCGCGGCCAGGCCGAGCACGGCCAGGCCCGCGATGGCCACGATGAGCGCCAGCTTGAACACCGCGCCCACCTGCGCGGCGCCCTCCGCGCCCGCAGAGGAGCCGAGCAGGCCGACGCCGGCCACCACGCCGAGCACGGCCGTCCACTCCCGCCAGGACAGGGTCACCCTGATCAGCCGGGAGGCCACCACCGCGGTCACCGCGAGGTTCGACGCCACGAACGCCTGGACGGCGAACAACGGCAGCCGGTGCAGGGCGATGAGCTGGGCCACGAAGCCGAGCGCGTCCAGGATCATGCTGACGACGAACCGCCACTGACCCAGCAACCGGACGACCAGACCAGGATCGACGCCCCCGGAGCTGTCCTCGGCCGGCTTGTTGCTGGCTGCGCGTACCGCGATCGCCTGCATCACCGCGGCGATGCCGTATAGCAGCGCTGCCACGATGGCCGCGATCAGGCTGACTAGCACTACCCACCTCCCCCGGTTCATCTGCTAGTCGGCTGTCTTCTGAGCAAACCGTGAGCAGATCTTCAGCATTCCGCCTCACCGCAGCGATGCGGCCGGCCGCACCTCCCATCCGGTCCACAGCGGACGGTAGCCCATCCGGCTCCAGAAGGGCGCGGACAGCGGGTTCAGCTGCGCAAAGTGCAGCAGCGTGATGTCCACGCCGCGAGCGTCGAGCACCGCGTGCAAATGCCTGACCAGTGCCTCTCCGACCCCGCCGCCGCGGTCGCCGGGCCGGACGAACATGGTCTGCAGGTACACCGTCACGCCCGCCCGTGTCATGCCGGCGATCCAGCGCGAGTGCTCGGGCGGCTGGACGTGGACGAGGCCGACCGGCTCGCCGTCTCGTTCGGCCAGCCAGGCCCGGGCCGGGCGGACGGCCAGCGCCGCCCGGATTTCGGCGCGGACCAGGTCCTCGGTGGCCGGGCGGAGGATGGCCGCGCCGAAGAGCGCGTCGTAGCGGATCACGCCCATCTCGAGTTCGGTCACGATGTCGAGGTCAGCGAGCCCGGCCTCGCGGATGACCAGCCTGTCGTCCCCGGCCGGGCGAGGGCCAGCGGCCTGCGGGCGGGCCGGGCGCACCGCGATCACGGTGATCGGCTGCAGCCCGTGCCGCAGCAGCGTGGCCACCCCGCTGACATCGCGGGCCGGCCAGGTGATCATCGCCGCGGTGTCGCTGGCGCGGGTCCCGGGCAGCCCGGCCAGGTGATCGCGCCACTGCCCCACCAGGTCGTCGAGGGCGGCGGACGTGTCGGCCTCGCGCAGCCGCGCGATCAGCGAGAACCGGTCCGCCGTTCCCCAGACCTGGTTCAGCGTGCCAGGCTTGACATGCTCGTGACGGCAGGCGGCCAGCCCAGCCGGGCGGCCGTTGGCCCCGGTGGCGACGAACGGCGCCGCGCAGCCCTCGGGGAGTTCAGCCCGGGGCGGCAGCAGCCGGTCCAGGCCCTGCCAGCGGCGGCCCACGGCCCGGTTGATCTCGTCGACCGTGTCCCGGACCACCCAGGGCATAGTCGCGCCTCCGTCATTTCACGGCCCCCGCCGCACGGAGCGACCGCGCTCCCGCTTCGCCACGCACTATACCCTGCCGGGAAATGATCATTAAAGCGGTTAATGAGAGTACCGCGCTCCCTGATGACCAGGTGAATTATGAGGCATTCGGGAATGACAGGACGTCGTGCCGGTTATCTCTCAGCCGCCGTCCCGCGTGAACAACAGCGGCCGTACCAGCCTTCCCCAGGCACCCATCAGCCGCGGGCCCGGCGGAACTCCCGTCAGTTGCGGGTCGAATAGCAGGAACGCATAGCCCAGCCGCCGCGCCAGGATCCCGTCCGTGGCGACCTGATCTCCGATCACCACGCCCGGCCGGGGGAAATGCCGATACGCCGCGGTCTGCACCGGCTTACCCGCCGATGCCAGGTAGACCACCCGCACGGCCGCCTGGCTGGGCACCACCGACGGGCGGCGCAGCGAGTTGGTGGCAAAGCACACCACGTGCACGGCCGGAAGCACGGCGACCTCGCTGAGTACCCGGGCAATCCCCTCGTCGAGGGCCTCCTGACCGCCATCCCAGTAAGCCACCAGCGGCTCCACGTCGAAGACCAGCGTCCGTGCCGACAGTTCCGCGGCCCGGCGTATCACGTCATCGAGCCCGGTGACGCGCTCAAAGCCGGCTCTCACATCGCTACCTCGGCGCGCTTGCGGTGGATGCCTGCCAGGTGCCACAGCCGGGCCCAGTTGATGGGGGGCTTCGGCGGAACGATGCCCGGGCGGTCTCGTGGCACCCAGACGCGGAGCGTGCGCGGGGAGATCGTGCAGACCACCGGCGTGGACATCGATAGCGCCTCGCCGTCGACGCCGACCGGGATCTGGGGTACATCGGCGGTGACCTCGATCTTCTTCGTGCTCAGCACCCGCACGCCGATGGCCCTCCGGCCGCGGAGCAGATCGACGGCCTGCTGGACGTTGCGCACCTTGACGCCGATCACGCCGAGCAGGCCGGCGTCCAGCCGCGCGCGGCGGCCCAGGCCGGCAATGTCCCCGGTTCCGTACGGATTGTTGGCCACCAGCAAGGCCTGCGGCGACCTGAACTCCGTGTCGTCCGCCGCCCGCGCGGAGAGCCGTGCTCCGCGCTGGCCTTGCAGCAGGTCCGGAAGCAGGTTCAGCGTCGTATTGAGCTTGTCGCCGCGGTAGGCCGGAGTCTCGACGACCTCGGCGTAGGCGCCGAACGACGCGTTGTTGACGAATACCTGACCGTTGATCATCCCGAGGTCGACCCGCAACTCGACGCCATCGGACAGGGCGGCAAGGCAGGCTGAAGGGTCGTCACGGTTCAGCCCGAGGTCGAGGGCGAAGTGATTTCGCGTGCCCGCGCTGATCACCACGAACGGGATGCCGTGCTGAGCGGCGATGCCGGCCACTAGGGCCTGCGTCCCGTCGCCTCCGGCGACGCCAAGCAGGTCGGCACCCTGGGCCACGGCCTCACGAGCCACCTTGGCGACGTCGACGGGCTCGGATCCGCCGATGAGAAACACCTCGGCGCCAAGTTCTTCGGCCTTGCGTTTCAGATCGAACTTCTCGACCTTCCCACCGCCGGACTTCGGGTTCATGATCAGGTACGGGTGCTGGGCAGGCGGTTCCGCGGGATGCTCGGGCATGCGCCAGTCCGTGTGATCCCGGGCCAGCGCCATGCGCGCGGTCATGCTCGCGAGCAGCCAGATCGCGGCCGCCACGACGGCCACCCACAGCAGGTTCCTGAGCGCGAAAACGGCGATCACGGCGATCGGCGTCAGGACGAAGACCGCCAGCGACAGCCAGCGCCACAGGCCCCGCCGGGAAAGGAAGAAGAACGCGGCGGCCAGGCTCACGGCCGCGCCCACCAGGCCCACAGCGAGCATCGTGAGGCTCTTCAGCTCGGCGAAGACCGCCACGAAGACGACCGCCAGGCCGACGAGCACGAAGCTAAGACGCGCGAGCCAGTGCTGCTCGGGCGCACTGCGCGGACTT
>Ga0335079_10004127_pt1 | contig 16702 bp, 15 predicted proteins | sample Lox_Sample_33_FD_206719 | JGI IMG/M metagenome (GOLD analysis project Ga0335079, IMG submission 206719) | Soil microbial communities from Loxahatchee National Wildlife Refuge, Florida, United States - Lox_Sample_3.3 | ecosystem: Environmental > Terrestrial > Soil > Wetlands | place: USA... | reverse complement strand
GACAGCGCGTTCGAGGCGTTCTTCGGATCTGAGAGCTGCTTGAACGTGTAGACGACGTCGTCGGCGGTCATGGCCGCGCCGTTTGAGAACTTGACGTTCGGGCGCAGCTTGAACGTCCACACGCTGCCGTCCGCGTTCGGGCTCCAGCTGAGCGCCAGCATCGGCTGCAGCTCGAGCTTCAGGTTGCTGTCGAAGATCAGGAACTCGCCGGTCTGGTTGAGCATCAGCAGGCCGCCGGCGTCGGAAATCGTGAGCGGGTTGATGGCCGCCGCGGGGGTGACGGCGGCGACGCGGAGCGTGCCGCCCCTGGTGACCGGCGCGGACGACGTGCCGGTCCCGGACGCGGTGGACTTGGACGAGGAGCCGCACGCGGCCAGAATCGCCCCGAGCAGCGGCGCCGACATGCCGATCATGCTGCCGCGGCGCAGGAAGTCACGGCGGCTCAGGCTTCCCGAGACGAGCTCGTCGATGTAGTGGTTCTCGAGCTCGGTGCGCCCGCTGCGGAGCCGGTCCAGCTCACGGTTGTCGCGACTCATGGAGCCACCTTTCTGTTGGAGTCGAGCCGGCGCCGGCCCCGCGGTCCCGGAGCGGACGTCGCCATCATTGCTAAGTTACTTGATTGTTTTGGTGAAGTATTCGCGGGCGCGTGCGTTCTGCCGTTGCTCGGAGCCGAGACGATCTCGCGCGCGGCGCGCAGCAGATCCGGGAGCATCGCGCGCCTGCGCGCGGCGCTCATCCGGCCGGTCGGCACGCACAGCGTGACCGCGGCGGCCACGCGTCCGGGTGGGCCGACCGGAACGGCCAGGCAATGGAGTCCGAGCGCGGTCTCGTCGATGTTCTCGGCGTAGCCGCGGCGCCGTGCCCGTTGCAGGATTCCGAACAGCTCGTCGAGCCCGGCCAGCTCCCGACCGGTGGGCGTCACGAGCTCGCAGCCGTCGTACAGGGCCGCGACCTCGTCCTCCGGGCGAGCGGCGAGCAGCACGCGACCGGACGCGGCGGCGAACGCCGGCAGCCGGCTTCCGACGGCGGTGACGAGGCGGACCGGGTGCGTGGTCTCCTCCTTGGCGATGAACACAGTGTCGCGTCCGTCGAGGACGGTCAGGCACGTCGTCTCGTTGTAGCGAGCGACCAGCCGGCGGGCGACGCCGTGGAATCCGGCGGTCAGCGGCGAGACCGGCGCCCTGTGCGCGAGCCACGCGACCCTCGGCCCCAGCTCGATCTGGCCGGTGTGCGCATCGCGGGCGGCCCAGCCGCGCTCGAACATGATCGAGCAGACCCGGTGCAGCGTGCTCTTCGCGATCCCGGTCTCGCGGGCGAGCTCGGCCAGCGTCGTCGGGCCCTCGCGGTCGAGCACCTCGAGGACGTCGAGAACCGCGGAGACCCCTGGCGATGCCGCGCCGGGGCGTCGCGTCGGTTGGTGCCCGATAGCCGCTTCCATCCTCTTCCGATCCGCGGGTAGAACGGCGTTCAGCCGATGGATCGGGGACGTTTCTTTCACACCCGCCCCCGGCGTGTCAAGTTAGCGACGCTTTAGGAGGCCGAGAGCCGGGCGCTCGGGCGCCGGTGCCCGGACACCGCCGAGGTGGGTGCCGCTGTACGGTGACTCGGCGATGCTGCTGACCAACGCCCGCGTGATCGACGGAACCGGGCGCGCCCCGCTCGAGCGCGCCTCGGTGCGGGTGGCGGACGGGCGGATCGCCGAGATGGTCTCCGAGGGCGGCGCTCCTGACGCGGGTCTCGAGGCTGCCGTGGATCTCGGGGGCCGCACGTTGATGCCGGGACTGATCGACGCCCACGCCCATCTTTCGAGCGACATCAGCCGCAGCCCCGGCTTCGGTCCGCCGCCGGCGCTCCACGGTGAGCTCCCGCGGCCGCGCGAGCTCGGCTACTTCGTGCTGGCGAAGACCGCTCGCGTGCTGCTGGCCGCCGGCGTCACCACCGTCCGCGACGTCGGCAGCTACGACGACGAGGCGATCGCCCTGCGCGAGGCCGTCCGGCTGGGGATCGTCGAGGGGCCGAGGATCCTGTCGTGCGGGCGCATCATCTCGGCCACCGCTCCCGGCGGGGCGATCTTCACCACGATGTACCGCGAGGCGGACGGCCCCGACGACATGCGCAAGGCGGTTCGGGAGCAGCTCCGCCGTGGCGCTGACTACGTCAAGCTGATGGCGACCGGCGCTCGCTCGGTTCTCGCCGAGGATCCCGAGCCGGCGCAGATGACCGCCGCCGAGCTCGCCGCGATCGTCGACGAGGCGCACCGGCTCGGCGTGCGCGTGGCGGCGCACGTCGAGGGGTTGGCGGGCGCTCGGCTGGCGGTGCTTCAGGGGGTGGACACGATCGAGCACGGGCTGTCGCTCCACCGCGAGCCGGCGCTGCTGGCCGCGATGGCCGAGCGCGGGATCGTGCTCGTGCCGACCTTGAGCACGTTCCACGATCTCGCCGAGCGGTTCACCGACGACTTCGCGCCGGCGCTGGTCGAGCAGGCCAAGCGCCAGCTCGAACAGGCCTACGCGACGCTGGCCGCGGCGCGAGACGCCGGGGTCGCTCTGGCGATGGGCCACGACAGCGGTCCGCCGGGCGAGAACGCGATTGAGCTCGTGCGGATGGTCGACGGCGGGTTGCCGGCGCTCGACGGCGTTCGCGCGGCGACGTCAGGGTCCGCGACCGCGCTCGGCCTTGGTTCGAAGCTCGGCACCGTCACCGCCGGCGCGGTCGCCGACCTGCTCGTGATCGACGGCGATCCGCTCGCCGACATCCGGATGCTGTGCGACCCGGAGCGGATCTGGATGGTCGTGCAGGGCGGCAAGGTCGTCGCCGGCCATGTCCGTGCCACCGCTCTCACCCCGGCATGACCACGGTCGCCCACGCCCCCGAGTTCTCGCTGTCGTCGGTCGCGGGCGGGGCGGTTCGCCTCGCCGAGCTGTGTGACCGCGGCGCGGCGCTGCTTGTGTTCGTCTCCGAGGAGTGCCCGACGTGCGCGCTCACCCTTCGACGGCTCGCCCCGCTCGTCCCTGGCCTCGCCGCCGACGGTGTACGCCTGGCCGCGGTTTTCGAGGACCCGCTCGAGGTCGCGGCACGAGTGGCGCGGCGAACCGGCTTCGCCGGCGTGGTCCTGTCCGAGCCGGCGCCGTACGAGGTGTCGCGCGCGTACTCGTTGGAGAGCCTCCCCACGGCGGTGCTGGTCGATCGGGACGGAGGTCAGGTCGGGCGCGTGGTCGGCTGGGATGCCGCCGGCCTCCGGACGCTGCTGTCCGTGCGGGTGACGGACGAGCCGCCGTTGCGCAAGCCAGGGTGCGCGGCCAAGAACACCTACGACCCGGAGGAGCTGCGGCTGATCGAGGGCGGGGGCGCCGACGAGCTCGAGGTGATGTTCGAGCGCGGGTGGACCGACGGGCTCCCGGTGATCCCGCCGACGCCGGATCGGGTGCAGGCGATGCTGGGCGGGCGCGACCGATCGCAGCTGCTTGGCGAGATGGCGCCTTCCGCCGCCCGGGTGACGCTCGAGCGCGTCGCCGCGTGTGCGGTCCTGGCCGGGTGCCGGCCCGAGTACTTCCCGGTCGTGGTGGCGGCGGTCGAGGCGGTACTGGAGCCGGCGTTCAACATCGGCGGCCAGGCGGTCACCACGCAGCCCTGTGGGCAGGTGATCGTCGTCAACGGTCCGGTGCGCGACGCGATCGGTCTGAACGGCTCGGTCGGGGCGCTCGGTCCGGGGTGGAGAGCGAACATGACGATCGGGCGCGCGCTCAGGCTCGTGGTCAGCCTGACCGGGGGCGGATTCCCGGGGCGACTCGATCGCTCGACGCTCGGCAATCCGGGCAAGGTCGCGATGTGCTTCGCCGAGGAGGAGGAGGTCAGCCCGTGGGAGCCGCTCCACGTCTCGCGCGGCTTCTCCGCGTCGTCGTCGGTCGTCACGGTGATCGGCGCGGATGCGCCGTTGTCGATCTCCGACCACCGCAGCACGGGCCCGCTCGAGCTGACGCGAGTACTGGGCGAGGCGGCCGCGGCCACGTGGAGTCCGAACTGGTGGCCGCTCGGCGGGAGCTCGCTGTTCGTGATCTGCCCCGAGCACGTGCGCTCGTTCTCGGAGTGGGGGTGGAGCAAGCAGCGCGTGCGCGAGAAGATGTTCTCGGCGGTGTCGCGGCCGGCGGGTTCGCTTCGCTGGGGGGAGACAACGCCGCTCGTTCTGTCGTCGGAAGACGAACAGCCGGTCCGTAAGTGGTCGAGCCCGGACGACATCATGATCGTCGTCGCCGGCGGCGAGGCCGGCCGCTACTCGGCGGTGTTCGGGCCGTGCCTCGGGATGAACACCGAGCCGATCTCAAAGGAGGTCAAGTGGAATACGTGAGCCCATTCGACGAGCGCCGACGCGTCGCCGAGCCGCTCGCGCCCCGGCGGGCGGAGCTGAGCGGAGCGCGGGTGGCGCTGCTCGACATCACCAAACGGCGTAGCGACGAGTTCCTCGACCGTGTCGAGGAGTTGCTGCACGCCCACGGGGCCCAGACGTTCCGGGTGGTCAAGGAGATCTTCTCCAAGCCGGCGAGCGTCGAGATCGTCCGGCGGATCGCCGACCGCGGCGACCTCGCCGTCGAGGGCCTGGCCGATTGAGGGTCGTGCACGTCGTGCAGTGTGCGCGACATGGTCGAGCTCGAGCGGCTGGGGATCGCCACCGCCGCCGTCGCGACCGAGCCGTTCGTCGACGAGGCGCTCGAGCAGGCGCGCGTGCTCGGGATGCCCGACTACCGGATGGTGTTCGTCCCCCACCCGGTCCAGCTACTCGGTCGTGACGACCTTCGTTCCTACGCGGATCGCGCGTTCGAGGAGATAGTCGAGCGCCTCACGCGGCCAGAGTCCCCTCGAGCGGACGGAGCTCGTCGGCATAGCTGACCGACGCCCGCCGCATCACGCCGTCGTCGTCGATCGAGTACTGCCCGAGGCGCCACAGGGGTGGCGAGTAGGCGTGGATCGAGATCGCCAGCTCGTCCTCGCCGGCGAGGCGATGGATGTGCTCGGGGCCGAACGAAAACGAGCCGCCTTCGGTGACGATGCGGACCGCCGGCTCGCCACCGATCCGGGGGTTCGATTCGCGCACCGCGCCCCGCACGACCCGGACCGCGCCGGAGGAGATGTCATGGTCGTGCCAGCCCGTATCGTCACCGGGCACCCAGCACAGCAGCCATACGTCCACGTACTCGTCCCGGTGCAGCGACACGTAGTGGCGCTGACCGGTTTGGAATGCGACGTGGTCTCGCCACCGATCGGGATCGTCCGCGAGCGCATCGACGAGCACCTGCAGCTCGGCGCGGTCGAGGTTACGCGGGGGAAGCAATGCCCACATCATCGAACACCTCCTTGGGGTAGAGCAGTCGCAGTGCGTTGGCGCCGCGGATCGCGTGCAGCGCCGCCGGCCCGAGGTCGAGCTTGGGCGGATCGGCATACGGCCGGTCCGAGCCGTTGACGAGCGCGTCGATGCCGAGCACCCGCACGGTCGCATCGACCGCACGCGTGCCGTACGAGGACACGTCGAGGAACACGTCCCGGTCGACCACGCCCCGGTCGCCGGCGCGGGCCGCCACCCGCTCGCTGTGGAGCGGCGCGAGTCCGGCCAGCATCGCGAAGCAGACGCGGAGCCGCGGGTGGCGCGGCCGGCCGTGGACGCGGAACGCAAACCACGCGGCGTGCATCTGCTGCGCATAGGTCACGATCGCCGGCCACCAGAGCGGTTGGTCGCCGGCAGCCACGCCTCCGAACGCCCCCGCCACCGGGCCGCCTCCCGCCGCCGGGCCGCCTGCCGCCGCCGGGCCGCCTCCCGCCGCCGGGCCGCCCCCCGCCGCCGGGCCGCCCCCCGCTCCCGAGCCGCCTCCCGCCGCCGGGCCGCCTCCCGCTCCCGAGCCGCCTCCCGCCGCCGGGCCCGGGTGGACCAGCAGCGGCAATCCGGACTCTTCGAGCACCTCCAACAGCGGCCCCGCGTTCGTATAGCCGGCGCGGTCGAGCAAAGAGGTCGCCGGCAGCTGAAGTCCCACGAACCCTCGCTCGAGCTCGCGCGACAGTGCGCCCGGATCCACCTCGGTCAGGCATGCCGCCGCCCACGCGCCGAACGGCTCGGGCAGCGCCAGCGATCCCTCGTGATAGGCGTCGAGCAGCTCGCCTGCCGCATCCGGCGGCAGTGACTCGATCCCGAGCGGACTCGACAGCGACACGAGCGCCAGATCGAGCCCGTCGTCTCGTGCCCGCGCCGCCCGATCGTCCGGGTCGTGGGCTCGCGGGTCGACGTCATAGTCGGGTTCGCCGGCGAGCTGGAGTGTCCAGCCACGCATCCGCGGCGGCGTGCGGCGGGCTCGCAGCACCTCGATCAGTGCGTCCGGCCACAGGTGCTGGTGGACGTCGATCACGGGCGCGTCTGCGCTTAACCGGTTCATGAATCGGTTAAGTGAACCGGTTAAGGGGCGACTTGTCAACCACCCGCTTGGTGCGACGGTCAGGCTCGCCCAAGTCCCCGGCCGGGCAGGTTGCCGAACCCGTCTACGCTTGCGGCGTGAGCCCTCCCGCCAAGCGCGTGACGATCCGGGAGGTCGCCGACGCCGCCGGGGTCTCTCCGGCGGCTGTTTCGTACGCGCTGCGCGGCATCCAGGTCTCCGAAGAGACCCAGGAGCGGGTCCGCAAGGTCGCCGACGAGATGGGGTACGAGGCCAACCCTATCGCGCGCGCCCTCGCCAGCGGGCGCACCGGCATGATCGGGATCCTCGGGCCCTCGCTGGAGGACCTGTGGCAGCAGCGCCTCGTCGCCGAGGCGGGCCGCGCGCTGCTGGAGCACGACCGGTACGCGCTGATCCTCGACGCCGGCGGCGACCCGGTCCGTCAACGCGCCCTCGCCACCCAGCTCCGGGACCAGCAGGTCGACGGGCTGATCCTGTCGCCGGTCGACCCGTCGGACGAGTTCTGGAGCGAGATCGCGGAATCCCTGGCCGTCGTCTCGATCGGCGATGCGCTTCCCGGCCGCGGAGCCGCCGGCGAGGTGCTGTTCGACAACCGGTCCGGCGTGCGCTGCGCGCTCGAACACCTGCACGCTCTCGGACACCGGCGCATCGCCGTGCTGCGCCCGCCGGGGTCGCCGACCAACGATCGCCCCGCCGAGCTCTACGTCGGTTCCGAGGCCGAACGACTCGACCTCGAGGTCATCGGCGTGAGCGCGCCCTACGAGTTGGACGAGGCGACCGATGTCGCCCGGTCGGTGCTGACTGCGGACCGCCGGCCGACCGCGGCGTTCTGTTTCTCGGACTCGATCGCCTATGGCGTATACGCCGCGGCCCGCAAGCTCGGGCTGAGGATCCCACACGACCTGTCGGTGATCGGCTACGACGACCATCCGGTGTCAATTCTGCTCGCGCCACCGTTGACGAGCTTCTCGTGGGACACCGAGCGGCTGGTCGAAGTGGCGGTCGGGATGGTGCTGGGAGCGATCGACGGACATCCCCGCCGGCGCCGGCGCGTGGTCATCGAGCCCGCCCTGCGCGAGCGCGCGTCGACGGCGCGGCGCCGGCGCTGACCGCTCCCACCGCGTCGTCGGCTCACACCCCACTCCGCTGTGGCGCGCCGACCGCACCCACTCCCGCTGACCCCGCCTGCCCACGACCAGTAAAACGTCACATAGCGGCCTCACCCCCGGCCGCCGCGGCTACATAAGCATGCTGGACATGCTTATGTGCGATCGGCCGCGGCCATCGGGGGCGCTTTGTCACGTTTTCCATGGCTCGAGGCGCCGGCGATTGCAACGCCGACACGCCGCCCCCGTGCCGGCGCGCCACCGCCACCGCCACCGCCACCGGCACGGCACGGCGACGCCGCCACGGGCCCGGCACCGTCGCGCCACCCCCACCCGCGGCCACCACCACCCCGCCTTACCCGAAGAACGAGATGAGCTCGCGCGCCACCCCGACCGGATCGTCGTATGCCATCAGGAAGCCGGTCCCGGGCAGCGTCCGCAGCTGGCAGTTCGGCAGCAGGTCAAGCGCCTGGTAGGCGGCGATCAGCGGGTGCGCCGGATCCTCGTCGGCCCACAGCAGCAGCACCGGGGCATCGATCCGCGGGTACGCGTCGAGCAGCTCGCGCTGGGCCTCGACCGGCCAGCGCCGGGCGAACTTCGCCCACGACCGGGCCCGATTGCCATTCCCGGCGACGTCGGCGAACGCGTGCCGGACGAGGTCGCGGGCGGCGGGATTGCGCTGCGCCGACAGACGCTCGCCGATCGAAGGCCGGAACACCAGCGTCGCGCCACGTGCGAGCGTGCGATCGAGTCCCGGGAGCGCCGCGGCCCGGCACACGACTCGCCACGTCATGCGCTTGCCCGCGAACTCGTCGCGCCGGTGCAGGCGGTTGGGCAGCAGCGCCAGCCGTGCGGGCTCCAGACGCCCGGTGGTGACCGCCTTCAACGCCAGTTCGGCGCCGATGTCGTGGCCGGCGAGCAGCGGCCGGGGCCCGGCCACCTCGCGGCAGAAGCCGGCGATGACCTCGGCGAGCCAGTCCGCCGTGTACGGGTGACGCGGCCGGTCCTCGGAATCTCCATGGAGTGGGAGATCCGGCAGCACGACCCGAAAACGCGACGACAGCTCGCCGACGACCGGCTCCCATTCCCGGTGCGAGAGCCCCAGCGAATGAAGCAATGCAAGGGCTGGACCGGTGCCCGTTTCGCGGTACGCTATCCGGGCTCCATCGTGGTGGTGGTAGAGCCTGAGTCGCATGTGCCTGGTAGGGCCACATCGTCGCAGCCCCAAGCGGTCCTGATGGAACAGGCTGCTTTCCTCTCGCTTCGGCGCGAAGGTTGTGCAATTCCTGCACAACCTGCGGCAATCTTTGCAAATGTGTCTGAAATGCAGGTATGGACCAAATGAGGAACAGTCCGCTCGGTTTGTCCACTTCGCAAGCCGCCAATGCGCTCGGGGTCTCCCTTGGCACGATTCGCCGGTGGGCCGATATGGGCTACCTCGAGTCGTACCGGACGCCCGGAGGGCAGCGCCGCTTCAGCGTTGAGCAGATCGAGCAGTTCCTGGAGACGCTCCAACAGCGTCGCGCCGGGCAAGGCCAGAACCAGGAACGGCTGGTCAGCTAGCGGAGTGACCTAGCGCCGCGTCGCGCGCCGGCTGGGCTGCACCGGCGTCGCGACCGCGGAGCTGCTCGCGCCGGTAGCCTGCACCTGGGCGGCAACAACGAGCGCGGGACACCCCGCGAGCGGGCGTCAGCCTGCCCGGGCCTGCTTGATCCGCCGCTCCATGTCGAGCTCGGAGTCGAAGCTCGCGGCGTTCGCGTGCCGGTACTCGACGCTCTCCCCGCTCAGCAACCCCGCCAGCACCTCGACGTACCCCGCGTCCAGCTGGCTTCCGGCCACGCGCCGCAGCTCCCGCAACGCCTCGAACGAGCTCATCGGGGTCCGGTAGGTGTCGGCGGCGGTCAGCGTGTCGTACACCTCGGCGACGGCGATCATCTTGGCGATCTCGGGGATCTGGTCACCGGGCAGCCCGTTCGGATACCCGCGCCCGTCGATTCGCTCGTGGTGGGCGAGCACGATCTCGGCGATCGGCCCGTACATGCCGAGGTCGCGGAGCATGTCGGCACCGAGCTCCGGATGCTGCTGGATCGCGACCCAGTCCTCGTCGGTGAGCGTCCGGCCGCGCTCCGCCACCCGGTCCGACAGCGCGAAGTGGCCGATGTCGTGCAGCAACCCAGCGGTGTGGGCAAGCTCCTGGTCGCGCTCGCTCATGCCGACGGCCTGGGCCATATCGCTGGCGAACCGCGCCACGGCGGCGGCGTGCCGGGCGGCGCGCTCATCGCGAATGTCGAGCGCCCGGAGCAGGCCCGCGAGAACGCCCCAGGACAGTGAGACGTACTGCTCCGCACGCTGCCTGGATCGATCGAGCAGATGGGCCATGTACGAGAACGCGATCACCGCGGCAAGCGCGAACGCGATTCCACCCAGGCCGAGCTCGATGTAGATCGCCGCGCCGGCAACCGTCAATGCGACCGTGATCAGCGCGGTCGGGAGATAGTCGACGAGCGTGCGCGGGCTGTATTCGGCGCTGTAGCCGTCGAACGCGATCGCCAACGGAGCGGCGATCAGCCAGGTGAGTGCAAGCATCGCCAGCGCAAGTCCCCCGAGGACCAGGTAGAAGCCCGCGGTGTGGTGGTGCGGAGCAAGGTCACGGATCAGGGTGCCCGCGAGCAGAGCCGCGACGCCGGCGGCGACCAGGTTGAACAGAAAGGCCTGGCGTCGGGTGCGAATCACCCGGGTGGCGACGACCTCGGAAACCACCGCAGCGACGAACGCCGAGGCGGGACCGAGGAACGCACCGGCCAGGATGTAGACGGTGAATGATGCGGAGACGTCGACCCGCTGCGAACGCACCCGGGCAACGCCCAGACCGGCCGCAACGGCAGCGACCGCCAGGACGGCCGACAGTGCGGTGAGATGGTCGTGCGAGACGACTGCGGCCGCCCAAACCACGCAACCACAGAGGCAAATTCCCGCGACGCCCAGCGCCACAAGTTGGCGAGGAGCAAGCGACCGCGTGCGACGGTCATCGCCCACGGGCGCACCGTAGCGCGTCAGCGTCGCGAACGCCACTGTTTACGAGGCGAATCCGTGCTCGTGCAAACGAAGCCGAGACTAGTTGACGCGGAAGCTCATCTCTTCCTCTTCTCTGCACCCGCCCGGGGCTGCGGACGGAGTCATCGAACCGCCATAAAGTGGAGGTTTAGATGACACTTTGGACGAAAACTTGTGCAATTCTATGTCGAGGGGTTCAACCCGGCAACGCCTAGGTCGAAATAGCACCATCTACGTTCCTTTAACTGCGCATGCGCTATCTCAAGACGAGTGAGGCCGCAGCGCTCCTCAACGTAAGCCCGAACACGTTACGGGCTTGGGAGCGACGGTTCGGCTTTCCCAAGCCGCAACGATCACCGGGCAAGCACCGGCTGTTCACGCACGGCGAGGTCGCGGCACTCCGAGATGCTCTCCAGGAGGGGCTGTCGATCTCCTCCGCTATTTCCCGCGCGCGCGAAGGCCTGGCCGCCGACGCGAACTCGCTCGTCGGCGCGCTCGCCTCGTACGACCGCGAGCGCGCGGATGCCGCGATCGAGGCGGCGCTTGCGCTGCGCTCGGTCGAGCGTTCCGTCGAGGAGGTGCTGCTGCCCACCCTCGACGAGATCTCCCGGCGCTATTCGGTCGAGTCCGCTGCGTGGGCATTCGCCGCCCATTGGGCGACCGACTGGCTTCGCCGCGCCACGCGGCTGACGCCACCGCCGGTGCGTCCGGTGTCGATCGTGGTCGGAGACGCGTCGCGCGACGAGCTCGATCGCGACGCGCCGTACATCCGCGCGCTCGAGCTGTTCTGCGTGCGGGCGGGGATCAAGGTGCTCAGCCTGTCGGCCCGCGGCGTGGCCGGAATCGGCGACGCGGCCAACGTCCACCGGCCAAACCTCGTCGTCGTGGCCGGCGGTCACCTCGACGACGACACGGTCGCGCGCTGGGCGTACGCGATCCGCCTCGCGGTGGGTGCGATGCCGCTGGCGATCTACCGGCGCGGAGCGGATCGCCCCCGCACGCGCGGGACGGGCACGACCGTCCTGCCATCCGGTGCCGGCGACGCCCAGCGAGCTCTGCTGGATCTGCTCGAGTCCGATCACGTGGCGGCCACGCCGTCGGCCTCCGCCGCCGCGGCCGGCGCGCGCGCCCAGATCCGGAGTGTTCGCGGCTTTCAATAGACGGGTCCGTCGAAATTAGATGGTGAACAGAACAGCCAGCACCGGCCGCCCCGCACTTGCACTCGTGGTCGCGCCCGAGCTCGAGCGCGCGCCGCCGAGCGTCCAGTTCTGCAGCCATTGCGGAACCCGTTCGTCCACGTCGGGCAAGTCAGCCAATGCGGCAGTATCGCGCGTCTGCGGCGACTGTGGCCTCGGGCTGCTGATCGAGGCGTCCGAGGACGTCGCCCCGCGCACCGGTGACGCGTTCCTGGTCCTCGACCGCGCGCTGTCGGTGTGCGCGGTGTCGCGCGGCGCCGAGCGGCTGCTCACCACGCGTGAGCCCGACGTCGTCAACCGGCACGTCACCGACCTGCTGATGCCGGCCGACGCCGAGGAGTGGACGGGCGAGAGCCTGTCGGTCGCGGTCGCGTGGGCCGCGCGCGGCGACGGCGCGACGCGCACCGCGGTCGTCCGGCCTGCCAACACCTTCGGTATTCGCCTGACCGCTCGCATCGCCCCGTGCGGCCCGCCGCGCGCCGCGCTGGTCGTGCTCGAGTAGCACCCGGGGGCCCTCACGCGGTCGCCCCTCCAAACGGCGGACGAGGTTATGCAAACTGCCCGCATACGGTCACTTTTTGTGCAGGCTTGCAGGTGTCGTTGCGGCACTTGCAGCGCGCGCCGCAGACCTCGATAAATCAGTGCGATGAACGGAATCCGCACGAACGCCGCGGCGGTCATGCTCGGCGTCAGCCCCAACACCCTTCGCAGCTGGGAGCGCCGCTACGGGTTTCCCCGCCCGCGCCGGACGGCCGGCGGTCACCGGCAATACGCGCTGAACGAGATCGAGTCGCTCCGCTCCACGCTCGCCGAGACCCACAACGTCTCCTCGGCGATCGCCCTGGCGAGGCAGCGCGGCGAGGGACCGTCGTCGGGCTCGCGCGTCGCCGGCGCCTTCGCCACGTTCGACGAGGAGAAGGCGAACGGGCTGCTCGAAGAGAGCCTCGCGCTCCGCTCCGTCGAGCGGACGATCGAGGAGGTGCTGCTCGAGGCGGTCTCGGCCCACGCGGACGAGGCGACCGCCGCCAACACCCCGGAGTATGAGTTCGCGTGGCGCTACGCCACCGCATGGCTGTCCGCGCTCAAGCGGCTGTCCCCGCCGGCGACCCGCACCGCCGGCGTGCTCGTGCTCGACGCCTCGGTGCCGCTCGAGCTCGACGCCCTGTACGCGCAATCGCTGGAGTTGATGTTGCGTCGCGCCGGCGTTCGCACCCTCGCGCTGTCGACCGCCATCACCCCGACCCGGCTCGCCCGTGCGCTGCCGGCGCTCGCGCCGCGGGCCGTCGTGCTGGCGGGGCGGAGCATCACGCTCGACGCGCTCGGGCGGCTGGTCTACTCGGTCCGGTCGGTCGTGCACGGCGTGCAGATCTTCGATTACCGGGGCTCCGTACCCGACACCGGGGCGAGCACCGTCCGCCGTCTCGGCCAGGCCCCGCTGGCGGCACGCGATCTGCTGGTCGGCCGGCTCGAGGAGATCGGGCCGAGCCGCGCGTCCACGCCGGGGCACGGGTTCCCGGCGATCTCGGCGCGCTAGGAGCGCCGCAACCGCAGATACGGGGAGGGCCGCTCCCTTCCTAGAATCGGGCGTCCATGCCCGAGCCTCACCGCCCCGTCGATCCTCGCGTCTCGTTTCCCGAGCTCGAAGAGCACGTGCTCAAGCGCTGGGGCGAGCGCGACGTGTTCGCCGAGTCGGTCAGGCGCCGGCGGGACGCTCCGCGCTGGGGCTTCTACGAAGGGCCGCCGACCGCCAACGGCCCGCCCGGCTTTCACCACGTGCTGTCGCGCGTATTCAAGGACATCTTCCCGCGCTACCGCACGATGTGCGGGTACTTCGTCGAGCGCAAGGGCGGTTGGGACTGCCACGGGCTGCCGGTGGAGCTGGCGCTCGAAGCCGAACTCGGGTTCACCTCGAAGGACGACATCGAGCGCTTCGGGATCGCGGAGTTCAACGCCCGCTGCCGCGAGAAGGTCCTCAGCCACGTCGAGGACTGGAACGCGATGACCGAGCGAATCGGGTTCTGGATCGACCTCCGCGACGCCTACCGCACGCTCGACCCCGAGTACGTCGAATCGGTTTGGTGGGCGCTCAAAACGATTCACGACAGGGGACTCCTGTACGAGAAGCTCAAGGTCGTCCCGTATTGCCCCCGCGACCAGGTGACGCTTTCGAGCCACGAGCTCGGGCAGCCGGGCGTGTATCAGGACGTGGTCGATCCGTCGGTATACGTGCGCCTCCCGGTAACCAAGGGGAATGACGCCGTCCAGCGCGGCGATCAGCTGCTGGTGTGGACCACCACACCCTGGACGCTGGTCTCGAACGCCGCGGTCGCGGTCGATCCGGACCTCCCCTACGTCCGGGCCAAGGACGAGAACGAGGTCTATGTGCTCGCCGAGGCACTCACGCACCGCGTCCTTGGAGACGGCGCAGAGATCCTCAACCGCTTTCCCGGCAGGCGACTCGAGAGCGTCGCCTACGACCCACCGTTCACCTTCATACCCGCATCCGCGTACGGCCCGCGCGGTCACACGGTCCTGCTCGGCGACTTCGTCACCGCCAACGACGGCACCGGACTCGTCCACACGGCGATCGCGTTCGGCGAGGATGACTTCCGCCTCGGCGAGCAGTACGGCCTCAACGTCATCAATCCGGTCCGCCTGGACGGCACGTACGACGAGCGGATCGGCCTGTACGCTGGCCGAAAGGTCAAGGACGCCGACCCCGACCTGATCGAAGACCTCCGCAGCCGCGGCCGCATCTTCAAAGCGGAGTCGTTCGAGCACTCCTATCCGCACTGCTGGCGCTGCAACACGCCGCTGCTGTACTACGCCAAGCCCTCGTGGTATATCGCGACGAGCCAGGTCAAGGACCGCCTGCTCGCCGCCAACGAGACCGTCAACTGGGCTCCCGAGCACGTCAAGCACGGGCGCTTCGGCAACTGGCTCGAGCACAACGTCGACTGGGCGCTGTCCCGCGAGCGCTACTGGGGGACACCGCTGCCCATATGGCGGTGCGATAACGACCACCTCCACGCGATCGGCTCGCTCGCGGAGCTCAACGAACGAGCCGGCACGCAGCTCACTGACCCCCACCGTCCGTTCGTCGACGACGCCACGTTCCCGTGCGGCGAGTGCGGGGACCCGATGCGCCGCGTCCCCGAGGTGATCGACGTGTGGTTCGACTCGGGCTCGATGCCGTTCGCCCAATACCACTCGCCGCATGCGGGCACCGAGCAGTTCGAGGAGCACTTCCCGGCCGACTTCATCTGCGAGGCCCTCGACCAGACGCGTGGGTGGTTCTACTCGCTGATCGCGGTGTCGACGCTGCTGTTCGACCGCTCCCCGTACCGGAACGTGGTGTGCCTCGGCCTGATCCTCGACGAGCAGGGCCGCAAGATGTCGAAGTCGCTCGGCAACACGATCGCGCCACAGGAGGTGATTGATCGCTACGGTGCCGACGCGCTCCGCTGGTACTTCTTCACCTCCAAGCAGCCGTGGGACGGCTACCGGGCCTCGCTCGAGACGATCGCCGAGGCGGTGCGGCAGTTCCTGCTCCAGCTTTGGAACACCTATAGCTTCCACGTGCTGTACGCCAACGCCAACGGGATCGACCGCGAGCCGCAAGCCGTCGCCGCCAACGCGACCGAGCTCGACCGCTGGGCGATCTCGCGCCTGCACGCCACGGTCGCGGTCGTCCGCGATCGCATGGACAACTTCGACGCCACCAACGCCGGCCGCGCGATCCAGTCGTTCGTCGACGAGATCTCGAACTGGTACGTGCGCCGCTCGCGGCCGCGGTTCTGGGACGGCGACGAGACCGCGTTCGCGACGCTCCGCACGTGCCTGCTCACGACCGCCAAGCTGCTCGCGCCGTTCTGCCCGTTCGTCGCCGACGAGATCTACGACAACCTCGACGGCTCCGAGCCGAGCGTCCACCTGTGCGACTTCCCGACGATCGACGATCGCGACTCAGAGCTCGAGCACGCGATGGCCGTCGCGCGTGAGACCGTTCGGCTCGGTCTCGCGGCCCGCGCCCAGGCCAAGCTCGCGGTCCGCCGGCCGCTCCGCGCGGCGGTCGTGGTCGCGACCGGGGCCGAGCGCGAGGCGATCGAGCGCATGTCGGCGATCGTCCGCGAGGAGCTCAACGTCCGCGAGCTGCGGTTCGTGTCCGAGGCCGACGAGCTCGGCGAGGTCGAGCTCAAGCCGAACTACCGCGCGCTCGGGCCCCGCTTCGGCAAGTACATGCCGCTCGTCGCGGCCGCGGTCGCCGGCCTCGACGCGGACCAGGCCGCCGCCACCCTGCGCGGCGGCGGACACGTCGCGATCTCGGTCAACGGCGCGGACCACGAGCTCACCGCCGACGACCTGCAGGTGTCGATGAAGCCGCTCGAGGGCTATCAGGTCGAGCGGGAGGGTTCACACGCGGTGGCGCTCGAGCTCGAGATCGACGAGGAGCTGCGCATCGAGGGCTGGGCGCGCGAGATCGTCCGCGCGATCCAGCGCGCCCGCCAGGACGCGGGACTCGAGGTCACCGACCGCATCGTGCTGACGATCGGCGGCGACGAGGCGCTCATCGCGGCCGCCCGCGCGCACCAGGATTACATCGCCGGCGAGACTCTGGCCCTACAGGTCAGCTATGAGTCGCTCGACGGATCGATCGCACCCGTCGACATCGACGGGCGCGAACTCCGCGTCCTGGTGGCGCTCGCATCGTAAGCCCGAGTTCGCCGCCAGGCGAACTCGCAAGTTGATCGGCGCCAGCCGATCAACCATCGCCGCCAGGCGAACTCGCAAGTTGATCGGCGCCAGCCGATCAGCCGGTCAGCGCGGGCTCCAGCTCTGCGACGAGCTTGCGCTTCGGATAGGCGCCGATCACGGTCTTCGCCGGCTGCCCGTTGCGGAACAGGATCAGCGT
>Ga0335079_10004125_pt1 | contig 16706 bp, 17 predicted proteins | sample Lox_Sample_33_FD_206719 | JGI IMG/M metagenome (GOLD analysis project Ga0335079, IMG submission 206719) | Soil microbial communities from Loxahatchee National Wildlife Refuge, Florida, United States - Lox_Sample_3.3 | ecosystem: Environmental > Terrestrial > Soil > Wetlands | place: USA... | reverse complement strand
TTCGGCGGGCTCCTGGTGCCAAGTATGGGCGCAGCTCGCGCAGCGCACGAGCCGCCCCGCCTCGCCCAGCGCGCGCGGGTCGACCAGATATCGGGTGGAGCAGGCCGGACAGGTTACGATCATTAGTGCCGCAGCGCCTTTTTATCCTTATAGGGCTCAATCGTCGCGCGAAGCAAAGGAAACCTCGTCCTAGCGGCCGGCCTTCGCGCTGCCCGGCAACAGCCGATGACTGCGACTCGCCGCCCGCCCTGCCACCGCCTCCTGCCGACTCGCCGGCAGCGTCGGCGGCCCGACCACGGGCGGCGCGCCGTGCCGCATCGCCGGCCCCCGGCGCGCGCCAAAATGCCCGGAATTGCCTCGGGAATCCACGGCGATTCGCAGCGCCCGCCGATCCCTCGTGCGGCCGTGGCGGCGCGGCAACGGTGGCTGCGGCCGCTTCTGGACGCGCACCGGCGCATCGTGCCATCTTGCCCGCTGCGGCAAAGGTCGATGCCGCGGTGCGACGGAGAGCGCGCTCCTTGGTTCGCTTCGAGAATGTCGGCATGCGGTACGGCGCGGGCCCCGAGGTGCTGCGCGACATCACCATGGAGCTCGCCCCGGGCTCCTTCCACTTCCTCACCGGACCGAGCGGCGCCGGCAAGACCAGCCTGTTGAAGCTCATCTACCTGGCGGAGCGGCCCTCGCGCGGCCTCATCTCGCTCTTCGGCCGCGACATCGCCACGACGCCGCGGCGCGAGCTGCCCGCGCTGCGGCGCAAGGTTGGGGTCGTGTTCCAGGATTTCCGCCTCATCGACCATCTCTCCGCCTTCGACAATGTGGCGCTGCCGCTGCGCGTCGCCGGCCTCCCCGAAGAGCAGATCCGCGAGCATGTGACGGAGCTGCTGCGCTGGGTCGGATTGGCCGACAAGCTCAACGCCCGGCCGGCGACGCTCTCGGGCGGCCAGCAGCAGCGAGTCGCCATCGCCCGCGCGGTCATCGGCCGGCCGAGCCTGCTGCTCGCCGACGAGCCGACCGGCAACGTCGATGACGAGATGGCGCTGCGCCTCTTGCGCCTCTTCGAGGAGATGAACAAGCTCGGCACCACGCTTGTCATCGCCACGCACAACGAGGCGCTGGTGACGCGCTTCGGCCATGCGCGACTCCATCTCGAGAATGGCGAGCTCACCCAGCTGCGCGCGCGCGAGCGGCAGACGGTCTAGCACGCCATGCTGTCGCGCCGGCTCGACATCCCGCTCAACCGCGACGGCTCGGTCCGCTTCCTGCCCTGGATCATCGCGCTCATGGTCTATCTCGCCGGCCTCGCCCTCACCGGGACCCTGGTGCTGCACGACGCGCTGCAGCGCTGGGACGAGAGCCTTGCCGGCACGCTCACCGTGCAGCTGCCGCCGCCTGAAGGCGAGGCGCCCGATCCGCTCCCGGCCGTGCTCCAGGCGCTGCGCGGAACCCCGGGCGTCACCAGCGCCGAGGCGCTGTCGCGCGCGGCGACGGCGAAGCTGATCGAGCCCTGGCTCGGCACGGCGCTCACCCCCGATGAGCTGGCGCTGCCGCGGCTCATCGATCTGCGCATCGACGCGGCCGCGCCGCCCGATCTCGCCGCGCTCAAGACGCGACTCGCCGGCGCGGCGCCGAGCGCCGTGCTCGACGATCACCATTTGTGGCTCGACCGGCTGGCCGGGCTGGTGCTGTCGATCGAAGCAACCGCCCTCGCCGTCGTGCTGCTGATCGGCGCCGCGGCCGTGCTCACGGTGGTATTCACCACCCGGGCCGGGCTTGCCGTGCACCATGCGGTGATCGAAGTGCTGCACCTCATCGGCGCGCGCGACGGCTACATCGCCGGCCAGTTCCAGCGCCAGGCGCTCGAGCTCGGCTTGCGCGGCGGGCTCGCCGGGTTGGCGTTGACGGTGCTGACCTTGATCGGCATCGGCCGCGCCAGCGCCGCCACGGCGCTGTTCGGCGAGCGGGTTCGGCTGTTGCCGGCGCTGCAGCTCGCACCGTGGCATTGGCTGCTGCTGCTGGCGCTGCCCTTCGTCGCCGCGCTCATCGCCATGCTCACGGCGCGCCTTACCGTCATGCGGGCGCTGAAGCGCATGCCATGAGCCTGCACCAGGCGGCGCGGTCGGGCAGGTTGCGTTTGCGCTGGCTGGGTTTGCCTGTCTTCGTGCTGGCGGCGCTGGCCGTGCTTTGGCTCGGCGGCCTCGTCTGGTTCGCGCGCTCGATCCCGAGCGAGGTCATCGATGCCGAAACCAAAACCGACGCGATCGTGGTCCTCACCGGCGGCAGCCTCCGCGTCCAGAGCGGCCTTGCCCTGCTCGCCGCCGGCAAGGCGCAGAAGCTCTTCATCTCGGGCGTCTATCATTCGACCGATGTCGCGGCGCTGCTGCATGTCTCGCGCCAATCGCCCGAGCATGTCGCCTGCTGCATCGTGCTCGGCCACACGGCCGATAACACGCTCGGCAACGCGCTCGAGACGGCGCAATGGATGCGCAGCGAGGGCTTCCACTCGCTGCGGCTGGTGACGGCGAGCTATCACATGCCGAGGGCCCTGCTCGAATTCTCGCGCGCCATGCCGGATATGCGCATCATCCCCAACCCGGTCTTCCCCGAGCAAGTGAAGCAGCGCCGCTGGTGGGCCTTCCCCGGCACCGCCATGCTCTTCCTCGGCGAATACGACAAATACCTGGGGGCGCTGGTGCGGCCGCTGCTGCTGGGCAACGCCGTCGAGGAGGCGCCGCAATGATCGTGCTGCGCTCGCTCGCCTTCAACCTCGCGCTCTACCTCGTCACCGCCGCCCAGGCGATCCTGGGGCTGCCCGTCATGCTGCTGCCGCGGCGCCTCGCCTACCGCTTCGGCCGCAGCTGGGCCGATTTGATCCTGCGGCTCTGCGCGGCGATCGCCGGCCTCGGCTACGAGGTGCGCGGGCGCGAGCATTTGCCGAAGGGGCCGGCGATCATCGCCATGAAGCATCAATCGGCCTGGGACACCTTCGCCGTCGCCGTGGTCTTCGACGACCCCGCGATCGTGCTCAAACAAGAGCTGATGTGGATCCCGTTCTATGGCTGGTATCTCTGGAAATCCGGCATGATCGCCATCGACCGCAAGGCCGGCCCGCAGGCGCTGCGCAAGCTGGTGGCCGCCGGCAGGCGCGCCGCGGCGATCGGCCGGCCGCTGGTGATCTTCCCGGAGGGGACGCGCACCGCACCCGGCACCCACCGCCCCTACCAGCCCGGCGTCGCCGCGCTCTATCGCCAGCTCGATCTGCCGCTGGTGCCGGTGGCGGTGAATAGCGGGCTTTTCTGGGGGCGGCGCAGCTTCCTGAAACGGCCGGGGCGCATCACGCTCGAGATCCAGCCGCCGATCCCGCCGGGCGGCGACCGCCACCAGGTGATGCAGGAGCTGGAGCGGCGGATCGAAACGGCGACGGCGCGGCTGGTGGCGGAGGCGGGCGGCGTCAAGCAGGCGCCGCCGGCAGCGGCGCAGCCGGCACGGTAGCTGCCGAGAGGGCACGGCTTGCTCCCCGGCGAGCCGCGTGGAAGAGTGCCGCGCCCGCAGACCTGAATAAAAGAGGAGGGAGCACCATGCCCGAACGGCTTTTCACGCGCGATGATCTCGAGACGCTCAAGCAGTGGGACGTGCCGACGATCTGCAACGCGCTCGAGATCGTCATGCCGGAGCGCCGCGCCTTGGGGTTCACGGTCGAGCCGATGGTGGCGGTCGATCCGAAGCTGCCGCCGATCGTCGGGCTGGCGCGCACCGGCACGATCCGCGCCAAGGAGCCGCCGCGCGGGCCGGTGGCGAACCGGCTCGACTGGTACGATTACGTCGCCAAGGCCGATCTGCCGACAGTGGTGGTGCTGCAGGATATCGACCACCCGCCCGGCTTTGGCGCCTATTGGGGCGAGGTGCAGTCGACGGTGCACAAGGCGCTGGGCGCCCTCGGCTGTGTCACCAATGGCTCGTTCCGCGACCTCACCGCCTGGGCGCGCGACTTCCAGATGATCGGCGGCCGCGTCGGGCCCAGCCACGCGCATGTGCACATGGTCGATTTCGGCAAGCCGGTGAACGTCTTCGGCATGCAGGCGGCGCATGACGACGTGATCCACGCCGATTACCACGGCGCGGTCGTCATTCCGGCCGAGGCGGTGAAGAAGCTCCCCGCGGCGGTCGACCTCGTGGCGCGGCGCGAGAAGGTCATCCTCGACATCTGCCGGAGCCCGGAATTCTCCGTCGCGGCGCTGCGCGATGCGATCAAGCGCGCAGGGGAGATCCACTAGGTCCAGCCCCGCCCTCCCTCTCGCGCGGGCGTTCTCCTTGGGGAGAACGCCTTGCGCGCGGGGATTTGCCTGTGGATCAATGCAGGGCTGGGGATTCCGGGGAAGCTGGGGATCAGCTTGCCGCAGCGAGCTTTATTAACCATTTAGAGGCTATTCCTGGTGTGGAGGACGCGAGGACAAACCAGGAACATTTCTGTTGTAGCAAGGGCTAAGCGCTGCTAGGGGTAGGGCAGCTCGCCCGCAGCGTTGAGGATTCGTTCCCATGCCTATCGTCGCCTCGATCTCGCAGCAGATTTGGGACATGAAATACCGGCTCAAAGGGCCGGACGGGGCGGCGATCGACAAGACGATCGAGGATACCTGGCGCCGGGTGGCCAAGGCGCTGGCCGAGCCCGAGCAGGACCAGGCGCTCTGGGCGGAGCGCTTTTACGACGCGATGACGGGGTTCAAGTTCCTGCCGGCGGGGCGCGTCGTCGCCGGCGCCGGCAGCGCCCGCAACGTCACCCTCTTCAACTGCTTCGTCATGGGCACGATTCCGGACGACATGGCCGGGATCTTCACCCATCTGCGCGAGGCCGCGCTCACCATGCAGCAGGGCGGCGGCATCGGCTACGATTTCTCGACGCTTCGGCCCAAGGGCGCGCCGGTCAAAGGCGTCGGCGCCGACGCGTCGGGGCCACTTTCCTTCATGGATGTCTGGGACGCGATGTGCCGCACCATCATGAGCGCCGGCTATCGCCGCGGCGCGATGATGGCGACCTTGCGCTGCGACCATCCCGATATCGAGGACTTCATCGAAGCGAAGCAGGCGCCGGGGCGGCTGCGCATGTTCAACCTGTCGGTCCTCGTCACCGACGCCTTCATGCAGGCGGTGAAGGAGGACGCGCCCTGGGAGCTCAAATTCGGCGGCACCACCTTCAAGGTCGTGCCGGCGCGCGAGCTCTGGGAGCGCATCATGCGCGCGACCTACGCCTATGCCGAGCCGGGCGTGATCTTCATCGACCGCATCAACCGCCGCAACAATCTGCAGTATTGCGAGACGATCAGCGCGACCAACCCATGCGGAGAGCAACCGCTTCCGCCTTACGGCGCCTGCCTGCTCGGCTCGATCAACCTCGCAGCGCTGGTGCGCGATCCGTTTTCGCCGCAGGCGCGGCTCGATCTGGCGGAGCTGCAGCGCCTGGTGCCGGTCGCGGTGCGTCTCATGGACAATGTCGTCGATGTCTCGCGCTTCCCGCTGCCGGAGCAGACGCATGAGGCGACGGCGAAGCGGCGCATCGGCCTCGGCGTCACCGGGCTCGCCGACGCGCTGATCCTGTGCGGCGCGCGCTACGGCTCGGCGCAGGCGGTGGAGCTGACCGAGCAGTGGCTGAAGGCGATCGAGCGCGAATCCTATCTCGCCTCGGCGCAGCTCGCCGCGGAGAAAGGCGCCTTCCCGCTCTTCGACCGCGAGCACTATCTCGCCGGCGAGACGGTGGCGAGCCTCGATGCCGATGTGCGTCAGGCCATCGCGACGCACGGCATCCGCAACGCGCTCCTCACCTCGGTCGCGCCCACCGGCACGATCTCGCTCTTCGCCGACAATGTCAGCTCGGGCCTCGAGCCGGTGTTCAGCTTCAGCTACACGCGCCGCGTGCTGATGCCCGATGGCTCGCGCAAGGAGGAGGAGGTGACCGACTATGCCTATCGCCTCTTCCGCCGCCTCAAAGGCGAGGGCATTCCCTTGCCGGATTATTTCGTCGACGCGCAGCAGCTGATGCCGGCGGACCACCTCGTCATGCAGGCGGCCGTGCAGAAATACGTCGACAGCTCGATCTCGAAGACGATCAACATCCCTGCCGATTTCCCGTTCGAGCGGTTCAAGGATGTCTATCTCCAGGCCTATGAGCTGGGCTGCAAGGGCTGCACCACCTATCGGCCGAACGAGGTGACGGGCGCGGTGCTCGAGGTGAAGAAGGAAACCAGCGGCAAGCTGCAGCCGGAGCTGCCGCTGCCGCGGCCGCAGCCGGTGGCGAAGCCGAGCGACGCCTGGGATGCGGGCGTCGTCTATATGACGCAGCCGCTGAGCCGGCCGGAAGAGCTGCCGGGCAAGACGTACAAGATCCGCTGGCCCGAGAACGAGCACGCGCTCTACATCACGGTCAACGACATCGTCCAGGACGGCCGCCGGCGCCCCTTCGAGATCTTCATCAACTCGAAGAACATGGAGCATTACGCCTGGACGGTGGGCCTCACCCGCATGATTAGCGCCGTGTTCCGGCGCGGCGGCGACGTCTCCTTCGTCGTCGAGGAGCTGAAAGCGGTGTTCGACCCGCGCGGCGGCGCCTGGATGGAAGGCCGCTACGTGCCGTCGCTGCTGGCGGCGATCGGCGATGTGATCGAGCGGCACATGATCGATATCGGCTTCATGCCGGCCAAGCGCAGCGCCACCCCCGAGCTGACCGAGCGCAAGGTGGTGAACCTGCCGCCCGGCGAAGGCGGCCAACGGCCGCGCCTCGCGCAATGCCCGAAATGCGGCGAGGCGGCGCTGATCCGCGTCGAAGGCTGCGACCAGTGCACGAGCTGCGACTATTCGAAATGCGGCTGACGCCCGCAACGGTGCTCGCGGCGAGGTTGCTCCCGGCCCATCAGTTCAATGAGAAGCTGAAAGCCGAATCGCCCGCGTCATGCGGGCGTTAGGCGGGCATGACATTGTCATTCGGAAGCTTACCGGACAAGGCAAGCTGGACCGAGAAGGCGACGGCGCTCCGCGCCGCGGCGGCGCGCGAGCCGGATCCGGTCGCGCAGCAGACCCTGCTTCGTCTGGCCGAGGATTGCGAAGCAATCGCCAGCGAGATCGACGCCCAGCAGCCCGGCAAGCCGAAGCCGCCCGGAAACCCGCCGCAAAAGCCCGAACCCGAGATCCCGCCGCCGATCAGCGAGCCGCCGCGGCCCATTCCATCGCCGCGGCCGGAACCACCGCCGGTACCGATACAGACGCGGAGGGGCGGTAGCTAGAAGGCTCGTCGGCACGGTGCGGCTCTCGCGGTTGCTGACGCAACCGCTGACGCCGCCGCGGACGAACGCGCGTCGCGCGTTCGCCTTGACGCGTTCGCCTTGAGTTATCCCGGCGGAAGGCGCTTGAAGCACTCCATGCCGGCGGATTGCATGGCATCGCAGCCGAGCACGCTGACGCTGCCGGCCTGGTCGGGATGGAGCGCCACGGCGTAGCTCTTGCCGTCGGCGCAGCGCACGCTCCAATAGGCGTCGCCGCGATCGGCGTCGTGCCGGCCGATCCCCATGGGGAAGGCGACGACGCCGGTGCAGCCATGGCCGATCACCTTGCCGAGCACCACCGCCTGCTCGGTCGAGGTCAGATCGGCGAGCTTCTGGTTGGCGGGATTGTCGGAGCGCGGCACATCCGGCCGCGGCGGCTCCAGAGAGACGATGCCGCGAACCGGCGGCACCGACGTAACCGGCGCCACTTCCGCGACATGGGTGATCCAGACCGCGGCGATCACCACCGTCGCCAGCAGGGCGAAAAGCGTCACGCCGATGAGGGTGCGTCTCATGCTGCATTCTAGCCCGGATTTCCGGGCGTGGCACGACTCAGCGCGCGCAGGGCAGCTTCACCGCGGCCAGCTCTTTCACCTTCTCTTCGAGCCGGTGCAGCGGCCCGTCGACGAGGCCGAGCTTCTTCAGCTCGGCGACGGTGTTCTCGAGATATTGCCGGCACGGGCCGCGCGCGCCGATGCCTTGCAGGATGAGCCGCGCCGTCTCCTCGAGCGAGAGGCGCCCGGCATAGCTCGGATGCCTGCGATCGACGACGAAGGCCTGCGCCTCGACCGCGCCCGCTCGTGTCGCCACGGTCAGCGCGCGCAGGTGATAGGTGCGGTTCGTCATCTCGCGTTCCCAGAGATAGTGCAGCGCCGGCGACACATCGACCCGCGGCACGCGATAGGCGATGCCTTTGCAGGCGCCGCCGCGGTCGAGGCCGAGAACCAGCCCCGGCCGCTCCGGCGTGCCGCGATAGGTGTGGGAGTAGACGCAGAAGCGGCGGTGATAGCCGCGCAGCAGCGCCGGCTGCGCCTCGACATAGGCGAAGCCCGGATCCCACATCAGCGAGCCATAGCCGAAGATCCAGACATCGCAGGCGCGCGCGATGCAATGGGCGATCTCCGGCGCCGACACCGGCGGCAGCGGCAGCTCGGGCGCAACGGTGCTCTCGCGTTCCATGGGCGTCAAACCTCGTTCCTCTGCCCACGCTGTCCGCGAAGAGCAAAAACCGGGTTAACGCCGGGCGCGACCGCCGCAACAGCGTGCGGCAGCGTCGGGGTCGCGGAAAGGCCGAGGAGAGTAGCGGGGAGCATCGGGAGGCGTTGCGGTCAGAAACCGCGGAGTATCTGGGCAGCCGCCAGGCGCCAGCAAGCGCGTCGCGCGCATTGCCGGTCTGCGCTTTCGCATCGACGGCGCGTGGCGCGGGGGCTTATAACTCGCCCATGCGCCGCTTCGTTCTCCCGCTGTTCCTGCTGCTGCTTCTGGCCGGCGGCGGCTACACCGCCTATTGGTTCGTTCTCGCCCACCGGATCGAGGCGGGTCTCGGCCCTTGGGCCGCGGCCCAGCACACCCAAGGCACCGACGTCGCCTGGCAAAGCGTCGCCATGGAAGGGTTTCCCGCCGCCTTCCGCCTGCGCTTTACGGCCGCCAGCGCCATGGGCGCCAAGCCGGTCCACCTCGCCGCGACGGCGCCGCTGCTGTTCGCCGAGGCCCAGGTCTGGGATTTGAAGCATTGGCGGCTCTCGGCGCCGCAAGGTGCCGGCCTCTCGCTTCCGGACGAGCTGGTCGGCTTTACCGGCGCCAGTGCCAGCGGCCGGATGAGCCTTGGCAAGGCGGCCGGCACCAGCCTCGAGCTTTCCGCGCACGACGTCGCGGGCAACGGGCTTGCCGAAGGCTTACGGATTGCCGGTGCGGAAGCGGCGCTCGAGCTGCCTGACCACGCGCCGACAAATCATACCGAGCCCAGTCTTGCCGCCTCGATCCAGCTGAGCCAGCTGACCCTGCCGGTAGCGGTATCGCCCTTCGGCAAGGAGATCGAGACGCTGAACCTCGCCGCGACGCTGAAGGGCGCGGTGCCGCCGGGCAAGCTGCGCGACGCGCTCGCCGGCTGGCGCCAGGATGGCGGCACGATCGAGCTCACCGACGGCACGCTGCATTGGGGCGCTCTTGAGGCGAGCGCCAACGGCACGCTCGCCCTCGACGACAAGCTGCAGCCGATCGGCGCGCTCACCGCCACGGTCGAAAACCACGACGCCATCGTCGATGCGGCGGTGGCGAGCGGCAATTTGCGCGCGCGGGATGCCGGGCTGCTCAAGATCGTGCTCGGCCTGATGGCAAAGCCGGGCGCCGATGGCAGGAAGCGCCTCACCCTGCCGGTGAGCCTGCAGAACGACCACGTCTATCTCGGCCCGGCGCAGATCGCCGTGCTGCCGCGCTTCAGCTGGGAATAGCGGCGGCGGCCACGTCAGCACCGTGGCAGGCTGCCCACTCTGGAGGCAGAGCGATCTCCGCCTGCCGCCGGCTCGGCCGCTGCCGGAATCCGGACGGTGTAGCCAAGCGGGAGGAGCCGCAGACCGAAACGGTCTTCTACCGTTCCCCAGATGCCGCGGGGCAGAAACAAGGCGAAGATCAGCGCCGCCGCGCCGAGTCCCACCAGGTACCAGATACCGCTCGCGCCAAAGAAGAGCTCGATAGCGAAAAACAGCACGGCGCCCAGGATCGGGCCCTCAAATGTCCCGAGCCCGCCGACCAGCGCCATGAAGATCATGTAGGCCGTCCACTGGACGCCGAAATAGGCCTGGGGCTGGAAGGTGATCGAGCTTGCCAGCCACAGCGTGCCCGCCATGCCGCAGCCGGTGCCGGCAATGATGAAGATGATGCGCTTGGCCGCGAGCACCTTGACGCCCAGCGAGGCCGCTGCCTCCTCATTGTCGCGGATCGCCTGGATCGAACCACCGAGACGGCCGCGCAGCAGCGCGAACACGAGAGCGAGGAGCGTCACCATCGCCGCGAGCGCCAGCCAATACGTATCGTCGCGGCGATGGCCGGGAGCGATCGCGTCGAGGGCGATGAGCGAGGTACCGGTCTCGCCTTGGATCAATCCGTCGAGATTGACCAGGAGATGGCACAGTTCGGCCACGACCCACATACCGATGGCGAACTCGCCGCCGCGCAGCCGGAGTGCGAAGGTCGACAGCAGCAGCGAGAAAAGGCCGGCAAAAAGCGCTCCGAGAATCAAGGCGGGATAGACGGCGACGCCGGCATGCGAAAGACGGATCGCGGCATAAGCGCCGATGCCGAAGAACGCCTGCTGCCCGACCGAGACCAGGCCGCCATAGCCGGCGAGCGCGTTCCACATCGTGCCGAGAAGAATGTAGATGAACAGCGTCGTCAGCCGATCGATCGCGTTGGCGTCGAGAAAGAGCGGCGCCAGCACAAGGGTCGCGACAAGCGCGGCGGCAATGATGCTGGCAGCGCGGGAGAGCGGCGTCCACCGCTCGATCGCGATGCTGGCACGGCGGCTCACGCCGACTTCCCCAGCAGGGTTCGCAGCCTGCCGCGCGCCTCGGCCGAGCCGAGCGCGAGGCGGATCGCCAGGACCAACAAGAAGACGACATGCCCGGCAATCAGGAACCCGTGCGGATCGAGCTGCGCCCCGATGCTCTGAGCGACCCCGAGGACGATCCCGCCAGCGAGCGTGCCCCAGAGCGAGCTCAGTCCGCCGATCACCACCGCTTCGAATGCGAAAATGAGCTGACTTGGTCCGGCATAGGGCGCGAAAGCGGCGCGCATGGCGAACAGCACCCCGCCGATGGCGGCGGTGACGACCGCGATCGCCGCCGCGGCGGCATATACGCCGCGCGAATTTATGCCGACGAGCTCCGCGGTGTCGGGATCTTCGGCCGTGGCGCGCAGCGCTCGTCCGAGCTGCGTGCGTGAGAGCAGAAGCTGCAGCCCCGCGAGCAGCAGCACGGCAAGCGCGAAGATCAGCACCGACAGGCGCCCGACATAGATCTCGTCGGAAATCGACCAGCTGTCATAGGCAAGCGAGCCGATGGCGGGAGCGAGCGAGCGCGTATCCGCGCCGAAGCCCTCGAAGAGCAGATTCTCGATGACGATGGCAAGGCCGAAGGTGCTGAGGAGCGGCACCAGAATTCCCGCGCGCAGGCTGCGCTCGAGCACCACGCGTTGCAGCGCCACGCCCAACGCCGCCATCCCGGCGAGAACGAGAATCAGCGCGGGGGCGAGCGGAATGCCCAGCCGTTCCGTCAACAGCCAGACGAGGAAGGCCGCGAGAACGGCGAGATCGCCGTGAGCGAGGTTGATGATCCGCATGACGCCGAACATGAGCGAGAGGCCGCACGCCAGGACCGCGTAGTAGCCGCCCAGCAGGACGCCTTGCACAATCTGGTTCACCCAAATCATGCGTCGAGCCTTGGCTCGGCGCCGCGGCCGAGGCCGAAATAGGCCGCGGTGACGCGCTCGCGCGTCATGGAAGCTGCCGGGCCTTCGAGCACGATCCGGCCTTCGAGCATGCAGGCGACGCGTGTCGCCACGCGCAGCGCCCGCGCCAGATCCTGCTCGACGAGGAGGATCGTCGTGCCCTCGCCGATCAGGCCCTGAAGCGAATGATAGACCCGCTCGACGGCAACCGGCGCAAGCCCGAGCGACACCTCGTCGAGGAGCAGAACGCGCGGATTGGTCATCAGCGCGCGCCCGATCGCGGTGGCCTGCTGCTCACCGCCGGAGAGGCTGCCCGCCTTGGCCTTGAAGCGAGGACGCAGGTTGGGGAAGGCGTCCATCACCCGCTCGACCGTCCATGGGCCGGGCCTGCGGCTCGAGCGGGCAACCAGAAGGTTCTCCTCGACGGTCATTCCGGGAAAGAGCCAACGACCCTCGGGCACCAGCGCGATGCCGAGGGCGACGCGGCGATAAGCGCGGAGCGCCGTGACATCGATCCCGTCGAGCAGAATGCGCCCGCCCGCCGGCCGGTGCGCTCCGGCGATGGCACGCAGCAGTGTCGTCTTGCCGGCGCCGTTGGCGCCGATCAAAGCGAGGACCTCGCCTTGTTGCACCGCGAACGAGACGCCGCGCACGGCTTGCAGGAGACCGTGGCGGACATCGAGCCGGTCGACCGTCAGCAGGCTCAAGGGACGCCGCCGCCGAGATAAGCGTCGATCACCGCCGCGTCCGCCATGACCGCCTTCGGTTCGCCATCCGCGATGATGCGTCCTGCATTCATGCAAACGAGCCTGCCGACCACCTGGAGCAGGACGTGGACGATATGCTCGATCCAGACGATGGCCAAACCGCGCCTGCGCAGCTCGAGAATGGTGCCGACGAGCTCGTCCGCCTCGGCGTCGGTGAGGCCGCCACCGATCTCATCGAGCAGCAGAATGATCGGGCCGGTGGCGAGCGCCCGGGCGAGCTCGAGCCGCTTACGGTCGAGGAGCCCGAGCGTCTCGGCGCGCCGGTTGGCGACGCGCAGCATGCCGCAATGCTCGAGCGCATCGATCGAGCGGTCATAGGCCTCCTCACGCGCGAAGCCGCCGCCGGCCGTTGCCGCCACCAGCGTGTTCTCGAACACGGTCATCGCGCCGAACGGGCGCGGCACCTGATGCGAGCGGGCGATGCCGAGGCGGCACCGTTCGGCCGCTTGCGCGTCGGTAACGTCGGCGCCGCGGAAGCGGATGGTTCCCGCCGTCGGCCGCAGCGCGCCGGCCAATACGTTGAGCAGCGTGGTCTTGCCGGCGCCGTTGGGGCCGACGATGCCGACGGCCTCCGCGGTACCGACGCTGAAATCGACGCGATCGAGAACGACGAGCGCGTTGAAGCTCTTGACCACGCCCGTCGCCGCAAGGACCACGCCTGCTTCCGCCATAGGGCTCCGCCCTCCGCGCGTGCGGGCCTCAGGCGTTGTAGGGACGCAGCGCCGCCCCAACCGGCACTTTCGGATCGTCGGCGTGCTCGGTGATCGGAAGGTCCAGCTTGAACTTGCTGCCGGCCTTCGCCTCCACCCATTGACAGCCGATGATGGGCGTGGCCGAGACATTCGGCACCGGGCCCTTGGTGAAATCGATCGGACCGACCGGGGTCACGACCTCGAGGGTGCTGAGCGCCTTGGCGACCGCCGCCTTGCTCTTGGGATCACCGCTCTTTTTCAACGTGTCGAAACCGGCGTCGAGCAAGGCCATGCTGGCGCCGATCTGCTGCGTCCACTGGCGCCCCGTGGCCTTCTCATAGCCGTCGCCCAACGCCCGGGACGACAGGCCCGTGAGCGGCGAGCTGTAGGGCCAAGTCGGGTGCCAATAGCAGGCCGTGGCGAGATTGTAGCCGAGCGTGCCGAGCGCCTCGACCTGCGACGGGAAGAGGCCGGTCTTCGCGATCTGCGCGATCTTGACCATGCGCGTATAACCCTGCTGCGCCGCCTGCCGCCAGAACGTGGCGAAGTCCGGCGGGATCGGGAAGGTGTTGAAGATCTCGCAGCGCTCCGCCTTGAACTTGGCGATCTGCGCCGAGAAATCGGTGGTGCCGTCCTCGTAGGCGCCGGGATCGACGATGGTGAAACCGGCCTTGGCGAGCTCGGGCGCAAGATGCTCGCGCACGGCATTGCCGTCCGCATCGTTGGGATAGAGGATACCGACCTTCTTGTTGGTCTTGACCGGACCGTTCCATTGCGAATTGTAGGCGCGGAAGAAATCCCCGCCGCCGAAGCAGAAATGATAAGTCCAGTGGAACGGCGAAGGCTGGCCGGGCTTGGCGCCGCGGCCGAAATACCAGGATTCCCACGGAACCACCGTAGAAAGACACGGGACGCCGGCAGCCTCGCAGGCATCCGATACCGGGTTGACCACCTCGGGCGTCGAGGTCGTCAGCATCATGTCGACATGGTCGTCATTGATGAGACTCTTCGCCAGCGAGCTTGCGCGCGACGGATCGGACTGCGTGTCGCGGTCCAGAAGCTCTACGGCATAGCTCTTGCCTCCCACCGAAAATCCGCCGGCGAGCTTCTTGCGCGCGAGGTCCAGCACATAGGGGTCGCACTCGCCGAAGCCGGCAAGCGCGCCGCTGCGTGGGCTGACAAACCCGACCTTGAGTGTCTCGGCGGCGTCTGCCGCTCGCACCAGCCCCGCCGGCACGCTCGCGGCCGTCACCAGCGCTCCGGCGCCTTCGAGCAGCCGTCGGCGGGTCACGCGGTGTCCAGGCGCAACAGCGCTTGCGCTCGCACCATCGGATTTGGGTTTGCCCATGTTCCCTCCCTGTTCGCTTGCCTTTCTATTTCGCTCGCCCTTGCCCGCGCCCCGACGCCGCTCGGCATTGGCGGTTCGGGTGAGGTGCCGGCAGGCGACGCCGCGCCGGCGGCCAATTAGTTTATAGGGCTGATTATTGGTTTCCTCTACTGTTTTCGGCGTGCGCCAAAGCGCGCCGCAGAACCGCGGCCCCGCCCCTTTCGCCCGTGAGGATAGACCTAGGCCTGCGGTGCCTCGGCCCGATCGAACATTCCGTATTGGCGCACCACCTCGACGACGCTGAGACGGTAATCGGCGAAGATCTCGGTGCGGCCGCGCTGCTGGGCGCGGCGATGCTGTGCCTGCTCGCGCCAGCGCTGCACCGCAGCGGCGTCGCGCCAGAAGGACAGCGACAGGATCTTGCTCTCGGTGGAGAGGCTCTGGAAGCGCTCGATCGAGATGAAGCCGTCGATCTTCTCGAGCTCGGGGCGGAGCGCGGCGGCGATGTCGAGGTAGTCCTGTTTCCGTCCGGGCTTCGGCTGGACCTCGAAGATCACGGCGTACATGGGGCGGCTCCCTTCGCGTGACGCTGCAGGTTCAAGGTGCGTCCTTCGACAGGCTCAGGATGAGGTGAAATTCTTTTGGGCATCTTCCAAGGGCCGCGAAGAGACGTCCTCATCCTGAGCTTGTCGAAGGACCCACCGCCTTTGTGCAGCTACGCTTGTTTCGCTTCGATGATCGAGCGGCGGATGGTGCGGGTGCGGGTGAAGAGGTCTTGCAGCTTGTCGCCCTCGCCCCAGCGGATGGCGCGCTGCAGCGCCGTCAGATCCTCGGTGAAGCGTTGCAGCATCTCCAGCACCGCTTCGCGATTGGCGAGGGAGATGTCGCGCCACATCACCGGATCGGAAGCGGCGATGCGGGTGAAGTCGCGGAAGCCGCCGGCGGAGAATTTGATCACCTCCGATTTCAGCGTCTCCTCGAGATCGGTGGCGGTGCCGACGATCGTATAGGCGATGAGATGCGGCAGGTGCGAGGTGATGGCGAGCACCATGTCGTGATGCTCGGCATCCATCGTCACCACCTTCATGCCCGCGCTCTGCCACATCCGCGTGACGCGGTCGAGCGAAGCGGCATCGCCGTTGGGCAGCGGCGTCAGAATGCACCAGCGATCCGCGAACATCTCAGCAAAGCCGCTCTCCGGGCCGGAATGCTCGGTGCCGGCGACGGGATGGGCGGGGACGAGATGAACGCCCGGCGGCAGCAGCGGGGCGAGATCGCGGATCGCCGCCGCTTTGACCGAACCGACATCGCTCACCACGGCGCCGGGCTTCAACGACGGCGCGATGCGCCGGCCGATCTCGGCATAGGCGGAGAGCGGCGTCGACAGCACGACGAGGTCGGCACCCGCCGCCGCTTCGGCAGGATCGGCGGTGACGCGGTCGGCAAGCGCGAGGCGCGTCACGGTATCGAGCGTCGCCTGCCGGCGCGCGCAGGCGACGATCTCGCCGGCGAGGCCGCCCTGCCGCAGCACGCGCGCGAGCGAGGAGCCGACGAGGCCGATGCCGATCAGCGCGACGCGGTCGAAGAGCGGCTGGGTCACGGCGCTTTGAGGAAATCCGCCAACGCGGCGACGACGGCGCGCATCTCCTCCTCCAATCCGACGCTGATGCGAATGTGCTTGGGCAGCCCGTAAGCGCCCATCTGGCGCGTCAGGATGCCGCGCGATTTGAGGAACTCCCAGGCGGCGCTGCTGTCCTTGGGCCGGTTGCCGAAATGCACCAGCACGAAATTGGCGACCGAGGGCGTCACCTCGAGGCCGAGCGCGCGGATCTCGCGCTCGAGCCAGGGACGCCAGGTGTCGTTGTGCTCGCGCGCGCGGTCGATCGATGCGACATCCTCGAGCGCCGCGACCGCGGCCGCCTGCGCCGGCAGATTGATGTTGAAGACGCCGCGCACGCGGTTGAGCACGTCGATGATGCCGGCGCTGGCATAGCCCCAGCCGATGCGCAAACCGGCGAGCGCGTAGATCTTCGAGAAGGTGCGCAGCATGATGACATTCTCGGCGCGCTCCGCGAGCTCGATGCCGGGCTCGTAGTCGTTGCGCGCGACGAACTCGGCATAGGCCGCATCGATGACGAGCAGCGTCGATCTCGGCAACCCCTCGTGGAGC
>Ga0335079_10004124_pt1 | contig 16717 bp, 13 predicted proteins | sample Lox_Sample_33_FD_206719 | JGI IMG/M metagenome (GOLD analysis project Ga0335079, IMG submission 206719) | Soil microbial communities from Loxahatchee National Wildlife Refuge, Florida, United States - Lox_Sample_3.3 | ecosystem: Environmental > Terrestrial > Soil > Wetlands | place: USA... | reverse complement strand
AGCGCAGTGGCCCGATGGGAGTCTGATAGCGCACTCCAATTCCGAGCGCATGCGAAACATAGTTGTAATTGCATTGCGAAACCTGTTGGGCCTGAGTCGGCGGCTCAAAGCAGACTTGGCGATTCGGTTGGTGCCAGCGCCCGATGCTGGGAAGCATCTCTTGCGGGCGGGCAAAAACGTTGCCCATATCGTGAAAAACCGAAAAACCGATTTTGTCCTCTAAGTAAGGCACGGTAACGTTTGGAAAACGCAGCTCCAGGCTGTTCAAAAACAGGGCGCTTCCTCCCACCGGAAATCCGGTTATGGGGTCGCGGGGCCCTGCCTGGTTTAACCCGAATCCGCGATTCGAGTTGCCTCCACCGCTGAAAAACCGCTCCGGCAAGGGGATCAAACTCGAGGTCGCCGATACGCAGTCCGAAGTGATGATAGGAGTGCAGAATCTCTGCGCGGGATCGAGAATTACCGTACTGCCAAAAGGATTTTCCACCCCGATGGTTGTCGATCGCGCAAATACGAACCTGCGTCCCGTCGCCCGGTTGCGCCCAAAGGCGTAATAGGACGAGTTCTTCACCAGTATCTTGCTGAAGTCTGCTTCGGACCCAAAGTATCCGGCGGCTACGGCTCCATCCACGCTCGTATAGTTGCCCCGCGTCGTCTCGAGGTCGTTATCGCGCCGGTTGCGGACGTACGTAAAAATTGGCGACCCAACCCGAGTTGGAGTCGACAATAAGGGGATCTGGTTACTCGATACCTCGATGTTGGAAGCCTTGACGCGACGGTAGCTGAACCCGTAGGAAAACGTCGTCACATCGCGATCGCCCTGTCGGTCCAGCACCATCAGATTCCGCAAGCTACCCTCCAGCCGCTGCGAGGTGAAGGTAGAAACATCTATGGTGTTGTCGTAAAAGAGGCTCGCGGTAAAGCGCAGGTTATCGCGGTTCAATAGTTTTGGAACGTCGAAGCTGGCGAGAGCCCGTTTCTGCAGCCGACCGTAGTTGCCCTTCAATGTCAGCGTCTGGTCGCGACCACCCAGATTGATCCGGTTTACGCCCAGCAACACACGAGGGCTCACGCCCGTCTGCCCCAGAGGCTGGTTCGTGCCGACCGCGGGCTGGCCTGTCTGGAACTCGATTCCGCCCCCGTAATCGAACGTGTAGCGTTTTGCCTCGCGTGCTGCAACCAGCACATTCTTCCGCGACTCCGTGCCGTCCGGATTCTGGATCGCCGTATCCACCTCGCTGAACAGTCCCAAATCGTAGAGGCGGCGCTGGCTCTCCAGCATATTGCGCTGGCTCAATGGCTCGCCCGAATGCACCCGCAATGCCCGCCGGCCTACGCCGGCGCGCGTGTAATGCAGCCCATTCAGATACACGTCGTTCACAAAGAACTGTTCGCCTTCATGAATCGTGAAAGTCACGTTGACCCGCGGCAACTCATCCGGTCCCGGGGAGGCCGCCACATAGGACACATCTACCGCCGCATTGGGGAAGCCGTTGTCGAAATATCTCCCCAGAATCGCGTCACGATCATCCGACAAACTCGCTTCGTCGAAGCCCTGCCCTTCAGCCGTAGAGACTTCCGGCAGTTGCTCCTGCGGAAGCGTGTAACTTCCCACGATTTGCACTGATGCCACCCGTGTCTGCGGGCCTTCCTTGATGTCGATCTGGATCGCCAGCAGTGACAGGTTGCCATGATATTTCGTCACCAGCTTCCCGTTCACTTCCGCTTGCCGAAAACCGCTCGCTCGATACATCCCCTGGATGTTCCTCACATCTTCTTCCAGCAGTACCTCGCTGTAACGCCCATGACTGAAAATCCGCCCGGCGGTCTGTTCCTCCATGCGCTGCTGGATCATCTCCTCAGGAAAATATCGATTTCCCGTGATTCGAATCGCCGCCAATTTGTGGCGTTCTCCCGGATCGATCGAATACATGATCTGCAATGTGTTGCCGCCCGGCACGCTATGCTGGCTCACGCTCGCCGTGGCTTCAAAATAGCCCAGCCCCTGCATGTGATTCTGGATGTTGCGGCGTCCTTCGTTCAGCAGATCATCGTCTACCGCTCCCTCCTCGTAGATCGGCACCAGGCGGCGCAATGTCGCCTGGCTCAATTTGAATCCCTCCGCGCTCATCTCCACCACCGGCCCTCGATCGATAAGAAAGGTGTAGTCCACCGTATTCCGCTCCGGACGGTAGGTACGGTCCGCCAGCGATACCTGCGCGAGCAGTCGCTTCTGCTTCTGGTAGCGTCCGCGTATCCTTTGCAGAGCACGTGTCACCCGGCTCGAGATGACAGGATCGCCCGCATGTAGCTTCGCGATGTCCTTAATTTCGCCGACCAGGTAACCGGCGTCGCCTTTGAGAAAGACTTCTCCCACCACGGCCCGGGGGCCGGGCGTTACCTGGAACGTGATGTCGATCTGATGTTCCCGTTCGTCGCCCTTTTGCGAAATCGCTACCTTCGCCTGATGGAATCCGTTTTCCTCCAGTACACGCTTGATGCCCGCCACGGCCCGATCAAGTTTGTCCTGGGAACAAAGTTCACCCAGTTGCAGCCGCGTCGCGCTCACCAGTTGGTTGGGGGAGGGGTTGCCCGATACGCCTTCCACCGTCACGATACCCACGAAGAAGTTCGCCGCCGTCAGAAAGCGGATTCTGACGCCGGCTGTTTCCGCGCGATCCGCCTCCGCTTGGATGTCGGAGAATCTCCCGCTGGCAAATAACGCCTTCATGGCATCGTGCAAGGCGTCTCGTGTCAAAGGCTCTCCGATTTTGAGCGGGGTCATCGCCGCCAGCGCGGCTGCTTCCTCCGGGCCGACCCCGGGGAACTCGATCGCGTCAATTGTCAGTCCAAGATACGGGCTTATCGCTCCAAACTCGGATGCCGCTTGCTCCGTCGCTGGCCGCGCTGCCTGCGGAATGGGCACCGGCCAACTCTCGTCTGCGCCGGACAGAAAGGCCAAAACGAGCACCAGATAACGAAGCGCAGTGCCTCGGAGTCGCAACGGTCCCTCTTCGACTTGGCCCACGTTGACCCGGACACCTTTTCGTTTCGATGAATGCCTCAACGGTGCACGTTGCTCGCTAAAAAGAGTTTTTCAACCGGACCTATGATACTTGTTAGATAGCTGCTGAAAGGTAATCGCTTTGGAACCGACTCGCTCCATACCGGTCACGCCCGACCTTGAAGACCGTTACTCGCGCCAGATCCTTTTCAAGGAGATCGGAGTCAACGGCCAGCAGAGTCTCGCGCGAGCCCGCGTCGTGCTCGTAGGTTGCGGCGCAACCGGCTCCGTGCTGGCTTCATCGCTCGCCCGCGCCGGCATAGGCTCGCTTCGTATTCTCGACCGCGATTATGTGGAGTCGAGCAACCTCCAGCGCCAATCGCTGTTCGACGAAAACGATGCGCGCGAGTCTGTTCCCAAGGCCATCGCTGCCGCCCGCCAGATTGCGCGCTTCAACTCGCAGATCTTTGTCGATCCTCAAGTTGCGGACCTCACTCCGCAAAGTGTCGATTCCCTGCTCGCTGGATCCGATCTGATTCTTGACGGGACAGATAATTTCGAAACTCGTTACCTGATCAATGACTATGCCGTCAAGAATAGTGTGCCCTGGATCTATGCCGCCGCCGTCGGCAGTTATGCCGTCACCATGAATATTCTGCCGGGCGAAACGGCTTGTCTGGCATGCATTTTCCCGGATTCTCCTCGCGGAACCGTGGAAACCTGCGAAACCACCGGCATTTTGAATTCCGCTGTCGGTTTGGTCGCCTCGCTTGCTGCCACTGAAGCGCTGAAGCTCCTGGCCGGCGCCCGCTCCAGACTGCGCCGCACCCTCCTCTCCTGGGACGTTTGGTCGAATGAACAAGCGGAAGTCCAGGCAACTGCTCCGCGACCTGCTTGCCGCACCTGCGGCCAGCGCGACTTTGTTCATCTCGCCGGCCTGGCACGTCCGCATATCACGTTATGTGGCAGGAATTCCGTCCAAATCCACGAGCGCCAGCGGCCCGTCGATTTTGCCGAAATCAGCCGTCGCCTGCGCCCTCTCGGAACTGTCCGCCACAACAACTTCGTGCTTAAGTTTCTCCGAGAACCTTATGAGATCACTCTGTTTCCCGACGGGCGTGCCATCATCAAAGGAACCACCGATCCCGCCATCGCCCGCAGCCTTTACGCTCGCTTTATCGGCGCCTAGCCAGTCCTTGGCAAGCCACTCGCGCAGCCACTAACGTGGGGCCGCGCCTCGCCTCCGATCCGTAGCAAGCCAGCGGGACAAGAAGCGCATCCACCCTTCTGTTCCGGAAATCCGCATCGACCCGGCATACGATCTCCCGGCTGTGCGCACCAGTTTTCACTCTCCCCGCTCAGGGCTCGCCTCCAATTCAGTCTTTTACCCGGCAGCGCATGAAAATGCCGAACATCCTCCCCTGTTCCAATCGTCCCCAACTGGCAACCAAACTGCACCTTGGTCATCAGACAGTAGTAACGCCCTTGGAGGCAGTATGCGACCCTACCTGGTTCTATGTGCAGTGCTTGTGCTTGCTGTTGCGGTCTTCGGCCAGCAACCTTTTCCGGGCCCTTATGGTCCCAGTCTTTGGGGATTCGGTCCCAATGTCCCCCTTGTTACCACCCCCATGATTTCGTTCCAAGCCGTTTCTCCGAATCCGGTCGGAGCGAGCAATGCCACCACCGGTCTCGTTGCGGGCGCCACTAACTCGACTCTCTCCGAGATCGAGGGCTCCACAAGTTCCGATTACACCGCCGCCGTTTGGTATCAAGGCGGCGCGCCTCTCATCGCTCCCACCGTTAATCTCTTTCCCGAGCCTGCCGGACAAAAAATGCGCGCCATGCATCACCCGATGCCGGAAGAGCCCGGCCTGCATGGACCCGGCCCGCGCAAAGAAGCACGCGAGGGATGGTTGTTCTTCACCGGCGCCGAGCATACCGACATTGTCGCAGTCGCGAGCACCGGCAAAGGCCTGCGCAAAGCTGGTCAGGCCTACACTAACGACGACGTCACCCGCCAGAACGACAACAATGGCAGGGTGAAATACGACGGCAAGACCGAAAAAATCCAGTAGCGGGCCTCCTGATTGCAGCCGGGCTCCTGGCCTTTGTTCTCCTCGGCCAGGAGCCTTTTTTCATAGCCTGAATTGCCCCTCCATCATTCCCTGGCCACCTTGTGCTTTCTTATTCTCTTACCCACTTCTTTTTTCTTCGCTAAAATCCTGCTCTATGCCTCCCAGAAACTCCTTGTTTATCCGAAAAACGCTTACCCCAAAGCTGTCTGCTCAGAACACATCCAACCGGAACGTGTCTGCCCGAAACATGCTTGACGAACCGAACGCCATCCGCTCATTCATCGGAATCCTGCTGAGTCTTGTTTGCTCTGCTTGTCTTGTCGCGCAAACTCTGTCGCCTCAGGTGCGCGGTTTCATAAAAGTGGATAACCCGATCATCGCGCTAACCCACGTGCGCGTGATTGACGGAACCGGTGCGGCGGCACGCGAAGATCAAACCATCCTCATCAGCCACGGCAAAATCGACTCTGTCTCCGACGCCGCCACTGCCACTATCCCGAAAGACGCGCAGACGCTCGACCTCCACGGCTACTCCGTCATCCCCGGCCTCGTCGGCATGCACGACCATCTCTTCTACCCGATGGGCAACGCCATCTTCGGCGAGATGGGCTACAGCTTCCCCCGCCTCTATCTGGCTGGAGGCGTCACCACTATCCGCACCACAGGCGGACTTGAGCCCTACACCGATATTGAACTCAAAAGGCTCATCGATTCCGGTCAGATGCCGGGCCCGAAGATCCACGTGACCGGCCCTTACCTCGAAGGCCCCGGCTCCTTCGCTGTCCAGATGCACGCGCTCACCGGCCCCGACGACGCCACAAAAACGGTCAACTTCTGGCTCGATGCAGGGGTCGACAATTTCAAGGCGTACATGTTCATCACGCCCGCGGAACTTTCCGCCGCGGTCGCCGCCGCCCACAAGCGTGGTGCAAAGGTCACCGGCCACCTCTGTTCTATCGGATTCCGCGAAGCCGCCGCCATCGGCATCGACGACCTCGAGCACGGCCTCCTCGTCGACACCGAATTCTTCCCGTGGAAAAAGCCCGGCGAGTGTCCCTCCGACCATCTGGACTATGACTTCATCGGCAAGCTCGACCTGCAAAGCGGCCCAGCGCACGAAATGATTCTCGACCTCGTGCAGCATCACGTCGCCGTCACCTCGACTCTTCCCGTCTTCGAAATGGCCGTCCCCGGCCGCCCCACTGTTCAGCAGCGAGTGCTCGACGCCCTCACCGCGGATGCTCGCAGCGCTGTGCTTAACAACAAGGTGCGTGCTGCCGATCTAAATGCGATCCGTCAGCGCTACCATGCCGATTCCTCCCCCTGGCCCGCCGCCTTCAAAAAAGAAATGGAGTTCGAGCACACCTTCGCGCAAGCCGGAGGCCTCCTGCTGGCCGGCCTGGACCCCACCGGCATGGGAGGAGTAATCGCCGGCTTCGGCGATCAGCGCGAAGTCGAACTACTGGTCGAAGCCGGATTCACCCCGCTCGAAGCCATCCACATTGCGACTTACAACGGCGCGCAATTCATGGGAGACCTCGACCACATCGGCACGATTGCGTCAGGCAAGCAAGCCGACCTGGTGGTAATCAAAGGCGATCCATCGAAACAGATCGAAGACATCGAAAAAGTAGAAACCGTTTTCAAAGACGGCATCGGTTACGACTCAGCCAAGCTGATTGAGTCGGCGAGGGGCATGGTGGGGAGCCGATAGTTGCTAGTGGATGGGTGCCCCACTCAAGCCCGGTTTTGGCTTGAGTGGAGTTTTTCCTAGCGTACCCTGAGCTTGTGCCTGCGTCGGCGCGGCCTTCGGTTTCTTTATGGCTTTGGCCTTTGGCATCTCGGCTCTCATATCGGCTGGTCGGGCAGGTTTCTGGGGTGGTCCCGCCATTTGTGCTGTGGTTCTTTGCGTCGAAGCCTGCTTGATCTTGCGCTGGTGCCTTCGGAGAATTTCGGCTTCGGCACGCTGGGTGAACGGGGCTGCGGCCGTGAAGTGACGATAAATCCCCCATTGCACTCGACGTCCTCCATCTACCCGGTCCCGGCCAGAAAACCGAACCTCACCAACAGTCCGCAAGGACAAGTTCAAGCCATCAAACCTGGTGACTTGTTGCCTAAATGGCCCGGTCCCCCAATGACCCAATCCCCCCAATCTGCTATCTTCATCCGGTTGTCCTTTCACCTAAACTCAAATGCCCTTCTTCCATCCATCCGGCCGCCCCTACCGCTTCACCATCCTGCTCTTCATCAGCCTGCTGTTGCTGGGCAGCTACTTTGCCTACGACAGCATCGGCGCTCTCGCGCCCACGCTCATTGACGCTCTGCATCTGGGCCGCACCGACATCGGCAACCTCTACACGGCCTACTCCGTGGCCGCCATCGCCATCGTTTTCTTCGGGGGCATGCTCTACGACAAGCTTGGCCCGCGCCACTCCAGCCTCCTGTTCTCCGTGCTGGTCCTGGTGGGCGCCACCGTCGTCGCCCTCGCCCATTCGCGTTGGCAACTCTTCGCCGGGCGGCTAATCTTCGGCGGCGGATCGGAAGCGCTTGTCGTGGTGCAAAGCGCCATCATCAGCCGCTGGTTCAAGGGCCGTGAGATGGCGCTCGCCTTCGGCATCGCTCTCACCGTCAGCCGTGTCGGGACTCTCTTCAGCTTCAACACCGAAGAACTTATCGCCCGCTATTTCGGAAGCTACCGCATCGCGCTTTGGGCAGCCGCAGGTTTATGCCTGTTCTCCGTGCTCTGCAATCTGATCTACAACGCCATGGACGTTCATGGCGAGAGAGTCCTCGCGCTGCCCAAGCCGGCCGGTGGCGACAAAATCGTCTTCTCCGACATCCGCAAGTTCCACTCTTCCTACTGGTACGTTGTCTTGCTCTGCGTGACGTTCTACAGCGCCATCTTCCCCTTCACGGCCCTGGCCACCGACATGTTCCACGACAAATGGGGCCTCCCCCTGGTCAGCGAGTCCACGGGCGGCTTCCTGTCCCAGATATTTGACAACTTCCTGCACATGTTCTCGACGGCGCCCGGAGTCACCAGCATTATCATCTTCGCATCCATGATCTTCGCGCCCTTCGCCGGGAACCTGGTCGACCGCATCGGCAAACGCGCCACGCTGATGGTCGTGGGTTCCCTCATGATGATTCCTGCCCACCTGATCATGGGCATCACTCACTGGAACCCGATCCCCAGCATGATCGTGCTGGGTGCAGCCTTCGTCCTGGTTCCCGCCGCCATGTGGCCGTCGGTTCCTCTTGTGGTCGAGGAGAATCGCGTGGGGACCGCCTTCGGCCTGATGACCGCCATCCAGAACATTGGCCTCGGTCTGTTCCCACTCCTCAACGGCAAACTCCGCGACGCGACCGGAACCTACACGGCAACGCAGATCATGTTCGCGAGCCTCGGCCTGGCGGGACTCATCTTCGCCTTCCTCCTGCTTGCCTCGGATCGGCGTCATGGCGGCAAGCTCGAGCAGGGAAAACACAACCAGCCAGCCTGAATCATCCGGGTGGCTATGCCGCCGGATCTATCCTTGGGTTTCTGGAAATGGCTCCTTCTGCTCCATAAAGGCGAAACGGGCCTTATGGGCATGGCTAGAAAGCATCCCGGCTGGAAAATCTTGCCGCGGGCGGCTACCTGTACATCCCCAGTAGCATTACCCTGTTTGAAGCATTACCAAAGTGACCTCCAGGGCCGCGCCAGAGCGCGTTCTGGAATGTCCGCCAACCGCTATGCTTTTTGGTATTCTTTAACTCGCGTGACGTTGGCGGGCCCGGCCGCTCGCTTTGTGTAAATTGGTACAACGATTAGCGTAAGATGCCGCATCTGAAACGAGTAGCGGCCGGAAAAGGCGACTTGACCGACCCCAAGCAAAAAGTCACCGAAGCAGAGGCGATTGAGCGGGCGAAACAGGGTGACGAAGGGGCCTTCGAAACCCTCTATCAACTGCACAAACGCCGAGTTTACTCGCTATGTTTGCGCATGGTTTCCAATCCTTCGCAGGCCGAAGACCTGGCCCAGGAAGCGTTTCTTCAGCTCTTTCGCAAGATCGGCACATTTCGAGGCGAATCCGCATTTTCCACCTGGTTGCATCGCATGACCGTCAACGTCGTACTGATGCAACTGCGCAGGAAGGCACTGCCTTCGGTTTCACTGGAAGAGACGTTGGATACGGAGGAGGAATCTTCGCGCAAGGAATTTGGCGCGGACGATCTCAAACTGACCGGCTCGATCGACCGCATGCAGCTTACGCGGGCCATCGACCACCTGCCCCCCGGCTACAAGACGATTTTCGTTCTTCACGATATCGAAGGCTTCGAACACAACGAGATCGCCGAAATGATGGGCTGCTCAATTGGAAACAGCAAGTCGCAGCTTCATAAAGCGCGTTTGAAGTTACGGGATTCTCTTAGGTCAATGAGAGCCGAAAAGGCCAGAAAGACCGGGTAACGCGAAGTTTACTATTGGGAGAGAGTTTGTTATGACGTGTTCCGATGTACAGCAAGTCTTGCCTGACATTGTGGATGGCGATGCCGAGTTTCAGTCGCATCTGGACTCGTGCCCAGCCTGTTCCGCACTGGTGGCCGACCTGAGGCTTATTGCGGCCGGGGCCCAGGAGTTAGCCGAGGCCGAACAACCCCCGGCTCGGGTCTGGGTTAACATCGCGAACCAGTTGAGGGCCGAGGGTATTATTCACGATCCTGGTCCCGTTTCGGTTCGGCCCGCTCTGCTGCCTTCACGCCCGCGTCGCTCAATCGTATGGTGGCTTGCGCCAGTAGCGGCTGCGGTTCTGGCAGCCGTCTCCTACCAGGTCGCGCACAAGCAGCAGCCGTTCCAGACCAAAGTCGCGGTGCAACCGGCAACACAGCAGCCCGCACAGTCCGTGACCGCTTCGCAAACACCGCAATCTACGCCTGCCGAGCTGGCCTCTCCCGCCACGAAGCACCCGCAGCAACTGGCCCAGGACCGAACTCCTTCCTCAAGCAAGACTGCCCGTCCTGCAGATTCGAAAGTGGAGGAGAATAGAGTGGCAGCTGAAGTCTCCCCGCCGGCCAGTGCGGAAGATCAACGGTTCCTGACCGAGGTTTCAGAGCGTACCCCAGGCATGCGCTCTACCTATGAAAACCAGCTGCGTGCGGTCAACGGGGAGATCCGCGATACCCTGGAATTTGTCCGGCGGCATCCCGGCGACATCGACGCGCGCCAGCATTTGCTGGAAGTCTATCAACAGAAAGCGATGCTTTACCAAATGGCATTGGATCGCATTCAATGAAATCGTGGTGCATCGGTTGTGGGTCGACTGGTATGGCCCGACCCAAGGGGCGTTTTATGGAGAGTATTCCGCAGCGCAGTGTGGTAGTCGTGGTGATGGCCGCCTTTTTGGTATCGGTTGCAGTTGCCCAAACCAGGAGGGAGTTCCGATATACAGTCGGCCCCCACGCGAATGTCTCTGTTGATACGCAGTACGGAGGCATCTCCGTCACCCCCGGCGATATCGACGAGGTCGTGCTGGTGGCCATCATTCAGTCCGACAAGGCCGAGGTCGACTACCAGCAGAGTGGAAACCGTATTCAGGTCGTTTCTCATGTTTTTCCCGGGGCCGATCAGCAAACCGGCAGAATTGACTACGAGCTCCGCGTACCCCGTGACGCAACCGTGAGCCTTCGCTCTTCCACGGGCCCTCTGGCTGCCCAGCACCTCAACGGGGATCTGACTATGGAGGGAACTGACGCGGTCGTCGACATTCATGACGTCAGCAACGGCCACGTGCACGTCAGCACCATGCGAGGTCCAGTGACCCTAACGAACGTTCAAAATGGGCACGTCGAGATTTCTTCCATCAGTGGCGACGTGACAATGAAAACCGTCACCGGGCCGCTCGTCAAGGCCAACTCCGGCACCGGCAGAATCACCTATGACGGGGATTTTGGCTCCGGAGGCGATTATAAGTTCACCACCCATTCCGGCGACATCACCGCCATCGTTCCCGCCAGCGCTTCGGCCGATTTCAGTGTCCACTCCATGCTCGGTAAGGTTCAGAAAGACTTCCCTCTGCAGCCCCGTTATCCCCATTTGGCGTTCGAGGAAGGACGTGCCTTTTTTGGCACCGTCGGGAAGGCCGCTTCTGCAGTAGTGCTGCGCTCGTTCAGTGGTAGAATCCGCCTCAAGCAACGCTAAGAATCAAAACGCAGGAGTCGATGCGCATCAGGGGCCGAGTTGCCCCTCGTGCGGTAGAGTGCCATGGGAGTGCGCGCTGTGTTTCTCGTGGGATTCATGGGTTCCGGAAAAAACACTGTCGGTCAGGAACTCGCTCGCCGCTTGGGGTGGGACTTTGTTGATCTGGACGCGCGCATCGAGCAGCGCGAGAGACGCACTGTCCCCGAAATCTTTGCCGCCAAGGGGGAGACCATCTTTCGCCAAGCCGAAACCGCCGCCTTGCGCGACGTTTTGGCCGAATCCAAAGACTGCAATCGGGTGGTGGCGCTCGGCGGGGGTGCTTTTGCCATCGAACACAACCGCGTCCTTTTGCGCGATTGGCCAACAGTCTTTCTCGACGCCCCAGTTGCCGAACTCTGGCGCCGCTGCCAGCAGGACGACATCGAGCGGCCCCTGGGGAAAGATCGCAGACAGTTTTCCAGCCTTCTGGCCGAACGGCTCCCGCTCTATCGCCAGGCGGCTTTCACGATTGAAACCAGTGGCAAGAAGTTATCTTGGATCTGTTCCGAAATTGAACGCGCGTTGCATCTCAAAGAAGTACCTCAGAGCGTTGAAGAGAGCTTGTGAAAGAGGAGAATCGTTTTGAAGCCGTCGCGTAACCTCAACATCGTCTTCATATTGCTGTGGCTGGTTTCGATCATGGCCCCGGCCGTCGCGCAGAAAGAGAGCAAGGAGCACGGTGAGCAGACCGTCGATTCAGGTTCCTTTGGTGTTTTCATGAACGGTCACCGCGTGGGCACCGAGACCTTTTCCGTGGTTCAGGACCGCGCTGGCAGTGTCATCAAGTCCGAATTTAAGACCGTAAACGACCCCAACGGTGGCGAAGCCGTTCAATCTTCGGAATTGCGCCTGAATCCCAATGGGGAAATCCACCGCTATGATTGGAAGGAGCTGAGCCCGGACCAAGCCAGTTCCGTGGTGCTCCCGAGCGATCAGTTCCTTAATCAGAAGTGGAGTTCCGGGCAAGGGAAACAGCAAGAGCAACCCTACCTGCTCCCGCCCTCAACCAGCATCCTCGACGACTATTTCTTCGTTCATCGCGAGATTTTGGTCTGGAAATTTCTGGCGGCCAGTTGTAAGCAGGAAAAGGGCCAGGTTCAATGTCCCCTCAAGCAGCGCGCCCAGTTCGGTACGCTCGATCCGCGACAGCATGCCTCCGCTCCCATGAGCGCCGAGTATGCCGGCCGGGAAAAAATCAGCTACAAGGGCAACCAGCAGGAATTCAACAAAGTCGAACTCAAGACCGAGTCCGGCAACTGGCTTTTGTGGCTCGACGATCAGTTCAAACTGGTCCGCATATGGATCGAGAGCGACAACACCGAAGTAATCCGCGACTAGCCCTCGTCAACCGTGGTTCCGAAGGTTACTGCTGTTCGTGATTGGTTGCTTTAGGCTTGGCTTCGTTACGATAAAGTTGGCAGAGGCAGCGCGCCCCTCGGTTCGGCTGGGGCGCCCGGGAATCACCTTTTGACCATTCTCGATTCACGCACCTCGCGCGTTTTGTTCACGGCCTTGCTGTTCGCTCTCGGCCTTGGATTTCTTTACGCTGCCCGGCGGACGCTTGTTCTTTTTCTATTCGCTATCCTGTTTGCCTACCTCATTGACCCGGCCGTCGCCCGCGCCCAAAAGGTGACTCGCAGCCGTCCGCGTGCCATTGTCGCGATTTATGTCTTGTTACTTGCTGCCCTCGCGGTCTTTGGCCTGGTCGCTGGCCCTAGAATCAGCCGTCAGAGCGCCCGCCTGGGCGAGAGTCTTCCGGGTCTGATGGAAAAGGCCAGCAGCGGCCAGGTTTCCGGCCAGATCGGCGAACTCGTCGCGAATCTCAGCAAACGGCACGGGTGGACCAACGATACCCAGGCGCGCATTCAGGGTTTTCTCAACGCTCACCGCGAGGATCTTTTTCACTTCGCTCAACATCTCGGCGTTCGGATTGCCGAAGCCGTCCAGGGACTCTGGGTGTTGTTTCTTGTGCCGATTCTCGCCGTTTTTTTCCTGCGCGATGGTCACAACTTCCACGGAGTTCTGATCTCTCTGGTCCAGTCGCGCACCCAGCGCGAGTTCTTGCAGGACGTATTGCACGACCTTAACCAGATGCTCGCGCAGTTTATCCGCGCGCAGCTCACCCTGGCTGCACTTTCCTTTGCCGCCTACTCCTCGGTCCTCGGAATCATGCGCGTCCCCTACGCCCTCATGCTCGGCACGGCCGGCGGCGCCCTGGAGTTCGTGCCCGTTGCCGGTCCGCTGGTCGCCGCCCTCGCCATGATCACCGTCGCTCTTCTCACCGGATACCCATATTGGCCCTGGCTCTTGCTCTTCCTGGTGGTTTGGCGGATGGTGCAGGATTACGTCATCTCTCCCCGTATCATGGGCGCCAGCGTCGAATTGCATCCTCTGGCCGCGCTGTTCGGCGTCCTTGCCGGGGCCGAAATCGCCGGCGTTCTTGGCGTCTATCTCTCCATCCCGGTCATGGCCAGTCTCCGGATCATCTGGCGCCGCTGGCGTATTTACGCCGAAAAACGCAAGTTCGGTCCCCTCAACGAGTCCTTCCCCCACGAGATCGGAAGCGCGCGGTCGTAGTATTACCATTGGTCCTGCTTTTCTGATCTCCTACTATTTCGCGAATTCCGCTGGTATAAAATCACAACTTATCCATGTCCAATAAACTCCCTGTAGGAATTCTCGGTGCCACCGGCATCGTCGGCCAGCGCTTTATTCAGATGCTCGAGCATCATCCCTGGTTCGAAGTGGCCTGGCTGGCAGCCTCCGACCGCTCCGAAGGCCGCTCTTACGCCGAAGCTGCCCGCTGGCGGCTCAAGACCGCTATCCCGGCTCCGGTTGCCAACATGAAGGTTTCGCCGGCCAGTCCAGATGGCGCACCGAAAATCATCTTTGCCGCGCTCGATGCCGCCATCGCTCGCGAAATCGAACCCCGCTTTGCCGCGGCTGGCTGCGCCGTCGTTTCCAATTCGAGCGCCCTGCGCATGCAGTCGGACGTGCCGCTCGTGATTCCCGAAGTTAACGGCGATCACATCTCGCTCATTGAAACCCAATCCTGGCGTCGCTCTTCGGGTGGTTTTGCCGTCACCAATCCCAACTGCTCGGCGATTGGCCTGGTGCTGGCGCTCGCTCCCCTGCATCGTCGCTTCCAACTCGAGGCCGTGATGGCTGTCACCATGCAAGCCGTCAGCGGCGCGGGCTATCCCGGCGTCGCTTCGCTCGACATTCTTGGCAACGTCATCCCCTACATCAAGAATGAAGAAGAAAAAATGGAAGAGGAGGCCCAGAAACTGCTCGGCACCCTCAACGGCTCCGCCGTCGTTCCCGCTCCCTTTGTCATGAGCGCTCACTGCAACCGCGTCGCCGTCGAGGATGGCCACACCGAATCAATCTCCGTGCGACTCCACAAGAAGGTCAAGCCCGAAGAGATCATCACCGCCTGGAACGATTTCCAGGCCGAGCCGCAGCAACTGCGTTTGCCCAGCGCCCCGGATCGCCCGGTCATCTATCTCACGGCTCCCGACCGGCCTCAGCCACGTTTCGATTGCGATCTCGGCGGCGGCATGACCACAACCGTTGGCCGCCTTCGTCCATGCAACGTTCTGGAATGGAAATTCACGGTTCTTTCCCACAATACGATCCGAGGTGCGGCCGGCGCTGCCCTGCTCAACGCCGAACTGTTGAAAGCCAAGGGATACCTGGGATGAGAATTCGCCTCGCGCGCCAGGAGCGTTCGCGCCCATGATCGTGATGAAGTTTGGCGGAACCTCCGTTCAGGACGCGAAGGCGATCGACCGCGTCGCGCAGATTGTTCAGGGCCGCCTCGCAGATCGTCCTCTTGTCGTTGTGAGTGCCATGGCCAGAGTCACCGATTCCCTCCTCGAGATGGGGAAAGCTGCGGGTAGTGGCGATCGGAAAACAGCTCTGAAGATGGCCCGCGCTCTTCGCGAGCGTCACTACGAAACCGCCGGCGAACTTCTCGGTACAGCGCTGTTTACCGAATTTCACGGCAATTTAGGCGCTGACTTCGAAGACCTCGACGAACTTCTCCGGGGCATTGGAGCCGTCGGCGAAATCACGCCCCGCACCTACGACATGGTCGCCTCTTTGGGCGAAGTGCTATCCAGCAAGATCGTCGCCGCCGCCTTTGCCGCGCGCGGACTCTCCGGCGCTCACGTGGACTCTCGTCAGGTCTTGCTTACGGACAGCAGTTTCATGCGCGCGCTTCCTCAGTTCGAGGAAACCAACGAACGTCTCCGCAAGAAAGTCGGGCCCCTCATCGAAGCCGGCAGTGTGCCGGTCATGGGCGGTTTCATCGGCGCGAACCGCGCCGGCATCACCACCACCATTGGCCGCGGCGGCTCCGACTTCTCAGCGGCGATTTTCGGCGCCGGCCTCAACGCCCAGCGCATCGAGATCTGGACCGACGTGGACGGCATGATGACCACCGACCCGCGCCTTTGCGCAGGCGTCCGACGCATCAAGGTGATCAGTTTCGACGAAGCCGCCGAACTCGCGTATTTTGGCGCCAAGGTTCTGCACCCCGCTACTGTATTGCCTGCCGTCCAGCAAAATATCCCTGTATATGTCCTGAATTCCCATAACCCCACCTGCGAAGGCACCAAGATCATCGCGCGCGCACCGAGCTGCAAGAACATTTTCAAGGCCATCGCGCTCAAGAAAAAGATCACCCTCGTGGAGATCGCGGCGCCCCGCCGCCTGCTCGTCCACGGCTACCTGAAATCCATTTTCGAGCTCTTCGATCAACACCACATCGCCGTCGATGTGGTCTCGACCTCCGAAGTGAGTGTTTCCGTTACCGCCGAAACAAACGAGGCCATTCCCGCGCTCGCAGCCGATCTTGCCAAGCTCGCCGATGTGAAATATGAAGGCCGCAAGGCCATCGTTTGCCTGGTGGGCGAAAGCCTGCGGGACACGCCCGGCGTCGCCGCCAAGGTCTTCTCGCTATTGGAGAACGTCAAGATTCGCATGATTTCGCAGGGCGCGTCCGAAATCAACCTCACCTTTGTGATCGAGGAAGACGATGCCTCCGCCGTCATCCGCCGCCTGCATGAAGCATTTTTCGCAGAAGCCGACCCGGAAGTATTCGCATAACCATCGTTCGGCAAAAGGCTATGCCGGGAATTCGGACTTCCCTACTTGATGTCTGCGCAATCTTCGCCAATACTGTCATCCTGAGCAGAACTCTAGGATTTTCCCGATGGAAGCTTGGGGGCACAAGGGAGTCCTGAACCGTTCCAAGCTTCTGCCGGTTGAAGGTTGCCATGCATCTTCTGATTCTCGGCCGCGGCAAGACGGGTTCCCTGGTCGCCGAGATAGCTCGCGAACGCCGGCATCACGTCCAAACCCTCAGTGATGTCGAGAACGGCGACTCCCGCGCCCTCATTCCAGAGTTCCTCA
>Ga0335079_10004123_pt1 | contig 16717 bp, 13 predicted proteins | sample Lox_Sample_33_FD_206719 | JGI IMG/M metagenome (GOLD analysis project Ga0335079, IMG submission 206719) | Soil microbial communities from Loxahatchee National Wildlife Refuge, Florida, United States - Lox_Sample_3.3 | ecosystem: Environmental > Terrestrial > Soil > Wetlands | place: USA... | reverse complement strand
GTCTCCGTTGCGTTCGCCTACAAATGCCAGCGTCTTGCCGTCCGGTGACCAGCCGTGCCAGTACGAAGGAGACTTTTGCGTGATGCGGTGCGGCGTGCCTCCGCTGATCGGCACGGTGTAAACGAGAGATTCTTGGTCTCCCTGAGAGTTGTCGCTGATGGCGAGTTGAGTGGCGTCGGGCGAGATGCCATGGTCGTTATTGCAGCGATTTGCGAAGGCGGTATCGATCTGGGTAGGCTTTTCGCTTCCGACGGCAAGCCGTTCGAGATGGCCCTCGCGATTGAACAGAAAGGCGCTGCCATCACGGGTCCAGTTCGGGGCTTCGAAGCGTCCTTTAGAAAGATAGGCCACACGGCGATCCGCGGAATCAACGGTTACGGTTTCCAGCGTGCTATAGAGAACAGACTGCGCGGTACTGGAAGCAGGCTGGGACAGTTCAACGTTTGAGAAGACCGCCTGTTCGACAACGTCTTTGTCGTGCGAGCAAACACCCAATCCGACATAGAAGTCGCCTTTGAGCGGGACGCGGAGCCATCCGCCAGCGGGTTTGAGATCCGCATCGCCGAGCGACATGTACACGTAGTCACCGCGTTTGACAATCCGCAGACGTTTTGGCGCGGAGAGGTTGGATTGAATCTCGCGCGTGATCGCACCTTTTTCATCGCGAAACTGCAGGGAGGTCAGTCCGCTCGCATGGAGGGCGATGTCGGCGTAAACGGAATCGGCATCGAGAGTCTGGCGGAACATGAGTGCGGCCTTTTTGTGCTCGTTACCGGTCTTGGTGAGAAAACTGATGTCGGCGGTGAGGCTGACATCGCCGGACATCTTTTTCCAGACGAACTGGAACGCGTCCGTCGCAAACCACATGTTCTCGCCGCTGCCTGAGATTGTGTAGGTCTTGGTGGCCGCGTTGTACTCGACCGCGCCAGGGTGCAGGATTGTGCCCACATCGTTGTGTCCTTCGAAGATGCCGACGGGGGTTCCGGTTTGAGCAAGACAGACAACAAACAGACACAGAATGGCGAATGACAGAGTGAGTTGAGACGAAAGAGTGATGCGCATCAGGGCACCTCTATGAGGAATCTTAGGACCGATGATTGTAAATCGGTCGATGTGGGTAAGGGGAAACAGCAGATTCCTCGTTCCTCGCCCTGCTCGGACTCGGAATGACAACGCATAGTGGGGCATTTCTTAATCTGGGGAGGCGTTGTATGTACCAATCTTCGGAAGATTCTGATACAACGTTGCCCATGAAAACGTTTACTCGCTTGCTGCGCATCGGCTGTCCCATCCTGCTCTTTGTTAGCACCGTTGTGGCTCAGGAATCCAAGATTGCTCCTACTCTCGCGCTAACGCCGCCGATGGGCTGGAACTCCTGGAACAAGTTCGGATGCAACGTCAGCGAGGACATGATCAAGGGCATGGCCGACGCGGTCGTGAAATCGGGCATGAAGGATGCCGGATACATCTACGTCAACATTGACGACTGCTGGCAAGTGAGCCGCGATGCGCATGGGGACATCGTGGTTGAGCCTCAGCGGTTTCCGCACGGCATGAAGGCTGTCGGCGACTACATTCACTCGCTTGGATTGAAGTTCGGCGTGTATTCCGATGCAGGATCGAAGACGTGCGCAGGGCGTCCGGGCGGACTAGGGCACGAGTATCAAGACGCGATCAAGTACGCGGAGTGGGGTGTCGACTATCTGAAATACGACTGGTGCCATACCAGCACGCAGGATGCGAAGGCTTCGTATGCCAATATCCGTGCTGCACTTGATACAGCTGGGCGTCCGATCGTGTTGAGCATTTGCGAGTGGGGCACCGCCAAACCCTGGCTCTGGGGAGAGGAAGTCGGAGGAAATCTTTGGCGCACGACCGGCGATATCAACGACCGCTGGGGAGGCAAGCAGAAATGGCCCGACGGCAGTTGTTGCTCGAACGGCGTGCTGGCAATTTTGGATCAGCAGGTCGGACTCCAGTCTTACGCCGGACCGGGACATTGGAATGATCCCGATATGCTTGAAGTCGGCAATGGCGGCATGACTGATACGGAATACAGGTCCCACTTCAGCATCTGGGCCATCCTGGCCGCGCCGCTGATTGCTGGAAACGATCTGCGAAATATGACGCCGGCGATCCACGACATTCTCACGAACAAAGAAGTGATTGCGGTCAATCAGGACGCGCTCGGCCGCGAAGGCGAACGTGTTGTGAAAAATGACGACTATGAGGTTTGGGCCAAGCAACAGAAGGATGGCAGCCGGGCTGTCTTGCTACTGAATCGCAGCGATGCGGAACATGAGATCGCGGTCCAATGGGAGGATCTGGGTTATCCAGCGAGTTTGAGCGCGGCGGTCCGGGATCTATGGCAGCACAAGGATTTGGGGAAAGTTACTGGGAAGTTCTCGGCGCCGGTTGCGGCTCACGGCGTGGTGATGGTCACTGTAAAACCCTAAGGCATTCACCACAGAGGGCACAGAGAGACACAGAGTCACGCTGGCTTTTTCAGTTCTTCCATAACGCTCTGGATTAATTCTTTGGCGTCGGTGAGATTCTTCATGATGATCTGAATATCCATGACCGGTTTGCCCGGCCAGCGCTGGCTCTGGCAATAGACTCCGTGCTGGCCGACGAGGGCCATGGCGTCGGTAATGGCGTCCATGGTGACGGCCAGGCGGCCGCGCGGGACGCCCATCATGGTTTCGTAGTGCTCCAGTTCTTCCTGCTTGTCGTCGAATACGGGCATGGGTTCGATTGTAACCGCGTCGCAACGTGGAGCATAATGAGCAACGCTGACGGATTCGCCGCTCAAACGTCAAATACTCTTCACTTGGCAAAAGACACCAAATCAGGAGAAAACATGAAAAAACGAATCGCCATCCTCACGACTTTCCTGCTGATTCTCACCGCCGCGAGCTTTGCCCAGGACAACGCGAAACCGAGCCCGCCCGCCTCGGCGACTTGCGACCTCGGCGGCGGGAAGAGCATCACGACCAACTACTCGAGTCCCCGGCTGCGCGGACGCAAGATGATCGGCGACCACGAACCTTACGGAAAAGTCTGGCGCACCGGCGCCAATGAAGCGACCACTTTTGTTACCACAGCTGACGTGATGGTCGGCGACAAGGCCGTGCCCGCCGGCAACTACACAATCTTCACAGTGCCGAACCCTGACAAGTGGGTCCTGATCGTGAACAAGAAGACCGGCGAGTGGGGTATCCCCTACAAATATGAGAGCGATGAACTGGCGCGCGTCGATATGAAAGTTTCGACGCTACCGTCGAAGGTCGAGAACTTCACGATCGCCTATGACAAGACCGGTACAGGCTGTACCATGCATCTGGATTGGGATACGACGCGGGCGTCGGTTGATATCAAAGCGAAATGAATTGTTGAGTGGGTGATTGTTGAATGAAAACCAACCGGCTGCTTGCCGCGGTTTTCATTCAACAATCGAAAATCAACAATTGACCTTCCGGAATGAGCGTCAGTGGAACCATTCCGTGCCCATATTGTCGTCGGTGATGATTCGGGCCTGGCGAGTGCGGGCGCGAATGTGATCGGCAGATTCCAGCGTGTGAGATCCCACAACGTTGCGATCCAAGGATTCCGGAAGAGAAAGCAATCGGTCGAGGCAGCGGCGATCTGACTCACGTGAAAGATCCAACACCGGCTTGCCATCGATCTGGTATTTCAGGAGGACCTCCTTCCAACGCTGCGCATCGAGTTGCAATGGGCTGTCGCTGATCAGCAGGAAGGCTTCCACAAGCATTCCGGAAGGAAAAACGTTGAGACCGGTGGCTTGGACTTCCTCCGAGGCGGTTGTGTTGTAAAAAGCTATTCCGCCGGGGTTTAAGTGCTGCCGAATAAGCTGCAGAAACTCGACCGAGAGCAGGTTTGAAGCATTCGAACGCCAGTTATAAGTGGAGTTCATCACAATCGCATCGTATTTTCGTCCCGCATTGCGCACTAGCCATCGCCTGCCATCGTCGATCTCGATGTGAACCTTTGGATTCCTCAGCAGACTGGCGACATTCTTCTCAAGCGGAATCAGGCGCAGATATCCTGGATTTATCTCGACAATCGTCAGATGTTCGACCTGGGGATGGTTGGCGATGACCTGAGCCCACGATCCGGAAGAAAGCCCGATCATTAGGACCTCCCGGGGGTTGGGATGATAATAGCTGAGCGCAAAGGGACGATAGATCCCATTTGTGTCGTTGACCAGGCTCACATTGAAGCGTCCGTCGTAGATGCCGCCGCCGTACACGGTCCCGTTGTGGCTGACGGTGACGACGCCGTTGCGGGTCTCAACGACGTAGGAGAATTCCTTCGCGGGCGCATAGGCGCTCTTCATCATCATCTTTTCGTACATATGATGAAACAAGGGCCCCGATGCCTTCACTACAAACAGCATCGCTGCTAGAGCGCCTGTGGCCGACAGAATCAGTTTGGCTCGGGGCAGTTTTGCACTGGCAAGCAGTGCAGCGCCCAATCCCAGGCCAAGCAGTGCAAGAATCACGCTGACCCCACGCAGCGGGAACTTATCCATCAGGACAAATCCGGTAACATAGCTTCCCAACGCCGAGCCGATGATGTTGCTCAAATACAGGTAGCTGGTTCGCGCTCCCACGTCGCCATCGGGCGGAATCGAAACATGGCAGAGCATGGGGAAAACCGTGCCAAGACACGCCGCAGAAAGACCGATTGGCAGCAGTGTCCACATCAGAGAGAAATGAACGACCAAATAAAATAGAAGCGGACTGACGAGAAAGCCGAGCAAGTTCGCCCCAATCACCGCCCCTGCCAAAAAACGGGTAAATGTCTGCTGGTCCGTGAACCTCTTACAGATTCGATTGGCTATGTTCGCCCCGTATGCAATCCCGCACAGATATGCTCCCAATAAAAATGCAAAGCTTTTCGCCTCGCCTGCAGTAGTGAAGGAGAACAGGTGGTACCAGACGATCTCGTAGCCAAGCGCGACGAATCCGGAAACGCCGGCGATGATCAACGCTGCCGGAAACTTGATCGCGGATATACCAGCTGAGGATTTCGCCACCGACGCCAGTCGTCCTTCAGCAGGTTGGCGGCCTCGCGTATATTGCCACAACAAGGTTATCGCTCCGACCAATGCATTCAAGGCTGCTGCCAGCGCTACAGTTTTCGCCTGGCCGAGCCAGCGCATCAGGAATAGGCCGGCACAGAAACAAGCAGCCGCGGAGCCAAGCGTGTTGGCGCCATAAAGCGCTCCTACCGTCGTTCCAACGTTATGCGACCAGCGTACCGTGTAAGAGACCAGGATCGGTAGCGTCGCACCCATGAGCACGGTGGGCAGCACAACCAGGAAGAAGGCGATCAATCCCGTCTTAAGCGGCGAAGTACCCGCGGTAAAATCCGCAGCCCAGTGAAACACCTTCAGCGAAAAGATTCCATATAAACCGATGAGCAGTTCGGCGCCTCCGAATATTCCCAACAGAGGCCATTTCTGATGCCGCGATAGGATTCCGCCCAACAAGCTGCCAAGCCCAAGGCCGAGCATAAATGCAGTGACGACCATCGTGACCGACTCGATATTCACACCATAGAGCGTGAAGAGAGCGCGCTGCCATACGATCTGATAGAGCAGGGCCGGAAATCCAGAGACAAAGAAAAACAGATACCACCAGGGCCTCATTTCTGGGCTCGATCCGATCTGTGCTGTGGAATCAGAAATTCGGGCTCGAGAAACGGCCGTTGCTGCGGACACGAACGCCTCCGTACAAGGAACGCCCATTCATAGGCGCGTCAATCCCTGATCGGAGTCTAGCTGAACCAGTATTGCCCGAAGGGTTATCACGCAACGGAATCGAAAACGAAAGTAACCAGACGCAGGCCGTGCATCGGTCGATATCGAAGGAAAGTGGAATGTTTAGTGGCGAATCGGTGATTGTTGAATTAAGGCTTTAGCGCAACAGCTTTCTTCCCACGATTAAGATCAATACATCTCTTCCCCTCGATGGGCGTACAATTTTCCCGATGGTGTGCGGGAGGTTCTCATGCCCGTCTACGATTATGTTTGCCTCGATTGCCACAAGCCTTTCGAAGTAATCCTGACCCTCAACGAACATGACAAAGAGAATCCCAAATGCCCTCATTGCGGCAGTATGCACGTTGAGCAGGAAGCGGCGGCATTTTTCGCCGTGACCAGTAGAAAGAGCTGACAGAGATCTTACCGATTGCCTGATGGAAGTGCGGCAAACGCTTTTTGCGCCTCAGCGAACTCGGGAGAGATTTGCAGCGCTTGTTGGTAGGCGATGCGGGCTTCCGGCGACCGTCCCGCATGCGCGAGAGACTGCCCCAAATAGAAATACCCTTCAGCGGTTGGCCGGAGTTCAACCGAGCGAGTAAGATAGGCGATCGCTTCGGCGGGTCTTCCCTGCTCGTCCGCGATAAGACCCTTTCCCAGCCAGGCGTTGAACTGGTCAGGATTCAAGCGCAGGGATTTCTCGAAGTCAGATCGAGCTTGGTCGGAAGCGCCAAGTCTATGCTCCGCCGCGCCAAGATTGGCGTACGCCTGAGCCTGCATATGAGGCTCACTCGTAAGTTGAATCACAGTTTTGTACTCAGCAACCGCATCCGTCAGACGATTGTGTGTCTGATCGTATGCGGCGAGATTGACGCGGCTCATCGGGTCTTTTGGGTTGATGCTCGACGCCGCTGCGAAATGAAGATGCGCCTCGTCTTCGTTACCTAGCAGGATCAGGGCGCCACCCATGTTGTCCTCGGCGACGAAATTGTTCCTCGTAACCGAGAGTGCATGGGTCCACAGATCGTAGTTGCTGTGCCAGTAGCCGATTTGGTGGTAAGTGACAAGCGAAAGAGCTACGAGAGTGACGCCTGCCGGCACAGCCCGCCAAATAATTCCGGCTTTGAGCGAATCCATGATCTCTGCACCACCCCATACGATCATGACCAGAAATCCGAGTTGCGGAATGTAGGCAAAACGGTCCGCCATGGCCTGGTCTCCGACCTGAATCAGACCGATCGTGGGAAAGAGATTCCCGAGGAACCAAAACCATCCGATGATCAGGTAGCTGCGGCGGGACACCAGAACTGTTGCGGTCACGGCGAGCAGGAATACTGAACTGATTCCAATCTGCCAGGCAGCGAGAGTATCTCCGGGATGCGGATAAACCGGCGCAAGGTGCGTGGGGTAACTCAACTTCCAGACATAGGTTGCGTAAGAGACGATTGCGTTTTCAAGTCGAATTGCAAAAGAGAAGTCGGGACCGGAGCGCGTCGCGCCGGCCGCCTTTTGCGCAATGACTGTAATCACCGAGGCTGCGGCCGACATCGCCAACAGAGGAAGTTTCTCTGCTACCAGCCAAGTCGCTGAGGGTTGTTCCGAGTTCGTCTCGACCGATGAATCGCGCTTTCCGATCCGATTGAGCGGCCAGTAGTCCAGCAGCAGCAACGCGAACGGGAGCGTGACTGCCATGGGTTTCGATGCAAGAGCACATGCGAATAGACCGACCACGGCAGAGTATCTCTTCCAATCGGCCTTCGGGGCGTACCACCCATAAGCGCCAATCGTCGCAAGAAAGAAAAATCCGCTGAGAACGTTCTTTCGCTCCGCGGCCCAAGCCACCGATTCAACGTTCAGCGGATGGACAGCGAAGACCGCGGCTACGATGAAGCTTGGCCAGAAGCGTTTCGTGACACGGGCGAGAAGCAGAAAAACAAGAACTGCATTAAAGCAGTGGAACAAGAGGCTGACGAAATGATGCCCGGCTGGATTGAATCCGAACAGAGAAATGTCGAGAGCGTGCGATAGCCATGTCAGCGGGTGCCAGAAACCTGCTTGTCCGCTGGACGTGAGAGCCCACTTCACGGTCGCCCAATTGAGACCGCTGTGAATGTAGGGATTCTCAGTGATGTAGCGGTCATCGTCGCAGTTGATGAACGGATTGCGATTGACGGCGTTGTACAGCAGCAACGTCGCGGTGACAAGAAGCAGACAAGCTACGACATTCCTCTTCTGGGGAGACGAAAAGAGGCTTTCATCGGCTTGCTCCGCTGATGATTTTTTCAATTTTGTGGCACTGGTGGCCATGGAATCAGCGTGTGCTGATTATAAGAGGGGCTGGCACGCGAGCTTGACGGGGACGCGAACCGGCGGGTGACGGTGGTAACCCGCCGATGGTTCGTAAGTCGGTTTCTTTTAGCTTTGCGGCTTCCAGCGCAGAATTGGCTTGCGGGCGGCAGCAGTCTCATCGAGGCGCGAGACGCGCGTCGAGTGCGGCGCATCGAGTACCGTCTGCGGATCTTCTTCCACCTCTTGCGCGATCGACTTCATGGCTTCGATAAACAGATCCATCTCTTCCACAGACTCGCTCTCGGTCGGCTCAATCATGAGCGCGCCGGGAACGATCAGCGGGAATGCCGTCGTATAAGGATGAAATCCGTAGTCGATCAGGCGCTTGGCGATGTCCATGGTGCGCGCGCCCTTTTTCGCCTGAACCTTGTCGCTGAAGACGACCTCGTGCATGGTCGGCGTGGCGTAGGGGAGGTCGTATACGCCTTCCAATCCTTTTCGGATGTAGTTGGCATTCAGCACGGCGTCCTCGGTCGTCTGGCGCAGGCCGTCGGGACCGTTTGCCTGAATGTAGGCCAAGGCGCGCACGAACATACCGAAGTTGCCGTAGAAGGCACGGACACGTCCGACCGATTGCGGACGATCATAGTCGAACCCGAGCGTGCCGTCAGACTTCCCGACAACAACTGGCTTCGGGAGGAAAGGCTCAAGTTCTTTCTGGATTGCGACGGGACCGGAGCCCGGGCCGCCTCCTCCGTGCGGAGTTGAAAACGTCTTGTGCAGGTTCAGGTGCATGACGTCGACTCCGAAGTCGCCCGGACGAACTTTGCCGACGAGCGCGTTCATGTTCGCACCATCCATGTAAAGCAAACCGCCCTTGGCGTGGAGAATGTCAGCGATCTTGTGAATCTGCTGCTCGAATACTCCCAGAGTGTTTGGATTGGTAAGCATCAGAGCCGCGACGTCTTCGTTCATCTGCGCTTCGAGGGCCGCAATGTCCACCATTCCGCGGGAATCTGACTTTAGATTCTCGACGGAGTAGCCCACCATGGCAGCCGTCGCCGGATTCGTACCATGCGCTGAATCCGGAATCAGAATCTTCTTGCGCGCGTTGCCCTTCGATTCGTGATAAGCACGAACCATCAGCAAGCCAGTCATTTCACCGTGGGCGCCAGCGGCTGGCTGAAGCGTGATCGCATCCATACCGGTGATCTCGATCAGGCACTCGCTCAGCGTCTTGATGATGCGCAGAGCGCCTTGGGAAATCTTCTCGGGCTGATACGGATGTCCGTTGGCGATGCCTTCCACACGGGCGACGGCCTCATTCACACGAGGGTTGTACTTCATCGTGCAGGAACCGAGGGGATACATTCCTAGATCAATCGCGTAGTTCCACGTGGACATGCGTGTGAAGTGGCGGATGATTTCGATTTCGCTCACCTCGGGCATATTGCCGAGATCTTTTCGTTCGGCGGAACCGAGGAGTTGCGCGGTATCCACTTCGGGCACATCGAGAGGAGGAAGCTTCCAAGCCGCCTTTCCCGCCGACGATTTTTCGAAGATCAGGCCTTCATTCTGATTGACGTGGCGTGTGGCCTTGCGGGTCATGTGTTTCATCGGGCCATCTCCTCAACTTCTTCTTTCGCAGACCGGACGGAGCGCTCGCTCTCGGCGACCAACCCCGCAGCAGTATCGATAGCGCTGCGGGTCGTCATCTCGGTGCAGCACCACAAGGCTGCGTTGCCCAGTTCGGGGTAAAACTTCTTCAGAGGAAGCCCTCCCACAATCTTGTGCCCGAGGAGACGTCCATTGATTGCATAGGGATCTTCGCTAGTTTCCACTACAAACTCGTTGAATCGTGGCGCGCTGTTGAAGAGCAATTTGCCATGCTTGGCAAACTGGCTCGCTGCGTAGGCGGTCTTGGCTAGGTTCTGCTTGGCCAGCTCTTTCAACCCAACCTTGCCGTAAACCGTCATGAAGATGTTGACCATCAAAGCCACTAACGCCTGATTGGTGCAGATATTCGAGGTAGCCTTCTCGCGTCGAATGTGTTGCTCGCGGGTAGCCAGAGTCAGAACGAATCCACGCTTCCCCTGCTTGTCGACGGTTTGTCCGACAAGCCGGCCTGGCATCTGCCGGACATTTTTCTCGCGGGTGGCAATAACGCCGCAGTACGGCCCACCGAAGCCGAGCGGAACTCCGAACGACTGGGCCTCCATCGCGATGATGTCGGCAGCTCGCGGTGGTTCGATGATTCCCAGCGATACTGCTTCTGCAATCGAGACCACCAGCATCGCGCCGTGCTGATGCGCGATTCCAGCGATCGCCTCAACATCTTCGATCGTGCCGAAGAAGTTCGGGGACTGGATCAGTACGCAGGCTGTATCGGGAGTAATGGCGGTTTCAAGTTCCTTCAGACTGACGCGGCCATCTCCGCCAAACCCGACTGTCGAGAGCGGCATGCCCTGATGCGTCGCGTAGGTAGCCAGCACTTCCCGATACTCCGGATGTAAGCTGCGCGCAACGACGACTGATTTGCGACCAGTCAAGCGGACCGCCATCATCACAGCTTCCGCACCGGCCGTCGAGCCGTCGTACATGGAAGCGTTCGCCACTTCCATGCCGGTGAGTTCGCAGATCATGCTCTGGAATTCGAAGATCGATTGAAGAGTTCCCTGCGAGATTTCTGCTTGATATGGCGTGTAGGCGGTCAGAAACTCTCCGCGGGAAATCAGCGAGTCGATGATGACGGGACGATAGTGCAGATATGCCCCGGCCCCAAGAAAGCTGGTGTAGCCGTCACCGTTCTCGCGCGAGCGCTGGCGGAAAAAGTCGACAATTTCCGACTCGGCCATCTGGCGAGAGATATTCAAATCACGGTTCAGGCGATATTCAGACGGAATGGGCGCAAACAGATCATCTACCGAACGCAAGCCGATGGTTTTGAGCATGGCTTCGCGGTCAGCTGGAGATTTAGGTAAATAGCGCATAGGACCTTATATAGATGTGCTTCGATTGCGGTTGGATTGTGGTCGCACTGGCGTCGTTTGAATGGTGGGCAAGTTTCATCGGTCAGAACGCAAAAACCGTTCAAACATCGGACCTTGGACCTCAGACTTCGAACCTCAGGCACGCTAGATCAATCCAATGCCTGCGTCCGAGGTCGGCTTCAATGTCCCGCTTCTTCCGCTACGAACTTCTCGTAGTCGGCGGCGGAAAGCAGCGCGTCGAGTTCACTGGGATTCTTCAGCGTCATCTTCAGCATCCAGGAGCCGTGCGCATCCGAATTTACCTTTTCGGGCGAAGTTGCCAAGTCAGCATTGACCTCAGTTACCGTTCCTGAGGCTGGCGCAAATAGATCGGAAACAGCCTTCACCGACTCGACGGTACCGAAAGTCTTGCCGACTGTAAGTTCCGTGCCGACTTTCGGTGTCTCCACGAAGACGATATCGCCAAGGGACTGTTGGGCATAGTCAGTAATGCCAACGGTAGCGGCATTGCCGTTGACCTGAATCCACTCGTGTTCTTTCGTGTATTTGCGATCCGTAGGGTAGGGCATAAAAGCTTCTAGCTCCTGGCTGCTAGCTTCCAACTAATCTCTGTTGCTGCTCCAACTGCGAGGGCGAGACGCCCTCGCGACGGCCGACAAGATGCCGGCGCTACTTTTTCGGGCGCTTGTAAAACGGTGTCGGAACCACCTTGGCTCCAGCACCTTGACCGCGAATTTCTACTTTGACGGTCTTGCCGACTTCTGCGAATTCGGGTGGAACATAGGCCAGCGCGATATTTTTCTTTAGAAACGGCGCCGGGGACCCGCTGGTTACGTACCCGATCTGGCGGCCCGCATCATCCAGCATCTTGTAGTCGTCACGGGCGATGCCGCGTTCCACCATCTCAAGTCCCACCAGAGTCTTCTTAAGACCCGGGGCTTTGGCTTTCTCCAGCGCCGCGCGGCCAATGAAATCCGGCTTTTCCATCTTGCAGAAGCGGTCCAGCCCAGCTTCCCACACATTAATGGTATCGGAAATCTCGTGCCCATAGAGGGGGAGTTTGCCCTCGAGGCGCAAGGTGTTGCGGGCGCCCAGGCCGCACGGAAGGACGCCGAATTCCTTACCTGCAGCGAGGATTTCGTTCCAGACACGAGCGCTCGTGGATTCATCCGCAGGGATGTAGATCTCGAAACCGTCTTCGGCCGTATATCCAGTCCGGCCCATCAGAATATTGCTCAGGCCGCAAAGCTTGCCGCGAGTGACCCAGTAGAACTTTACTTTGCTCAGGTCGGCATCGGTCAGCTTCTGGAGCAGATCGACTGCTTTCGGCCCCTGGATCGCGATCTGTGTGTAGTCATCCGAGAGGTTTTCGACCGCACAATCGAACTGGCGGGTATTGTCGCGGACCCAGTTGAAATCCTTCTCGCGCGTGCCGGCGTTGATCACCAGCAGGTATTCGTCCTCGCCGAGGCGGTGGACGATTACATCGTCCACGAATGTTCCCTGCGGATATAAGAGCGCGGAATACTGGGCCTGCCCGATCGCCAGCTTCGAGGCGTCGTTCATCGAGATATGCTGGACGGCGGCGAGCGCCTGCGCGCCCGCCAGGCGAATATCACCCATGTGACTGACGTCGAAAATGCCGACGCCAGTGCGGACGGCCATGTGTTCATTGATGATTCCGCAGCCAATGGAGGCGGGATATTCGACCGGCATGTCCCAACCGTTGAACTCCACCATCTTGGCGCCCATCTGGCGATGGACGGCATTCAGCGCAGTTTTGCGGATGGCGGGCGCTTCAACCGACGACAAATCGAGACCTCAACAAGGAGCAGTGGCTGGCTGCCGGGATGGTGTGACTGATTACCGTAACACGCAGTTTTTCGGCGGGTCAAACCCGAAAATCTCAACGCAGTGGACGCGAAGGACGCAGAACTCGATTGGGTTCAATCAAGGCTCCGAAACGGTAGCATGTGGAATGCCAGCGGATCAGCGTCCGAATTGCACAGTGACTCGTGCTCCCGCCTTAACGTGTGTTCCCGCGGCGGGAATCTGCTGGCGGGCAACACCGCTGCCGACTGCTTCGAGTTCGAGTCCCGCATCTTGCGCCGCATCCAGCGCGCCGCGGACTGTCTTGCCGACGAATGAAGGGACTTCGATGCCACCCTGCTCCACATCCAGCACAACCGTTCCCGTCTTCGGTATCGCCGGATCGGAGTTGGTGGTATTCGGAACAGCCTGCATTGCCGGCTGAGAAGACTCGACCGGAAGAGGTTCGCGAACTGCCGCCTGCACCACGTTGCCCCCGATGGCCGCATTCGGAGAAGAGGGTGGTCGCAGCGCATTCGGCTTGGGAGCCGGTACTGCATCGCTGTTCACTTCCGCAGATTCGAGCGGCTCGCCGGGATGATCCGGGGTGTCGTCATCCAGATCTTTTTCTTTTACCTTCGACTGCGCCAGCAATGTCTGCCGCTTTGGATTGAGAGGCAAGTCGTGCGGGACGTGGAGGTATTCGAGCACCTGCTGCGCTACCCGGTGGAAGATCGGAGCCGAAACTTGTCCGCCCTGATGCAGCCCAACTGCAGAATCGAGGATCGCCACCACGACAATCTGAGGATTGTTCAGCGGAGCGAATCCTGCAAACGATCCCACGTATTTCGTCTTCGAGTATGCGCCGGTGTTGGGATCGACTTTCTGTGCTGTTCCTGTCTTTCCGGCTGAGGTATAGCCTTCAAGAACGGCTTTGCGCCCCGTTCCTTCGAGCACGACCTTCTGCATCATCGAGCGCATCTCGGCGGCGGTGTAAGGCGAGATCACGCGATGCGACGCGCCCGGATGAAATGCCACCGTCTGCGGCGTACCCTTCGGCTCAACGGTTCCCGCGACGATGCGCGGCGCAACCCACACTCCATCGTTCGCAAATGTGGAAATGAGACCGGACAATTGCACTGCTGAGATGCCAATTTCCTGCCCCATCGAGATCGCCGCAATGGAAACTTTCGACCAGCGGCTTGGCGGCTTGGTCATCCCTCGCGTTTCGCCTGGGAGCTCGATGCCCGTCTGCTGTCCGAACCCAAAGGAGCGAATGTATCTATAGAAGCGGTCGTCTCCCAGACGGAGCGCGATCTTGATCGCGCCCACATCGCTCGATTCGGCAAGAATTCCCCACACGGGCAAAATGCCGTGCGGCTTGGAGTCGCGTATCCGCATGCCGTTATAGACGATGGAGCCCATCTGGCAGTCGAACAGCTCATTCGGATTCGTCACTTTCTCTTCGAGCGCCGCGGAAATCGTGACCAGTTTGAATGTCGACCCCGGTTCATAAATGTAGCTGACCGCGCGGTTGGTGAGAGCGGCGGGAGTGATCTGCTTGTGCGAGTTCGGGTTGAATGTCGGCCTGTTCGCCAGCGCGAGAATCTCTCCGGTGTGCGGATTCTCTACAATCACGGTCCCTGCGATCGCTTGCGTGTCGTGGATGGCCTGATCGAGTTCTTTCTCGGCGATGTATTGGATGTTCTTGTCGATCGTCAGAACGAGGTTCTCGCCCGGATCTGGTTGCGTCTCGATGTCAGAGAACCATTGCTTGCGCGCATCCACCGAGATAAACATCTTGCCGGAAGTTCCACGCAGTTCGTCGTCGAATTCATGCTCGATGCCGCTCAGTCCGGTGCCCTCCATACCGACGGAGCCGAGTACCTGGGCGCCCAGATCGCGCGCGGGATAAAAACGCCTTGGCTCTTTCTGGAAATGGATGCCCTGCAACTTCAGCGCATTGATGCGCTGGATGGTCTCGTCGTCCGCCTTGCGGGCAACCCAGCAAAATGTCTTGTGCGCGCGGCAGTCGGCGAGGACGACGTTGTAGTCGTCCCCGGTGATGCGAGTGACCAGAGAAATCGCGGTTGGCAGGTCCTTGACTTCCGATGGAACCGCAAAGGCAGAGTCGACCAGCACAGACATCGCCAATTCTCGTCCGGCGCGGTCATAGATGATCCCGCGCTTGGCGTCGAGCGGAATCGCGCGTTGTTGCTGGTGCCCGGCCTGCTTCACGAACGATCCGTAGCTGAAGACCTGCAGATAGACGAGACGGCCGCAGATGGCGATGCACCAAAACAACATCACTGCACCGAGGAGGTAGAGGCGGGAGTTCTTGCCGGGAGCGGCGTTTGCGGATGCCATGATATGCGCCTTGAGACAAATGTGGCGGCCCACTTACAGACAGGCCGCCGCTAACTGAAGCCGAGCCTTGCTCGGCCTGTCCGAATCTATAGATCCGGATCAACCAGAAATCAGAACAACCTACTCAACACGATCTTAAGAGTTCTTTACTGTCCAGCCACGACCATGACCGGCGACGCACTCGCCATGACAGGCCCTTGCACATCGGCCGAGGCGTTGTCCATGCGAATCACTTGTCCCGGCGTCGGCGGGACCAGCCCCATGCGCCGCGCCAGCATATCGATGCGCTCGGGATTGCGCAGCGAGGCATCCTCAAGCCGAAGCGCGTGATTCATCTCGGTCGAATTGGATAGCTCACGCTTCGCCGACTCGATCTGATATCCGTATTCGATGGCTTTGAAATGCTGCCAGGTATAAGTGAAGACCAGCAAGAACAGGACCGCAAGCGCGGTGCCGAACTGCTTCATCTCACGGTTGCGGCGTGGATCTTCCACCTTCACCAACCGTGAGTTGTCGATCGCTTTGGAGAAGTAAATCTCGGGCGTACCGGCCCAGAAGGGACGACGGCCCGCCGCAGGACCTGCATCTTGAATGACCACCCTTGCCATCGCCGCCGCTGCCGCCATTTATGCCGCTCCCATGAGAATGTGGCCATCATCTACAACCGGAATTTGCATCGAGAAGATCTCGTGCAATTCCCGCGCTTCCGTGACCCTGCGCTGCTCGGCTTTCTGCTGTGCCTGGTCAACTGCCGCCATCAAGTCTTCGATCAGTGTGCCCGTATACATGTCCCGAACCTCAATTTGGATTCCTACCACGGAACCCAGTTCATCCCGCCCCAGCGGATCTTCGTCCGCATTGGTCGTACCTGATGTCTGACCCCGGCACGCCATGACAGCTGTGCCGGGTGCTCCGGCAGGTTTTCCGAAGCTAAACTCTTTCCGCCGCCCGCAATTTCGCGCTGCGCGCCCGCGGATTACGATCGCTCTCTTCTTCAGTTGCTGTTACCGGCTTCTTGGTCAGCAAGCTGAAGTAACCCTTCTGTACCCCTTCGCGGAAGGCATCTTTCACGATGCGGTCTTCCAGCGAATGAAAACTGATCACCACCACGCGTCCACCGGACTTCAAAATCTGCGGCGCTGCCTCGAGCAGCGCCTTCAGATCGTCCAGTTCGCGGTTTACGAAGATTCGGAGAGCCTGAAAGGTTCGCGTCGCGGGATGAATTCGTCTCTCAGCCTGGTTCATTGGCCGGGCCGCGGCTGATATGACCTCTGCCAAATGTGCAGTAGATCGTATCGGCCGCGACCGGCAAATGGCTCTGGCGATTCTCCGCGACCTCCTTTCCTCTCCGAATTCGTAAATCACATCGGCAAGCTGTCGCTCGTCGAGGTGGTTTACCACTTGTTCGGCGGTACGCTCCGATTGCGGGTTCATCCGCATATCAAGAGGCCCTTCCGCCTGAAAACTGAATCCGCGC
>Ga0335079_10004121_pt1 | contig 16718 bp, 14 predicted proteins | sample Lox_Sample_33_FD_206719 | JGI IMG/M metagenome (GOLD analysis project Ga0335079, IMG submission 206719) | Soil microbial communities from Loxahatchee National Wildlife Refuge, Florida, United States - Lox_Sample_3.3 | ecosystem: Environmental > Terrestrial > Soil > Wetlands | place: USA... | reverse complement strand
TGAATCTCGTGTCGAGCAACATCAACCAGTGGACTGTCCTCGCGGCGATGATCCCCGTGATCTACGGCTATTCACACTGGCATCACCACGGTACCTGGGCGCCGTTCCCGATCGACGTGGAGCAGAGCGTCGAGATCCGGCTGACGCTGCTGCAAACCGCGCTCGGCGTCATGATCCTCTTGTCGATGCGCTTCGGGGCGCTCGCCGCGACCACGTTGTTCTGCCTCTGGATCGTCGAAATGGGGCTGCCGAGCGCCCGGGGAATCGTCGCCATGGTGTACGCGGCATGGATGGTGCTGCTGGCCGTCGCCTACGCGGTCCGACCGCAGCACCTCAAGGCGCCGCGGGACTTCTGGGACACGCTACGGGGGAAAACGCGATCGGCCGGACTCCACTGAGGGAGCCGGCCGATCGGCAAAGGGAACGAAGAGGATTATTGAAGCCCGAAAGTAATGGCTGGGCCCTCACCATAGCGTCTGCCTTCCCCACCGAGGGGGCATGACATCGGTTACAGTATATGGGTCCTCAATCGAGCTGTTGGCTCAATAATTGAGCTCTCCGCCCCCGACAGGGACTACAATACACGGGCGGACGCGGTCGTCAAGCGCACATTTTGGGGGATAGGATGAACCTCACATTGATCGGTGCGATCATATCACTGGCGGCGTGGGTGACGCTCCTGTTCGGAATGCACATCGGCAGTGGTCCCGTGCAAGTGCTCTGGGCCATTGCGGTGATCCTGTTCGCCCGTCGCGTGCTCGTAGGCGCGCCACGATTTCTGTCGTGACGCAGATGCGCGTTGCCGGGCTGTTCGTGACGGCGCTCCTCGCGGCCGCGCCGGCAGCCGCACAACACGGCGCGAACCGTGCCTACCTCGATACCACCTGCGCGCCGTGCCGCGATTTCTATCAGTACGCGAACGGCGGCTGGCTCAAGACGGCGCAGATCCCGGCGGCGTACACCAGCACCGGAGCGGCCCGGGAGCTGTACGACCGCAATACCGAAGCGTTGCGACGCGTGCTCGAACGGGTCGGCGGGGCGACCGATACCACCCGGGATCCGACGCTCAAGAAGCTCGGCGCCTTTTACGGGACGTGCATGGACTCCGCGGGAACCGATCGGGCCGGCGCGAAGCCGATCGGCGACGAGCTGGCCCGCATTGCCGCGCTGAAAACCGCGGGTGACCTGACGCGCGAGCTGGCCCGCTTGAACGCGCGGCAGATCTATGCTCCGTTCTTTTTCTCGGCGGAGGTCGATCGCAAGCAGAGCTCTCGCGTGATCGGACAGTTGTACCAGGCCGGCCTCGGCTTGCCCGATCGCGACTACTACCTCAAAACCGATCCCGCGTCCGATTCGCTGCGCCAGGTCTACGTGGCGCACATCGCCCGCATGTTCGCGCTGCTCGGCGCCACGCCCGCGCTCGCCCGGCAGGATGCGGAGCGGACCATGCGCTTCGAGACAGCCCTCGCCGAATCGTCGATGACCCTCGTGGCGCGACGCGATCCGAATGCGGTCTACCACAAGATGACCGTGCGCGAGCTCGGCACGCTCGCTCCCGGCATCGACTGGACGGTGTTCTTCGCGGCCGCCGGCGTCGCCGCGCTCGCCTCACCCGACTCGACGCTCGACGTCTCGCAGCCCGCCTTCCTTCGCCTCGTGAGCGCGGAGGCTATGGACAAGGCGGCGCTCGCCGACTGGCGCGTGTATCTGCGGTGGCAGCTCCTGCATGAGACCGCGCCGCTGCTCGGCTCGGTGTTTTTCAACGAGGATTTCAAGCTGCAGGCCGCGTTGCGTGGCGTGAAGCAGCCGCTGCCGCGCTGGCAGCGCTGTGCCGCCGCGGCGGACGAAGCGATGGGGGAGGCGCTCGGCAAGGCATATGTCGAGAGCGAGTTCTCGCCACAGGCGAAAGCCCGCGTCCTCGAAATGGTGAACAATCTCCAGGTGGCGCTGTCCGATCGGATTCAGCAGCTGACGTGGATGAGCGACTCCACCAAGGCTGAGGCACAGCAAAAGCTGAGCGCGATCTTCAAGAAGATTGGCTACCCCGACACGTGGCGTGATTACTCGACCCTGGATGCCCGAGCGTCGTGGCCTTACGTGGAGAATGCGCTCGCGGCGCGGACGTTCGAGCAGCAGCGCCAGCTCGCAAAGATCGGCCGCCCGGTGGATCGCGGCGAATGGGACATGAGCCCGCCCACGGTCAACGCGTACTACAACCCGTCGTTCAACGAGATCGTGTTCCCGGCCGGTATCCTCCAGCCGCCGTTCTTCGATCCCGCCGCCGACGATGCGTCGAACTACGGCGCCATCGGGGCGGTGATCGGGCACGAGATGACCCATGGATTCGACGATCGTGGCCGGCAATTCGATGCCCACGGCAACCTGCGCGACTGGTGGACGGCGGAAGACGCGCGCCGTTTTACCGAGCGCGCGCAACGCGTGATCAACGAATACTCGGCCTACATCGCGGTCGACACCTTCCACGTGAACGGGGCGCTCACTGTGGGCGAGAACATCGCCGATATCGGCGGGCTCGTGATCGCGCATGCCGCGTTCGAGCACTCGCTGGAAGGCAAACCCCGCCCGCCGGACATCGACGGGTTCACGGCCGAGCAGCGGTTCTTTCTCGGATTCGGGCAGCTATGGCGCAACCTCACCCGACCGGAGATGGTGCGGCTCCGCACGCTCACCGATCCCCATTCGCCTCCGATGTGGCGGGTCAACGGGCCGGTATCGAACATGCCGGAGTTTGCGCGCGCGTTCGGATGTAGAGCGGGCGATCCGATGGTGCGAGCGGATAGCGTACGAGCCGAAGTCTGGTGAATTGGGGGAGCGGGAAGGGGGAAGCGTAAAACGGACTCGAATGCGCTCCCTTCCCGCTTCCCGCTTCCCGCTCCCCGCTTCCCGCTTCCCGCTTCCCGCTTCCCGCTTCCCGCTTCCCGCTTCCCGCTTATTCACGTCGAATCCGGCGGATACGCCCGCAGCACCTCCTGCAAGACTTTCAAGCGCTCGTCTTTGTCGAGCAGCGTCAGCTGCCAGATCATGTCCGCGCCTCCCATGAGCGCGTTGCCCGTGCCCTGGCCGTCCGGCGCGAACTGACGCTTCTCGGATTTTTGCACCAGCCGGAGCGCATCCACGCCCATGACGGGTAGGTGAAGCGCGTGCCCGCCCTGCGCCGGGCGGAACACGAGGGTATCGCCGCTCAGCCGCTCGAGCTCCAGGTCCCACAAGATCGAGCCGTCATGTAAGGTGATTTGCCAGCGGTCCTGCGCCGCGCCGGTCGTGAACACGCCGGCGAGTGCCGCGAAAGCGAGTTGCGCGATCCGAAGCTGCGGGACGATTCTCATGCCGGAAATGATCAGGGCGCCTGCTCAGACCTTAGGCAGGCGCCCTGACCGTGGCAAGCAGTCGGCTCGGTTCGATTACAAACCGAACTCGAGGCCGCCCGTGATCGGGAAGAAGTTCAGCGAGCCACCGGTCATCATGATGCTCGTGTAGCGCGCTTCGGCGAACAGGTTCATGGGGCCGAGGCCGATGCGCAGACCGCCGCCGGCGTTCCACGAGAAATCGGACTCGGAGGCACCGCTGCCGAGATTCACATTGTGGTAGCCGACGCCGGCCAGGACGTACAGCTTCACCGGCACCATCCCGCCACCAATGTGATAGACCCCGTCAGCCGACAAGCCGCTCAGCTTGGTGTCGTTGGTGAAAGGAATGCTGCCCTGGTGGCTGGTCTCACCGTACATCGCGTCGGCACGCACCGCAAACGGCGAGTGCGGAATGCCGATTTCAAGGCCGCCCTGCAGCTGCCAACCGGTGTTATCCGCCTGGGCATAGTTGCCCGTCGGCATCACACCACCACCACCCAGATAGAGCGCCGCCTTCTGCGCGGCGAGCGGAGAGGCGCTCAGCGCCACGACGCCCAGGACCGCTAGGCTCATCAGTACGCGTTTCATCCGACTGCCTCCGTCGAAAAGGGTCTCTGGGCGCGGGCCGATGATATCTCGGAAGGCAACGTCGGGACGTGACTCCAGTCACCAGAACTCCCCCTAGGGAGTAACGAGGAGCACGAGGATCCCCCAGACGAGTGTGATACAGGTCACAGGGATGCCAATTCTGGCATACTCTCCAAAACCGATCCGCACGCCGCGGCTTTCGGCTTTTTCCGCCACGATGAGGTTGGCCATCGAGCCGATGAGCAGGAGGTTGCCGGCGAACGTCGAGCTCATCGCGACAATGCGCCATTGCAGCTCCGGGTGGGGCAGGCTCTGTACGGTGCTGCGCCACAGGATGACCGCCGGCACATTCGAGATGAGGTTCGAGAGCACCGCGAGCGCCCCGCTCACCACGACGGCGGCACGGGCGGGCGACCCGTGACCCACCAGTGCGAGCGCGTGCCCGTCGAGCCAGGCGACGGCTCCCGACCGCTCGAAGCCCCGCATCACGACGAACAGCGACGCGAAGAAGAGCAGCAGCGACCATTCCACGCGATCGATCGCGTACGCCGGGTCCCGCTGCGCAATCGCGACCATCGCGGCGCCCGCGGCGATGGCCACGAGCGGCAACGAGCCACCCGCGAGCCAGAACACGACCGCCACACCGAACATTGCGAGCCCGCGAAACACGAGCGGCCGATCGAGCGAAACGGGAATGGATTCGAGCCGCTCCCGAAACGGCTCCGACAGCTCCCGGCCAAAGGCCCAGCGCAGATAGCCGTAGGTGATGGCCAGGCCCCCCGCGGCTACCGGGAGCATGTGGACGAGAAACGAGCCAAAGCTCGAGCCGCTCCAAATGCCCACCAGCATGTTTTGCGGATTCCCCGTAATCGAGAGGACCGACCCGACGTTCGAGCCCATCGCGAGCCCGATGAGGTACGGCGTGGGACGCACCCGCAGCGGCCCGAGCGCCGCGAGCAGCACCGGCGTCACCACGAGGCAGATCGTGTCGTTCACGAAGAACGCCGAGAGCAGCCCCCCGCCCACGACGACGCCGAGGAGCAGCCGTTCGGGCGTCTGGGCGCGCGCGAGAATCCAGTCCGCCGCCCACTGAAAGAACCCGCCGACCTCGAGATATCCCACGATCAGCATCAAGCCGAGGAGAAACACGATCACGTCGAGATCGATGGCGGCGTACGCCTCGGAGAGCGAGAGCACGCCGAACGCGACCATCGCAACCGCGCCGAGCAGACTCGCGGCGGGACGGTTGAGCTGAATGAACGGGAGACGCTGGACGGCGATGAGGAGATAGGTGGCGGCGAAGATCAGCAGAGCGGGCTTCAAATCTCCCAGTTCGAAAACAGGACTCCTTTCTCCGCATGCGGCTCGGGATACCCGTCCAGCGTCATCCGCAGATCGGTCCAGCGGACCCGGTAGCCGCGCTCCACGAGATGGCGGAATGCGCTCTCGTAGCGCGTTTGACAGCGGACGGCCACACGGCGAATGCCGGCGCGCGCGGCCGTGGCCTCGGTGGCGGCGAGCGCGGCCGAAAACGCGCGATCGTCGCGCGCCGCGAGCTTGAGGATGCGCAGCTCCTCCCGCGCCCGGCCTTCCGCGAGCGGAGCCGAATGCCAGAGGATGGCGGCGTCGAGCCCGTTGGCCGCTTCGACCAGGGTCGTGTCGCCGAGGGCCAGCTGCTCGCTCAACAGGATTTCCCGCGTGAAGTCCGGCCCGGGAATGATGCTCGTGATCAGCTGTCGGATCGCGCGCAGGCACTCTTCGCGCTCCGCGTCGCGGCGCGCCGAGAGCAACGCGGGCGCGGGATGTCCCCGGCCCGGGATGTCCTTGGTCATGGTGATCGTGAGATATGCGGGCGCATATCCCAGCCGCGCGTAGAATCCGATGTTCTCGACGGTTCGGGGCATGGTCTCGAGGCCGATCGTGACGGCGCCCTGGCTCGTGAGCCAGTCGGCGGCGGTGCGGACGATCGATTTCCCCACCCCGCCACCCTGCCGATCCGGTCGGACGGCCAGCGGGCCCATCCACGCCTCGGCGCCGGATCGATGGGCAATGTTGAACGCGGCGACGTCACCCGACTCGTCACGCCACAGCATCGCGCCGTCACCGGCGTCGAGCAGCGCGTAGCGCCACACCTGCGGGTTCAGGTACGGGACGCGGACCCCGACGAGCCCGTCGCGGCGGTAGCGGTCGGTGAAGGCGTCCGCGAAAACCCGGTTCAGCCCGTCGATCCCCGTTTCGTCGGCGCGTTCCGGGCCTACAAGCTGGCGTTCAGGCAGCCACGCTCTCATCCGGTGCTCCAATGGGAGGAGGCGCGAGGGGAACCGGGGCGTCATCCCGCACCGCGCTGACACCGCGCGCCGCGTCGTACGCCACCCGGATCACACGATCGAGTCCATCGCGCACCTGCTCGATGTGCGTGATGAGAATGACCTGCGGGAACCGATCGCCCAGGTGCCGGAGCAGGCCGAGCACGTGCTGGCGGCGTGCTTCGTCCAGGGCTCCGAAAATCTCGTCGAGCACGAGCAGCGAGAACGGCTGGCCGGCGCGCTCGGCGATCATTTGGGAAATTGCGAGCCGCAACACGAGATTGGCAATGTCCTCTTCTCCACCGGAGATCACGGGTTTCGGAACGCCGTCGTCCAGAATCGTGACCTCATAGTTCTCGTTCAAATCCACCTGGTCGTAGCGGCCGTCGGTGAGATCGGCGAGGAACCCCGACGCCAGCTCGGCGATTTCCGGACGCATGGCGGCATTCAAGTCCGCGCGCAAGTCTGAAAACGAGCGGTCCAGCTCGTTGTGCAGGCGGAGGCGACTCTTCCGGGCGGCGATCTCGAGTTCCCGTGCCGCCCGCTCGCGGGCTCGCTTCTCGACTTCGATGACGTCGTGTTCCGCCCGCGTCAGCGCACCGCGTGCCTCGACCAACGCGAGCTCCGCCTCGCGTAATGCGCCGAGCGCGCGATCGTAGCGATCCTTGGCCAGGCGGTAGCGCTCCTCGGAATATCCTTCCGCCGCGACGGCTTCAGTGAGCGTCCGCACACGCTGCTCCGCCGTGGACAGATCCCGCTCGGCCTGCTCCGCTTCCGGCACGAGGCCTTCGGCTCGCTGCGCGCGGGCCTCGAGCGCCGCCGCCTCGAGGGCGATCGGGTCGAGTTTGAGCAGCTCGGCCCGGACGCTGTCGTGCCGGGCGGCGTCGTATCCCGTGGGGCGCGCGTCGAGGCCCTGCTTCAAGACATCCGCGCGGCGGCGCGCGGCGTCAAGCTCCTGACGCGCCCGGGCCCGCTCCTCCACCTGCGCCCGGACGAGACCCGCGCGCTCACTCGCGCGGCGCAGCTCGTCGCGCAGCTTGTCGCGCTCGCCCTCCGCGCTCAACACGCCGTGCGGCGGCTGGGCGAGCTGTTCCAGGCGGCCGCGAAAATACTTGCCGTCGTCGATGACGGCCTGGAGCTGCCGGTCGAGGACGCCGAGCACGGCGGCGTGCTCGACCCCAAGCTGGCGCCGACACGTGGGACATTCCCCCTCGGGCCCGAGCGCCGCGATTTTCTCCCGCTGCTCACGCACATCGTCGTACTGCTTCAAGAGCTCGGCACGGCGCGTTGCCGCGTACTCCTTCTCGCGCACCCACGCCGCACGCTCGGTCTCGGCAGCCTGCTCCGCCGCCTGCAGCCGGTCTCCCAGCGCGCGCACTTCGCTTTCCGCCTGCCCCAGCGCATCCGCGGCGGGCTCGAGCTCGCGTGTCCGGATTTCCAGCCGCGTGATCGCGCGCGACAGCTCATCGAGCTGCGCCTGCCCGGCGCGCCGGGCGGCCTCCTCGCGCTGCAGACGCTCGAGCTCGCCCAGCTCGCTCCGCAGAGCGGCGACGGGGGCAAGCTCGAGCGCGCGCTCGCGCAGCTGCTCCCTCGCGGCGAGCGCCTCCGCCAGTTCCTTGTCGAGCCGCTGGAATTCCTGGCGGCGCGTCACGACCGCCTGCTCCGCCATGCGCCGCTCCCCGTCGAGCGACAGCGTGCGCTCGCGCCGGGCAACCCACTCGTTCCAGCGTGGCTCCTCGCGCGCGCAGCCGGCCTGAGCCCTGGTCCGGGCCGTTTCCGCGGCACTCGCGGCGCGCCGGGCCCCTTTGAGCCGCTGCTCGATCTCGCGCCGCTCCGCCTGGAGCACGGCGGGATCGGGAAGCGCGGACTCGAGCGCCCGCAGCTCCGCGGCGACCGCGTTCCGCTCTTCCCGGATTCGCTCCTGCGCGATACTGAGCTGCTCGTACCGCAGCACGCGCGAGAGGAACGCGGCGCGTTCCGGCCGCGACAACGCGCCCATGACGGCCAGCTCGCGCTGGCCGGTGAAGTACGTATTGAAGAATTCGTCGTGCGTCATCCCGAGCGAGCGCTCGAGGCGGGCCGTCACTTCGGTCAACGAATTCGCGACGACCGCGCCGTCCACCGAGAGCTCCGCCGCGTGCAGCCCGCGCATCACGCGATAGGTGTGCGCCCCCAGGCCGAAATCCATCTCGACGCGCACCGACGATCTGGGCTTGGCGCCGAGCGAACGGATCGAGTCCTTGTCTCCCCTCGCGGCGGCGTTGCCGTAAATGGCCCACGCGATCGCTTCGAGCAACGTCGTCTTGCCCGAGCCGTTCGGCCCGATGATCCCGGTGATCCCGGGACCGAACACGATTTCCGTGTCGACGTGCTGGCGGAAGTTGACGAGCTTGAGCCGGTAGAGCTGCATCAGCGCTGCTCGGGGAGTGGGGGCGTCGTCTCGAGTCCCGCGCGATCGAAATATTCGACGCCCTGCCCGACGAACTCCGCGCGATCGAGATCGGCATCGAGCGGGCGCCTGCTCAGGAACTCGCGCACGGTGTCGCGCAGCGCCTGCCGCTTCCCACCGATCGCTTCGGTCGGAGCGCTGCCGGATCGGACTTCGGGCCGGCGAATGTCGAGATTGAAATTGAGCGCCGACGCCTTGTACTGCCGGATCGCCGTGTGGTTCAGGTCGCGCGCGGTGGCGCGCGAGACATCGTACACGACGAGGCGCACCACCTGATCCGGGATCGCCGGCCGGCACTCGCTCACGCGGCGCGCGATTTCGTGGTCCAGCTGCTTCGCGGTAAGCCCCGCGCCGTGAATTGCCGGGAGGTCGATGAGTGCGCGGACCGGTTCGATCGCCCGGAACGTCGTACGTGCGCCGGGGAGCTCGACCAAGAGATAGCCCTTTCCGGGAACGCGGCGCTCCTCTTCTTCGCGCAGCTGAACCCATGCCCGCGGGTTCACGTACTCGAGGCTCCCGGAGTACCAGGCATTCGCGGCCATCTCCCGCCGGACATGGTATCCACCCAATGCCACGTAGTCCCACTGCGCGGCCGAGAGCTCGGCGCGCGTGAGCCGGGCGCTGCCGTAGTCCGATACGCTCCATTCGGGATCGATCACGTCGTCGAGCACACCGTGTAATACGAGGACGTTGCGCGTCGCTCCACCGCCGCGCTCCGGCCGGAGCGCCGGACGCTCGGCCTGCATCAGCGCCTGGTGCGGCACGGCGAGGACGGAGCAGTCGAGGTTCGGAAACACGAGGCGCCGCGCCTCATCCAGCACGACCTCGATGCCGAGCGCCTCGTACAGCCTGAGAATGGCGCCGGTCTCGACCGATCGCGGCGTGTCGTGGTTCCCGGCGATCATGACGATCGGCGTCGCGCTGAGCGCGCCCCGCAGCCGCTGGAGCTGCTGAAACAGAAACAGGATGGCGGGATTGCTGGGACGAACGGAATGGAAAACGTCGCCGGCGACGACGATCAGGTCGGGCTTCTGGACGAGGAGGTCGTCCACGGCCCTGCGGAACGCCTCGGCGATGTCCGCTTCGCGCTGGTTGCCCCCGCGGGGCGTTTGCCGCTCGAACTGGCGGAAGCCGAGATGCAGGTCCGCGAGATGGGCGAGCTTCACCCGCTCACTTCGCGTTGTCCAGCTGCAATATCGTCGCCTGTTGCATGGCCATGTCGGAGCCCTGCTGTCCCGCAAAGCCCCCGGTGATATGAACGTGTACCGTGCCTTCGACATTCGATCGCACGGCTGCGCCTTTGGAAACCGAGAACAGCTGCTCGCCCGTCAGGCTGCCCGACAACTTCAACGTCTGCGTCTGCCCCTCCGCCGATACGGCGATCGGATCAGTGGGATAGGTGGTTTCGACACCGAGCAGCACCGTTGTGTCCGCCCCTTCGCTGTGGATCTCCTTGACCGTGAGCTTGGTCTTGGCCTTGGCGGGCGTCTGCGATCCGCCCATCTGACCCATCGGCAGCTCCGATTCGGTGGTCCAGGAGTCCCCAATACCAACCGGATCCGCCGGCAGCGGGAACACCAGGTTCTTGATGCTGCGTTCGATCTGGTTGGTGATCGGGGACGGACCCTCGGCGCCGGCCAGCTCGGCGTGAACCACGTTCATTCGAGGATCGTACACGATGTTGCTCTTCAATCCGCGCATTTGGTTCAATGCCGGAGAGAACGAACCGCTCGGATAGTTGGGCGAATCGATCGTCGTAGAGTCGATCGTGACGGTCACCCCGATTCCACTATCCGTGGGTCCCACCACGGCCTGCCGCAGATACATCTTCATGGTCAGCGTCTGCTGCGGCATCTGGGCCATCGGGCCAGACTCGAATTTCATGCTGCTGTGCTGCTCGAGCGTGTAGCGGTAATCGGCGCCCGCCGGCGGATGGTAGCGCAGGGTGAGCTTGGGACCGGAGGATTGCTTCTTGCAGCTCGATGACAGGACGAGCATCGCGATTGCAACAGACGCCAGGGTGCGCCGCAAGAGCATTAACCCACTCCAGGAGAGAGGTTCGCCGACGACACGAATATAAATGATTGTGGACGGTTTTCTCTCGACGTCTTTCGCCTTTCAATACGGTTCATCCGCAATGGATGTCAGCGGAGGTACGGGTTCGCGGGTGCGCACGGTAGCGGTCCCGGTCACCGACGTCCCCAACACCTTTCGGAAATAGGCGAGCGGATCTTCCGGCCGGGCCTGACGCGTGGCCGCGAGCGCCCGCCGCACGTCCTCGGGTGAGCGATCGGCGATCAGATCGTGCACCACGGTTGGCCGCACGCGGCGGTCGAGCTGCACGAGCTGGCGCGCGATGGCGTCGCCGAACGACAAATCCGCGACCGGCGGGTATCGCTCCACCCCATCCCGGCCGCGCAGGACCGCCGGCCGCGGAAATCGGACGAAAATCGGCTGCGTGAAGTGCGGATGGCGCACCATCAGCTCGCCGGCGGGGAGCGTTGCCAGCTTGATCTTGGTCGCCGGAGAGAGCACCTGATATCCGGGCGTCGCCAACTCGTCAAAGTCCATGCGCCCGTAGACGATCGTGCCCGCATTCCCGACCACGCGGCGGTGAATCTGCGAGCGAAACTGCTCGGCTCCGAACAGCACGAGCCCCAGGTAGCGGCCGCGCTCGGAGATATCGAGCAGCATCTTGCGGACGTACGTCTCGGGACCGTCGGCGCTCGCGTACTTGTTCAACTCATCGACGAACACCACCACGGCGTCCACGCCGAGCGCGCGCCGTTCGAGATGCTCCCGCAGCTTCGACACGACGCGGGCGAACACCAGATCCTGACCCAGCGGGTCGACGCTGGCGACGTCAATGACGTACACGGTGCGGTCTTCGAATCCCCCCCAGGGGAGGTCGTTCGGCATCCCATCATCGGTCACGAGGCCCTTGCACCGCGTGGAAATATTCGCGAGCCGGTTCCGGACCTTGCGCATGGTGGCGATGTGATGCGTGCGCCATGTGTCGCCGCGGCCGCCGCTCGCGAGCTCGAGCCCGTTGAAGATCGCGCGGAACAATCCGTCCAGGTCGGCAAAGCTCTGCACCCGGTGCGTCCCGCCGAAGCCGTCGTCGAACTCCTTCCCGACGACGCGGTCCGACAGAAAATCGATGAACGCATCGGCCTTGGCGTCGATGTCGTCGCGATTGAGCAGGACTTCGGCGTAGTCGAGCACCTCCTGCAGTCCCCACACGAGGGGCGAGACATCGGCGACGAGGTCGGGATGGGTTCGCAGCGTATTGAGATTGACGCCATCCGGCTTGAATGGAGCGAAGTAGCGCACCCGCTCGAACGGCTCGGGAACGAGCCCCAGCCGCTCGTAGCGGCGGCGATCGTCTTCATCGAGCCCGGCGGCCTGATCCAGGAAGCAGAGGTCCGGGCCCTTGACGTTGAAACAGACCGCCGCGATGCGGCCCTTGTGGGCCGGGTAGCGCTGGAATATCGAAGACAGCAGAAACTCGACCGCGCTCGTCTTGGTCGCGAGCCCCGACACGCCCGAGATGTTCAGGTGTGCCGCTTCGGGGCCGAGCAGAAAATCGGCATCGAGATAGACCGGTGACTCGAGTCCCCCGGAGGTGTAGAGGCCGAGGGGGATCGCGGTGGGCGTGGCGGAGGCGAGATAGCGCTCCATCCGCAGCGCATGCGCGACATCGGCGTCGCTGGCGACGAACACGTCGCCCAGCGGCACTGGCTGGAGCGGCTCCTCGGGGTCCTGACGCAGCACCGCCGCGGACCAGAGGCGGATCTCCTGGCGCGCGCTGGGACTGTGAGCGGCGCGAGCCGGATCGCCCTCCGCGCCGATCACGTCATGGAGCGGCGTCACGAGATCGGAGTACGCGAACCCGTCGATCACGACGCCGAAGACCGTTCGGGCGTCCCCCCCCTGCCCGACTTTCACGATCGCCCCGATGCCGATCGTCGTGTCGACCGCGGTCCAGAACTGGAATTGGTGAGGCGTAGCCGGCTTCTGCTCCGTGGCGACGACGCGACCGATGGCACGGGGAGCGGGGGACGAGCTCTCGATCACGATGCCCTCGGAAGCCGGGAAGCGGGAGCGGGAAGCAACTCGCGCGGAGCGCGGGCCTTCAGATAGGTCTCCACGTCGTGGATGGGGTAAAGTAAGCGATCCCACCGCGCGTCAGGGGTCGAGACCGGCGCGCGCTCGCGCACCAGCCAGCCACTGACCTCCTGGGCCACCGCGGGGCTGCGCTCGAATGCGCGCGCCTCGATCCTGAGGAGGCCGAACAGGATGTCGTTGCCCTCCCAGGGCCACAGCCTCAAGTACCAGGAGTGCACCTCATTGCGCGCGCGGCCGCGCGGTTTGAACACGCTGGTGCGATGCAGCGCGGGAATCGTGAGCGCGAGGGTGAGGTCGTCGCCTTCGAAGTATTGCGCGCCGTGGCTCTTGATGACGCCCAGGGCCCGCGGATGCCGCGCGAGTAGAGCCGATTCCGAGAGCACGCCATCGAGCACGAGCCATTCGTCCGCTGCGAGCGTGGCCGCGTGCGCTTCGCCGAGCTGCTTCTCGATCGCCACGCGAGCATTTTCGATCACGCGCCGCGCGGCTTCCTGCGCCCGCGCCGGTTGCCCCGCCATCTCGGGCACGTCGAGCAGCTCGATGCCGCTCGTTTCGAGGGCGGCGCGCACCCCGGCGTGCAGGCGCTCCACGGCCGTCACGAGCATCTCACGAGACCGCTCGCGCGCCGTGTGGAGTCGCCGGTCGGCGGGCGTGCGGCGGCGCACCGCCGCGGCGACGTAGCCGCGCGCGATCGGCACGACGCCATCGTAATAGGCGACCTTCCAGCGTTGAATCGCGTCGAGAAACGAAATGGGTGCCGGCCCCAGGTCCGCCGGCTCGACGGGATGGGCACGCACCCGGGCATCTTCCACCAGCTCGGCCCCGGCCACGTCGATCAGATCTTCGCGGCCGAGACTCTGGTCCGGCACGTGGGACGCCGGGATCGCCCCCGCGGTGATCAGTGCATCCTGCCAGCGCGCGGCGGTCACGACCCCTTCTGGGCCCATCCGAGATACGTCACGTCGGTCGTATCGGTGAGCACCCGTGTGCCGCCCGCGCGCGCGATGCCCTTCACTTCCTGCACGATGATCCCGTGACGCTGGAACAGGCCGCGCAGTTCGTCGGGCGTAATGAACCGCGCGAACTCGTGAAACCCCTCGGGCATCGAATGACGCACGTACTCCTCCTCCCAGATGAGATCGAGAAATGCCGCCGGCGTGCGGTTGTGCGTCAGAAACCCGACCCCGCCGCCCGGCGCCAGCACGCGCGTGATGGCGGCCAGCGTCCCGCTGACATCGTCCACGTGCTCCAGGACATCGACGGCGAATACGAGATCGAACCGCCCGTCGACCGCCTCCGCCGTGCCCACCCGGTATTCGATCGAGAGCGACGCCTCGCGCGCGTGGGCGCGTGCCGCCGCAAGCGAGCGCTCCGACGGATCGATGCCCGTAACAATCGCCCCTTCCCGGGCGAGCGCTTCCGCCAGAATGCCGCCGCCGCAGCCGATGTCGAGGACGCGTTTCTCCGCGAATCCGCCAAAGACACGACGGAAGTAGTCCACGCGTACCACGTTCAGCTCGTGCAGTCCAACGAACGGCCCGGTGTCGCTCCACCAGATCTCGGGCGCGCGCTCGACGAGCCGCTCGTATTTTTCCGGCTCGGACAGGCCGCGGAGCGGCGGCAACGATGCCGGGATCACTCCCCCAACTTCACAGCGACGAGGAGCCCGTCGCGAATCGGCACGATGGTCGCGATGAGGCGCGCATCGCGTGCTGCGAGCCGGTTGAACGTGCGAATCCCTTCGGTATCGGGCGTACGATCGTTGGGATCGACCACCGAGCCGTGGCGGAACGCGTTGTCGAGCAGCACGAGCCCGCCCGTGCGCACGAGGCGAACGGCTTGCTCGAAGTACTGCGCCAACGGCGCCTTGTCGGCATCCACGAACACCGCGTCGAAGCCCGGCTCCAGGGTTCCGAGCACATCCTGGGCCCGGCCCTCGAGCACGCGGGTGCGCGCGCCGACCCCGGCCTCGTCGAAGGCCTGACGGGCGAGCGCCGCGTGACGGGGATCGAGCTCGATGGTCGTGAGCACGCCGTTTTCGGGCAGCGCGCGGGCCAGCCAGACTCCGGAATAGCCGGCGAGCGCGCCGATCTCGAGCACCCGGCGGGCCCCGACCGCCCGCAGCAGCACCTGCAGGAGCTTACCCTCATCCGCGGAAATGTTGATCGCCGGCAGCCCATGATGCTCCTGCCGCTCGCGAATCGTCTTGAGAACCCGATCTTCGGCCGCAAACAGATCGGTCACATACGCCGCGAGCCTCTGCTCGGCGCTCACGCCGGTGATTCGACGTTAGGGAATGGGGGAACGTCGAGGAACCACAGTCCGGCGAGCCGCTCCTTCTTGTCGATCTCGACGAGCAAGCGGTCAGCTACCTGCAGCGCGGTCACGGGTCGGGTCCGCCCCACGCGCAGGTGAAACACCGTCTCGCCGGCGTTCTTCTCGATCGTGAGCGCGGTGTCTACCTCGACCGCCGCAACGGTGCCGGGCTGCGACGGGCGGCTCGGGAAGACCACGCGCGCGTGCTTCGGCTCGGCCGGTACGCCCAGATCCGCCACCGTGCGAACGTCGTCCGGCCACGACACGACATCCACGCCGCGCAGGCACCCGTCGGCCACGTCGATCACCACAAACGACCCGTCGGCGCCTTCGAGATCGACAGTGCCGTTCAACCCCTGCGCTTTGGTCACGCCCTTGCACGAAATGGAGAGAATGTCCGTTTCGGGATCCCAGTGATATGAAACGGTGGGGAGCTTTCCACCCAGCGGCTTGATTTGAGCGTCGGGGAGCATCCTGAAAACTACTCCCGATTTAGTCTCCGAGCTTCTTGGCGAACGCGACGATCTTGGTCAACGCGCGCTCGATTTCCCCGGTGGCCGCGGCGTACGACAGGCGCACGTAACGGTCATCGCCGAATGCCGCGCCGGGAACGAGCGCGACTCCGGACGACGTGATGAGCCGCGTGCAGAACTCCGTCCCGGTGAGGCTGCCCAGCGAGTCGACCCGGAAGAAAAAGTAGAACGCGCCCAGTGGGTCGACGAATTCCACGCCCGCCAGCTCCTCGCGGAACCGGCTCACGACCAGATCGCGGCGCTTGCGGAATTCGGCGACCATGCGGGTGACGTCCTGCTCGACCCGCTGATCGGAAAGCGCGGCGGCCGCCGCAAATTGCGCCGGGTGGTTCGCGCCCGTCGTGGTATGCGACTGCAGCGCCGCCATGGCCTTCGCGATCTTCGCGGGAGCGAGCGCGATGCCGATTCGCCATCCGGTCATCGCGTACGCCTTGCTCACCCCGTAGATCACGACCACGCGTTCCAGCAATTCGTCCGGGAGATCGAGGAATGACGGCGCGGGACCCGGACCGTAGTGAATCCGCCGGTAGATCTCGTCAGTAATCACCCACACCCGGCGCTCGAGCGCCCACTGCGCGATCGCCTTGATCTCGGCATGCGTGTACACGGCGCCCGTCGGATTACACGGCGAGCACAGAATCAACCCCTGCGTACCCGGGACGACCCGCTCGAGGTCGCGCACGCCGACCTTGAGGCTCCACTCGGGATCTCCCGGCACCAGCACGGGCCGCGCGCGCGCCAAATGCACGATCTGCGGATACGACACCCACGCCGGCGCCGGAATCGCGACCACGTCGCCCGGACCGAACAGCGTAAAGCAGACATTGAACAGCGACTGCTTCGATCCGTTCGAGATCACGATGTTGTCGGCATTCACCGGACGGCCGCCGGAGAGCAGCGACAGATGCTTCGCCGCAGCGACGCGGAGCTCGAGAATGCCTTCGTTCGCGGGATAGTGGGTCTTGCCGTCGCGAATCGCCTTCAGACCGGCGTCGGAAGGGATGGACGGCGTCGCGAAATCCGGCTCACC
>Ga0335079_10004118_pt1 | contig 16723 bp, 15 predicted proteins | sample Lox_Sample_33_FD_206719 | JGI IMG/M metagenome (GOLD analysis project Ga0335079, IMG submission 206719) | Soil microbial communities from Loxahatchee National Wildlife Refuge, Florida, United States - Lox_Sample_3.3 | ecosystem: Environmental > Terrestrial > Soil > Wetlands | place: USA... | reverse complement strand
AACCGCCTACACACCCTTTACGCCCAGTAACTCCGAACAACGCTCGCTGCCTACGTATTACCGCGGCTGCTGGCACGTAGTTAGCCGCAGCTGCTTCTGCAGGTACCGTCATCATCTTCCCTGCCGAAAGAGCTTTACACCCCGAAGGGCTTCATCGCTCACGCGGCGTCGCTGCATCAGGGTTTCCCCCATTGTGCAAGATTCCCCACTGCTGCCTCCCGTAGGAGTCTGGCCCGTGTTTCAGTGCCAGTGTGGCCGTGTGCCCTCTCAGGCCGGCTACCGATCTTTGCCTTGGTAGGCTCTTACCCTGCCAACTAGCTAATCGGCCGCGGGCTCCTCTCTCAGCGCATTGCTGCTTTCCTCTCTCGAGCTTATGCGGTATTAGCCCCGGTTTCCCAGGGTTATTCCCCACTAAGAGGTAGATCACCCACGTGTTACTCACCCGTACGCCACTGTACTCAGGGTTGCCCCCTTTCTCGTGCGACTTGCATGTGTTAAGCGCGCCGCCAGCGTTGATTCTGAGCCGGGATCAAACTCTCGTTTGAGTTTGTGAGTTTTCGCTCCCGCTTTTTCTCAGAGTTCTGACGAAGTGTTTCTTACTGCATCCAACCAGATTGTCAATGATCTGCGCCTTCGCCCGCGACATCGCAATGCCGCAGACTCCGGCAGGCCTCGAAACTTGCCCGAGCCGCGACGTCCCTAGAGACGCCCGCCATCCGGATAATATTGATGAGAACTAAAAAGAACCAAACAGGAAGGCCGTATTCCGCTCCGAGCGGTGGCCCGCAGGGAGTTTTGTTACCATTCCTTACCAGGGATCCGGCAACCCGTCGCCTGCACGCATCCCGCACCTAGCGGGCGTACGTAACCTGCGATCCCAATTTTGGCGACTCGTTCAGAATACCAGAGCCTCATCCGCGATGCAAGCCTTTTGGCAGGGGATTTTCGGCGCCTCACATCCGAAACTGCTAATACCCAGAAAATAAAAGCCTTAAAAACCGGTGGAAGATTTTCAAAGCGGATTAAAATGAGGTTCATGTGGTGGCTGGCCCTGCTGGCACTGGCAATCGTTCCTTCCGAGCAGCCGAATTTGCCCGAATTGCTTTCCCGCGTTGCTGAAGAAGCCGAGATCCTGCGGCAGAACGCGCCAAAGGCGCTCACCGTGGAGACGCTGGAACAACGTGCCCTCATGCCTCCCTCGCGCTTCCGGCCGCGCATCGGCAAGGGGGCCACGGAGCCCCTCAAGCCGCGCCTCGTGGTCCGCGAAATCGTTTCCGAATACAGCGTGGGAACGCTGAAAGAATCGGCCTCCAACAACCTGGTCGAGTTCCGGCAGGTCATTTCGGTGGACGGACGAAAGGTGCAGAGCGAGGAGCGCGCCCGCCACACCCTCTCGCTGGGAATCACTTCGCCCGACGACCGGCTGCGCAAGCGCATGCTGGAAGACTTCGCCAAGAACGGCCTCGTGGACCTGGCGACCGACTACGGCATGATCCTGCTCGCCTTCAGCAAGCGTCTTCAGGAGAACCTCGACGCCGCGCTTGCCGGGGAAGCGCAAGTGGGCACCGACGACGCCTGGGTCATCGCCTGGAAGCAACGCGATGCCAGCGCGGGCCAACTGGAATTCCGCGGGAACCAGGCGGCGCGCCGCATTCTGCAAGGTACGCTGATGGTCCGCAAGTCCGACGGCCTCCCGCTCCGGATCCAGGCGTGGACCGAACACGACAAAATCCGGGACGACGCGACGATCGACTATGTCCAGTCGGCGCACGGCTTTTTGACGCCGGTCTCGGTGGTCTTCCGCCACGTGGTCGACGGGCAGCTTGTCACGGAGAACCATTACCGCTACGAGCCGTTCAAGCTGTTCTCGGCAGACGCGGAGATCAAGTTTACGGAACTGCCCGACGCTGCGGGCGCTCCCGCACCACCCGCACCGCCCGCCAAGAAATGAGCCGCATCTTGTATCTGCACGGATTCGCTTCCGGGCCGAGCTCCAGCAAGGCGCGATTTTTTCGCCAGCGCCTGGAAACTGCCGGGGCAATCGTCGCGACTCCAGAACTCGACCAAGGCGATTTCGAGCACCTCACAATCAGCGGGCAACTTGGCGTGATCGAGCGGGCGGCCCGAGGCGAAGCGGTATCGCTGATCGGCTCCAGCATGGGAGGATACCTTGCGGCCCTTTATGCCGCACGGCACCCGGAGGCCGTCCGGCTGGTTCTGCTCGCTCCCGCGTTCGGCTTCGCGCGCCGATGGGCGGAACGCCTGGGCGCGGAGGCGATCGAGGATTGGAGGCGCACGGGCACGGTCGAGGTATACCACTACGGGGAGAACCGGCATCGAGCGCTGGCCTATTCCCTGCTGGAGGATGCGGAGCGATACGAAGACGATCCGGACTTCCATCAGCCCGCGCTCATTTTTCATGGCGCGAACGACGATGCCGTTCCCGCGCGCTACAGCGAGGAGTTCACGGCGGCGCACTCTAATGTGCGGCTGGAGATTCTGGATTCGGGACACGACCTGCTCAACGCGCTGGAGTACATGGCGCCCAAGGTGGTCGAGTTTCTTCTATAGAGAGACGGCGCGCCTACAGTCCGTGGTTCGTGCCGCAGACCGAGACTTCCAATCCCATCTCACGAAACATCGCGGCTTTTGCCGCCAGCGCCAGGTTGGCGCCGGCGGCGTCGGGAGCATATGCCACCTGAATGTGATTGGACTTGTGCCGCGCCATCAATTGGTCGCGCGTAATGCCATAGAGCACGGCGTGCATGATGGGCCACTGGGGCGTCGTGATGCGCCACCGGCGCTCCGTCTCAGCGGGGGGCAATTCCACCGCGCGTGCCCGGCCGATATCGGCCTTCAACTTCCCGCCGTCGACGAACACGCGGCTCCAGACGATTTCGCCCGGTTTGCTGACCCCTTTGAGGCTGCCGCCGCCGAGGCGGAAGTACATGGGAGGCTGCCGCTCGCTCACCGCGCCCCGATAGCCGTCCGTGAGATGTGCCGGCGGCACCGCGCCGGAGATCTCGAAGACCCAGACGAATTCGGGCTTGCCGTCCAACTGATAATTCTCCCCGTAGCGGACGTCGTGGAGCGTGGTTTCCGGGTCGTACCCCAGTGCCTTCCAGATGCGATTGGTGACCAGCGCGTCCAGCCCGGCGCATTCGTCGACTTCGTTGAAGTGCGGCAGCGCGCATCCGTCGTACAGCACGCGTCCGTTCCCGCGAGCCGCGACCGGCGGCCGATCCACGTTATTGAGCAGCCCTTCGGCCAGGTCCGATGCCGGCGCGAGGTCTTTCAAACCCTGCTGATACTGGATGCCGATCGCGTCGCAGCCGAAATCGTCCGCGATCCTGAGCGCGGCCATGTACATCTTGCACTGGCCAAGGATCTGGTCCTCGGTCAGGTCGGTCGCCGGATCGGGCCCGGTGACGAACTTCATTCCTTTGCCGTCCAGCCAGCGGCGCACCGCGGTCGCCTCTTCCTCGCTCACCTGCTGCATCTCGGCGAACAGCGCGGACTGGCTGAGGCGCTCTTTGAACACTCCGGTCGGGTGCAGAAGTTCATCGGGAATGATGGCGTTGTACATGCCCATGCATCCTTCGTCGAAGATGCCCATGATGGCCTTGCCGCGGCGCAATTCGAGCGCCAGCGAGGCGCCCAGTTCCGACGCATTCTCCGGAATCTGAAAATCGGAGAGAGGGTGAACGTGGCTGAGATCGTGCCGGACCATTTCGCCGGCGAGCCACCTGCGCAGGCCGCTCAGGAAGAAGTCGTCGGTGAACTGCTCGCTCCAGAGGGTGCTGTAGGCGACCCCGGCCTTGGTCAACGACGCATTCAGGTTCAGCATCCCTACCAGCCCGGGCCATTGGCCGCTCCAGTTCGCGACGGTGAGAATCGGTCCCTTATGGGTGTAGAGTCCGTGGAGAACGTGATGAGTGTACTGCCAGACTGCCTCGACCACCACCAGCGGGGCTTCGGGCGGCAGGGACCGGAAGACTTCCATCCCCCGCCTCTGACTATCGATAAACCCGTGACCTTTCTCCGGGTCGCAGGCATGTCCGCGGCGCACGTCACGGCCTTCCCGGCGGATGGCGCTCATCACGGACTCTTCGGCCTGAGCCTGGGCGGGCCAGCACATCCGGTTGGCGCTCAGGCGCAGATCCCCGCTTGCTATGACAACGACGGTCTGCTGCATGCCTCACATTGTGACATGCCGCTTCGCCCGCGTCCATCCCCATGTTTAGCGATAAAAAACCAAAACATCGGCGAACCCTTCGGCGACCGTGGGCGCCACCAGTTTTGCCGCCATTTTGAGGAGCGCCACTTCCGGCACCACGCGATGGCGGCGCGCGTTCCTCTCGCGGCAGGCCTCGATGGGAAGATCGAAAAAGACCGCGTCCGCCTGGCAGCCCCTGGCCCGCGCGATCTCGAGGTAGGGCTGGCGCTCCTCCGGGGTGAGATTCGTAGCATCGATATAGGTCAGCGGGCGGCCGATTGCGAGGCGCTGTTCCAGCAGGTAGCGCAGGGTTTCGAACACGCGGGCGTGGATGCTCTGATCGGTCTCGTCGTCGGCCAGGAGTTTTCGGATGGCGTCGCTGGACAGCCCGCAGCCGCCGTTTTGCTCCACGTACGTCGACTTGCCGGACCCGGGCAGCCCGACCAGCACCACAATTCGCATCAGTGATCAGGATAGCGCTTGCAGGAACGAGGGAAGGGGAGAGTGGCGCGGACGATCGGTTTTTACCGTCCGCGCGCAGGCCTGACCGCAGTAACGCGCGGACCGCAACCAACGACGGTCCGCGCTACTTCTACTAATATCGATTCACTACCGGGCGCAGCGGGCTACCGAACCGGGTGGGTTCCTGGGCACGCTGCTCGGAGGGACGTTCCAGCACCAGCGATCGAAGGCCCGGCATGGCGGTCGCGCCTGCGCGGTGTCCCTTCTCGCCGACCGGGAGCTGACCCGTTGTCAGGTTCTTGAGCCCGAAAAGCGCCAGCTCGAAGCGGTCCTTGACGCCGACCTTCTGGAACAGCCGGCTCAAGTAGACCTTCACGGTGCCTTCGGAGATCATCAGGGTGGTGGCGATTTCCTTGTTCTTCAGACCCTGGGAAAGGAGGCTGACGAGCTGTCCTTCGCGCTGGGTGAGGGCCACCCGCCGGGCGCACAGAAAGCTGTCCGTAAGGGCCTTTTCGAACCAGAGTTCACCGGCCTGCACTTTTTGCAGGCATTTCACCTGAAGCTCGGTAGGAAGGGTCTTGCGCAGGATGCCGCGGACACCGAGACCCATCGCCTGGAATGCGAGCTCAGTGGAAATCGTATTCACCCACAGCACAATTTTGGAGTTTGCCATGGCGTGCTTCATCTCACTCAGCACGGCGAACGTGATTTCCGGGGTCAGGTCCATCAGAACCAGGTCGGGGGCTCCCTGGCCAATCTGTTCCATGAGTCCGGCCAGCGTAATGCAAGTGGGCATGAGCTCGAAACCTTCCACCTGCCGGAGCACGGATTCGAGACCTTTAGCCAGAATGGGTTCATCACTGTATAGAAGAATTCGCGTCATATTCTCCACTTTCCAAAAAGCGTTCTGCCTGCGACCGAGTTCCGTCGGACCGGGCCGAATTAAGACCTGTTTGTCGCAATCTTCAAATCTCGCTTTTCTCAAAAATTGTCGCCGTATTTACTTCGGTTGTCAATAACATTTTCGAACAAAATACCGAAAATTATCATTGAATTTCCGGATATCGGCAGCTATTCAGAGGCAGATAACCAAGTCTATCCATCAGATAAGTAGCCATTTATCAATCTGTTGCCGGAGGCGTTCGCGGCTGCCGCGGGCCCTAGTACGCAACGGAAATAGCCGATAATATACGGCTATTAACCAGTCCAGGATAAATCCGTAAGCGACTTTTGGAATAGATGCCGGAGGGTCGGAAAAGGCTGGAGAATGATGGCTCCCGGGTGCTGACATGACGTCCTTGGCTGCTGATAACCTTGGCAAGCAGAGGTATATAGCCCATTTACGATATTGATGGTGACATTCGCGGAGCGCTAAAGTCGCGGATGTCGAAGCCTACGGAAATGAAAAACATAAATAGGCGTGAGAGTCCGCGGATCGATATCAAGCTCCGCTGTCACGTGACCTCTCCGGCATTGTGGGCGCAGAGCGCTATGTATACGGAAAATATCAGCCGTAGCGGTGTTCTGATCGCCTGGCGCGGCGTCGATCCGGGGCTTCCACTGCCGTCGCTCGGGCAAATCATCACCGTGGAAATAGAATTACCCGCGAACCACGGTTTCGGCCAGAAATGTATTCATTGTCAGGGCTCGGTAATCCGCGTGGTCAATTCCGGCGAAGATTTCCCGCGCATTGCGCTGCGCGTAAACTACATGGATTTCCGGTCGTTCCACGACCGGATACGTGCTTTCGAGGCCATGCAACCGGTAGCCAACTCGTGGATGGCGTGATAGAGAGATGGAAGCGAGGCGATCCCAACTCGGCGTCCGGCTGCTGCCGTCCCTGACGGATTTCGCCTTTCTCACGCCCATCGTTTTTCTGTTCGCCCGGATGGGCGGATTGCAGACGCTGTTGGGTGACTGCGATACCGGCTGGCACATCCGGACCGGGGAGTGGATCCTGGCGCACCACGCGGTCCCGGCGCGCGACATCTTTTCCTTTTCCAAGCCTGGCGACACCTGGTACGCGTGGGAGTGGCTGGCAGACGTGCTGTTCGCCTGGCTTTACCACCACGGCGGCCTGGCCGCGCTGGCGTTGTTTTCGGTCATTCTGCTTTCGTTGACCTTCACGCTGCTTTTCCGGCTGGTGCGCCGCCACTCGAACGCGGTGATCGCTATTGGGGTGACGGTTTTGGCGATTGCCGGCTCTGCCATTCACTGGCTGGCCAGGCCGCACCTGTTCACGCTCCTTTTTCTGGTGTTCTTTTGCGGCGCCCTGGAAGAAGTTCGCTCCGGCAGGACGCGGTTTGCCGGATTGCCGATTCTGGCGATCCTTCCGGCCGCCACGATTCTCTGGACCAACCTGCACGGCGGGTTCTTCGTAGGAATTGTCCTCATCGCCTCCTACGGCGCCGGGGAAGTGCTGCGCATGCTGCTGATGGCCGATGGGGGTGAACGGGTCCGCACCAGGCTGGTGGCGGGCCGGTATTTTTGGAGCGCCCTTGCCTGCCTTGCGGCCAGCCTGGTAAATCCCTACACCTATCATCTGCACATGCACGTGGTGCAGTTCCTGCGCGACCCTTATCCGCAGTCGGTGATCATGGAATACCTGCCGATGAGCTTCCACCATCCGATCGCGCCGTTCTTCGAGGCCATGCTGCTGCTGGGGTGCGTGGCTTCGTTCTGGTACATCCGGGCGGGCAGCTTCGTGGAGCCGATCGTGCTTTTGATGTGGGCGCACGGGGCGCTGCTTTCCTCGCGCAACGTTCCGATTTATGTGCTCGTGGCGGCGGTGCCGGTGGGCGCGGCTCTGGCGGGATGGTTTCGGCTGGTGCCGGACTGGAACGTGGCGGGTTGGCTGCGGAACCTGGTGCGCAAGTTCAACGAAGTCGCCGGCGAGACCGACGAAACCGATTCGATACCGCGGTGGCACCTGGCGAGCATGGCGGGCGTGTTAGTGGTCGCCGCGCTGGTCTACGCTCCCAATCCGCCGAAGAAATTCAGGCCCGAGTTCGATCCCGAGCGCTACCCGGCCAAAGCCGTCGAGCTGCTCCGGCAGGACCCCGCCGCGCGGGTCTTCACCTTCGATCAGTGGGGCGATTACATGATTTACCGGCTGTACCCGCGCACCAAGGTGTTCATGGACGGGCGGATCGATTACTACGGCGACGATTTCGAAAAAGCGACCCTGGATGTTCTGAACGTGAAGTACGGCTGGGACAAGACGCTCGGCCGCTATGGTGTAAACACGATTTTGATGCCCCCCAGCGCCCCCCTGACGGGTGCGCTGAAGGAGAGCAGCCGGTGGCGCGTGGTCTATGACGACGGCACGGCGCTGGTGTTCCGGTCGAACAGCCGGGACGCGGGCTTGCAGGAATCCGCCGCGAACCAGGACGGCGGAGTAGGCCGTGATCGCGAGGTCACGAAAACTGAGGCACGTGAACAGGCGATCACAGAAACCAAACCCGAATCATAGGAGCGACAGCAATGACGTTTTTGCGCAATCTGTGGAATGAAGAACAGGGCCAGGATCTCATTGAATATACACTGCTGATGGCATTCGTAGCACTGGCTTCGGCGGCACTTTTCCTAGGCGCCGGCGGCAGTATCAAGGGCATTTGGTCGACAACCAACTCCCAACTCGCTTCGGCCAATACCCAGGCGAGCTAGCATCCCAGAGGCGGGTATGGCGGCGCCGATTGCGGCCCGTTAGCCGGCATGCCCGCCTTGAACCTTGGTCCCGGCGCAACCGCCGGCGCGAACGAGCGAATGGGCTCACGACGCGGCCGGCGATCCACCGCCGGGTTTGTTGACGGCCGCAAGAACCCAGTTTTTCCCTGCAGGCGCGGCGCCGGTATAACGAGCCCGGCGGAACGGGGAACCAGATGAATAAGAGATTTATTGGAGTTTTGACCTTCGCATTTCTCGTGGCGGCCGGGGCGAGCCTCGTGCTTTATAAGGTACTCGTCAATCGGCCCCAGCCCGCCAAGGCGGCGGCCACGATCGTGAAGATCGTGCTGGCCAGCAAGGACCTCGAAGTCGGGACGTTGATCAAGCAGGACGACGTGAAACTGTCGGACTGGCCAGGCGCGGTACCGGTAGGCGCATCGGCGAAGACCGAGGACGTGGTCGGCCGGGCGGTGACCACGACGATCTACGCGAAGGAGCCGGTCATCGAGTCGCGCCTGGCGAAGAAAGGTGCGGGCGGCGGACTGGCGGCGACCATTCCGGTCGGCATGCGCGCCGTCGCCGTGCGGGTGAACGACGTAGTCGGCGTGGCCGGCTTTGTCGTGCCGGGCATGCACGTCGACGTCCTGATTTCGGGCAACACTCCGGGCAACAGCAGCGCCACCACCGGCACGCTCACCCGAACCCTGTTGCAGAACATAGAAGTGCTCTCGGCCGGACAGGATTTCAAGAGAGACGCCGAAGGCAAGCCGGTACAGGTCCAGGTGATCAATCTTCTGGTGACGCCGGAGCAGGCCGAGCAGCTCAGCCTGGCCTCGCAACAGACCGCGATCCAGTTGGTGTTGCGCAGTCCGCTCGACCAGGAGGTGGCCAAGACGCCCGGCACGGCCCTGTCCCACCTGTTCCTGGGCGGCAAATTCGCCATGCCGAAGCCTGCGAACGGCGATGCCGAACCCGTGGCCCGTCCTCGTCCCGTTCACCGCGCCGCCGTGCAGCCCGTGGTCCAGGCGCCGCCACCGAAGAAGGAGACACCGTTCGTGATGGAGATTATCTCCGGCACCAAGAAGGAAGAGAAGAAGTTTGAAACCACGCCGGGCGGGGAGGGTAAGTAAGTGCGACTTTTTCGTAGTACGGGCATCGTGTTCACGGCCGCCTGCCTTTCGGTCTGCTATGCCCAGAATTCCGTGGCTGAAGGGGGTCCATCGACAACCCAGCAGGCGGGCGCCAGCGCCGCTCCCGACAAGCTGATGGTGACCGTAGGCAAGTCGATGATCATCGACAGCCCGGTGAACATCCAGCGCATCTCGGTGGCCAACGGCGATCTGGTGGAAGCCGTCGCCGTGAATCCCAAGGAAGTCCTGATCAACGGCAAGCAGGCGGGCGAAACTTCGCTGATTATCTGGCAGCAGGGCGGCAACCGCCTCCTCTACGATCTGACCGTGCGGATGAGCACCAACAAGCTGGATGCTATCCGGCAGCAGATCGCGCGGGATTATCCCAATGACGAAATCAATGTGACCTATGAAAACGACACGCCGTTTGTGCGGGGCGTGGTGAAGGACACGACTGCCGCCGACCGGGTCATGTCCATCGCGGCAACGCTGGGCAAGCCGGTCAACCTGCTGCGAGTGAATGTGCCGCCGGCGGAAACCCAGATTCTGCTCAAGGTTCGATTCGCCGACGTAGACCGCGCCGCGACCCAGGACCTGGGCATCAATATCGTATCGGGCGCCTTCAACCAGGCGACGGCGATTAGCACGGGCCAGTACACCCCCCCGGTCATCGGCGGCCCGGGCGGACCAATCTCCATTTCCGATGCGCTGAACATCCTGTTATTCCGCAAGGACATCAACCTCGCGGCGACGATCAAGGCCCTGGAGAGCAAACGCCTTCTGGAGACGCTGGCTGAACCCAACGTGCTGGCCACCGACGGCAAGCCGGCCAGCTTCATTTCGGGCGGCGAGTTTCCGTTTCCCATGGTGCAGGGCGGCGCATCCGTGGGCACCGTGACCATTTCCTTCCGCGAATACGGCATCAAGATCAACTTCCTGCCCAGGATCACGCCCCGGGGCACGATTCAGTTGCAGGTGACTCCGGAGGTGAGCGCTCTGGATTTCGCGAACGCCGTCACATTCCAGGGCTTCACGATTCCGGCCCTGAGCACCCGGCGGGTCAACACCGAAGTGGAACTGGAGAGCGGCCAGAGCTTCGTGATCGCGGGCCTGCTGGACAACACCATGACCGAGACCCTGAACAAGATCCCGGGTCTCGCCAACATCCCGTTGTTCGGCAACCTTTTCAAATCGCGGTCGCGGCAGAAAAACAACACTGAGCTTATGGTACTGGTGACGCCGGAGGTGGTGCGGCCGATTCCGGCCGGACAGCCCACGCCGCAGATTCACTTCCCGAGCTCCTTCCTGCCGCCGAACAGCGATGTCCCGATGCAGCAGCCCGGCATCGATAAGACCGGTCCGGTGCCGGTGAAGCCTCCATCGGAGACGATGCCGATCGAAGACCTGATCCAGCAGCGCAAAGAAGGCCAGGCAGCTCCGCCGCCGACGATGCAGCCCATGATGCTGGTACCGGTTCCGACCAATCCGACAACGCCAGGACAGACGACCGCTCCGACGCCCCCAACGGGAGGCACCGGGAAGTGAAGCATCTGGATACTGGAGACGCGACATGTATCCGTTGACCATTGGGCTGGCAATCGAAAACCGGGAACTCTGGGAGCAGGCGCAGGCGACTCTGGCTGCGCTTCCCTTCCGGATCATCGTCGAACACCAGGATGTGGGCGACGTATCCAATTTCATGGACCGGCTGGAGAGAATGCGGCCCGACGTGGTGCTGATCGATATCAGCGGCTGGAGGGAGCCGCTGGAGGGCCTGGTTTCGTCCATCAAAGCCGCCTCGGGCGACCCGATGATCATCGCCCTCAACACCACGGCAAATGCGGAATCGATTCTCTCGTCGATGCGGGCGGGCATCAACGAATATCTCTTTCCGCCGCTGCAGGACACGCTGCGCAAAGCGCTGGAACGCCGCAGCGCCGAGAAGAGCCGCGGCCGCGTGAAGGGCAGCGGCAAGGCGATGGGTTTCGTATCGGCGAAGGGCGGCTGCGGCGCCACCACGCTGGTCTGCCACGTGGCAGCCGAACTGGGGCGCATCAATCAGAAGGTGCTCCTCTGCGACCTTGACCTGGAAGCCGGCATGGTCGGGTTCATCACCAAGACAAAATCGGTTTACTCGATTCTCGACGCTGTCAACAATCTGCACCGGCTCGATATCAGCTACTGGAAGGCATTGGTCTCGAACGGAATCCCGGGGGTGGAAATAGTCAGCACCCCCCTGGCGCTGGCCGCCAAGCAGCAGCCCAAGGACGATCAGATCCGCCAGATTCTGGCCTTTGCCCGCCCGCACTACGACTGGACCATGGTCGACCTGGGCCGGAGCCTGAGCCGGATGTGCATGGCGGCGCTGGAAGAAGTGGATGACCTGTGCCTGGTGACCACGCTGGAAGTGCCCGCGCTGCACCAGTGCAAGCAGATCATCCAGACGCTGCTCGATGGCGGATACGGCAAGCAGCGGATCAAGCTGATTCTCAACCGTGCGCCCAAGAGGCTCGATATTACGCCGGGCGAGCTGGAGAAAATGCTGGGCACACCGATCTTCGCGACGGTACCCAACGACTATCCGGAGCTGTACGAGACTTACGCGGAAGGGCGCATGCTCAACCGCAATTCCGAACTCGGCAAGAACATGACCCGGCTGGCCGCAAAGCTGGCCAACATCGAAGACGACAACAACAATCAACCGAACGGCAAGAAGCGCTTTGCGCTTTTCGGATAGCGACTGTTCGAGATAGAGGCGACTATCAATGGCAGCGATACTGGATCAAATCGGCAGAGGCGAGAACCGGGAAACCGGCTGGGTGAACCGCCTGTTCACGCGGGAGGGATCCACTCCCGAGTACCAGGAGCTGAAGTTCACCTTACACCGCAAGCTCCTGGACCGGATCAACCTGGAGGCCCTCTCCTCGATGGCCAGCGAGCGGGTGCGGGCGGAAATCCGCGCCGCCGTCGCCAAGCTGGTCGAGGAAGAGAAGACTCCCCTCAGCCTGGTCGAGAAAGACCGGGTCATCGAAGAGATTCTCGACGAGGTGTTCGGGCTTGGACCGCTCGAGCCGCTTTTGCAGGATCCCACCGTCAGCGACATTCTGGTGACCACGCCCCGGCTGGTCTACGTGGAACGCGGCGGCAAGCTGTATCGCACGCCGGTGGAGTTCAAAGACGATGCGCACCTGCTGCGCATCATCGAGAAGGTCGTATCGCGCGTCGGACGGCGCGTGGACGAATCCTCGCCGCTGGTCGATGCCCGGCTCCCGGACGGATCGCGCGTCAACGCGGCCATTCCGCCGGTAGCGGTGGACGGTCCGCTGCTCAGTATTCGCCGGTTCGGACGCCATGCACTCAAAGGTGAAGACCTGGTGGCCAAGGGCGCGATGACCGAGGGCATGCTCGATCTGATGAAGGGCTGCGTCAGGGCGCGCCTCAACATTCTGATCTGCGGCGGTACCGGTTCCGGTAAGACGACGCTGCTCAACGCACTCTCCAGCTACATCCCGGAAGACGAGCGCATCGTGACCATCGAGGACGCGGCCGAGCTTCGCCTGCAGCAGACGCACGTGGCCCGCATGGAAACCCGCCCGGCCAACGTCGAAGGCACCGGCGCCATCCACATCCGCCAGCTGGTGATCAACGCCCTCCGTATGCGTCCCGACCGCATCATCGTCGGCGAAGTCCGTTCGGAGGAAGCGCTGGACATGTTGCAGGCCATGAACACGGGCCACGACGGATCGCTGACGACGATTCACGCCAACACGCCCCGCGACGGTCTGGGCCGTCTCGAGGTCATGGTCGGCATGGCGAACTCCAACATGGGGATCCGCTCCATCCGGCAGCAGATCGCCAGCGCCGTGGATCTCTTCGTGCAAACCTCGCGCTTCAGCGATGGGACCCGCCGCATCACCCATATCACCGAGGTTGTGGGCATGGAGCAGGACATCATCACGCTCCAGGACATCTTCCTCTTCGAGAAAACAGGCATCGCGGAATCCGGCAAGGTGATGGGACGTTTCCGCGCCACCGGCATCCGGCCCAAGTTCTACGACCGCCTCAAGGCCTGCGGCATCACGCTGCCGGCCCAGATGTTCCAAACGGTGGTGGAGATCAACTAAATGCAGCTCGTGATCATCGTCTCTTTCGTCGTGGTGTTCGCGCTCGCGCTGCTCGCCGTGAGCGTGGGCCTCAAGTTCCTTGACGCCCGGCGCAAGAAGCAGGTGGTCGATATGCTCCACACGGCCTCCGGCGAGCCGGTCGTGACCGTGGGCAACCTGCTGAAGGAAATTGAAACCGAGAAGCCCACCGGCCTCAAACGCCTGCTCAATTCTCTTCAATTCTCCAAGCACGCGTCCGAGCAGATCCAGCAGGCGGGCCTCAACTGGTCGGCGAACCGGCTGATCGGAGCCATGGGCCTGGCGATGATTCCTGGCCTGGGCCTTGGCTCGCTGGTTCCGTTCCTGCTGAACGGCCCGACGACCGCGATCGTGCTCGCGTTGACGTTTGGGTCCATGCCCTACATGATCGTGCGCCACAAGCGCAAGAAGCGGCTCGCCCAGATGGAGGAGCAGTTTCCCGAAGCGCTGGACTTTCTGGCGCGTTCGATGCGCGCCGGCCACGCGTTTTCCATCAGCCTGGAAATGATCGGCGAAGAGCTGGCCGATCCCCTGGGGCAGGAATTCCGCGCCCTTTTCAACGAGCAAAACCTGGGCGCTCCGCTGGACATCGCTCTACGCAACTTCTCGACGCGCGTGCCGCTGCTCGACATCCGGTTCTTTACGTCCTCGGTTCTGCTGCAGAAACAGACTGGCGGCAACCTGAGCGAAATCCTGTCGCGTCTCGCCTATGTCATCCGCGAGCGCTTCCGGCTCAAGGGCCAGGTGAAGGCGGCTTCCGCTCACGGGCGGCTCACGGCGACGATCCTGACGCTGCTGCCGGTGTGCACCATGCTCGCCCTGCTCGTCGTGGCGCCGGGCTACCTGCAAGGGATGGCCGAAGACAAAGATGGAAAGTGGCTCATCGGCGGCGCCATTTTCGCCCAGGTTCTCGGCAATTTCTTCATCAAGAAGATCATCAACATCAAGGTGTGACATGGAACATCCCGCGATATTTGCCAGCCTTGCTTTCTTCATGCTGATGCTCATCCTGACCTGGGTGGGCTACCGGCTGGTGTACAAGCCGGGGAAGATGCTTCGCCAACTCGGCAATCCCGTGATCACGGGCCAGACCGGAGCGGCCGTGGCGGAGGAGAACAGTGAACCCGGGGCCAGCACCGTGGTCGCGCTGCTACACCAGATCGGGTCGCGCGTCCCCTCTTCAGAGGAAGAGGTCGCCAATCTCAAGGTGGACCTGATTCGGGCCGGTTTCCGTTCCGATAACGCCCTGCCCGTGTTCTACGGCCTGCGCATCGTCACGACCCTGATGATGCTGATCCTCAGCATCATGCTGCAAGGCAATATGCCGCCGAACCCGGTGATGAAGATCGGGCTCCTGTTTTTCGGCGTGGCGGCGGGCTGGATCCTCCCGCGGTTCTTTCTCGAGAAGAAAGTGGCCAAGCGGCAGGAGATTCTCCGCCTCTCTCTTCCCGACGCGCTCGATCTGATGGTGGTGTCGATCGAAGCCGGCCTCGGCCTCGACCAGGCGATCCAGCACGTGGCGCGCGAACTCAATATGAGCCATCCGCAGTTGAGCGAGGAGATGTCGCTGGTCACCCTGGAAATGCGCGCCGGCAAGCGGCGCAGCGAGGCCTTGCGCAATTTTGCCGAGCGCACCGGGGAGGCGGAATTTCGCAAGCTGGTAGCGATCCTGATTCAGAACGACCGGTTCGGTACCAGCATGGGCGAGAGCCTGCGCACGCATTCCGACTTTCTCCGGACCCGCCGGCGGCAGGAAGCCGAGGAGCGCGCCGGCAAGGTGGGCGTCAAACTGGTTTTCCCGATTTTCTTTTTCATCCTGCCGTCCATGCTGATTGTGGCGGCCGGGCCCGGTATTCTCCAAATTTTCAAGTACCTGTTCCCGATGATGAAATCCATCGGGTGACGGGCAAGGCAAAAGGAGCATTAGAACGATGAACGACGCGATTCTTCAAGGAGCCATCTGGTTAGCCGCGGGAGGCATCATGTTGCTGTTTCTGAAACGGCGGCGCGCCCGCAGGAGTTCCCGGTAGGGAACGAAAGGAGACGTCATGGACCTCGCACTTCAAGGAGCCATCTGGTTGGGAGCCGGCGTGACCCTGGTCATGCTCTTGTCGCGACGCCGCAAGCGCCGAACACTCCGGTAGTCTCGGACGGGCCTTAGCCTGTCGCACCGAGATCTTTACATGTCCGTCGATCTCCTGCTCAACCGACAGAATCACGACGGGGGTTGGCCGTACGTTCACGGCGCATCCTGGACGGAGCCGACGGTTTATGCCGTTCTCGCTCTGCTCGCCGCGGGCGAAGACAGGCCGGCGGGCCGGGGCCTGGACTGGCTGCGCGCGCGACAGGTGCGCGACGGCGGCTGGCCTCCGCAAACCGGTTTCGATGAGAGCAACTGGGTCACCGCCCTGGTGGCTCTGATTCCGCCGGAGCAACTCGGGGCCGGTGCGCACGCGCGCTCGATCGATTGGCTGATGGGCACCATGGGAGAGGAATCGACCATTACGTTTCACCTTCGCCAGTGGCTGCTAGGAGACTCGTCTCCAATCACCGGCTCGGCGGGATGGCCCTGGGTAAGGGAGACGGCGTCCTGGGTAGCGCCGACCTCCCTCGCCATTCTGGCACTGGACAAAGAGAACTCGCGCAGACCCGGCGATGCGCTGCGGCGCCGCATCGCCAAGGGACGCCGGTTCCTGCTGGAACGTATGTGCGTGAAGGGCGGCTGGAATCACGGCTCTGTCCGGGTGTATGGCGCCGAAGGGCGCCCATATCCGGAGACCACGGGCCTCGCGCTAGCCGCTCTTCGTGGCGCCAGCGGCCAGAAGGTCGACATCTCGGTCGGCGTGGCCCGCGACTTCCTCAGGGACTGCCGCTCGGCCGACGCTCTCAACTGGCTGCGCCTGGGCCTGATGGCTCAGGGGCAATTGCCGCCGGACTACAGCCCGCCTGAGATTGCCTATCGCACCCTGATCGAAACCTCACTCGGCATGCTGGTGACGGAAACGCAAAAAGGAAGGGAGATCCTCTGGGGTTGACATGACGGGGAAGAACCAAACACGAAGTGCGAACCCTTCCCGGCGCGAATTGCTCGCCGGCGCCGCCGCCGC
>Ga0335079_10004117_pt1 | contig 16724 bp, 17 predicted proteins | sample Lox_Sample_33_FD_206719 | JGI IMG/M metagenome (GOLD analysis project Ga0335079, IMG submission 206719) | Soil microbial communities from Loxahatchee National Wildlife Refuge, Florida, United States - Lox_Sample_3.3 | ecosystem: Environmental > Terrestrial > Soil > Wetlands | place: USA... | reverse complement strand
GAAGAGAAGTAAGCTGAACCGGCACAGAATTGGCGGAAGCCAGTGGGAGTCGAACCCACCTGCGACACGAAAGTACCGCACAACGGGTTTGAAGCCCGCGCCGGGCACCGGCCAAGACTAGCTTCCAGGCCGATTCTAACAGATCGTTGCGCGGGCTCGTCAGTGAACGCTACACTGGAAGCACTCTGCGGATTTTCCCCGGTCGTCTAATGGTAGGACAGCGGCCTTTGGAGCCGTGAATCGTGGTTCGAATCCATGCCGGGGAGCCAGCCTTTGAATTCAATAGTTTGAACGAGGACTGTCGTGCTTTTGTACAGATTTTGTACCGAAGCTTCGAGTTACGCGATCAAACTCATTTCTTCTCCTGCGAGCGCGCGCTGGGCATGGATTCGAGACTCGAATCCATTTTCGGCCTTTGCGCATTGACGGCTTATTTTCAGGCAACCGAGGCGCTCACTGCATGTTCGATATCAGCCCGAGTCGATATTCCGTGTGTGAACGAAATGAAGTTCAACAGACGAACTGGTCGCCCAGATTGACGGGCGGCGCAGACCTTGTGATGCCCATCAACCAGGAAGTGAGATAGAACCCAGTGTTCTGTTGGATCGATCTCACCGCCCTGCCAGGTGGCGGGCCCTTTGATATCGAGCAGCGAGATCGAGACTGCGGTCGGAGAATCGCCGGCTTCGAACCGCTGCACGTATTCTGAAACGACTTTCTTGTCTAACCAGTTCTCTGGGAACATCGGGATCACAAGATGAAACAGCTTTTTCCCATTTCCGAGGTTCACTTCTCCCGCCCGATAGTAAGGCACGCGCGGATCATGGGGAAGATTCCAAAACTGATTGATTCCCCATAGCGCCACCTGCTCATTCACAAAATAATCGTCCGGTTGTCCGGGAATCACGAGCCGGGGCGACGCTTCGGACAGGCACACTAGGTAGTCGTCATTAGGCAAACCCCCTGCAAGGTCGGCGACAACGGGATCGGCAATCGTCCGAACACCCACGGCGAGCGCATCTACAGCGCTTTCGATATTGACAGAGGTGTTTGCTCCGTCCAGACGCTCGAACAGAAATTCACAAGTTTGGCAGATGTTGCCAAGATGGTAGACCTTTTTTCCGTCGACCGTAAGAAAGCGGTCCCATACTTTCCATGCGCCGCCTCCCTCAGTGGCAAAGGCAATCCGTGAATCGGTCGTGCCGGCATTCATGGCGACCCGATCGAGAATTCGGAGCATGGGTTGAATATAGCGAATTCAAGAGCACGCTCGCCGCAAAAATCGCCTGTACCGATTTTGTACAAGGTACTTGCTTTTGGTGCTTTTGACGACTTCACTGACTTTGTGAAATCAATAAATTACGCAAGATCCAAAACCTGTCAATAATGTGGTTCGAATCCATGCCGGGGAGCCATTGTCCAAATTGGGCTCCCAGAAAATCAACTTTCAAACTCCGCCGTCTCTTATTGACGGCGCAGCATTGACGCACCTCGCCGGACACTCCGATCTAAAGTTGCCAAGCACGGAGTCTCATTTGAGGAAGAGCAATCCGTTTTTCTGGACGAGAACGCCCGATGATAAGCGATCCGGATCACTCGGAAGACGAAGAGCGGTTCCTATAGCAGGGCTACAGCTTTCAAGCGCGTTGTCTGGTCGTTAGTCATTGCTATCAGGAATCCGATTTCGTGATCCGGTTGACGCGCGCGCTCGACTGGCGTGCTGCCGATCCTTAACTTGGGAACGGATTACCAGCACATCCACCTTGTGAGACAATTCCCTTTATGGCCCGCTCGGTTTGCGGCCCTTATCAGACAAATTCGCCGTACACGATGAAATCACAAGCGCACCGCAGCCACCGTCTTCTCTTGGGCTGCTCCCCGAAACCGGGAATCGGCGCCGGCTGGACCTCGGATGCGCGGATGGTGACCTCCGCCGGTTGTTTTCATCGCGTGGCTTTTTTGTGACAGGCGTCGATGTGCCTGCGCCGCATGGGCGAACCGTTCCCGATGGCATCCGGTTTCCGGAAGCCGATTTGAACCGCGGACTGCCGCCGCTGAACGGAGACGTTGATTGGGTCTGCGCGGAGGTCCTGGAGCACTTGCGCGATCCTGATGTCTTGCAGCGCCCCATTCGATCCAAAATGAACAAAACAGGAAAACCGACCGCTTCCCTGCCGAAGAGCGGCAACGTGTATTTCCATCTCAACGTTCTCACGGACAGATTCCTGGCGCACGCTCCCGGCTTGTTTGACCGTACCCACTTCCACTTCTACATGTGGGACGCGTGGAGCGATCTTCTGAATCGGAATGGGACAAGGACGGCACAGCCGGTCGTAATCCCTCTCGCCTGGCCGGGTCAGCCTGGATTAGCTACCGCCTTGGAATCGCTGTACTCGGTGGCAGCGCGGGCCTGGAAAACCTTGTTTGCCTACCCGTTCATCATAGTTGCGGAGGTTCAGTGAACCCGGCTATGAGACCGAAGGTTGTCGTAGTTATGCCCGCCTATAACGCGGCGCGAACCCTCCGCTTGACATATGCCGCGCTGCCGCAGCACCTTGTCGATTCGGTGATCGTCGTGGATGATGGAAGCACCGATGAGACGCGCGAGATCGCGCGGGACCTCGGCCTCGAGCTCTTTGTCCACAACCGCAATTACGGCTATGGGGCAAACCAGAAAACGTGTTATCGCGAAGCGTTACATGCGGGCGCGGAGATCGTCGTCATGGTCCACCCGGATTATCAGTACGATCCCGCCTTGCTGCCCGAAATTATTGCTCCCATACAGGAGGGCCGCGCCGATGTTGTGCTCGGATCCCGGCTGCTCCGGGGAAGCACGATTGAGCAAGGCATGCCTTGGTGGAAGTACATCGCCAACCGCTTTCTCACGTACCTCGAAAACGCGGTCTTCAGACTGCGCCTTTCCGAATATCACACCGGTTACCGTGCCTTCAGCCGCGAGGTGCTCGAGGCGGTGAATCTCCAGATGAACTCCGACGGCTTCATCTTCGATCAGGAGATCATCGCGCAAGTGGTCGAACTTGGCATGCGCATCGCCGAAGTTCCGGTCCCGACGCGGTACATGAAGGAAGCATCTTCGGCCTCCTTCGCCCAGAGCACGGTTTACGGCTGCCGGATCCTCTGGCTGCTATTCCGATATGTTTTGCATCGGAGCGGGGTTCGCCCGCAGAAGCAATTCGAGAGTTTGCCCCGCCGTTATGTGGCGGCGCCTGCGCCGACGAGGGGCGGGCACTTGCCCCGGCACAGGTAACGCGTTGCACACGAAACGCCCGCATCAGCCGGGAGCAGGTGCTCATGCCCCACACTACCCGCAATGCGCGGCTTGTGCGGGACGGAGTTAATGCTGGCGCCGAAGATAAGGTCCTTCAGCCCGCCGTATTTCGTTGGTGCCCTCCGCGGCCGAAACAGGGTGCGAACATGCATCTACACTCTTTTCGCGATGATGGCGTAATCTTGTGGTCCGAAGAAGACCTGGTTGAGAAAGTCAGACGCCCTGTCGCCCGACTCCAGTTGAAACGACTTCGGATAAGGGTGAAGTGGAAGCGTCTCCGGCTGGCAGAGGCCCCGCGCCTCCACCAGAAACGACAGCAGCTCGCTGGGCAGCGGGCGCACATGGGTCGGATCCACATAAAAGTTGTAGCTCGCTACCTGGAGATTGCGCGGGTTGGGAGTTTCGAAGATCGCCACGCCGCCCGGTTTGAGCACCCGCACCGTCTGATCGATCACTTCGACGAGGTCGTTCCATTCGAGATGTTCCAGTAAATGGAACGCGGTCACCACCGACAGGCTCTGGTCGGGAACTCCTCGCATGAACTTGATTACGTCGGACTGAACTACGTCCAGGCGCTTTTCAAGGCAGGCACGAACCATAGAAGGACTGCCATCCACGCCGCGAGCGGTGATGTGGTGCTCCAGTAACAACTCCAGCCACTCGCCCCGGCCGCAGCCAAGGTCGAGCACTGGACTGTCCGAAGTGGCAGAAACGGCGCTGCGCACCTCGGGCAGGTACACCCGCAAACGCTCGCGGATATCGTCGCAGCTCCCGCGAAAACAGTCGGCGTGCTGCTGCGTCAGGTCCGCTAATTCTGAATCTCCGTCGGTCAGGGCCGGCGCCGCATCGGCCGTGCCGGGACGTCCCCGCAACTCTTTCAACAGCACGGTGACCCGCAGAGACTGCTGAAGCATAAAAACTCTGGACTCGTGCACTAGCCGGTCCAGCCGCTTCATCTCGCCGCCGAGCTGTTCGAGGCTTGCGTTGATTTCGTCCTGCCGTTCAGCCTGGCGGCTCTCCGCTTGTAGCACTGCCAATTGCTGGTCGAGCCGCTCCGCTCGTGCGCTCAGGGTCCGGATGGCATCCCAATATTGTTGATCGAGCCGCTCTACCCGCGCGTTCAAAGCCGTCATGACGCTATGATGGCGTTGGTGCTCGGCGGCGAACTGTTCGCACGCTTGGACCTGTTCCCTGGCGGCATTACTGACCAATCGTTGGAACGTAACAATCTGCTGGGTGTACCAGAACAGCGCGCGCCTTACGATCCTGACAAACACCGCCCCGATGCGCGCGCGCCACGTCGGCGGTTGAGGCGGCATGTCCCCGATCTGGGCCTGTCCCCAGTCGCTAACTCGGGCAAGTTTCTCTAGCGCCGGCCACTGTTGATCTCGGGAAGCCCGGCGCAAATCGACTGCGACCGGCACTTGTGTCCGGTCGGCAACAGAATCGCGGAGAACTACGGCCGCCCGATCCAGCAGTGCCTGTTCGCGACTCTCTCTATTAGGTGCCATCTCAGCCTCGTATACAAATGTAAATCGTGCAGCCCCACATTATATACGCCCGGAGCGTCGCGACACTGAGAGCGGGCGCCGAAGCTGGATATGTTCCACCACCGTGTTTGGATCGCCGCCCGGCGGAGCCAGACGGCCGCTCTCGCTGTGGGACCATCTGAGACCATTAATGGCCTCCGGCGACGTGCGGATGCAGATGCGCGAGAATAAAGTCTTCTGTGTGGCCGGGAGAGCTCAGCGGGTCTCTAGCGACCGCCCAAGTCAAAACGAAGCACGAAGAACATATGCCGCAAACCCCTCCACCCAACCCGGCATCCGCCAGGACCTCGTTGCCCGAACGAGAGTACATTCTCCCTGTGGATAAGACAGAAGCGTCCCGGTCTCGCCAGCCTCTGACGATTCTGGCTGCCGTCGGTTTATGTGCGGTGCTGCTGGTGCTTGCTCTGCGTCTTGATCAGGCGGATCTGACAATACCGCTCAATTATCTTACCGACGCAGTGGTGTTTTTAGCCAAGGCCAAAGGCATCCTCCAGGGGGACTGGATCCGCTACAACTCCAGGCTGGGTATGCCCTTTGGATCCGACTTGCGCGATTTTCCTCAAAACATCACGTTCGACAGTTCCCTTATCTGGTGCCTGAGCTGGTTCATCCGCGGTCCCGGACTGCTTTTGAATGTGTATTGGATATTGGCAGTGCTGGCCACCGCGGCCTCAGCCGCTTACTGCCTGCTGCGCCTGGGGGTGAGCCGCGCCTTAGCCGTGAGCTTCGGACCCATCTACGCGTTGAGCCCCTACCTCTTTTATCGTTGCATCAGCCATCTGCACTCGCTGTTTTATCTGGTCCCGCTGATAGCCACTGGAGCTATCGAGCTCGCTTTGGGACGTTTCGATTCCGGTATGAACTCCAGGCGCAGGCTGTTTCGTTCCGTGCCGCCATCTCTGTGGTTCGCTTGCGTGGCGGCGGGCTTGTCATACCAGTATCTGGCGTTTTTCAGTTGTTTCGTTTTGGCTTGCGGCGGTGCTCTTGCGTGGCTCAGCCGCCGGAATAAGCGTGAGGTCCTGACAGCCGGTTTGGCGATCGCCGTCATCTGCCTGGTCGCCTTGGTCGATCTGTCACCGTCACTGATTTATTGGGCCAGGGAAGGAACTAACCCGAGTCAGAACTTCAAGTATCCGGCCGAGGCGGAAATCTACGGCCTGAAGATCCGCATGCTGCTGACCCCGGTACCGGACCACCCGATTCCGCTTTTTCGAAAGGTCGAACATTACCTGACAGCATTGCAGTTTCCGCTGGAGACCGAAAACCGAACCATCAAGCTAGGCACCCTGGGGAGCGTGGGCTTTGTTCTGTTGATAGCCTTCGTGCTGTATGGCGCGGTGCGCAACCGCGCACCCGGCTCCGAGACGGAGCGAAAGCTGGGCGTGCTCTCCGCTTTATGCCTGAGCTGCGTTCTGCTCGCAACCGTCGGCGGTTTCGGCGCGCTGTTCAATGCGTTTGTAATTGCAGATATTCGTTGCTATAACCGGATCGCACCCTTCATCAGTTTTTTCTCGCTCACGGCGGTGGCGCTGGTCCTGGCGGCCGCCCAACGCCGCTGGGTATCCGGCCGGAAGCCGGACGCGATCTTTGCGGCAACCATGATAGTGTGCAGCTTTCTCGCCATGTACGATCAACGTGTGATCTTCCGCATAATTCCGCACCAGGAGCGAGAGCAGATGTACCGCGCCGATGGTGAGTTTGTGCGCGCTGCCGAGGCGATTATGCCGCCGGATGGCATGATCTTCCAGTTACCCTACACCGATTTTCCGGTGGAACATCTGGCTGGCAAGATGATCAATAACGACCAGGGCCGGCCCTACATCCACTCAACGAAGTGTCGCTGGACATGGGGCGCCGTCTCCGGCACTGACCCGGCGGAATGGAACCGTCAGGCGGCTGCTCTGCCCATCCCGGAGATGCTCAACCGCCTGGCGCACCGCGGATTCGCGGGCCTCTGGGTGGACCTTTTCGGATACGGTCCGCAGAACTCGCCTGAAGCCGCACTGACCTCGGCCTTGGGCTTCGCACCGCTTCGCAGCTCCGATGGCAGGTACTTGTTTTACGATTTGCGCTCTTACACTACGCGCTGCCTGTCCGCCGAGGGCAACTGGAGCGAGGCACAGAAGCGGGCGCAGCATCCGGTCGAGCTGATGTTTGAACGCGGATTCTATGATGAGGACCGCGACGCCACACATGTCTGGCACTGGGCACGGAAACGCGGCAGGCTTGTGCTAGTCAATCCACTCAACACGTCGAGGCAGATTAGAGTTTCTATGGTGCTGCATACTGGATTTGACGAACCGCAAAACCTTCGTGTGTCCGGGGCCGGCTATTCCGATGGCCTGCTGGTCGGGCGCGCGCACCCCTGGGAACGGAATGTGGACCTTCCGCCATTGGCCCGGGTTCCGCTCGATTTCTCGTGCGACTGCAAGCGCACTTATGCCCCGGCCGACCCACGCCACCTGTACTTCGTTGTGGACGATCTCAAGATCCAGGATCGCTGAGGATGATTTCGTCCGGCAGAAAGCGAAGTTTTCTTCCCGCCGCCCGTTGCGAGGACGCATCAAAACTTGGCTAAATTACGGCACACCTTGCAGGAGTATGAATCCACCTTGTACAATTTTCATTTGGTTTCGGGAAGCAACGGCCAACTGTATTTTGCGGACGCCTCTCTGTGAGCGAGCGGGTACGCGCGGGCATTAGCGATATGCGATCGCCCGAAGCTTAGCGAGGATGGGTTCAGTGACCAATACTCCGGCGGAACGCACACAGGATTTTCGGCTCATCGATAGCGCGCAAATCGCGGACTGGCATGCTCGAATTGCCAGCTTGGCGCAAGAGCGAACCGTCGACGTTCCGTATCCATTTGCCATATTCAACATTGAGATCACGAACCGATGTCCTCTGAAATGTGTCATGTGCCCGCGGACCCATGACATGACCCGTGCAGAGGGAGATATGGAGTTTGATCTGTTTCGCAAGATCGTCGACGAGCTCGCGGAACAAAATCCCGACTGGTCCACGCTGGTGCCCGTACGGTTGCACGGTTTCGGGGAGAGCACCGTCCATCCGGAATTCGACCGGTTTATCCGCTACGCGGAGGAGCGCGGTGTCAACACCTGCCTCTCCGTCAATCCGATCGTCCTGACGGCTGAGATTTCGGATCGGCTGCTCGAAGCCGGACCAAGCCTCCTGTACATCTCTCTGGACGGGCACGATGACGAGACCTTTCTGCAGATACGCGGCCTGCCGCATGCCTATGGCAGGTCGAAGGGCAATTTGTTGCGATTCGTGGAGTGGAAGCGTCAACGCGGCATCACCACAAAGATCGTATTGTCGATGATTGACTTCTCCTTGAATGCCCGGAGCATTGGCCTGGCTCGGGATTATTGGTCGACCATCGCCGGCATTGACGAGATCCGCATCAAGCCATTTTGCGATTGGGATGGCAACGCCAGCAGCGTGAATCAACTGGTCGATATCAACAACAGGCCCAACGCTGCGGATGACCGCACCCGCCCCGTGGTATGCCGATGGCCTTGGACCAGCGTTACGATCACTTGGGACGGAAGCGTCGTTCCGTGCTGTTTTGACTTCGATAAACGCTACGAGCTGGGCAATGCGGGATCGGAAAGCCTCCAACAGATATGGCAGGGTCAGCGAATGCGCGCCCTGCGTCAGGAGTTTATTACCGGTGAGGTAACCAATCCGCTGTGCAGAAACTGTTCGAGCCTTAGGGCTTAGCGAATCCTCCCCGGCGCTCCCGACGCAATTCGCGCGGCGCCGGGGCCGCTGCTTGCCGTGAACCCGATGGGCAGCGGCAGACGGCGATGTCAATCCTTTCGGGTATGTTTATCGCCGCGCCCCGTGTGCCGCCCCAATGCGCGACGGCATCCAACGGTCGAACCGCTGGATCGCTGTTACCACCTGTGCTTGCTCATCTTCCGAGAGGTCGTTGTAAAAAGGTAATCGGAGCAGGCATTCGCTTGTGCGCTCGGTTACGGGACACTGGCCCGGGCGCCCGCCGAACGTACTGCCCATCGGCGAAAGGTGGAGTGGCAGGTAGTGGAAGACGCTAAGGATACCGCGCGATTTCAAATGATCGATGAGCGCCTGCCGTGTTTCCAATGAAGGCATGACGAGATAGAACATGTGATAGGGCTGTTCGCATTCCGCGGGGATGCATGGAAGCCGAACATCATGCTCCACTGCCCAATCCTGCAGGCTGGAGTTGTACGCGTTCCAGATACGTTTCCGCTTAGCCATGATTTGTTCCCGGTTTTCGAGCTGTGCATAGAGAAACGCGGCCAAAATATCGGCAGGCAGGTAGCTCGAGCCGATATCCACCCATGTATATTTGTCCACCATACCGCGAAAGAATCGGCTCCTGTTTGTGCCCTTTTCGCGAATGATCTCGGCTCGCTCAAAGAGGGTTTCATCATTGATCACGAGCGCGCCGCCTTCGCCACAGATTACGTTCTTGGTTTCATGAAAACTCTGCGCTGCCAGGCAGCCGAACGTGCCGAGAGGCTTGCCCTTATACCGGCCGAACAAGCCATGAGCATTGTCCTCCACCACGGCTAAGCCATGCCGGGCGGCCACCGGCAGAATACGGTCCATTTCGCAGCCCACGCCGGCGTAATGAACCGGCAGGACTGCCCGGGTGCGTGAGGTAATCAGCGAGGCCAGGTGTGCCTCGTCCAGGTTGAGGGTGTCAGGCCTGATATCGATGAAGACCGGCCGGGCGCCACGCATGACGAAAGCATTCACGGTGGATACAAACGTGAACGAGGGGACGATTACTTCGTCCCCAGGTTGGATACGGAGCAGCAGTGCCGCCATCTCGAGCGCGTGGGTACAGGAAGTCGTGAGCAAAACAGGCCCGGATCCAAGGATCTGCTGCAAAAGCGCATGACATTTTCGCGTGAAACTTCCGTCGCCGGAACTCTGGCCTCGAATGATGGCCTCAGCGATATAGTGCAGTTCATTGCCCGTTAGGCCCGGCTTGTTGAACGGGATACGGTAGGAGATCAATTGGTTCTCCACACTGCGCTTAAGTGGTTGCTGACCGACCGCCGACGGTACTCAAACGATGGAATTCTTCCCGCAGTATACCCATATAAAAAACAGGAATCAACCGATCCCGCAGACGAAACTCATCTCGCAGGATCCCTCCATAACGAAGCCAAATTTTAGATACACACGAATGGCCCTCACGTTTTTAACATGCACCGTCAGCCATACCTTGTGGAGGGATAAACTCTCGAAGACCTCCGCCAGCGCCAGCCTGAGCGCCACCGTGCCGACCCCAGCGCCTCGATCTGACGGTTCGCCAATGTACATGGACATCCGGGCGCTAGCCAGGTGACTATCTAGCCGGTCGAAGATGACGTTGCCGACGTGTTGGTCGCGACGTAGGATCGCATACGCCCGCATCTGTGGGTCGTCGGCGGCTCGCCGAATCCAGGCCTGAGTTTTCTCCAAGGAGGGCTCTGAGCGGAGGCCAATGTGCAACCCGCACCATCTGGGTGACGACGGCGGGAAACGAGATGTCGACAGCCCGGTCCGCGTGTGCCGGCCCGTCTCGGCGTTCACCTATGCCAGTGGACACCTGCGTCGCCTACCCCAATGATATTCTTGATACGTGCGTGTGTCGGTAGTCGTTCCCGTCTACAACTCGGAAGGGAGTCTGCCCCTGCTTGTAGAGAGGCTCAGTCGTGTGCTAGAGCCGCAGAGCCGGCTCGGCGAGCTGATTCTGGTCAACGACGGTAGCAGAGACGGGAGCTGGGAAGTGATCCAGAACCTTGCCACCCGGCATTCGTGGATACGCGGTTTCAACTTGATGCGGAACTATGGTCAGCACAACTCGTTGCTATGCGGTATCCGTTTCGCGCGGCACGAGGTTATCGTCACCTTGGACGATGACCTGCAAACGCCTCCTGAAGAAGTACCTCGTATGTTAGCGCACTTGGAGAAGGGCTACGATGTGGTGTATGGGGTGCCTCAAAAAGAGGCTCACGGGTTTCTGCGGAACGCTGCGTCCAGGATTACTAAACTCGCGCTTCAGTCCGCGATGGGGGCTGAGACGGCAAGAAAGGTCAGTGCCTTTCGTGTTTTTCGCACGCATCTGCGCGAAGCTTTCGCTAATTACTCTGGCCCCAACGTGTCTATTGATGTCTTGCTCACCTGGGGGACCAAGAAGTTCTCAGCAATCTCGGTACGAAATGACCCGCGCACGATCGGTGTTTCCAATTACACGATGGGCAAGCTAATCGCGCACTCCATGAACATGATGACGGGCTTCAGCACTATACCCTTGCAAATCGCTAGCGTTTCCGGTTTCGTATTTACATTCTTCGGAGCCGCAGTGCTGCTATACGTTACGGGCCGTTACCTGATTCAGGGCAGCGCGGTGCCCGGCTTTCCCTTCTTAGCATCGGTCATCGCTATTTTTTCGGGCGCCCAGCTGTTCGCCTTGGGGATCATTGGCGAGTACCTGGCGCGTATGCATTTCCGCATGATGGACCGACCCAGCTACACGGTTCATTCCACGACAGAGGGCAATATCCGTGAGCAGACAGCACCAACTGGATCCACCTATGCCAGCCAAGCTTGACTTAGAGCAGATTCGAACCTTTTGGACAGAGCAGGCACGAGAGCATGGGCAGGCGCCATCCGCATCGTGGTCCGACCGGATGGTCATCGAAATGGAGATCCGGGAGATACTGAAGCACCTGTCGGAGGGCGACCGCATTTTGGATGTGGGTTGCGCCAACGGGTTCTCCACAGTCCAGATAGCTGCCCAGCTAAAAGTTCATGTTCGGGGCATCGATTACATTCCGGAAATGATTGAACAGGCCCGCTGCCGTTTACTGGGCTTTCCGGGTCGGTTGGAGGGTACAGTCGAGTTCGCCCAAGGCGACGTCATGGCTCTAGCGGAGCCGCCGGAGGCTTACGACAAAGTAGTGGCAGTTCGTGTGATTATCAATTTAGGCGATTGGCCTCAGCAGCTCAAAGGGTTGCAGGAGTGCGCGAGGGTGCTCAAGCCCGGTGGTACTTTCCTATTGTCGGAGGCCACCGTGCAGGGGTGGGAGCGCCTCAATCGATTTCGGGGAGAATGGAGGCTGCCGCAGATCCCGATGCCCGCGTTTAATCAGTATCTCGACGAAGATAAGGTCATTGACACAGTCTCCAAAGATCTGAAGCTCCTAGAGTTAGTCAATTTTGCGAGCACCTACTATGTGGGGACACGTGTCTTGAAACCTCTGCTAAACCAGGCGCTCGGTAACATGGTCGACGTGGCGGATCCCGATATGGAGTGGAATCGCTGGTTCTCTCAGCTACCGGCTTGGGGTGACTATGGGACCCAAAAGCTGTTTGTTTTTCAGAAGCGATGACGACTTCGGCTCTTCGGCGCCGAATCCCATTTTAACAAGCCGAAGCTCACCGCCACAGAGCGAACCGAGCGCGCCACGGGCGAACTCACACCGGGCGGAGTTCAATCCGCTTGACCGCGAAACCTAGTTTGCGCGGGTCGGCGTTCAACCCTACCTTCTTCGGGGTCCAAGTGGGGCTTCGGAGGCGGAGCGTCCGCGGCGCGGAGCCGAGTTCCACCTCCACAAGCGCGCGGCTGCGGGCCTGTACCTCGGCTCGCGTTTCGCTGGCGCCCGCGTCCAGCCCTATTCTAATCGGGAAGGGTGCACTGTTGACGAGTTCGACAATGACTCGCCCCGACTCGGGAAGACCGGCCAGAGTCATGCGCGAATTACCTGCAGTATGGCGGACGCCGACGGTCCGGTCGTCCGCTGCGGAAGCCCAGGTGCTGTCCTCGTCGGGTGGGAGTAAGAGGTCACCGATGGCATAGGTGCCCCGAAATGGTCGCGCTAGGTATACCGTCCCGACCGTGCTTGCGTCCGTAACGTGCTTACTTAACATCCAGCCCAATCGCATCAGAGTGCGAGTGAAGTAGGATTCCTGGAAGCCCAGTTCGAGCCAGCGGAAACGCCGGATGCTCCACACGGACATCCCATCCAGCCGCACCCCCCAAGGCACCGGAAACGTATCGCTGATGGGCTCTCCGGCGAACACGACCACTCCTTCGGGGCTCACCAAGTCGCTGAGGGAGCTTAACAGCTTGATATGCTCGCTGCAGTGATGAAAGCACTCAAAGAACACGACCGCTTCGAACTGCCGGCCGGAACCGTAGAGCACGTTGAAATCACCCTGGATTGCCTCCACCTCCAAACCGACGGCCTGGATGCGACGGCGAACGAGCTCGACGAAATTGGGTTCGATGTCCACGACCGTGAGGCGGCAGTCGAGGTGAGCCAGAGCCAAGCTTGTGTTGCCCCAGCCGGGTCCAAACTCAAGTACCCGGCTGCCTGGACGTATACCCGCAGTCTTAAGCAGAAAGCCGATGCTGATCAGATGGTCACCGACTGTCTCTGGGCTGCCCGTCCGGTAGGGAAATGGACGGCGGACCGCCTCGTCAACATCGAAATGGCTGCGCTCATTGGCGGTGTCATAGGCGGACACGGAGGCGAGCTGGCATAAACTCGCATCTGCTCATCGCGATAAGCTGGCGAGTAGGGATCGTGGTGGACCGCGCGAGGCCGGTGCCACTCGAACGTGTTAAACAAGCTTCGTAACTGGTCGTCCGACACTTTTGCCGCAGCGTCCAGGCGGCTAAGGTAACTGTCCAGGGAAGCAAGGTCAGAAAAACTGTGCATCTTCACGGATATATTTTCTCTTGCGGATTGGCTCATTATACGCTCAACCGCCCCCGCTGGTGCCAGGTCTCATGAAGCCTTTACACCCTGGGAATTGCCGCACACAACCAATAGTGATGATAGACTGAGTTCCGCGCTTCGCTTTCGATGACAAAATACGGCTCAATGTGAGAACGGAGTTCGTCCGCGCTCCGCGGATAGCTACCGCGGTCATACCTCCACAGGATGCGGCTCACCGCGCTTCGGTGCCGGACTGGGTCCAAAAAAATCAATTTGTGCCTGCAGATGCGGGATAACTCTCGGAGCGTCTCGGCGAGCTGAGCGTCGGTCAGATGGTGCGCCACCGCAATCAACACTGCGACGTCGACACTCTTCTCCCTGAGTCCAATGCGGCTTGCATCTCCCATCAGCGCGCGAGCGCCCTTGATTTTGCGTCGCAGACCACTGAGCTTCTTCGCATCGTTGTCGAGCCAGAGGTACATTGCCGTAGGCGGGAGAATGCGCTCCAGCTCTCCCGTCCCGCCGCCCACGTCAAGCACCACGCTTCCGGAACAGTCAGCAAGGTACGGTGCAAGCCATTGATAGACGCGCTCGCGGCCCGCGAGTTTCTGAACGGCGTCATAGACCCAGGGAGCTGAAACGATGCTGTGAAGCAGAGATGTAAGCATGTGCAAATATCAAAAGATTCTAGGCGGGCTCCACCATGGACCGGTCTCGGTAGGTGGGGTGCCATCACCTGTCCGCCATTCAAGGGGAGTCCTCACTCGATTAGACTCGATGTTTTGAGATAGCACCTTCACGGCTAAGGGACAAGTCGGATTGAAAAAGCATAGGTCGTGACCCAATGATACATTGTCCATGATCATTTTGCTCGAAACCAGGAACATCAGGGTATGTTGACAGGGACCGTAAGCTCGCCGCCACTCGGCAGGAACCACGCCACACCTTCCTGCACCAGCGTAATGCTCAGCGACAAATGGCCGCTGGCCTGTGGCGCGACTACACGTATGTCTAAGGGCAGGCTGGTTCCTGCAGCTACTGGTTGCGGCAACATGGTTCGCTCCCCCTCAATGGGAAGCATCTTTCCACCTTTGAACCATTTATAAGAGACGTCCACTGGCGCCTTGCCGCGGCTTACCCAAGGCTGCCGGCCGGTGTTCTGAATGACGACAGGAATCCACATAGTCTGACTAGGCTGCATTCGCAAGGGAAGATGCGTGGACGATGTAATCTTCTGATTGAATGAAAAGAGAGGTTGGTTGAGTTCCAGCGCCGCGGGATTCAAATACCAGCCGGGAACGCAGGCCGCGATGTTCAAGGGATAGACTAACACCGTGAAGGAACCGCCCTGTATCCTCGTTTGTGGTTCGCCACAAAAATGCGATAGTGTAGAAAAGTCCACTCGCGGAGCTTCTTCGTCGCCGATCATCAGAAACGTGGGGCCATTGTAGTAATCAGGTTCATACCAATCATTCGAACTGTGAAATCGAAAGGGTAAGAACCGGCCGTCGCCAGTAAGGAGAACCTGGCGGACTTGGCTACGGCCTGCAGACAGCACGGTCACAACGGCCGAGTTCCAATAAGTAGCATACCCGTACTGCAAATGTTTCGCTACGAGGACTCGGGCAATCGGATCGTGTGGGTTATCGGGTCGCGAACCACTGCCGGAACCAACAGGCGAGATCTGGTTGAATGCGTCGAACCCTGTTAATGCATACGTCGAGAAGAAAACGGGCAAGAGGCCAATGATCACCAAAGTGACTACAGTGTGACGTGCGCGGATCGGGATCTCTTCGATGGCCAGCGCGGCCAACGCCAGGCCAATCACGATACTAACGCTGAAATAGCGGTACGACTCAATCGTCTGGGCCACATGGCTGAACATATAGAAGTAGAGTAGACAGGAAAAGTTGACAACATAAAACAAAACTACGAAACGCAAGAACCCGTTTCTAACGCGTCTGTATCGGGCAAAAAGAACAAACGGCAGACAGTTGAGCACGATCATTACAGGCAGACGATATGCGGTCAGCAAACCGTAAAAGGAGTAAGGCGTACGCCCCGCGATCGGTAGTGCTCCAAAATAGTACAGAGTGCCGGATAGAAAGAGACTGAGATTGCTACCCATCTCGCCAGGTGTCGCGAACGTCTGGGCCACATTTGGGTTAGAGTACGCGGTGTGATTTCTGGCGTAAAAGAACACGCTCGTGCCAAGGGCTGTCCCAATAAGGTACGCGAGCGTTAGCAATGCAACCGGCCGCGCCAACTTCCTGAGCCCAAGTGCGCTTCTGATTTCGAGCAACATCGAGAGTAAAACCGTCAAACCCAGGGGCGCACAGATGCTCATGAATGCGCGGGGACCGCTCATCGACGCCACAGCGATGAGAATGGAGGATGCAGCCGCACAGAGATAGACCCGGACACCATTTTCGGCTCGATACAGTACCCAGTACGCTAGCGTTAATGCCAGGATCACCTCTATCGCTACCGGGCCGTATGCGTTCTGCCCGAATACGATTTCCAGCAGCCGCTCGGAAAACCCTGACATCACGAGGGCCAAGCCAAGCAGCCGGCTCTCAGGGCTCGCTCGGCCTGTGCGATAAAAAAATGCGATCGTCACGAGCAACAGAACTGAGCCAATAAACGCGGCGAGCGCGTTCATGAAATAGGTGTTAGGGTTTGCGCCTAAAAGGGCGAAGGCAAGAATAAAGAGGTGGCCGAAAAAGACGGGGAAATCATTAACATAGTTAAAGTGGGGGGCGAAAAAATGCCCCGTCCGGAGGATTTCCGAGGCCCAGATGTTTTTAGAAGCGGAATCAGAGTGGAAATGAAAGCGATAGGTTCGGAAATGATAGATAGCCAGGCAACTCACGCTAGCGGCGAGCAGCGTCCACAAAACCACTCGAATTGCCACCTGGAATCTCGATTCGGTCTGGGTAAATTCCGAACTTGGAGCGGTGATTACGTGGCTGGCACTGCTTTCCGGCAAACGCTGCGTTGCGCCAAACGCCTGCCTAAGCTCGTTGGCCCGCCGTTGGCGAGGATGCGGCATCAATTTAAGCTACAAAATACACTTCTGAAACACGGCGAATATCTCACCTCATAAGGGAAGCAATGTGCTCCCTCCTATCGGACGCTGAGATTATAATAATAGAC